>Ga0315283_10000627_pt1 | contig 26438 bp, 33 predicted proteins | sample YL17G09_0_MG_FD_204541 | JGI IMG/M metagenome (GOLD analysis project Ga0315283, IMG submission 204541) | Sediment microbial communities from Yellowstone Lake, YNP, Wyoming, USA - YL17G09_0 | ecosystem: Environmental > Aquatic > Freshwater > Lake > Sediment | place: USA: Wyoming | collected...
TTCCGAAGCGAATACGTTGAATCCGCATAAAGGCGGGGCCAGACATTGGCCACTTCCAGGAGTAGATCTTGCTCAGCAGTTTCCAAATCAGTCACCACTACCGAGTAGGGTATGCCAGCGCCGGCGGAAGGACGCATATAAGGGGAGTAAGCCCGAAGAATACCCGTAGTGAAGGGGTAAAGGATGCCCCCCCTTCCAGGTATTCCGCTATGAAAAGCCGGATCGATCGGCATTAGGGTATTGCCGATCCTTGCCCGATAGCGGTGGTTGATCACGAAGGTTCCGTAAATCTCCACCAGCACCCCGCCAGCATCGGAGAGGTTTACGTGAGAGAACCCGGTCAAAGTGAGCGCCATCGCTTGCTCCTAACTGATCACGATATTGTCATCGGTCGTTCGCGCGATCTGATCGTCGAGCAGTATGATGTCCGTACTGGGCGTGACCAAATTGACATTGTACACCCCGGCAACACTCATCACTTTCTTGAAGAGCATGGCCCGCAACACGTCTCCAGAAATCCCGAGCGTGTTGATATAGTCACGGATGGCTGTTTTGATCGCAGCGCGCACCTCTACATGATCATAGCCGTCCATCACGGTGATAACCGCGTTGACCGTCTGGATGAGTACCTGCGGGGTTCCGACGATGACCAGTACTCCGGCCGCGCGGTACCCAGGGTAGTTCCCGCGATCCGCTGCATCCCCATCGACAATCTTTTGAGCGAGCGCTATCAGCCCAGTGTAGCGGGTGTAGTTCGCAGTGATAATCTCTCCCGTGACCAGCGCCGGATAGAAAACAACCTGCCCCGAAGCAGGGTTCAGCCAGTAATCTACTCCACGATCCAATTCACCCCGGTTGTTACTTTCCAAAGTGAAAGCCAGTGTTCCCTTGACCGCGGGATAATTCAAGGGCAATCGAGTCTCCCCACCCACTGCAGAACCAGATGGAGGACCAGCGAGCCCCTCGGTCATGATCTCGTCAACCACATTTTCGGTTGACTCAGCCGCCCCGGTGCCGTCGTCAATGTAAAGGGTCGCGTTGCCCGGGTTGACCACGTCCTCAACAGCCTTGACGAACAGGATAGTAGCCCCGCTGGCAACATCGATCGCCCCGCGGACTGCTTCCTCGATAGCCTCAATGGTCGAGCGACCCAGCGAAGAGACAAACCGTTTGATCCGGTTTCGGAAACTATCGTCGGATTCCTTATCCGAGCCCCAGGCGAAGGCGGTGGGGTTGGTGACTGAATCCACTCCCGCGGGTCGAGAGACAAATCGGATGATAGTGTTGGCCACCACGTTTCCAGAAATTCCGGGCAGCACCGCTTGGGCGGCAATCTGGCCGCTGTCTTTACCGACCCCGTGCCCGCTGATTTGCTCCGGACTGGTGGGGGTGATGGAGCCGGCGACCGTGGTAATGAATTCGGCACCCGTCGAAGTACGCACCTTGGTTCCCAGTGCGATGGTCACTGTGCCCGTCGTTGTATTTCTGGAAAATACCAGCAGGCCGCTTGATTTCGCCGCTTGATTTCTGGAAATAATTCCAGGCTGGATCTCGCGGGCCCGCTCGTCTAGATCGTCTCCGGTCGCGGTGTCGATGGAGAAAATCTGGCGTAGCAGAAACATCTGGTAAGAGATCTCGTCGAGTTGGCGAGCTGCGGCAGCGATGATGTGCTTGACTACCGAGGTGTCGGAGATGTCCGAGAGCCGGGTGCGTGTGACTACTTTGGCAATCATTTGAGCTAGAAATTGCTCATACCGCTTGGTGGTAAAAACGGGCATTGCCCTCTCCTTTAGATCGCAGCCTTGAGCATGAAAGTTTCGGCCGACCCACGCACTGATACCGTGATATCTGCCGAAAACGCATCTTCATTCTGTTCAAACTGGGCGTCTTGAACAGCACTGATTCTCGGGTCCGCGCGCACCGCTTCCGTGATCCGGAAACGCGCCATCTCAATATCTACCGTCGTGAACCCGAGCCCAACTACCCGCTGTATTCCGACGTTCTTGTACAGCGTATCAGTGCCCCGGTCCGTTACCAAGCGCTGGAATACGGCCTGGACGATGTTGGCTTTCCCTTCGACGATCTTGGCATCGACCGACCCCATATCAGTGTCCACAGGGATGTCGTAGCGCGCTCCGCGCTCGCCGGTATAGCCCGTCGCTACCTCCAGCGCCAAGTCCACTCCCAGTAGCTGGTTATCCGCCGGCTCATCGAGCTTTACCCCAGCGATGGGCAACACCGGAAGATCCAAAGTGGACAGCTGATTACTGGGGATGAGGATCTTGGAACCGATACCGAGAGACTGCGGAAAGGGACCACTGTCCGCCCCGCTAGACGTTCCAGAAAGTCGGCTTCCCACCAGCGGCGCCGAAGCCTGATCATTGATGAAGGGCGGTTTCAACCCATTTAGCGCGGCAATGTGCTGCCAAAGCCGGGCGTCTCCCAGGTACTGGGCGGCGAGGGACATGAGCGTATCGCCTTGGCTGACTATCGCCTGCTTGGCTGACCGGAATTTGAACACCTGTCCGCTAAGAACGATTTCCCCGTTGATAGCAATCTCCTCGCCGGGAGTGAGCTTGCTGCCCCAGTTACGCAGATCGGTGAACGTCGAAGGCGCCGTTGAATTCCGTGCTTCTGCTCGCCGGTCCGCGCTTACTCGGCGGCGCACTTCCTGATAATTCCGAATATCGGCCATGACCGTGTCATGCCCGCGTTCCCACCTCGATGGGGCTGTGCCCAGGCGTTCCAGACCATCTTGCACCTGGCGAACCTTCTGTCGGGCGATTTCCGGAAAGTCCAGAGTTGCCTTGGTCGCGTCCCGCAGATCCTGAGCAGCCCCCTCGATGGCCAAGGCGTTCTCCAGCATCTCGATAGTGGTTTCCAGAAAAGCGTAGGGGGCCTGGATGAGCGCGGTAGTTCCGTCCAGAAAATCCCGGACTGCTTCCATGATGGTGTTCACGCTGTCGAGAATGGTGTTGATGTCGGCGATGAACAATCGCACCTCGTTGATCATCGCAGTCAGATCGTTAACCGCTCCCTGCACCCAATCCAAGCCCGACTTGATCCAGGCCATCCCGTCCTTGAGCTTGTCATAGAAACTCTGGTCTTCGGAGAAGTCCGCCTTGGCATTTTCAGCTGGGCCTACGGCGAGCAGCTCAATGTCGTAATTGTAGAGCAGCGGCTGACCGGAACTGCGAGTCAACGTGAAACGCTGAGGGACAACCTCCCAGTCCTCCTGGTCCCGAGGATTGTGAAAAAAGAGCCGAGTCCCGTCGGAGGTCTCTGGATTCTTTTTCAGATCTCCATAGGTCCGGAACACCGAATCCTGCAGATACTGGAAATGCCGCTGCCCAGAAAGCGCACCTACCCAAGTGTTTTTGAGCGAGCGCGAGTAACTCCTGTCGGCCGTCTCCATGATCGGCGCAACGGTTTTTTTCAGGGGCAGGGTTCGCGGCTTCCAGCCGGTGTGCCCGGAGATCCGGATGGTGCGCTGCACGATGCCGTTCTCCTCGACGTAGAGCCCGCCGCCCTGGGTCGGGGTTATCTCGACGGTGAACGGCTCCTCCATGGTGTAATTTTGCGGAGGAATGACCAGCGGGAAGATAAACGTACCATCCCCAATATTCATGCTCGCAGCGACTTTTGCGGGGATTTTCAGCTCGAAATAGTAGAGGAGCTTCTTGAAGAAAAAGTCATCTTTGTTCTGCTTCTGGCGGATCAGCTCTTTGAAATGCTCAATCGTGGTCATGATGCCCGCGCCTCCCCGTCAATCCCCTGGTGCTGTCGTGGGCAACAGCACCAGGGGATCGAACACTGGAAATCGCGGAAGACTCGGCTGGTAGCCGCCGAAAACCAAAGGCGGGCCCAGTATAGCTCCCACGGGATGAAAGTGTAAAGGCCCTATTCACCTACCCTCCTAACCATCCGGAAACAGTAACTTACTCGACTCTATGGCGCTGTCCCAGCTTGGCGCCGCCACCGGAGCCGAGGAAGGCCCCGTGACCCCTCCTTGGGGATCGGTATGGGTGTGCGCGTCGGCCGCGTCCAGCTTTGATTTCAATGAGTTATAAAGCGTCTTGAGGTGCCCAGCGATGGCCGCTTTGACCGCTCCGTTCCCCAGGGTGAGTTTGGCCGTGGCGGACTTGCCCTCCACCTTCAGCTCGGCCTCTTCCGCCAGGGTCACCTCCAGACCGGTTTTCTGGAAAGCTAACCTGGCGATTTCCGTAGGAGTATCTGGGGATGCCATGTCGTAGAAGACCACCTGGAGCTTGGCCTCCTTGGGCAGGTTCAGGGTCTGGTTCCCCTTGGCCGAGTCGGTCGGGTAGAGCTTCTCCCGACCGGTGCTATCCAGCGCCCCGTCGTTCCCCCGGCGGGTATCCACCAAGAAGTTCCCCAGCCCATCCACTCCCCAATGCACCCCGTTGTGCCGGCGGAGGTCTGGGTTCCCGTCAGCGGCCTTCAGTCCCATCCGCACCCCGAGGTCCCCCTGCGCTCGACCCAAATCCAGAATTGGATGCGGGAGCGATCCCAGAATGATCGGCATCTCCGGGGAATCGTTCAGAAAACCGATAAGAACGTGATCCCCGTCGACATTGGCCGGATCGGAATTTGAGGCCAGCTCCTGGGTGATGTCCATGGTCGTGGCCCGCGGAATCCAGATTCTGCCCGCATGGAGCCCAGTACCCCCCTCCTGGAGAACCATCACGTTCTTGAACCCGTGCCAGCGTTCCCCGGGGATCGAGGGATAGACCAAGCAGTCACAGTACACCCCGACCGGCGTAGCAGCCTTGGTGCCGCTCTGTAGAGCCCCTTCTGGGCCATAGGGATGCTGAGGGGCTCCCTGGATATAGCTCGCCACCACCACCCCCCGCAGAAGCAGCCCGTTTGTGCGGAGCGACGGGCCTGCGCTCTTGGGCACGGCCGCCTGAAGGAGGGTGCCCGCCCGCGTGCGGTGTGGCCGAAAATTCTGATCTACGCTCATCGCGTCCTCACCTACGCCCAATCGACCTCTGGTAATTGGGGCTCTTTATACTTGCTAGAGATTTTTTGCAGGGCCTCGGTCATTGACCAATCTGATCCAATCCAGCCCCGAGTGACCCCGAGATTGGTGCGCGTTCCCTGCCCAAAGCTCCAGGTATGCCCGACCGACTCCAGATAGTAGGTCTCCTGCTCCTCCTCGCCGCGGGCGCCGGGGATACGCACCCGGCAACCGATCTTGATGTCTGGCCGGCCCATTCCGAGACTGAGTGTTCCAGAAATGAAGTAGGGATTGAGGCAGTGCCAGTCTTTGATGATGAGCCGTTGCTGGTAGCAGAGTTTCGAGAAATCGAGATTGGATTCATCGGGAGCTACGGAACTCTGCACGTCAAACCGGCGTAGCCCGTGCCGGTGAATCGAATCGCTGTCAATGAGCGGGACAATGATGTTGAGCGAATTGCCGCCAAAGGCCTCCTGGTGTAGCATGCTCGCGGTGTAGAAGGCGTTGAAGCGTTCCAGCCCTGATCGGCCCACGTTGTTAGTTACAATCTGTTGGCGGGGCACGATGAACAGGGGAAGATTATCCCAGTCCTGATTATAGGCGTCGATAGCAGGATCCACAATGGGGAAAGGTCGATCCCGCATCACCACTGCCATCTGAGTGTCTTTGGGAAGCAATGGCTCCCCGGCTTCCAGTTTAGGGCTAAATGGATCGCCGTCGGGGAATAGATCAGCATATAACTCAGTAAACACGGGGTCAGAATGCTGTTGCGCCGTGGCCCATAGGGTTCCGTTCATTTCCATGAAGTTGGCGTTGAAGCACTTGCGCTTCGGGGTGTTCTGGAAATGGTCCTCGAAGTATTTCACCCAACCCAGAAAATTTCCTCCGCCATTCGGCATCGACAACGGCATATCCCAGTCGATCCCGGCATGAGTGGTGATGGCGTTCATGAAACTCCACAGGTAAGTCTTCACCGCGACGTTGGGGGCCCCTTGAATCTTGGGCATCGCGTTGAAAATCGACATGGCCGTAGCATCTGCGATGAGAGCGTTGGTCATGTACGGGGAAAACCAGATCGGGGTGATCTCCCAGATCTTAGCAAAATCCTTTCCCGAAAGGGTGTAAGCCTCAACCGAGGCTCCGGTCCCACCGACGGCTTGATTTCTGCGGATCTCGTCCACCAGTCCGCGCATCACATGCCAGGGTTGGTTTTTCCGATAGAACGTGATGTCAATCCAGTCATCGTCGCAAACATGCTTGAACAGCTCGAAGGCCGACTTAGAGGGTTTGAGGTCAATCTGGAAAGAGCCGCTCGGCGCTCCCAGCGTCTTCTGGGTGGAAACCGATACCAGCGCCGGACTCCGTGCGTCGGCCTTCTTTCCAGAAAATGGGTATGCGCTAGCGTTCCCTGGGGTCATGATGATTGGGTCATCGCCGTGAGAGTACAGAGTTACTTCGACCCAACTGGTTTCACTACCCTGGAATCCTGGTTTGGAGGTAGCCACCATGTCAACGACTCAGCCCCATACGGATACCCTCCACATAATCCATGAACGAAGCGCCCTTTTTCCCGCTAAGCTTTTCGATGATCCCAGCCAGGTCCTGAAACTTGTTGGTCAGGTTCACGACTGGGCCTGCGTCCCCAATGAGGTTAGCGAAGGATTTGACCAGTGTGGCCGCGGCCATGTCCATGGTGTTCACCACTCCGATCATCTGCTCCCCGGCAGCAATCTGCTTGTTTTGGATGGCGGCCTGAGTACGCAACTCCGGGGGCACTGCGCCCTTGGCCGCTTTCTCCAGCCCCTTTGGGGTACGGACCTCCCCCGCCTCTATTGCTCCAGCATTTCTTCGTGCAGTTTCCAGATCCACCTTCGTCTGTTCTTCTGGCGTAAGCTGCTCTCCCGAAAATTGCTTGTCAAGCAACACCATTTCTTCCTGGTTCATATTCACGCCCATCTGCTCCCGCATTATCCTCCGCAACATGATCCGCCCCACAGAGGAATCCCCACCAGGCATCCCGCGGATTCGTTTCATTACCTCACCCATCGGCCCGGACATAGCCCCACCTACGCCCTGATCCTTCATCTGCTGACCAGCAGCCTCCATTTTGATGATCGTTTTCTCATATTCCGCGGCGCCTCCCTTGCCGGTGAAACCAAAGGCCTGAAGGGTCAGAAGGTCCACGCCAGTCGAAGGGCCACCCCGCTCCTCCATGCCCTGCACGAACTGCCCGACCCCACGGGCCATCTGAGTCGCGCGGGTGCCAGCAATGCCTGCTTTGGAAAAAGTTTCGGCCATGCCCTTGATCGCGTCCGGAGCAATCGGAATGCCGGTCGTCTCCCACTGCTTGATCCCCTCGGCCATCGACTGCATGTAGTCGATTAGCTCGCTCCCCTCCAGGCCGAGACTGAGTCCGTCGGCGATCGCCCGGGTCATCATCTGATCGGCCTCCCCCGGCCCGCCAACGAGCCCCCCACGGCGACCCGCCTGGAGGAAGGCGCCCGAGGTTTCAGGACCGACCCCATAAAGTGACTTCGCCGCAAAGCCAGCGCGTAGCATGCCCTGTTTCATCATCTCCGGGGCCCTACCTCCCCCGCCTTGAACAATCCCGGTCATCGCCTGTAGCGCCTGATCTTTGGCCATGCCGTACTGCACGCCCTCGCGGGTAGCCGCGTAGATCGGCGCTTGTTGACGAGCCCGGACGCGCGCCCTTTCGTTGCGCACGCTCTCCAGCTCGCGGTCGGCTTTGGCGCGCGGTCCTGCCAGGAGCGCGTCCTCTACGAGTTTTTTTCTGGATTCGATCTCAGCGAATTTGATGTCGCGCAACTCAGCGTTCTTTCTCTTAAATCCCGGGCCTTTCCCCGCCAGTTGATCAATGTTTTCTGGAATCGCGCCGCTGATCCCTAGGGGAAAGAGCTTTGCCGCCCCGCCAGTAGCATCCCAGGCCCGGCCCGCTGCTCTTGCTTGCTCCGTGGTCTGCAAGGCCGCGTTGGCCTCCTGGCCGTAAGTCTGCTGGATGTTTGCTCCCCGCGCTCCCAGCTGCGCCCGAGAGCGGAATGATTCGACCCCACCGCCCAGGAAGGGCTGCGCCTCCATCTGTTGCCGGCGCCACTCCATCGCCCGGCCGGCGTAACCGACCGCTGTCCCCATCAACCCGCCGATCACCCCACCGACCACAGGCAGCGCGCTGGCCATCTGTGCTAGCCCTTGAGCGCCTTGGAAGGGGGCCTGTACCGCTGCCCCAGCAAACCGACCAGCCATTCGGAAAGGCGCCGCTGCCGCCCCGCCGATCATCTGGCCGAGCATCTGCCGGCGCATCCCCGGACCGCGTTCCAGAAATAGCGGGGGCATGCCCGGCACCGCGCCCTGGGTCAGGCCCTGGAGGAAAGCCCCCTTCGACCGCTGCTCGGTTTGCTGCTTGCGGTCATCTTCCCGCTTGGCTGCATCTTCGGCGGACTGCCTACGTTTTTCTTCGGTCTTTTGCAGCTGCTCGTTGGCCCGATTCAGATCCTGTACGGCCTTGGCCTCTGACTGGTAGGCCTTCTCCAGATTTTTGACCGCCCCCTCCAGCCCGCTGCTTTCCTCCTGAGCGAGCTTCAGAGAGACGGCCATCGCCTTGTAGACGTTCGAGCCTTTGTCCTTCATCCCCGCCATGGTCTCGAACAGCATGGCTTGGGTTTTGGCGAGCTTGCTGATCTGACCTTCGAGCCCCTGCACCTTGGTCTGCGACTCTTGGTAGCTCTTGGCCTGCTCCTTCATTCCTTGCAGCGATCTTTCGTTGACTTTGAGGATTTTCTGGAGGGCCTCTTCGAAGCCCTTGGCATCTGCGGTGATGACTACGCCGGTTCGGATTTCGCCCGCCATCTATCAATCCTCCAGGTCAGGAATCCGCCCCTCCTCCAGATCCCGTTCCCATTGGTCGATCAGTTCATCTTCGCTTTCTTGCTTATCCCCGAGCGCCTCATTGAGCGCCCGCAGTTGGCGGCCCAGCTCCTGCCGCTCACGCATCCGGGTGTCCTCGTTCTCCAGCTCGGCCATGACCTCCCGTTTGCGGATGAGGAGGTCTTCGACCATTTCTTGGTTCAGCTCTGCTACGCTCTGTTCCAGAAAGAGCGGGTGATTCGGCGGCAGCTTGTACTTCTGGCTCCACCAGCGTTTGAGTCCCGCGATCCCGCTTTTTACTTCGCGCTCAGCCCTTCGCCGCACCTTTCCCATATCCGAGAAAGGTATTTTCGTGGTTTGCCACCTCCAGATACAGCTCCTGGAGTATCCGCACGTCATCCAGCACCAGCAAGTCTTCTGCCCATTTCGGCCGCTCGGTGAGACTGAAGGCGAGGTGAGCGATCATCAAATTGATCTCGCCAGTATAGGCGTCCAGGTTCGACGGTGAGATCCCCGAGGCCAAGTTGGATCGCATGATCCCGACCAGCTGCCGATCTCGGATGGAAAGTACCTTGTTGGTGAACTGCCCTTTCCAGATTTTGCCGCGGCCGTCTTTCCAGTTGAACTCGAAAGTGTACTCTCGCTTCGCTCGCGGGTCGTCTGCTTCTTTTTCTGGAATGTCGTCGTCCGCCAATCTATCCATTTTTTGGCTGATTGCTTCTTTCAGGCTCTCGATTTCTTCTGGAACCAACTTGCGCAGGTGTGCGGGGTTCACCAATTTGTCGTAAGGCGCTACAGGTATCCCAATTTTCTCGCTCATGGCTCGCTCTCCTATCTGCAGGGTCTGGAATCGAGAATACGGGATGCAGGAAGGGGACGCAATATCTCAAAAAGAAAGGGCCACCCGATGCGGGGGGGTGCATCCGGGGCCCTTTACTTGCTCAGACTATATTGCCCGAGCGCTCTGTATCAAACTGCTGGAGTCGCTGCTACCTCTGACTCGTCCTTGACCCGGATGGCCACGAACTCCATCTCCTCGCCGACGATGCCGCGAGCGTCGATCGTCCAATTGTGGCTGGCCACCCTGACCTGGTCGAGATAGCTGATCACCTTGTTGGTCCTGGTGTCCTCGATCTGCGCCGAGAGAACTCCGGTGTCGAGTATGTTGGTCAGGTGGTCGTCGGTGCTCTTGCCCGTCTTCGGGAACCACTTTTTGCTCTTGAGCGTCTCGCCGACAATGCGGAACATTGAAGCCGTGAAGCGCACCCGGTAGGCGACTGGGACGTGCTCCTCGACCTCGATGTTGTCGAGCACCTCAACCGGCTGGTACTCGATCTCCTCGGTGATGGCGACGTTCCTGGCGTAACCGACCTTGACGCCCTCGATACTGAATCGAGCGCGAGCACCCGTCAAAAGGTTTCCTTTGGTAGGCATGGATCGCTCCTTATGATGCCGTCTGGCGAATTGTTACCAGATGAACGGTGTTTTTCACGAAGTTGACCGGGATTACTGGAGCGATCTCGACCTCCACGTCGAGTACATCGGCCGCCAACTCCACCCCCAGACTTCTCCAGCTCACCAGCACCAACGAGTCGACCAGCAACCCGAGAGTGCTCATTGCAACACCCTTGACCGCATTGATGGTGCCGGCGAATCCGCGCTTGCCTACTGCAAATTCCAGATTCGTCCGGAAATTGAAGCAAGCGAAATTCACCGCCGCGTTGACTGAGCCCTCGGAGAAAGCCAGATTGTTCGAGGAGAGGTGGGTGGTCACGTTGCGCACGAATCGGCGGCCCACCCCTTCGACGTTTTCCAGAAAACAGATGCCACCCTGGATCATCTCCTCGGCGTCGTCGGTAGGGGTCCAGCTAACGTCCTGGCGGAGGGACAGGATGTTTACGTACTTGAACGTCAGCGAGGTTCCGACCGGGGCGCCTGCCTGCATGCCCGCGGCGATGGCCGCGGTGAAAGGCGGCAGAAACTCCTGGCGCTCCCCGGCGGTGTTGTAGCGCTCGATGGCCTGGGGGAAGGCCCGGATGTGTCGGGTGTTCAGATCGACTGCCTGCGCCTTGGCTTCCGTCTTGCTGGGAACGTCGGTGAGCCCGGCGTTGAGGAGCCCGACGAACCCGTCGCGCTCATTCCGGCCGATGCCGCACATGTACGCGCAGTGAGCGTCGAGAGCGGCAGCGACCGCCGGATCCCCGCTCAGTACCACGATCGAGTTGACCCGCACTTGCTTGAGCAGGTTCAGCGCGTTCTGCCAGTGGGTAAAGAGCGTAGTTCCCTCGCTCCCGCCAGCGAGGAAAGCCGCGGCCACGGTGTTGGCCGGGGCGCCGCCCTTGGCCCCCGAGGCCTTCACCGCGGAGACGTACTGCGAGTTGGTGTTGACCCACTCGATGCACGCCCAGAGGTTGGCATAGAAGGCCGGATTGGCCGGAGAGAGACAGTTCTGCACTCCCTGCGCCCCGGTGGTCACGTCGAGATCAGCCGGAGAGAAAGTCGTCTTCCCGGTAACCAGGGTGAAGACGAACCCGGCGGCGGAGGCGTAGCGGGCGTTGAAGTAGTCGGCGCATTTCTGGAGCGTCGACTGCACGCTCACCGAAGTTCGGCCAGCGTTAGCCGAGAAGGTCACCGTCTGAGCCGCTTCCACCTCGCCGAGGGCGAGGTACTGCAGCTCCGAGAAGTTCCCCACGCCGGCTACCGGGGTGGTGCCAGCCAGAGTGATCTTCTCCAGCTGCGTAGCCCCAGCAGTGCCCAATCCGATGAGCAGCAGGCGCTTGGTGCTCGCGCCGCTGGAGACCGAAGTCACGGGCAGGTTGCCCACGTAACCGCAGGCGAACTTGGCCAGGCCCTTAACCGGATTGGCTCCGGCGGCTACCGTGAGCAATGTCACGCCACCGCTGTGCTTGGTCACGGTCACCGTGCCGACGGTCGTTCCAATGATGCGCGCGCCAAACACCCGGGAGAAGGTCTTCGCGCCCGCCACCAGTGTAGTACCGTTGAGCGCGAGGATCTCACTCACCGCCGCCGAGGAGGCGTCCAGACCGTAGACGATGAGCGAGAGCCCCACATCCGATGCGCTGGAAGAAACCGCGTCGACCAGACCATCGGCTCCCAGTTGGCTTGCGATATCCCCGTCGAGCCCCAGATTTCCGCGGGTGGCCTTGGCCACGATTGCCCCGCTCGACTCCACTTCCGCGGTCATCGTGTCCCAGCCGTTGGTCGGCTTGACGTACTTCAGGTTGAAGAACACATCCCCGCCAACGTCATCGCCGGCTTCGACCAGATCCTCAAAGAGGATGGTGATGAGCTTGCCCTGCACCGTACCGTCGGCGATGGCCACGTTGATCTGGGAAGTGAAGGCGCCGTAATCGACGCTGGAGAGCGAGAGCACGTTGCCGTAGGTGTTGCTCAGCAACGCCGCCGACTGGGTGGCCGGGTTGATCTTCATGGCCACCACTTCCTGCGCTCCAGCCTGGATGTCCGGATCCTTGGAAGGCGCGAACAACATGTCCGAGACCTCGCGCAGATCCCCGGAGCGGAACAGCTGCTTTCCCTTCTCGGGTTTGGTCATCCGCAAGAAGTCTTTGGGCTCGGTCATTGCCGATGCCGGTTTCCCGCCCACTGCCGTGCCCAGAACCGCGACGATCCCTGAAGCTCCCAGCCCCACCTGCTCCAGGCCTGAAGCATCAACCTGCGAGTAGCTTCCCGGCACGCTGATCAGCCGACCGTTGAAAAAGATACTGGTTGCCATGATTGCTCCTTAGTTGGTGGGGGTCGCCATGAATTTCTGGAACGCATCACGCCACCCCAAGACGGTCAGCGGCCCGAGTCCCGTGCGTTTGACGTGATTGCGGAATCCCGCCAGCTGATCGAACCGTTTGCCCGATAATCGAGACCAAACGTCAAAATTCACTGTCACCCGAGGAGCCGAATTCTCGACTGCTGGAGTGGGTTGAACAGCGGCGGCAGGCTCCTCAACCGGATCGGCAGGAGCAACGGACTCAATGATTTCAGATTTGGTCTCCGGCATCGGTTTCCTCTCCGTCGTAGAAATAGGGAATTACATTGGTATTGACCCCCCCAACATCACTCGAACTTCCGCTTTTGTCAACGGCAATGCCCGAAATCTTGAAGGACTTGGTCAAGCGCGAAGCGCGATCGATCTGCTGCAGTTCCCGCTCGCAGTAGAAGATGATCCGACGCAAGAAAAGATGCTCAGGCATGTACGCCGGGTCAAGCATCAACTCCTCACCGCTCACCTTGATGCTGGCTAGCCCTTGCTCAGTGAGTTTCTCCAGCCCAGCGAGCAAAATGACCTTGGCGATCTCGTAGTAGTAGGCGGTGGTGTCCGGGTGCTCGGAGATGACGGTCAAGAAATAGGTGTGCTCCCAGATAGCCGTGTTGATGTCACACCGGAAGTGCTTGTCATCCTCGTCCATTACCATCCCGCCATCGTCCCCGAGCACGGTCTGACTCTCCCCCTCGCTGCCCAGGGTGATGGCGATGGCCGGGTACTTGTTGTCCTGGCGGGAATAGCCGTTGACCAGCGCAACCGGGTGGGCGGCAAAGAAGGTCTTGATCGCCGTTACCTCCGCAGCAGCCAAGCCGTAGTTGTCCAGAAAAATGTCTTCCAGAATTAGCGGGTCCGCAATGATGGCGTTGAAGCCATCTTGGAGTAGATCGATGAGGTAGCGCTGGATCATTTAGAGCCCTCTAAATAAGCCTGAAAGGCCTCTGGAGCGATCTGCTGGACGTAATCGGCCACCTGCTTGGCCAGATGCTGAGCAGGGATGGCCTTGCGGATCCAGCCGGTGGTGACTCGGGTGGAGATTGTCCGGAAAGTCATGTAGAAGTTCTGGGTGCCCTTCTCATAGGTCTTCTCCATGCGCACCATGCCCGAGTAGATATCGCTCTTATGATGCGACTTGAGCAGCGGGATACCCATGCCGCTAGTGTCGAGCCGGGAGCCCCAATTGGTCTTGCCGCCAGGACCACCGAAGGTTGCGGTCAGCTGCTCCTTCGCCGCCCCGTAAACCTCCTTGCCCAGTTTCTTGGCATTGGCGACCGCTTGATGCCCGCCGTAGGCCGACCCCATCGGCTGACCTACCTGCTTGGTCGATCCGGGGGTGGTATGGCGGAAGGGGATGGCCCGGTAGTAGCCCGGCTTCTGCCCCTTCTTGGGCTGAGCCTGGCGCTTGCCCTTTTGCCCGAAAGGCGCGACTGGCACGTTAGAGCCCAGCAAGATCTTGCGTAGATCGAGTTGGGGCGAGCCGTCTTCGAGCATGTGCGGGATCTCGCCCACCAGAGCGATCACCGCTACCCCCGGCATCGCCGCCACTGGCTGGATGCCGCGGATGTAGTCGTTGCGATAGCTGGACTTCAACCCCGAAGCAAGCTTGATCCACTGGGCCCGAGCCGCCTCGGCGATGTCTCCGAGCACAGTGTCGACCGCGCCCTTGGACAACCCGCCAACCAGCGCCGCCGGAATCAATGATCCCACCATCTCTATTTTTATACTCATGAGTGCAGCTCCGGGATGAAGTCGTAACGCACCATGGCCTGGATGGGCAGCCCACGGGGATCTCCGCGCAGGGTCTTGGGGTTTGGAATTTTGAATTTAACCGTGGTCTGCCGGATGATGTGCGGGTGCTCGACCACCAGCACGACCGGGTGGCAGAGGTAGTGGATGGAGAGCTTGGTCCCGCTTGCGGGAACCACCTCCGGGCGAAACCTCACGTCCCCAGCATCGATCACAAAATCGGTGTCCGGCCTGTAAACCCGGGAAAAAGATCGTAGGTAGTTCACCCCAGTGATGAGGTACCTGCCATGCAGCAACGCGGTACCGTCCGCGATGATCGTCTCCCCGTAGATGATCTCGCTTTCCAGAATGGTCAGCTTGTCGTAGTATCCGATCTTGTTTTCATGCCGCACGGTCATCATCATTGACCCGGCCATCCAGTTCCCCAGCTTGTCCCAAGGGCTGTACTCATTCTGGAGAGCCGTTACCACCCCACGAATACACATCGCGTTGTTGGCCTCGATGATCCGCTTCTGCACCTCGTCCATGACGCCGATCTGGGCATAATCAGGAGCGGTGCCCCCGCCGAAATAATGCCACCCTGACCCCTTGCACAGTGGGCAGTTGGGGTCTGGCTGTTCGGTCTGGGTCACTACCGGCTGGCAAGGACAGATAGCCGCCCGCTCCCACGCCAGCAGATACCCCTTGGTCTCGACCAGGAGGGCGAAAGAGTCGGGCAGAAAATCCGCCCGAGACATCGACTCCTTCATCCCCTGCGGGATGTTGGAGACTGGAAATCTGGGGCGAGTCGGAGAGATGGTCATGCCACCACCATGCGCAACCCTTTGTAGTATTTCTCAAGGGTTGGGATTACTTGCTTGATTTCCTTCTCATATTGGGCGAGTCGGGCGCCATAACCCGCGTACATCGCCGAAGAAGTTGTGGTATATCCTTGACTTAGCCCGTCGATGCTCAAATTCTGGGACGCAATACCCGCACCCCCCAGTAAATCGCCTAGGGGATTTAATGGCCCGAAAGACGCCAACTTAGCGATGGCGTCGCGCAACACCGGCGGGAGGGTCCCGGTCTCGAACCCAGCGGTGTAGTCAATCTGGAAAACCCCGGGGATGAAGCGCCGGGCGCCGTAGAGATGGGGCAGCCACGGTCCCGATGTCCCCAGCACCACCACGCCCGATCCTGCGTACCCCGGCACCACCTGTACATGCCCGGCTTCTCGCTCGACGTGCAGAAACTCCCGCCCAAAAGTCTGGACGGTGTGGCCCCCAGCTCCAGGCATCACGATGCGCAGCTCATCCACGTCGATGATCGGGTAGTCCTTCGTCTTGATGAACACGTACTGGCAAAAATCCTCCGCGTAGTAATCGTGTGACTCAGAGGTGATTGGCTTGGGCCGGAGCGAAAGCTGCAAGCGGTGCTCAAACCACGAGACCGCGCTCTTGATGAACCACTCGTACAGCGAATCGGGCATCGGGGTTCCGCTGTCATCGGTAAGGTCGAGCCCATAGAGGTAGTTCGTCTTCAGCTCCGCGACCGACACGATTTCGAGGGCGAAATCTCCTTCCCCCTGTTGTGCATCGGAGAGCGAGGATTCTAGCAGCGAGACCGAATGAAAATAGCTCGATTTGTAGTAGTAGCCAGCAGCCCCCGCTGAATCAGTGTAATCGTAGACCATCTTCCCCGTTTCGAGCGGGATGCGGGTTCCAGAATCCGTGATCTCAACGTAGGTGCCGTCAAGGCCAGTGACAGAACGATAGATCTTGATCCGATTGAATGTCCGCTGGACCACTTCCAGATTTGCGACCACGACTTTCAGGGTGATGACTGCCATCTAGTCCTCCTCGGGCATCGAGGTAAACAGGGCTGGTCGCTCTGACTGGGGCGCTATCACCGGGGCCAGCTCTGCCTGAGCGGCCAAAGAGGCTTCGATCTCTTCGCTGCTTACCTCTGGGATATCCTCGCCCGTTAGGGTATCTGGTTGGATGATACGGGTCTCGGGGGCACCGGGGCAACCCCCATCTGCGCCGCCGCCAGTATGCACATCCGAATGGTACTCGACCTCTAGAGAATCACCAGCAAGGGGGGCCTCCTTCATCACCACCTTGCGCGTTCCCTGAACCAAAAATCCGTCATCCCATGCGCGGACCTTCAGCCGGCCGTTGACGAACACCTGCACCGTTTCTGGAACAAAAACGAAAGAAACCTGAAACTCAGTGTTGATCCCATCGACTGCTCCAACCAGGGTATCTCCAGCAGTTTCCTTGAGCGTGATCATGGTTGGGCCTCGTACTGGGCGGATAGGCTGTCGCCCGCGAGAGGTGCTTCTTTCATCTGAATCTGACGGCCGCCTAGCTCCGAGTACCCCGTGTCCCAGTCCGCCACCAGCCGCACCCCATTTCGCCAGATCGACACCGTTCCAGAAAAATACCCATAGCTTGTCCAGAAAATCCGGTTTACCCCGTCGGGGGCGGGAGTGAGCATCTCGCGCAACAGGCTCCTGGCGATCACGATGGCCATTGAACCGCATCCACAGTGGTTCGCGCGTACCAATCCAGATCCATCCCGTTGCAGCTCAAACGTAGTCGCTGCATCTCCCCCAGCAGATCTTCCAGCACTCCGCGCAGGTCATCCATGTGCCGGAAAGTATCCGCATGAAAACGCAACGGGCTGTAGCGTTTGCCCGTTACTTCTTCGAGGGAGATCTCTCGAACAGTGTCACCCAAGGCGTCGAGGGTCTCCATTTTCGAGCAGCTCCCGCACATATTCACGCAGCTCCTGGCGTAGATCTATCTTTCCCCGGTTGTGCAGATCTTCCAAGCGTTGGAGGAGGGCGGGACGCAGTTGGCGCATCTCCTCGCGGATGTGGTCGACCACGGAAAATAACGCATCAACCTTGCGGCCGCGCGTCGACTCCATCGCCGTGTCCTCCCGGACAAACTGCTCCCAGCGATCCCGTAGTTTCTCCATGGTCTCATCCAGCCGCATCACCACCCGCAATTCACGCTCCTCGCACTCTTTTCTCTGCATGATGACACCAGCAATGATATTCCCCAATTCCTGGTACTTCTGCTCAGTTTTCTCACGGTGGGTCTGGAGAAGCGATCGCATCAAAAATCCAACGATCGAGGAAGTCAATCCTATCGTTCCCCCTACGATCGCTAGAACCAACTCAATGCTGATCGATGGCATCTGCCTGACCTTTCTCTCCCAAGAGAATCCAGATCCGAGCTAACATGCGGGCCAGCGGTTTTACTGGTTTTCCCAGCCAGTCGTTGACCTCATGCCGCATATAATCCAGTTGTAAATCTATTCCCTCTACCTCGCTCAGCACAATGATGGGAAGGTCTAGCGTACTGCGTTTCAACTCTTTTCTAGCGTACTCGATCACCTGCCAATTGCACGCCCGGGCTAACCCGATGTCGATCACCAGTACGTCAACCTCAAAACTCACCAGATGCTCTAGCGCACCTTCGACCGTGCCTGCTTCCAGAATTTGAAATCCGTAGCGGGTCAGATACTCCCGATGAATGGCCTGCGATTGTACGTCTTCATCTACAAGCAACACCCGCATACCGGCCTCCTGGTTAGACCGTAGCGTCTTTCTCTTCGGGAAAAGTATCCGGGTTCTGGAGGCATGTACTCCATATAGTACGCACATCAATAAATTGCGGACAATCGAGCTTGATGTTAATCCCATTAAGCACCAGCGCTAAGTACTCTGAGCAGAATAGCCCTTTGTAACTGCGCAAGGGATGGCGGACTTTGAGTTTCAAATACCGCCAGCACAGGAGCAGCAACCCGAATACCACCAGGCCCTGGTAGTCGTACCGTTCCCCGAAGTGGATAGCGTTCACCCTCAACGAATCCCAAATCTGCGCGTGATTGATCAAAAACCGCTTACGCCAGATACGCTTTTTCTGGGGGGTGGCGCGCACTCCGCGAGTCATTGCTTCTGCGACCCAAAGTGCATCCCAATCAGTCGATTCATAGATTATGGCCACATGGTTGTACTCGAACCCGCTTACCTTGCGCACCAACCACGCGCTGAATCCACTATCACGTTCAAAAGCAATCCACACCTTGTTCATGAAGACTCCAATATCTTGATCGCGTAGAAAGTTCCTTGAGCAAATTCTCCACCGCAAGGAATGTCGTTTTCCAGCCAGACCTGGATCTCCATGCCTGCAGAGTTGACCAGCTCTGTCGCCGTACGCCCGGAGGTGTAGTCGAAGCGGAACGGAATCACCGGCTGGGTGTAGTGGCGCCAATTGCCGGGAGCGCTGAATACCGGGATCGGGGGGTAGGACTTCTCGGAGTCCACGATGAAATTGTGCATCGTCTTGTACCGCTCAACCGACGTGAGCGGGATCAAGGTTCCGGAAGGAATGTCCGGGATCAACTCTGGCGCGAAAGCATCCACCAACCCCCAGAGCTGGAAGCAGAGCGTATCGTTGAGCACGATGTCGATCGAGAATTGCATCTCGACGTAAGAATTACGCATGACGCAGCCCGTAGGGGCAACGACATGAAACACGCTTGCTCGCGGACCACTACCCACTACGCTCCTGGTCGCTGTTACTGTCTCGGTGCCTGCCAGCGGGGTGTTGAAGGTGACCCAACCTTTTAGGCAATCCACCGAGTAGTCCCCACCGGTGCCTACCGGGCTGTTCTGCACCTTGACGCTTCCGTCCACCTTGACCACGATCCCATGGGCGGAGATCAGCTCGTCCTCGTTGTAGATGTACCCATGGATCAAATCGATCCAGACCTCGTCGCTTACCTGTTTGTATGTTTGGTGGTCACCGCTATCGAGTAGCGCCCCATCCGTCACGCGAATTGACTCCTGGTACCAAGTCTGCCGCTTGGTAAAATCGTGCGTAACCACATCGCAACGGCGCCCCTGAGTAGGAAGGATCTGAACAAGTCCCGATCCGTCACCAGCCTTGCCTTCATGGTTGACATAGATCGTCATGCCGTTATCTCCTGCCATCCTTCACAAATAATATTAAGTAAATCAATTGATGAAAGATCATCCTGCACCTGTAATGTGAATCTATCGACTGACCCTTGGGGTAGACAGATAGGTTTTGAAAACTGTATTCCGAAAACCAAAAGGTCCACTCCTATCGAAACTGAATTAATGAGATTTATAAAGTCAGAAGTATACGACAAAAAATTAGCGATGTTTTTCACAGGCTCCAAGAAAAAATTGGTTTGGATGCCTCCTTGAGCAGCGTACAGCAAAATGCCGTTAGGCAGACCAGGAGCAGCCGCAGCGCTCCCAAACTTTCTAGCCTCCATGTTGGTAATATCCAGCAGCGCGCCGTTGAAAACTATTCGGATGCCGGACACCCATAAAGTTTTCCCCGGCTCGGCGCTGATATAAAAATATGCAGGCACAGAAAGTGAGGCGTTGACATTGCAGTTAGCACTATCTGCGGAATTTTTTAGGTACTGACGAAACTGTTTGAACTGAGTGAGCACCGAGATGGGGATATCAGCGGCCGGCGTTTCAAACATCGCTACCCTGAGAGCGTGATCAGCCGTGACCTCAGCCTGTCGAGCACTTCCTTTGCCATCCTGTATTTTGACGCCTAACGACACGGTCACTCCTGATCTTTGTAGTATCCGACGATCAACGCGGAAACCAACGCGGAGGCAGGGACATCGACAACCAACGCAATGGCACCACCCGTTCTCAATACCAGTCCCAGTAGTCCGCCATCGAACCGCAATGGAGAGGAAACACTCATACCCAAAAAGGCCGATAACCCATTGGTCACAGTCGCCCCATTTACCCCGTACAGGAACGTACCAGTGGCCGGACGAGCAGAAGCTAGATCCGCATTGATCGGAACAAAAGCGGTCCCCGCCGAGATCAAAGTGCCGGTTGTCGGGCTGGTGAATAGCTTCCACTTGGCGACGAGGTTATTGGAGGATAAAATCAGCGTGTCGATAATCAGTGGAGAAGCCAGGGTGTTCTTGATGTACAAAATCCCGGTGTCCGTGTTGATGGTAGACACCGCGATCAAGCCAGAGGAAAGCAAAAAAGTGGCAGAATTCTCCTGCGACTCATTGAGTGCATCGAGGATTCTCACCGCAGCAACCATTCCTCGGTTTCTTGAGTTAACCCCTTGCTGGTACCCCTTACCTCTTCCATCCTCTATGCGCAATCCCATGATCCCCTCGCTCTCTCAGTACTCGTCGATTGTTGGGTCGATCAAGTAGAAATAAGCCGTGACGGAGAATTTGCCAACCTCTTCCCCTCGGACGTTGAGACTCATCATGGAGTTTGGCGCGATCACGTAATGCCCGTTTAGATCCACATAGGAGTGCCCAGGGTGGTGGATCTCGGATGATATTCGGGTTCCACCTGCCATGGTCATGCCGTCCCCAACCGTGTTCCACATCCAGACCGAAGCCGCCATGACGTTGGGTGAATTGGTGTTCGTGCATCCGATACCCGCCGCACCCAAAGCGATCATATTCGCCGATGGCACCGCATCCCCGATGTAGTAGTCCACGTAGACGGGGCGGTTGAAGTTGGTATTGCCCCCATTCCAATTCATCCGAAACCCTTCCAGCACGCAGATTTTTGCGGTCTCTGTCACCTTCACCGCAAGCAATCTGCCACCGGCCGACGAAAGCGTATACACCGGCACCGGGCACGAAAACATCCACCCGGAGAGCGCCTTGACCTGGGAAATGGTGCGGGTGAGAGCCGCCGTGTGAAGGTCGTTTCTCCCGTCTACTTTTGCCAGGTAGCCTTTTCCCGTTCCGTCCCGTATTTGCATACCCATTAGGTATCCTCCACGTCAATTCCCTGGATTTCGAGGCCAGTGATATGCTCGAAAAACAAGTTCAATTTTTTTGCCTCCACCAGTAGTTCCCTCAATAACTCTTGGCAAACCATTTCGCTGATCGCAACACTACTAAGATTCCCCTCAATCGGTGTTCCGATCACCGATCCGGTAGCAGTGGCCAACCGCACCCCTTGATAATAGCTACCGGTGTTGGCAAGGACCTTATAGTACTTCTCGAAGTTGATCGCATCGGCGGACAATTTCAAAAGCGTGATGTGCCACATCACGGATTCTGCCGCATAGATCTCGTATCGATCTGGGAAATCCTGGTAGATGAATGGGAGCTGTTTGACTGCCATGTTTGCAGTAAACTCGACCCAGGTTGCGATCTCCAGGATCACAGGTTGCGACATACTATACGCTCGCTATCTCTAGCCATGCGGCCGAAACAGAAAAAAGAGAATTGTTCGCCGTTGCCTGCACCGTCATGAGCAAGTCGTATCCAGGCCCCACCAGCACGGTCCGCGACACGGCGTCGATCAAGGTTGGATTGCTGTACCCCGTGGACAGCACGAAGGCCTTGAGTCCATTTGCCGAAACCGTGGGCAGGGAATAGGCCAAGGCTGCGGATGCCGGTGGGGTGCCTTTGAGCCTCCGCGATCCACACACAATCACAGAGCCCACCGTTAGGATGGTAGGCATTGCGTAGATCCGCATCGTGGAAGACTGCACCTTGGAGACCGTATCCAGCAGCAACCGAGCGATAATGAAGTCCTTGCCGCTGCCCGCTGGATTGCGAAACAAGGCCGCTGGCGTCTCGACATTGGAAGCATTGCCCTCGTACACGAAAGAGAAAATTCGACCTTGGACCAAGTCGGTTAGATAGGACTCGGTGTAGACATACTCATTATCCGCGTTGATCAACAATGCCGCTGGTGAAAGGTTTCCCATCTACACCACCACTATCGCACGGGTTCGAGAAGTCTCAAACGGGCCAGAGTAGGTCAAGGTGTCCGTCACCGTTGCCAACACTGTGCTCCCATCCGTGTCGTAAATTTTCCAGATGACAGTAGCAGGAAAAGGTCCGGTCCAGGTAACCTCTCTGCTCACGATCTTTTTTAACTTTGCGCTACTCTCCCACCAGATGAACGCTGAAGGGAATAGAGAACCAGTGACCTCTCGGTAAGCATTTGTCGCAAATCCCTCGGCAGGACCCTCGTCGATGAAGTGGATGAGCTGGCGGACTATTCTGTGCGCGCTTTCGGTGAGCCCGCCTCCGCCCAGCTCGGAGAGCTTCCAGCTCCCCGCAACCGGATCGGTGAGCACCAGGTTGTTTTCCGCATCTCGTTCCGCAACTACCGCCTCATCATCGGAGGTCGCGTTCTGGAAAGTCACTCCCCGCGCATCGACAAAATCCTCATTCTGATCCAGCGAGGTGGGAAACTCGTCGGTCTCGACCCCGCCGCTGGCGGGGTCCTCCAATTTTAGGGGATGAACACGATCCTTAGCCATTGCCCCCAACCTACCCCAGAACAGCATTGCAGACAAGCCGCAGGCAAAGAAAGCAGCGACCCCAAAGTTCATAAAAATCGGGGGCCGCTGCTTCCAGAAAAGCAGGACCCTTCCAGAAAATAGATCCAGAGGGGCCCTACCCACATTAGATGCTGGTTAAGCGGACTTCTTGCCCAGATCGGTGATCTGCACGAGCAAGTCGCTCGCACTGGCCGCGTAGCCCATACGGATCACACGTTTGGCACCCGTAGGGACTGAGGTGACCAGACCGCCGCCGTCTCCCAGGTAATAGGGGGTGTTGACCGTCGCGGTGGTGAGCACGCCCGCGCACAGGCCCGCGAAGCACACCGGCCCGCTGCCGCTGGGGATGGCGATACGGGCGATGCCGACCGTCCGCGCCTCGACATCCACCCCGGCGTCGGCCTTGGAGATGGTGTCATTGGCCGAGAAGTAGACCGGGTCACCCTTGGCGATGGCCTCGGCCACCGCATAGTCCTTCTCCGTGCGCTCAGCTTCGGACACGCTGGCGACCAGCTGATTGGAGCCGTTGATGGTGATGGTGGATCCGTCGACTTTCACCCCGAGCCCACTGGCGCTGAGATCCAGCGCCCCGGTCGCACTCACGTCAACTTGCATCGCGCCAGAGCCGTTGAACTCCAGACCGCCGGTGCCCGAACCCGCCGCGGCGAGCTTATTCGAGACCACGCCCGAGGAGACGGCGATGCCCTTGTCGGTGTCGTAGGTTGCCTTGCCCTTGATGCCCGCTCCAGCGGGAGCGCCGGTCGCGTCGAGGATGGAAGTCGGACCGGTGAAGGCCACCCAGCCCGTGCCGGTATCGAAGACGAAACCGGTGTTCTCATAGACGCTGTCCTCGCCGGCGACCAGTACCGCGTCTCCGTCGGAAGCGTCGTAGAACGTCCAGGCGTTGGTGGTGGAATTGTAGGTCCCGATGTCGTTCTCACGGCCGGCGAAAGCACCGGCCGCGCCCGTGGCGATGACCGTCACACGGGTTCCGTTGGGGGGCTCGGCACCGGAGTTGATGAGGATGACATCCCAGCTGTCCCCGTCCCACTCGACGATGTCACCGTTGGTGTAGCCGGTGCCCCAGTTGTTCACCACCCACGCTTCGCCAGCTCCGCCAGCAGTGGGTACGTCGTTGGCGCCGGCGTCGGTCGCGTTGACGATACCGACTTCCAGCCAGTTCGCGTGCGCCGAGGTGATAGCCACGGTCGAGCCCGTGCCCGTGGTGTTGCTCTTGATGTCGATCTGGCCAGCGCCGCCGTCGATCGCGATGGTTCCGCCGAGGCCTCCACCAGTGGCGTAGAGCGAGTTGATCGCCGTGATGGCTGCGGCCACATCGGCCGGAGCCGAGACCAGGATGATGGGCACCGCGGTCTCACCGTTGATCGACACGGAGAACGAGTTGCCCGTGGTCAGAAGGTTGATCCCCGTTCCGCCAGATCCTTCGACGAGCGCGCCTACAGGCGAACGAGCGGCGCCGGACTTCATCTTCAGGACTGTGACTGGGGCCTGCCACTCGTAGCCGGCGATCGCCGCATCGAGCTGCGCCTTGTTCACCGCGTCGGCCGGATCGGTGCCGTCGGCCAAGCCAATCACCTTACCGGTGCTGGAGAGCTGGACGTTACCAGCCGATTCTGATCCAGAGCCAATCACCAGGGAAGCGACCTTTACGCCATCGCTTGCTCCCTGCTCCTCGTTGTACCCATCGGTACCGTTCAGAAAAAGAAATTTCTTGATTGCCATGCGGGTCTCCTTATTTCGGGTTGGATGTGCGGATGCCCAATGCAGTATCCTGCATTTGAACTAACGGTAGAGCACTCAGCCACCGAGACCAAGTGACAGTTAAATTGGTGTTCCCTAACTGGGCAACAAACTCAAGGTCCCGGTGGCTTCATCGTATGAGTATAAGGATAGGTCTATCCCGTGTTTCTGCGCCAGAAATTCCTTGACCATTTTTATTTCCGCAATGGTTTCTGATTCTTCCTGGGCCAAACGCTGCATATTTTTGTTGCGATCAGCCTGTACTTGCTGAATGGCCTGGGCCACTCGCGCCTCGAACCAAGCCGGGCGGGTTTGCTTCTCGACCAGGATGCGCTTCATTCTCTCTTCCAGAAAAACCAGACGCAACACCGCGACCGGATCGTCGATGCGATCCTTGGTTTCCACCTGCTCGGCAAGCTCCTCCGGATTTTCTGGAATGCTTTCCTCCTCGTCTTCCTTTTCTGGAACGTCCACCGGATCCAGGCGACGCAACGGGGTTCGCAAATCGTCCATGAGTCTCCTCCGCGCAAAGGGTTATCGGCTAATCGGTACGGACCAACTTAGTCAAATGCGGGGAAGGGGTGAGCGCGATAATGCTTTCGCCGATAGCGGCACCAATATGCTGGAGCCAAGCAGGGCGCCCAATATCCGGAGTAGGGACCGCGTGCGTGAGCCCGCCATCCGATCCTAGAAATACTGGCAATGGCCGCTCCAGGCCGCCGTATACCCCGCTCAGCACCCCGCCGTACTGCACAACGCAACTGGTAGATGAAGCCTTGGACACGATGATCCCGATAGCCGGAAGCGTGCCGTAGTCATAGAGATCGCACTTGGTCACCTGAATGATCCCACCCACCGGGGCCTCGCGCGAGTAGATGCAATCCCCCACCCGATCGGTCCCCAGGCACTGCGCCGGGAAGGCGTGCTGGGAAGCGAGCAACTGAGAGATGCTGATCGGTACCGGATCGTACCACTTGTTGGTGCCGATGATCTGCCGGATCTGGGAGAGCATATATTCCAGAAAATCTTGATGGGTCTGGGAGGCGCTCTCGGATAGGGCTATCTGCTCGGGAGTTTTTTGATCGTCGAAGGATTGCGATTTGCGCGTCTCATAGAGGCGCAAAAGCTGGCGCGGAGCCAAAGGGCACCTCCCGGGGAATCGGGTGTAGCCCTAGTCTAGCCGCGGCGTTGAAAAGCCACCAGCTCTATCGTGCTGCTCCCGCCACTGCCCTTCAGCCAGATCTTGCTTGCTTCCACTGGCCCGACCCACTCTCCGTTAGGGGTGGAAGTACTGGCCACCGGCACAACCACATAATTGGCGTCGGCAGTGAAATCTTCTTCGGTGAAGTAGAGCTTGCAGGGATTGCTCGCGGCTCGCACCTGGAGGTGCTTCGAGACGAACGGGAACTGGTGCATCCGTCCCGCCGAATTGTCGATGGTATCGCGGAACACATGCGGTGCCCCGCCCCTACTCTCCATGATGCTCATGCCCTGCTCCTTTCAGGCGCGGTCAAGCGGTCTGCCCCTTCAACTGGCCAACGATCAGGATGTCCAGCACCTCGCTCGTAGCCGGGCCGACGATGGTGATCTGGGTGGTCTTGCGGTCGGCCAACGCTACCTTGCCCTGCTTCGACTCGGTGGTGTGGTTGTGGACAAACACCGCGTAACTCGTGTCGGCCATGTCGCTCATTCCGTGGGTGGCGAACACCACGATGCCGTCGGCAGGCATCTCTACCTGGTGAACCTGGAAGGACACCCCGACTTTGTGGGCGCCAGCCAGGTTGGGGATCCCCTGATCCTTCAGATAGGGGATATAGTCCTGTGCATTTTTCGGCAGGTTGCTCATTTTGGTCTCCTATAGGCCGTTTAAGGCCTTCTGGATTTTCTGGAACACTTTACCGCTTCCGGGGCTTCCCGATCGGCGGTTTGATCTCCGGCACGG
>Ga0315283_10000629_pt1 | contig 26432 bp, 17 predicted proteins | sample YL17G09_0_MG_FD_204541 | JGI IMG/M metagenome (GOLD analysis project Ga0315283, IMG submission 204541) | Sediment microbial communities from Yellowstone Lake, YNP, Wyoming, USA - YL17G09_0 | ecosystem: Environmental > Aquatic > Freshwater > Lake > Sediment | place: USA: Wyoming | collected...
GGGGGGCCGCCCTCCCCAAAAAAAAAAAACAAATTTTTTTTTTTTTGTCTTTTCTTTCCCCTTTTTTTTGGGCCCACCCTTCCCAACTCTCGCGCCCCCCCCCCCCCCCCCCCCCCTCCCTCGCCCACCACCCGCCTTGGCTACACACCAGCTTGCCACCCACCCACCTTGGCTACACACCTAGCCATATCGTCGACGCTGTGTCACGCTCCACCAGCCTTTTCTTCATTTGTTGCAAAAGAGAATGCATTCATTTGCGCTTTCGTTTGCCCCGACTACGGCGGGGCGGCCCGCCTGCTCACTTCGCCTGGTGCTCCCCCCGCCACCACCCCGCCGCCGCCGCCTGCCCCGCCCGCCGGCAGCCGCCAAACAGCAACCACCCCCACCACCGAGCGATGGCGGCCAGCACTCCCCCAACAGCCCCACACCGCCCCCTCCCTGCCCGCCCGCCACCACCACTGGCCTGTCAACGCTGCCTGTCCTCTGCCTGCCCCGCGTCCTCCTGCCCACCTCGGCCGGCGCGGCCCGCCTGTACGAATCCCACCTGCTGGCCGCCCTGGAGGCGGCCATTCAGACCACCGGCGGCCGGTTCGTTCACGCCCCGTCCCCGGGCGCGGGCCCGCCGGGCGTGGAGCGCGGGGCCGGGGGCCTGCCCAGGGTGGCCACGCTCGCGCGCGTGGTGCGGGCGACGCCTTTGGAGGGCGGGTCGGAGGTGCTCCTGGAGTACGAGGGCCTGCACCGGGTGAGCGTGCTGGGGGCGGGGGCGGGATCGGCGCCGGCAGGGGCGGCGGCGGGGCGCGGCAGCAGCGCCCCCACCGCGACGGTCGCACCGCTGTTTGATGAGGAGGCGGCGGGCGACGCTGGGGCCGCCGCCGCCGCCACGGCCGCCGCCCTGGAAGCGTCCCTCGCGTCTGCGCTTGCGGCCGTCGCCGACCTCACGCCCGGCGCCGCCCTGCCGCCCGGGGTGGTGGAGCACGGCCCGCCCCCACCCCCACGCAGTGGGGAGGTGCTGGTGGTGTCTGCGGACGGGGCGAGCAATCATAGGAAGGGCGACGTCGCCGCCGGCCTGTCCGCGGCGGGGCATTCGACGGCGGCCGCCGCGGTCGCGGCGTGGGCGCGCCAGGGGAGTGGAGGGGGTGGGCGGCGGGGTGCCGCGCCGCCACCGTCGGCGCCGCCGCCTCCCTCACCGGCGCCTGGGGGCGGCGGTGGCGACCCCCTCCTCGCCGCGGCGGCCGGCGCGGCCGCGGCCCGGGCGGCGGGCCCGCAGCCGGCGGCCGACCCGTACGCCCTGTTAGCGGCCGCGGCCGTGAGCGGCGGCGGTGGTGTGCGGCCGCCCAGCGGCATCGCCGCCTCCTCCCCCACCCCGCCCTCCACCCGCCGCCGGCGGGAGCTGTTTTCCTTCGCGGCCGCGGACGCCATGGAACTAGGCCCGACTGAATTGTTTGCCCTCCTGGAAGTCACGGACACGGCCGCCCGCCTGGGCTTTTGCCTGGAGGCGGTGCGGGCGCACTTGGCGGACCTGGCCGCCCGGGCCGCGCTGCGAGGAGTGGTTGGGGAGGAGGACAAGGATTAGATTAATTGTATGGCTGTGAATTCCACATGCTTGAAGTTGAGAGCACAGGAGAGAGTTGAGGACGTGGCGGGCGTGGCGGAGGGGAGAGATGGTGATGATGGGATGGAACGGGCTGGGCGGGAGGTTGAACAAACGAGCGTTGGTTGTCTTTCCCTACCCCAGCGCGCTCGTCTTTTTCACGCAAGCGCCCTCCCCATCCGCCTCTCTTCACGCTCGCACACCATGCTTCGGCGTGCCAGCCTGGTAGCCGCCCGCCTGGCCCGCGCCGGCGGCGAGGCCAGCGCGGCGGCGTCAGCGTCCGCACCAACGTTTCGCATGCCCGCTGCGTTGGCGAGCGCAGCCCTCCACGCCGGCGCCTGGGGTCCGGGCTCGTCGCCGTCCTCCCAGCCGACCGGGGCCCTGGTCCCCATGGTCATTGAGGCGACGCCCCGGGGTGAGCGGGCCTTCGACATTTACTCGCGCCTGCTGCGGGAGCGCATCGTCGTCCTGTCGGGCCCGATTGATGACGTCTCGGCCAACCTGGTCGTCGCCCAGCTACTCTTCCTGGAGAGCGAGAACCCTGACAAGCCGGTGCGTGTGTTGTGTGTGTGTGTGTGTGTGTGAATTGAGTGAGGAGGAGAGATGGATGGGTGGATGCCCGTTCCTTCCATCGCGCTGCGACGAGAGACCCCCCCCCCCCCAGTTTCGCGCCGCGCGCGCTCTCGACCTCGACCCGACCCGCTCCCATTTCATAATCCGCCGCCTCCGCCCTCCCTCCCTCCCTCCCTCCCTCCCTCCTTTCCTAGATCTCTATGTACATCAACTCCCCCGGCGGCGTCGTCACCGCCGGCCTGGCCATTTACGACACAATGCAGTACGTGCGGCCGCCCGTGGCCACCCTGTGCGTCGGGCAGGCGGCCTCTATGGCCTCCCTGCTCCTGGCGGCGGGCGCGCCCGGCCACCGCCGGGCCTTGCCTCACGCCCGCATCCTATTGCACCAGCCGTCGGGCGGGTACCAGGGCCAGGCGACGGACATCCGCATCCACACGGACGAGATCTTGAGGCTGCGGGGGCTGATCAACGACGCGTACGCGCGCCACACCGGCAAGGCCAGCGCCGCCATCGGCGAGACCCTGGAGCGGGACACCTTCCAGTCCGCTGAGGAGGCCCTGGCCTTTGGGCTGATCGACGAGGTCATCCAGCGGCGGGGGGAGGAGGCGTGGGCGTGAAGAGAATGGGGGGATGGGTGAGGAGGAAGGGGTTCGGGTTACCAGTGTGTCAACTTTTGTTCACCACCACTCCCCCTCCACTGTTGTCGTTGTTCAGTAGGGGACGTTGCGCGGCAGATTCCGCGTCACGTTTGCGTTCTGCTCCGCCCGCATCGCCGCCCGCACCACCCGGGTCCGCGCCTTGTGCGCTTTCGCCCGCGCGACCGCGGCGCCCGGCCCGTCCTCCAGGCCGCCCACCCCGAGCATTTTGTACTTGGCCGCCACGGCCGCGGCCGTCGCGCTCGCCCGCCGCTCCGTGTCCGGGCGGTGCTTCTGGCGGTAATAACGGGCCAGGTGGCGGGAGCCCAGCAGCTTCTTGGAGCCGGGTAGGGCGAGCTCGTAGGCGGCCAGCCCGGTCGGCGTGACGGACGGCGCGTCGCTCGCCCCATCCACCACCATCGCCCGCCCACCCTCCTCGCCCTCCTCGCCCTCCAACGCCGCGCTGTAATCGTACCACTCATCATACTCCGCCTCATTGCCCTCCCACGCGAGCTTGGTGCGCCCGGCGTCCACCATGTGCCGCTGGACGGCGTGCAGGGAGGGGAAGCTTTTCGCGCTTTCGTCATCGCCCCGGCTGTAGAGCGGCACCCGCCCGTTGGCCAGTTTTTCGCCCAGGTACGTCAGCAGCCCCTCCGGATCGGCCAGGTAGGGCGCGTCCGGCAGGTAGAAGCCGTAGTGCCGCCACATGTGTTCCAGGCAGGCCTCGACGGAGGGGAAAAGGGCGTTGTCAAAGAGTGAGCGGGCCGGGTCCCAGGCCACCCAGGGCGCCTCCTCCGGGTCCTCCTGGTCGGACGCCGTCGCCCAGCCGTCGCCCTCCTCCGCCTCCACGGGCAGCTCGTCCGGTGTCGCCGGCGTGGCGAAGGTCACGCCATTGGGCGCGGCCACCCGGAAGGCCGGCGGCGGAGGAGCGGAGGAGGGCGCCCGCCCCGAGGTCGAGGCGTCGCACGTTTGGACAACCGACACGACAACGCCCGGCGGTGCGTCCAGCCCCGCCTTCTTCAGGGCCGCCCCGTACTTGTTGGACGCCACAAACGTCTTGTAGGTCGCCTCCGAGGTGAACCGTTTGCGGGTGAGCGGGTCTGTCCACACGCGGACGCCTCCTCCAGAGGCCGACGTGGCGCCGCCGCCGCCGGCCGCGCCACCCCCACCGCCCGCCAGCGCCTCCCGGCGCGCGTCATACCATTCCCGGGTGACGGGGGGTAGGCCGGCGACCTTGCGCTTGAGGTTGTAACTGTGTGGATGGGTGTTGGGCGTGAGAAGAGACGGCGTCGCGAAATGCGCACTTCCCGCTAGCCGCCGCCGCATTCCTCTCGCCCGATGCCCCCCCCCCCCCGCCCTCTCTCTCTTTCCTCTCAAACCCACCGGTGAAAGTCGCTCTTGTAATGGGCGGTCAGGGCTTCCTTGGACGTGAACACCGCGCCCGCGGTGGCGCAGTAGGTGCCGACGCCGTCCGTCATGAAGACGTTGAAGAGAGGGGGCTCTCTGCGAGAGCGAACGGAAAAGTGGAGGCGTGGGGCGAAGCGAGCGCGCTTCTTCTCAATTTTTCATTCCCGCGCCCTCTCTCTTGCTGCGCGTGCTGGCACGCACATCCCGCGCTTGGTGCGAGCACAAAATCGCGCACACGCTCACCCTCCTGGATGCCGCCCGGCGACCTACCTCCCAAGGCCGCCCGCCCTGCATCAACCACAAGACCCCCGCTCGCGCCCGGCCCAGAATTCGTGACCTCTTCCTCCGGTTCCGGCGCTTTCCGGGCCCTTAACTTTGAGCTGTACACGGTGAGTGCCGGGGGAGATGAATGATGGATTGCGCGCATGCTTGCTCTGAGGGAGGCAATGACGGAGGCGCACTCATTCCCACCTTCTTTTTTCTCTCTCTCTCTCAACCTCATCTCAGAAACCAACCGGCTTTGTCCGCACGCTCTCGGTTGCCGGCACGGCTATCGCGCTCGGCGTCGTCGGGTACTGGTTCTGGGAGACCACGGTCGCCAACAAAGCCAAGAAGCATACCAAGGCCCTGGAGCGGCGCCTCTGATTTTTCTGATCCTTCCGAGGCCACATGTCTCGTGCCAGCACGCCGGCCCGTCGCGGGTCTGCCGGGTCCGCCCCTCCCCCCTGTCCACTGCCCGGCGCGGGTGCCGCCGCCGCCGCCGCCGCCGCGGGCGACGCCCTCCACCTGGTCGCCGTTGCCCGGGAGCAGGTGGCCGCCGTCCGGGCGGGCACCCGGGCCCTGCTTGAAGCCGCGGCGGCGGGGGGGGGGGAGGCCGCGCTCGCCCAGGTGGTGGCAGCGACGGCCGACGCGGCCGCGGCCTCGGCCGCCGCAGGCGCGGCCCTGCGCGCCTCCGGCCTCCTGGCCCCGGCCCCAGGCGATGACGACCCCGCGGCCCTGGCGTCAGCCGCCGCGGTCGCCCAGGCCGGGCGGGTACGCGCGTCGGCGGGCGCGTCCCTGGCCGCCCTGGACCTCGCGCTGCGGGCGGCCCACCCGCCGCCCCCCCCGCCGCCGGGCGTGGCCCGCCCCCTGGCGCCGCGGAGCGAGGGCGCCAAGCGCGCGGCGTCCGCCCGCCTGGCCGCCCTGTCCACCCGCCTGGCCCGCACCTCCGGCATGCGGGTGGAGCTGTGGGGCGGGGCCGGGCGGGTGTGGGCGAGCGGTGGGGGGACCGAGAGCTGGCGCTGGCGCCCCCCACCCAGCGCCGCCCGGGCAGCGACTGGCGTATGGCTGCACGCGGGCGCCGCCTTCACCGCGTGCGTGGCCCTGGCCTCGCCCGGCGCTCCCGCCGCTGCCTGCATCAGCGTACACGCCCCGCCCTCCGCGGCGGCGGCGGCGGGGGCGGGCGCGGGGTGGGCCCCGCCATCCGGCCCCCTGGGCAGCGCCCTGACCGCCCGCGCGCGCCGGGCGCACGCGTTCCACCTGGCCCGGGCGGCGGCCGCGGGCGTGCGGCCGCCCGGCACCCCCGCCCCTACCGCCTCGCCAGCCGAGTGCGCCTTAGAGGACGTCCTTCTCTGGCTGGCCGCCGGCCGCCACACCCGGTCGGCCCGGTGCGGGCGGACGGGCGCCCTCCTGGCGGCCGACGCCGGGCGGGGCGGCGCGTTGCTGCCGCCCACCGCCCGCCCGCACGCCCTGCCCCGCGGGGACCTGGCCCGCCTGGCGGCGGCTGCGGGGGCGGGCGGGGTGGCGTTCCACGCGGCGGCGGCGCCGGCGGACGCAACTTGAATGTGTGGATGGGTGATGAGGGAGGGGGGTTGTGTGAGGTGGAAAAAAAAAAAAGGACGATGAGTACGCCGACACCCTGGTTGCCCAAACACACGCACCAAAAAAAGACGACATGTGTGGATAAAACAAACAATTTATAAACCGCCGAAAATGGCTCCCCGTCGCAAACAAGCGTTACGCGAGAATTTGCTTTCTCGCGTTTCGTTTTCGTCAAAACCATTCTTAAAACCAGCGGCCCCGTAGCTCAGACGGATAGAGCGGCAGCCTTCTAACACGCCCCGGCCCCCTTGGCCTCCCTCATATTATGCTCGAGGCGGCGGCCGGGGTGCGGAAGCATAGCTGCAGGCCAGGGGATCGAGACCCCTCGGGGCTGGGACACCGCAATTTTTCTATTTTTTATTTCTGGAGAGAGGGGTGGGTCGAGTCACCCGCCATGCCTTTTTTTGTTTTGGCCTTTTTTGTTTTGGCCCGTCACTCTCCTGTCACACCATCTCCTCCGCGTCCGCACTGCTGCCCACGCTCACCTCCTCCACCGCCTCCTCCTCCTCCTCCCCGCCACCCCACGCGCCGCCCACCTCGACCCGCGCGCGCCCGCCCGCCTTGACCACGGTGTGCACCTCATCAAACTCGCGCGCGGCAAAGGAGCCCTGCTGGGCCACGATCAGCACGCACCGGCGGTGATGGCACGCGGCATCGCTGGAGCTTGCGCCCCCTTCCCCGCCCACCAGGCTGCGGAGGACGCGGGCGACGGAGGAGGAGCCCGCCTCGTCCAGGTGCTGGAGCGCTTCGTCCAGGACCAGGGTGTCCACGCTGACCCGGCGTGCGGCGGCGAGGTCGGCAAAGCCGAGGGCCAGGGCCAGCGCCACCCGGCGCCGCTCCCCGCCGCTCAGGGCGCGCACGGACCGGTCAACGTACGGCAGGGCGTCGGCCGGCTCGCCCGGGCCCAGGGTCCGGGCCACGCGGACGGTCTTGGTGATGCGCTCGATCTCGGCGGCCGACCCGGCCGCCACCCCGGCCGCTGCCGACGCGGCCGCCCGGGGGCGGAAGGCTGACAGCAGGAGCGAGGCGCCGGGGGCCAAGTCAGCCAGGAACCCGTTGGCCCGGGTCTGGAGGTCGGACAGGGCGGCTTCCAGGGCAAAGGAGCGGGCGCCGGCGGCGCCAAAGGCGGCGTCCGCTTCCGCCAGGGCGGCCGCCCGGGCGGCCGCGGCGGCCGCCTCGGCTTCCGCGGCCGCCCCACGGCCCGCCTCCGCCTGGGCCATGCGGGACAGCTGGACCGCCCGCTCGGTGTGCGGGTTGGGGCCGGCCGCGACGGCCGCCGCACCAGCGGCCGCGGCGGAGGCGGCCGCCAGCTCCGCGGCTGTCTGGTCGGCCCGGGCCGCGGCGTGGGCCGCCGCGGCCGCGGCCGCGTCGAGGGTAGGGGGGGGATGGGGTGGCGGCGGGAGCGCCCCCTCCTCCACGCCGCCCAGCCCTTCCCGTTCCAGCAGGGCGGCCGCCCGCGCGGCGGCCGCCCGCGCCGTCTCGACCGCCGCCGCCGCCCGGGCCCGGCCCATCGCGCCCTCGGCCCGGGCCCGGTCCGCGGCGGCCGCCGCCCAGGACGCCGCCTCCCGGGCCGCCCCCGCCGCCCGCTCGGCCGCCAGGTCCCGGGCCGCCAGGTCGGCCGCGGCGGCGGCGGCCGCCTCCGCCTCCGCCGCCGCGCGCGCCGCGGCGACCGCGGCGGCCGCCCGGGCGTCCACCGCGCGCTGGGCGTCCCCGCCCAGGCGGGCAAGGCCCGCCTCAAAGGCAGGCCGGGAGATGGGCTGCCGGCACCGGTCGCACAGCGGCGCCAGGACGCGTGGGGGTAGGGGAGGGGGTGGTTGGCGGGGTTGTGTGGGCCAGGCGCCGGGCGGGGGAGTCCCAGCCGGCCAGGCGCCGGGCGGGTAATGAGGTTGGGGTTGAGGTGGCGGTGGCCGGGCCAGCGTCGCAACAGCTGCTGGGCGGGGCGCGAGCGACGCAAACTCCCGAGCGGCCGCGACCGCGGCGGCGGCATTGGCGTCTGCGGCGCCCAGGGCAGTCCGGGCAGCGGCAGCACGCTCAGCAGCATCAGATGCCGCAGCGGCCGCAGCAGCTGCAGCAGCCGCAGCGGCGGGCGGATTGGTGGTCGAAAACCACTCGCCCTCCATCATGCCTCCCTCACTCTCATCCTCGCTCGCCCAGGCATCACGGAGCACGCCCGCGGCCGCGACGGCCGCCCGCCCACCGCCGCCTGGTGCCCCGGTGCGGGCCAGCCAGGTATCTACAGCTGCCGCGGCGGCGTGGCAGGCGGCGACGGCCGACGACAGGCGGCGGCCGGCCCCTGCCCTCGCCGCGCCCGCCTCCTCGGCCGACCCGGCCGCCTCGCCCGCCCACGCCCCCGCCGCCTCGGCCGCTGCCAGGGCTTCCGCGCCCAGCCCCTCCGCCGCCCGGGCGGCCGCGCCCGCATCCGCGCCCGCCGATGCAGCCTGGGCCCGGGCAGCCCGCAGCTCGGACGACGCCACGGCTTTGGCGCCATCCCACACCCCGCCGTCCGTCGCGACCCTGGCCAGCTCTGTTTTCAGTTCGGCGTCCCCGGCCTCCAGCAGCCCGTTGATCTCCGTCTGCCCTAAGAACGCCGCCCGCCCCACCAGGGAGGCATCCCCGCCCAGGGCGCTGTCAATGGCGGCCTGGGTGAGGCGGGCGTCCGCGCCGGACGCGTCCAGCCCGCCCAGGGTGAGGGCGAGGCGGACCAGCTTCTTCCTGGAGACGGTCCGCTCGATGGCAAACGGGGTGGGGCTGGTGGCGCCTGGCGCCCGCACGCTGCCGGTGACGACCACGCTGGCGGCCTCGCACCCGTCGCACACCACGTCCGCGTGGGCCAAGCCCCGCCCGCCCCCGCCCTCCGCCCGGGCGTCGGACCGGCCGGTCAGGCACCAGTGGGCCGCCAGGGCCAGAGAAGTCTTCCCGGCCCCGTTGGAGTCGGCCCCCGCGTCGTCGGCGTTGGCGCCCGTGAGGACGCGCAGCCCCGGCGCGGCGGCCAGCGGGTACACCGTCTCGTCCGCAAAGGGGCCGTAGCCTTTCAGGCTGACGGAGAGGAGGGAGACGGCCGCGACGCCCCCGCCACCCGCCCGCGCCCCGCCCGCCGCGCTCCCGCCTTTTTCACTCAGCACGCGCGCCAGGACGCCCCGCCCGGCCTCCCGGCCCGCCGGGGTCAGGCGGGCGTGGTCCGCGTACGCCTCGAACACAGCGCCCGGGCCGGCCGCCGCGGCCTCGGGCGTCAGCCGGGTGGAGGGCGGGGGCGGAGCGAGGAGGAGCTCTAAATCGACCCCGGCCGCGCGCAGGCGTGCGGCCGCGGCGGCAGCCGCGTCGGGCGGCGTCCCCGCGGGCAGCGTCCACCGCACCCGGTCGCCCGGGCGCAGTGACGCTGGATCTGGCAGGGCGCTCAGCGCGTCCGCGCCCGCGCCAGCGAAGTGGCGGGGCCCGACATCCAAGGGGATGCGCCCCACCTCCACCCAGGAATGGGGTGGTGGTGGGTGGGGTGGGGAGGGGGCCGCGCCCCCGCCGCCGCCGCCGCCGCCGCCTCCCTCCAGCACAACCAGCGCTTTCGCCTCGCCCGCCTCCCCGCGCGAGACCTGGTAGGGCGAGCCCACGTACTCGACCCGCCCCCCGCCCAGGGCCTGGGGCTTGTGATAATGCCCGGACCAGGTCTTGGCCGGGAAGAGGGCCGGGTCCACCCCGTGCGCGGCCTGGTAGGCCGCGTTCGCGGTCGCGCCCGCCACGTCCGCGTGCGCGAAGACGGTGGCGATGGGCGGGGCCAGGCCAGCCGCGACGGCGTCGGCCGCGGCGGACACGGCGGCCCGCAGCTCGGCCCGGGAGCGGCGGTACGGCATCCAGAGCGCGCCCAAAAAGAGGGCGGGGCTGTCAAACACGTGGGCGGGCCCCGCAATGGCGGAGGCGAGGATGGTCAGCCCGTGCGCGACGCCGCCCGCGTCGCACTGGTCGTGGTTGCCCGGGATGAGCAGGGTGGGGAAGGCCCACTCCCGGAGCTCTGCCCAGACGGCGAGGAGCGGGCGGAGGGGGAGGGACCCGCGCTCATGCCAAAAGTCGCCCAGGAAGACGACGCCCGTGTTTGGGTGCCGCGCGGCGGCCTGGCGCACGGCGGCCAGGGCGGCCAGGGCGGAGGGCAGCGTGCGCTCGCAGACGTGTAGGTCAGAGAAGAGGATCCACCGGGTGACGGCCGCGAAGGGCGCGGGGTCCGCGGGCAGGGCGGCCAGGAGCGATGCCGGGGTGGTCGTAGAGGAGGGTGGAGAAAGGGCGGGAGCAAGGATCGGCACGGCTTGCTCGACGGCCGGCGCCTTGCGCGCCCGCGTCGCCCGGGGCTTTTTGACGACGGCGGCTGCTTGGTCAGCCTTCTCTGCAGCCTTGGCGGTCGTTGTGTCCGATCCCGGCGGCCGCACCCGGGCCACTGCGGCGACCGCCGTGGATGAAAAGGAATTGAGCAGCGAGTTGCGCTGGCCGCCCGGCCGTGCTCCTCCTCCCATCAACAGCGGCCCGGCGCCCAGCCCGCATCGCCACACCCGAGTAAGGGCTACGCGGCCCGCGGCGGTTGCTGGCGTCATCGGGGACACCTGGGGTGGTGGGGGTCGCATGCGCTCGATGGAATTTTGCGATGAAAGAATGAAAATAAGACGACGGCCGGAGCGGCCCCCCGCCCCGCTCATTTCTTCAACCCAACCTCACGCCCGTGCAAAGACAATGACCATCCCCGCCCCCACCCCCGCCCCACCCTCACCCTGAGCACACGCCCCAGCGCAGGCAATGATAGGGCACTCCCCGCCCACCCCACCCTCCCCTGCCTCCCCCGGCGTGGACGAACTCTTTTTCCGGTGGCACACGCTCGACCCGGCCGCGCTCGCCCTCCCGCCCGGCTCGGCCTTCTCGGCCCTCTGGCCTGCGGACCTGCCCCTTGCGGCCCCCGTCGCGGGGGACTTCCCTGACGTTCCGCTTGGCACGCCCGGGTTCATCCCACTGATAGGGTCTGGCGGTGGCGGTCAAGGCGGCGGCATCGACTTCAACCTGCCCCCGCTTGACCTGCCTGGGGTCGGCCCCGTCCCGCCCTTCCGCCTCCCGCCTCCCGTCACGCCCGCTGCTGCTGGAGGGCGAGTGCCAGATACGGCCACTGCCCTGACGCCTCCTACTGTTCGCGGCGAGGAGGAGGGTGAGCACGCCCCTGAACCTGGTGAAATACAGCCACCTCCACCACCCGCCCCCCCCTCGCGCGCGCCGCGCAAGAAAAAGAAGAAGCGCGCGCCGCGCGCTTCCCGAAAGAACCAGCAATCACCCCCACTCCCTCCTGCTAAGAAGTTGCGGGGCCCACCCCGGGAGCGCGGGTGAAGATAGAAAGAATGAGTAAGAGAGCGTCGCTAAGCACGACATTTATTTTTGTTTTTTGTTTTTCTCCGTCCATCCTCATTTTATCTCATCACACGGCCCACTCATCTGGCACGGTCGCCCGAGCCAGGGCCATCGTCACCCCGTGCGCGGCTTCTGGGGTTGGAGCGCGGGCGGCTGCGGCCCTGGCAGCGTCAGTGAGCGCCGCCAGCCGCGCGGCCGCCGCCTCTGCCGCCGCCACTGCCCCCTCCCCACCCCCCACCTCTCTACTCTCCACTCGTTTCTCCAGGCATGTCGCGACCTGCTGCAGCGCCGCCACGGCGGCCAGGCCGCACTCCCAGCCCCGGGCCGCAGCGGCCTGGTCGGTGGAGGCGGTGTCAGCACGAGCGGCGGCGGCGGCAGCCTCCATTTCGGCCGCCCGCACCGCCCGCACCGCGCCGGCCGCCGCCTCGACCGCGGCGGCCTCCCCTCCCAGCGCCGACCGCAGCGCGACTGCCGCCTCCTTGGCCGCCCGGGCCGCCGCTACTTCCGCGGCGGTAGGGGGCGGCGCTGTGGTGGTACCCGGCCGACCCCGCTGCCGACGCGCCGCGTCTGCTGCCGCGGACGCCGCCCTGGCAGAGAGCACGCCCCGGCGGGCGACGGCGGCGGCCACGCGGCCCGCGAGCGCGTCGCGCGCGATTGTGGTCGCCCGGGCCTCCCCCCGCGCCCGCCCCGCCGCCGCGCGCAGGGCCACTGTCTCCGCCGCGGCGGCCATGGCGGACGGGTCCACCACCAGAGTTTGGCTCTCGGCTTCGGCCAGGCGGGCCCGCCAGCCGTCGGCCTCGGCGGCCGCGTCGACGGCTTCGGCAGCCGAGGCCGCTGCCGCGCGGCGGGCCGCGCCCTCCCGTGCGGCCAGCCGAGCGCACTCATCCTCCAGGCCCGCCCACCGGGCCTCCGCGGCCGCATCCTCATCCGTGGCGGCGACGACCACGGACTCGGAGGCCTGGGTAGCGTCCGCCGCCTTGGACGCCAGGCGGGCACTGGCCTCCCGCGCTTTGCCGGCCTCGGACCGCAGGGCGGCCGCGTCCGCGTCTGCAAACGCGCCGCCCCGCACGAGGCGGTCGCGCCGCGCGCGCGTGAGGAGGATGCTGCCCTCCAACGCCGTGGCGGCGGGGGCGGCCGCAGCGGCCGCGCCCTCTGCCGCAGCCGCTGCTGCCCGTGCGGAGTCCGCGCGAGCGCGCGCTCTGGCGGCGAGGCCGGACGCTTCCCTGGCCCGGGCCGTCAAGTCCGCGGCCAGGGCTGCCAGGGCCGTGGCCTCCCGCCCCGCGGGCGAGTCGGCGCCCGCCACCGCGGACGCCGCCCGTTCCGCGCTGTCCAGGGCCCGGGCAGCTTTGGCAGCGGCAGTGGCCATAGCGTTCGCGTCCGCGGCCGCGGCGCCAGCGCCCGCCTCCGCGGCGGCCGCGTCGGCGGCCGCCCGGACCGCGCCGGCCACCAGGCGGTCAGCCGTGCGGCCTGCGACTGTTGCAGCGGCCTCCACCGACCCCGCCGCGTCCTTGCCCGCCGCCGCGGCGGCCTCCGCGCTGGCGGCTTCGGCATTCAGCTTGCGGGCTGAGGCAAATAATGCTCGTGCGTCGGCGCCCGCGCCGGAGGACGAGGCGAGCGCCTCCAGGCGGGCCGCCGCCGCGGCGGCCGCTCCCACCCCTGCAGCGCCCGCGTCGCGCTCCAGCACCCGCCGCCGGGCGGCCGCGCTCCTCAGCGCCGCCCGCGCCTCCACCGCCCTGCCCGCCAGGGGGGCCAGGGCCGCCCGGGCGGCGTGCTCGGCTGCCGATGCGGCGGCCACCTGCTCCGCCGCGGCCAGGCGGCGGGCCTCGGACGCGCCCGCCACCGCGGCCAGGCGGGCCGCGTGCGCTCCTGCCGCGGCCGCCTGCGCGCGCGCTGCAGCGGCCGCCCGGCCCTCCTCCTCCCCTCGCGCCCGCGCCGCCTCGGCTTCCGCCGCCTCCCGGACAGCCGCCTCCTCCGCCACCTCCCGGGCCGCGCCCGCGGCAGTGCGGGCGCTGACGGCGGCCGACCACCGCAGGGCCAGCGCCCGCCCCGCCCGCCCAGCCTCGGCAGCCGCTGTGAGGACGCACGCCGTCTCTGACCGGGCGGCTGCAGTGTCGGCCCGGGCGGCGGCCGCCCGGGTGGCGGCCCGGGCGGCAGCCTGGCGAGCGGCCGCTGCCTGGGCCTCATAATCAGATGCAGCAGTTTCTGAGACGGCCGCGCTCGCGGCCGCCGTCGCCGCGGCCGCCGCCGCGGCCGCCGCTTCCTCGCCCACCACGCTCCCGGCCGCCCGCAGCGCGGCCGCCCGCACGCTCTCCGCCCGGGCCGCCTCCCGGGCCTCACACGCATCCGCGGCCGCCCGCTCTGCGGCTCGCTCCTCAGCAGCTAAAGCGGCGAGCTCGCCCGCCTCCAAATCCTCTAGCCCCGCCAACTTGGCCTCCGCCTCGGCCTGAGCCGCCCGGGCCAGCGCGGCCTGTCTAGCCGCGCGCGCGGCGGCCGGCGTCTCCCTCGCTAGCGCACCCACCAGGCGGCTAACCGCCACGCCCGCGTCCTCCCGTTCGGCGGCCGCGGCCTTGGCTTCAGCCCTGGACTCGCGCAGGGCTGCCTGGAGGCGGTCCAGCTCGGCGGTCAGCTGGGCTTCCAGGGCCGCCCGGGCGGGCGCGAGGGCCGGGTCGATTTCTGACTCGACGAGAGGGAGGGTGGTTGCGCTGCCACCACCAGCGCCGCCGCCGCCGCCCTCCGCCTCGGCCAGCAGGGCTTCCATGCTTAGGGAGAAGGGTGGGGCGGTGACCAGGGTGTTGCACTCGGTGTCCGGGTCGACGTCGACGGGCATGGTAGGGTCAAGGTGCTAAAGAAAAAAAGGCAACGGGAAGGTGAACAGGGTCGAGGAAGGAGCGAGCGGCCCTTCTTTTTCTCTTTTCATTCCTGCGTTTGACGTGCGGCGGGGGGACTGCTCCGCCGTCGATCCCCGCTCACTGTCCACACAAAGATGGAAGCTTTGCTTGGAATGCGCCCGGCCACCTCGGCCGCCGGCCCGCGCACGAGTGCGCCAGCCGCGCACGCGGGCAGCAGCCGGCCTCCCACGCCGTCAGTGGCGACGACGACGGGTGAGATGAGATGAGGGAGAGAGAGGTGTTTTTTCATGCGCCGCCGGGCGGCCTCATGGATCTTTGGCCAGTCAATCCGACCTACCAGCCCAGCAGATGGTGGGATGCGCGGCGGGCGCGCGGCGTGCAGGAGATTGGTTTAAACCATGACGCCAGCGGCGCCCCTGCGCCGCAAATTCCCTAGCCACAACACGGCCGTGGCCACACGCGGCCCTGCCTGCCACCCCGCACCGCTCCCACCACGCCCACCAGCATGTAGCCTATGAGTGTATCCAAGCAATGCATGCATCGATTCTCACACACACACACACACACAAAAATACAACCCCTCCCACAGGCCGCCTCCCCACTCCTTCCGCCCGCCGGCGCCCGTCGGCGGTCGCTGCTGCTGCCGCACCCACCCCCGCCCGCGGCGGCCCTGGCCCCTTGGTCGTCATCGACAATTACGATTCCTTCACCTACAATCTGGTCCAGTACCTGGGCGACCTGGGCGTGGAGGTGGCCGTCTTCCCCAACGACGCCAAGACGTGCGCAGAAATCCGGGCGATGCGGCCGAGGGGGGTGCTCATCTCGCCTGGGCCAGGTAGGAATGGAAGAGAGAGCGAGAGAGGGAGAGAGAGTTTAGGTGAGGGCGGGGCCCCGCCCGCTCGCAACACAAAGCCCCGCCCGCTGCGCACGCGCCACTTTGGTTTTGCGGCCGCCGAAGTGGTGTGGAGGGCCGAGGAGGCAGAGCCTCCCAGCAAGCAGCGCGCGTCAGCTGGAGGAATGGGACAAGAGCAGCCCCCGCAGGCCCCCGTGGTTGAGGGAAAGGCATTTTTTTCTTCAACGCACGCCCCTCAACCTCCCCCTCCCTCTCCTCCCCCCACCCAGGCCGCCCTGAAGACTCTGGCATCTCCCTGGAGGCCGTCCGCTCCCTGGGCACCGACACCCCGCTCTTTGGCGTGTGCATGGGCCACCAGTGCATCGGCCAGGCCTTTGGCGGGGACGTCATCCGCGCCCCCGGCGGTGTGATGCACGGTAAAGCCTCGCCCGTCCACCATAAAGGGGTCGGTTTGATGGCGGGCATGCCGAGCCCTTTCAACGCGGCCCGGTATCACTCGCTCGTCATCGACGCGGCCACCATGCCGGCCGACCTGGAGGTGACCGCTTGGACAGAGGATGGGACCGTCATGGCGGTCCGCCACCTCACCTTCCCGCACATCCAGGGCGTCCAGTTCCACCCGGAGAGCATCATCACGGATGGTGGGAAGCAGCTGGTCGCCAACTTTGTGGCGGGGCTTTGAAGAGGGGACGGGGCTCAGAGAGATGCACATTGTTGATATTTGGAGAATGGACGAAGGAAGGAGTACAGGAGCTCGTCTCCCCCCTCGTCTCGTCTCATCTCATTATTTTTTTCATTGCGCACGTGGGGGGAGGCTGCGCCCGCCCTTTCAATTGACGCGCACCTGTGGAAAAGGCGTGTCTCTGCTCCATGCAGCGGCGACCCAATCAGCTGGTGCCGACCACAGCACGGCACGCCTCGCCCGCCCCACCCCGCCTCACGCCATCCGTTTCGCCGCGCACCCGGGAGGTCGCCATCGTCCTCGCTCACCTTACCTTCTGGTCCCAGCTTGGCGTGCTGTCCCGGGTTTTTCTGGATAAATTGTTCGCGGACGGGTGTGCGGGAGGGTGGGGTGTGTGCCTGACTTCGACAGGTACGAGAAAGAGGGTAAACGTAGGAGCCGCATGCGTTTTTTCCCTCCTCGACCCCCCTCGACCTCGACCTCCCTCTCTCATCGACCCCCCGCCCCCATCCATCCCATCGCTCATTCACACAGGCTCCGGCGACTCCCCGTACGGCGCCTACTTCCCGGACCTGCCCGCCAACGCGCTCGGCTGCTTCCTGATGGGCCTGCTGGCGGCCAGCTCCACCCTGACCCTGGGAGACCCCAAGCCCCTGGCCGCCCTGCCCGCGGCCCACCCCTGGCAGGCCGCCCCCGAGCTCCACATCGGCCTGCGCACCGGCTTCTGCGGGTCGCTGACCACCCTGTCAGGCTGGACCATGGCGCTCACACTGCAGCTGGTCGGCGGGGACGGGCGGGCCGGGCGGCGGCCCGCCCAGTGGGCGTGGGGCTGGGTGGTGGGCCTGCACGTGGCCCTAGGCTCGTACGCCCTGGGGGAGCACGCCGCCCGCCTGGCCGACGACCGGGCCCGCCCCGTGGGCGAGGAGCGCGCGCTCGCCCGGGCGGTCCGGGCGGTCGCGGAGGAGGAGGACCTGGCGGCCGGGATCGGGCGGAGCGCGGCGGGCGGGGTCGTGCCGCGGGTGAGCCTGGGGGGCGAGAATGGACGGGGTGGTGGGCCCGCCTCCACGCCGCCCGCCTCCTGGGCTGACGCGGCGGCCGCGGCCGCGGGCGTGGCCCTGGCGTCCAGGGGTGAGGTGGCCCTGACCCTGACCGACCTGGCCGTCCACCACGCGGCCCGCCCGCCGGGTGAGCACGGCCCGGGCGCCCGGGCGGCGGTGGCCGAACGGGTGGCCGACCTGCGGGCGGCGGCGGCAGCGGAACGCGCGCGGGGCGTGCAGCACGCCCCGCGCCTGGCGGTGCCGGCCAGGCTGCCACCCCCTCCCCCGCCCACGGCCGATGTGTGCGTGTCTGCGTCTGAGCTGGCGGCCCGGGTGGCGCAGAGTGGGGCGGTGCCGCCGCCCGGACGAAAGAGCAAAGGCCACCACGGCCACGGCCACGGCCACGGCCACCACCAGTCGCGCCGCGACCGCGCTCGCTCGCTCGCGGCCACCATTCTCGGCACCCGCCCTGACGCGGCCGTGGGCTTCGTGACCCGCACCCACATCCTGGTGGGACTGCTCGGGTTCGCCCTCTGGGTAGGCATGGCGGCCGCGGTGGTGTTTGACGGGGGCGGCTCCGAAGCCCGGCGCGCGCGGTGGGGGGCGGTCCTGCTGGCCCCGCCCGGCTGCATGCTGCGCTGGTGCCTGGCGCCCCTGAATTACCGCTTGAGGGGCCGGTTCCGGTCCTTGCCGGGCGGCACCCTCGCCGCCAACGCCCTGGGCTGCCTGTGCACGGCGCTGTTGAGCGTGGTGGCCGTGCGCGCCCTGCCGCCGGCCGGGAGTGGCGGGGGCCCCGCCAGCGGGTGGGGGCGGGTCGCGACGCGCGCGGCCCAGGCGGGCTTTTGCGGGGCGCTCTCCACCGTGTCGACCCTCATGGCGGAGGCCGCCTCCCAGCTGCGCCGGGTGCCCGCCGACGCATCGGGGTACGCCTACCTGGGCCTGACTTGGGCCGTGGCGGTGGTCGTGACCGTGGTGGCGTACGGGCCCGCGGTGTGGGTATGATCAATGATGGAGAGAATGACATTGACCGATTTGTTTGTTAGCACATTGCGGGAGGCAGTGAAGGGAGGCACACACACAACACAGGAGGGGATGCACGCACAGGCACAGTGCACTGCGGAGACGGAGGGCGAGATTGCAAAACAAGCCAGCTTTATGACGACAAAAAGAATGCGCGCTCCCGCTTCTCCCCATCCCATCCCCCCGTCACGTCGACAGCAAGTCCTCCACCCGCTTGAAGTGCGCCAGCCCCTCATTGGCCGCCTCATCCGGCGGCGCCTCCACCACCTGCTTCACCTCCGGAATGTAATGCTGCAGCATGTTTTCGATGCCCGACTTGAGCGTGATGGCGGAGGAGGGGCAGCCCGAGCAGGCGCCCTGGAGGCGCAGCGCGACCGTGCCGGACGCGGGGTCAAAGGAGGCGAACGCGATGTCCCCGCCATCCTCCGCCACGGCGGGGCGGATGCGCGTGTCCAGGAGCTCCTTGATCATGGCCACCGTCTCCGAGTCGTCCGGGTGCGGGGCGTGCGGGTCCAGAGGTAAAGGGCCGCCGGCGGCCGCGCCTGCACTGCCCGGCGAGCGCGGGCGCAGTGCAGGCAGGCCAGACGCGAAGTGTTCCGTGATCGCCGCGAACGCGGCCGGCTTGACCTCCGCCCAGGCGACGCCCTCCGCCTTGGTGACGGTCAGGAAGTCAGAGCCCAGGAAGACGCCCGTCACGCCGTCCACGCGGAAGAGGGCCGCGGCGAGGGGCGAGGCGGACGCCGCGTCGCGCGCCGACGCAAAGTTGGCCGAGGCCGGCGGGGCGGGGCCGGCGGTGGCGGCGGCCGCATCGCCGCCGGCCGGTTCGGCCACGCCCAGGACGGACTGGCCGGGCAAGAACATGAGGGAGGCCGGGTTGGGCGTCTCCTGGGTCTGGATGTAGAGCGAGCGGGAGGAGGTGGAGGGCGGGGCGAGGTGCAGGGAGGAGGCGGCCGGGCGGAAGAGGGCAAAGCGAGGTGGGGCGCTCTGTAATTTTGATGGGGGACGTGTGAGTGCTTTTTTGTGCCACCCTTTTCCCACGCATGCCTCCTGCACACCGACTTGGTGTATTTCCCTCTGGACGGAGGGAGTGGTCACGGTGGCGTCGGCACGTGGCAAAGGGGTGGGGGCGAAAGCGCCGGGGCGACACCTCTCACTCACACATGCGCCTAAACAAAACAAAATCTGCACTCACCGTCGTCGCCAGACCGGCTGCTGGACGGCCAGAGGTACCAGCGGCGTGATTAAGGGCTAACGCCCGGCGGGCAAGGAGGGCGGCGGCGCGGCGCATTTCACGTGGACGCGTGGGAAAGAGGAGAGCTCTGCTTTTTTTTTTCTCTTTCTCCTTTTGCCACCTCTCTTTTTCTCACCCCCGCCTCCTCCTCAACCCGCCCCGCCGGTCCATCGCTGCCTGGCCCACCGCCACACGCGCGTCCAAGCGGGCTTTCAGATCAGGACGGTACCCGCACGCGAACAAGCCCTCCAGCCAGGCAAACAGGGCCGCACTCGACAGGGCCTGCCCCAGCGACACAGTGAGCGCGGGGCGGCGCCGCTCCACCAGGCCGTGCCCGACGCCGACCTGGACCAGCCAGGCGGCCAGGTGGACGCCCACCGCCCACCGCCAGGCGCTGGCCGGGTGGGCAGTGCGGGCGGCGGTCGCGCCCAGCCACATGGGCAGCCCCTGGAACAGCGCCCAGGTCCCGCCCGCAAAGGGTTCCAAAGAGGAGTAATAGCCCGCATAGGCGGCAACCAGGAGGAACGCCGGGTTCGCCACGGAGCAGGGGAGGCGTGGGAGGAGGGCGGGCGTGTCCACGCCCCGCGCGTAGGCCAGCCAGACGCACAGCGTGGCCAGGATGGGCGGGACGAAGAGGAAATGAATGAACTTGAGAGAGGGGGTGGTGGGCGCGAGGGGGTGATGGGAATGTGGTGGAGAGAAAGGGACGCCCTCTGCGACGAGAACAGGGGAGCAAAAACTGAAACACACACTCCCTCGCACCTGGTTCCCGGGGTGGCTGTGGTAGCAGCCGTAAAAGGCGAGCTCGTCCTCCAAGACCTGGGTGCGGGTGCGGGAGGGTTTCGGCGCCATCCAAAAACGAGGCCGGGTTGGTTCTAATAGTGTCAAGAGAAAAAAAGAGCGCGTGACGCGTGGAGCCGCCCTCCGCTTGATGGTGCCCAAGACGGGGCTGGTGTGGTGTCAGCTGCTCCGACGTCGGCACAGTGTGTGCGGCGGGGCCCCAAATCAGGCACGCGGAAGAGAGAAGAGAGGAATAGGCGCCGCAGGCGTGCTCACTCCTCTCACTAGAATTTGCTTCATCTCATAAATGCCCGTAGACCTCACACTCGCCGACCTCGACCCGGCCGCCCCTCCCCCACCCCTCGGCTCCCTCCTCACCTTGCGCGCGTCCGACAGCGGCAGCAGCTGGGACGTGTACGCGGAAGGCGCGAGCGCTTTCCTGGGCAGGCTCCCGCCCGACGCTGCCGCACCCGGCCCGGGTGCGACCGCGACCGTCCGCTCCGTCCGCCGCGCGCCCGACGGTGGCGGCTTGGTGGCTGTGGTTGTGCGGCTGAGTGCCGCTGCCGTGCCAGCCCCCCCTGCTGACGATACGGGCGTCCGCCCTGTCGCACGTCGGAGAGGTGAGACGAGGGACGAGAGAAGGCGAGCTCGAAAACGATTGAAACACGATGCGAGTGGGAGCGCACGCGCACGCGCGCTGCTCACGCCTCTCTCCTCTTCACACCGACACAGGTCTCGCCCCGCCCGAGGCCGACCTCGACCCGGACGACCTGCGGTGCCGCTTGACAAAGGCGGACTGCGACGCGCTAGGTAAGAGGTGCGGAGAAGAAGAGCGCCGTGCGGGTGCGTTCCCTAGGCCTCTCTCTTTTTCAACCTCATCTCTCCCCACATCCTCCCCCAGCCGCGTCCCCCTCCATCCAGGCCCAGCTGGCCAACCCGGCCGTCCAGGCAGCCGCCGCGCGCGTCCTGGCCGCCCCGGCCTCTGCCACCGAGCCCGTCCTCGACGCCGAAGTCTCGGCCGCCGGCGCCCTAGGCTCGCTTGCCGCGGCCGTCCTGGAACGGATCGCGCCCGACGAGGCCGGCCTGCTGTTGTAAACGAGAAAAAGGGCAGGAAGGGGCGCCAAAATGTTTTCGACCTCCTCCTCCGACGGCGGCCTGTGGGGCCGCTTGTCATCAGTCGCGTCGGGCGCGGCCGCGTCCGCCAGCGCGGCGGCGTCTGAGTTCGCGGAGGCCGTGGCCGCCGCGGACTGGGCGGCCGAGGTCGCGGACCTGCGGGAGGGCTTGGCCGAGGAAGCGGCCGCGGCGGTCGCTGCGGCGGGGCGGGTGTCGGCCGCGGTGGGCGGCGCCGCGGCCGCCGCGGTGGAGGGCGCGGGCGCGGGCGCCGACCTGCGGGCCCACCAGCCTTCCTTGCGGGCGGTGGGCGGCGCGCTCGCCGGCCTGGCCGCGGGCGCGTCGGCCGCCGTCGCTGCGGTCGCGTCCGAAATTTCCGACGCGGCCGGCGGCGGGGGGGATGGCGTGGAGGGCGGTGGTGGCGCGCCGCCGCACCTCCCTGCGTACGGCTCCGGCGGCAGCGTGCGGGTGGCGCTGGTGGGCAGGGCTGGCGAGCCTCTCCGGAAGGCGGCACCGTTGGTGCACCGCCCGCCCTTCGAACAACGACCCGCTGCTGCTGCCGCCGCCCCGTTCTCCCGCCTGGAGGCCGAACTGGAAAAGGTGCGGCGGGACCCGGCCACATTCACGACCGACCCGGCCGGTCCTGGAGAGGTCGCCGCGTACAAAGCGTGGCGGGTGGAGCGTGGGCGGGCCGGCAAGCAGGGCGGCAGTGCGCAGGGCAGCGACGCGACCCCCTCCACCACCACCCTCCCCCCCGACGCGGCGGCCGCCCTCGCTGGCGACGCCTTCATCGCCGCCCTGCACGCCCGCGTCGTCACGCCCGGCATCGTTCCGTCCGCCGACTTCTGGGACCGGTACCTGTTCCGGGTGGAAAGGGTGAGGGCGAGGCACGCGGCGTCGGCGGCGCGGCTGCTGGGGCGGGAGGCTGGCGGGCAGGAGGAGGAGGGGGGGGATGGGGAGGGCGAGGGGTGGGGCGGCGGCGACGTGGAGGAGGGAGAGGAGGAGGGGGGCGCGACGCCGCCAGCCGCTATTTCGCCAGCCGCAGCTTCTACTGCTCCTGCCGAGGAGGGTGGGGGCACCGCCGCCGCGGAAGAGTGGGGCGACGACTGGGAGTGAGAGTAAGGAGACTCCTCTTTCTGTTGCCTTCTGGGAATGGGCGTGCGCAAAAGCTGCACGCCCACTCTATCACACACACACACACACTGAGCGCACACACACGTAGACGCCCCACCCATCAACCAGGGAAATCCAGATCGAACTCGAGAGCGGCCCGATAAAAGTGAGACGAACACCCCATGCGGCCGCTCTTTGCCGCCCGACCCTCAACCCGTTGCCACTCCATCCGCATTTTCGAACCCAACGATTTCGCGGTCTCCTCAAAGCTGGGCAAGGCCGGCTTCCTGTCCGTCTCTACGCTGCGACCACGCAAGTCTGAGGGACGGGAGGGCGGCGACAGGGACGGCCTCCTGCCCTCCTCGCTCGGCGGGTCCCAGTCGGTCGCCGAGGGCACCGTCGAGGTCACGCTCTACCGCGGCCGCATCATCCGAGGACCCCTGATGGGGACCCGCTGCCTGCTGAAAGCCTACCCCGCCAGCGGGGACGCCCTGGCAGCCAATGAGCTGGCCGCCTTTGCGAGCGTTCAGCCGGCGGCGGCGGCGGCGGCGCCTGCACCTTCTGCTCGCGGCCCGTATCCCTGGCTCGCGGGGGGTGGCCCAACCCCGCGGCCGCCCGCCCCGCCGCGCGCGTCCCCTCACCTGTCCGTCCTCCTGGGCGGGTTTGAGCTTGCCTCCTCGGGCGAGCGCTGGCTGGCGTTCAGGGATGAGGGCGCGCTGTCCGCCGACGCGTGGGCCCGGGCGGCCGCGGCGGCCGGTCCGGGCCGCCTGCTCGGGATGCAGCCCCCGCTCTTTGCCCGCCCGGGGCGCACCGCCCGCCTGCGCCGCGCGTTTGCGCTGCGCACGCTTCGCGGTGTCATGCGCGGCCTGGCTACCCTCCACGCGGCCGACCGCACGCACGGCTCCCTGGGCCCCGGCTCGGTCCTCCTGTCCACGGGCGACGAGACCGACGCCCCCGCCCTCACCGCCCGCCTGGCCGACCTGGCCTTCTCGGCCGACACCTCCCCGGGCGCGCTCGTCGGGGGCGGCACCTTGGGCGAGCTGTGGGACATGGGCGGCCTGGCGTTGGCGCTCCGCGACGCCCGCGAGGCCGCCTCCCCAGCCGCCTTGGTCTGGCGGGAGGCGGCCGCGGCGGGGGCGGGCGCGGTGTGGGACCGGCCGCTGTTTGCCAAGGCCGCCGACGCGGCCGCGGCCGGCCACCTGGTGGCGTACCTCTCCATGGCGCCCTTCTGCGACCCGGGCAGCCTCGACCCGGTCTCCCTGGCCCGCCTCCTGGACGTGACCTGCCAGGGCGACGTGGAGGCGGCGCGCACGTTTGTGGAAGCGGAACCCGCCTGGTCGGGCGGGGCGGCGATGCTGGGGGATGCGAGTGGTGGGGCCGGGTGGGAGTTGGTGGGGCGCCTGATCGCGCCGCGGGACTGGCGGGGCCGGCCGACGCCGGAGGCGTGCCTGGAGCACCCCTTTTTGAGCGGGGCCGCGTTTGAGTAGGCGTTTGAGTAGAGAGAGAAAAAAACAGTAGTTTGTTGTTTTGGAGTGGCGCTTAGTGTGTGTCTCTCTCCATCCGCCCGGACTCGGTGGTTGAATGGATCGGGGAGGAGGGCGTGGAGGGCGCGGCCGGATGATGGGCACGGGCCTCTCGGAATAGAGAGGGTGGGGGTGGTGTGTTCTTGCAACCTCTTTTTTTTTTTTTTTACTCTACTCTGAGGGGCGTAGCCCCACCCCTCCCCCCACCCCCTCCACCCACCGCGGCCGTCGCCAGCTCGCCCGTCCGCACGAAGCCGTCCCGGTCCAGGTCATACACCCGAAACAGCAGGTCCAGCTCGTCGGCCGCGATGGGCCGGCCCCCCCCACCGCTTCCGCCGCCGCCGCCGCCGCCGCCCCTGCCCAGCGCGCCTGTCACGGCCGCGTGGAAGGCACCCCGCGAGAGGGACCCTGTGCCACCAGGCGCCTGGGCGGCCGCGTCCGTCACCGCCGCCAGGACGTCCTCCATGTCGTCCATGTGGTACAGAAGCAGGTCTCTCAGGGCCTGCTGATCGGACGCCCGCGCCGCCGCCGCAGCGCGCGGCCACTTGCGCCATCCCAGCAGCACCGCCCCTCCCAGGCCAGCCGCGCCGGCCGCGGACCAGCAGACGACCGGCCAGAACACGCCGGCCGCCCCCTCCAGCCCGCTCGCCAGGTTCATGCCGAACCAGGCGGCGGGCAGGGCGCACGCCGCGATGGAGGCGGTGAGGATGGTCATGTGCGCGTTCAGGCTCATGAGGGCGTTGCGGTGGGCGTCCAGGCCCATGGCGAGCGCCGCGTTCAGGGAGGCCGTGTTCTCCTCGAGCTCCCGGATGGCGGACGACACGGTCTCGATCTGGCGTTCATAGGATTCCAGGACCGCTGCCGCGACGTGGGCGTGGGGTGGTGGGGTGGATGGAGAGGGCGGGGCGGCCTCCCCGGAGGCAGCCGCGGCCGCGGCGTGGTCAGACAGGCAGACGGCCGCGATGGCTGCGTCAGAGTCGGCGACCTCGGCGACCGCGGCCGCGGCCTCCCGCACGTCGTGGCGCACTTCTTGGAGGGCGATGGCGATGGGCAGTAGGCGCCCGACCTCCGGCGGGTGGGCGGCGGTGGCAGAGAAAATGCTGGTGGCGGCGGCCGCCGTGCTGCCGCCCGCGCTCCCGCCCCCCTGCCCCCCGCGCAGCGCGCGCCGGACGTCGTCGGCCACCCCATCCGCCACCAGCCTCAGCTGGCGATGGCGGCGCTCAAACTGGCGCACCGTTTCGGCGAGGCAAGCCTCCAACACGGCCAACTCAAAGGGCAGGCGGGAGGATGAAGAGGAGGGCGGGGCGGGCGCGGGCGCGGGCGCGGGCGCGGGCGCGGGCGCGGGCGCGGGCGCGGGCGTGGGCGTGGGCGTGGAGGTGGCCGCGGCCGCCGCGCGCACGGCCTCCCGGACGCCCCCCAGGACGGCCTCCGTGTCCCGCTCCCGCCGGCAGGGGAAGATGAAGGCCTCGCTCGCCCCAATGGCCGCCCGCACGGCCTCTGTGCGCAGCAGGATGAGGCCCCGGTGGTGGTGGTGGTGGTGGGGCGTGCCTGCCCCGCCGGGCCCACTGATGCGGACCTGCCTGGTGACGAGGGTCGCGCGCTGGGCGCCCGGCCCGCCGCCCGAGGCGGCCCGGGAGAACAGGCCCGCATCCCGCGGGGCCAGGCCCAGGCTGGAGGCTGACAGGCGCACGGCGGTAGCCGACCCGTCCCGGCCGACGCGGACGGCCTCCCACTCAAACGGCTGGTCGGCTGAAAGGGCCGAGGTCGAGGGCGAGGGCGCGGGCGTGGATGCCGCATTCACGCGCTCCACCAGGGCTTGCAAGGAGGGGGCAGGAGCCCCGCCCGCTGCCCTCACTGCGATGGCGTGTGACCGAGTAGCCTGGCCACACGCCCGGGCGGCCGCGTGGGCGGCCTGGGCCAGCATGAGTGGTGGCGCGTGATTGAGGGAGCGAGCAATTAAGAAATGAAAAATCCGACACGCCTCCCAACCTTCGCCCCTTTTCTCTCTTCTCTCTCTCACGCAACGCAGGTCTCACACGCACACACGCTCCCTCTGTCTGCGAAGCCATCGAGCAGCAGCTAGCATCACCAAGGCCTTTAAAAAAAAACAGAAGCAGTAGCACCCCATTCCTTCCCTCTCACTCCCTCTCACGCCGCGGGCGGCCTCGGCCGGCCGTCGCCCCACTGGTCCCCCCCCCCACCGCCCGGTGCGGCCGGCGGCGGCGGCGGCGGCGGGGGCGGCGCGGCCGGGGGCAGCCCAGCCGGCGTGGCCACCCCCATCGCGGCCGCCAGCATCCAGGGCGGCGGCGGCGGGCCGGGCGGGAAGGAATGCTGCTGCTGCTGCGGCGGCGGCTGGGCGGCGGCGGCGGCCGAGGACGACGACGGCCCCGCCCCGGGGGCCAGCAGGCCGGCGCCCGCCCCGCCCGCCCCACCCTGCTGCTGCTGCTGGCGCACCAGGCCCAGGGCCATGACCGCCTCCGCGCGCTCCCGCTCGGCGGACGCCAGGCGGGCCTCCATGAACTTGGTCAGCTGGCGCAGCTGGCCATTCTCCGCGCGCAGGGCAGTGATCAGCCGCACCGCGTCCGCGATGATGCTGGTCTTGTCCGTGCGGATGAGGGCGTGCGGGTTGGAGGGGGCCATGGCGGTGGCGAGCTCGTTGAACTGGCGCACGAGGGAGGAAGGGGGTGTGAGATGGGATGGAAGGGACAGGGGCAGCGGGTCCGAGAGGGGTCGGGCAAGGTGAGGCTTGGCTTGTGGCCCGCCCACGCTTTCGGGAGCGTGGGGCGGCCGGGGGGGCGGGG
>Ga0315283_10000631_pt1 | contig 26411 bp, 26 predicted proteins | sample YL17G09_0_MG_FD_204541 | JGI IMG/M metagenome (GOLD analysis project Ga0315283, IMG submission 204541) | Sediment microbial communities from Yellowstone Lake, YNP, Wyoming, USA - YL17G09_0 | ecosystem: Environmental > Aquatic > Freshwater > Lake > Sediment | place: USA: Wyoming | collected...
GTGATCGGCAACCCGCACAGCAGCGTGTTCGACTCGCTCTCCACCAACGTCATGGGCGGGAACCTGGTCAAGGTCCTCTCCTGGTACGACAACGAGTGGGGCTTCTCGCAGCGCGTCGTGGACGCCCTGCTGATGATGGCGTAGGGCGGAGGGATCATGGGCGACGTCAAGAAGGGACTCAAGGACCTGCAACCGGCCGGCAGGCGTGTCCTCGTGCGCGTGGACTTCAACGTGCCGGTCAAGAACGGCGTGGTCGGCGACGACTCGCGCATCGTGGCCGCGTTGCCGACGATCCGTTACCTGATCGAGCAGCGGGCCCGCGTCATCCTGATGTCGCACCTCGGCCGGCCCAAGGGCGGGCCAGATACCAAGAACAGCCTCAAGCCCGTGGCCACGCGCCTCGAGGAACTGCTGCGCCAGCCGGTGGCATTCGCCCCCGACTGCGTCGGCCCCGAGGTGGAGGTTCTGGCCCGCTCGCTCCAGGACGGCCAGGTGCTGCTGCTCGAGAACCTGCGATTCCATCCGGAGGAGGAGGCGAACGACGCCGGCTTCGCCCAGCGGCTGGCCGCGCTGGGCGAGGCGTACGTGAACGACGCCTTCGGCACCGCGCATCGCGCGCACGGCTCGACCGAGGGCGTGACGCACTTCCTGCGCCCGGCGGTGGCCGGGTTCCTGATGCAGAAGGAGCTCGACTACCTGGGGCGGACGCTCGAAAGCCCGCAGCGGCCGTTCGTCGCAGTACTGGGCGGTGCGAAGATCTCGGGCAAGATCGATGTGCTCACCCAACTGCTGGGCAAGGTGGACCGGTTGCTGGTGGGCGGCGCGATGATGTTCACCTTCCTCAAGGCGCAGGGGCGCCCGACCGGGAAGTCGCTGGTCGAGGACGACCGGCTCGACATGGCGAAGGCCGTGCTCGAGCAGGCGAAGGCCCGCGGGGTGGAACTGGTGCTGCCGGTGGACTGCGTGGCCTCGGCCGCGGCCGATGGCAGCGCGCCCGCGCGGACGGTCCCGCTGGAGGGGTTGGGCCCCGAGGAGATGGGCGTGGACATCGGACCGGAGTCGGTGAAGCTCTTCGCGGCGAAGCTCAAGGATGCGAAGACCGTGGTCTGGAACGGCCCGATGGGGATCTTCGAGGTCCCGGCCTTCGCCGAGGGCACGCTGGGTGTAGCCCGGGCGATGGCGGACCTCACCGGTCACGGCGCGGTCACGGTCGTGGGCGGTGGCGATTCGGTCGCCGCCATCCAGCAAGCCGGCCTGGCGGAGAGGTTCAGCCACCTGTCCACGGGTGGTGGCGCCTCGCTCGAGTTCCTCGAGGGTAAGGTGCTGCCTGGCGTCGCCGCCCTGGAGGGGATCTGATGTCCGGGCCCTGGCCGCGCCGGCCCCGGTTCGTCGCCGGAAACTGGAAGATGCACAAGACGGCGCCCGAGGCGTCCGCCCTGGCGCGCGAACTGGTCGCGCTCGTGGGCGGGGCGCGTCCCCGCTGCGCGGTGGCCATCTGTCCGCCGTTCACCGCGCTGCATGCGGTGGGGGAGGCGCTGAAGGGCAGTCCGTTCCGCCTTGGCGCCCAGAATCTCCACCCGGCCACCCACGGCGCCTTCACGGGCGAGGTGTCGGGAGCAATGCTGGTCGCGCTCGGCTGCGAGTTCGTGATCGTCGGGCACTCCGAACGCCGCCACGGGATGGGCGAGGACGATGCTCTGGTGGCGCAGAAGCTGCGCTCAGCTCAGCGCGACGGCCTGACGCCGATCGTCTGCGTGGGGGAGACCCTTGCCGAACGCGAGGGGGAGCGCACCGCGGAAGTGATCGTGCGTCAGACGCAGACCGCCTTCGAGGGGTTGGATCAGGCAGTGGCGCTCACCGCGGTCGTTGCCTACGAGCCGGTCTGGGCGATCGGGACGGGGCGCGTCGCCACGGTCGAGCAGGCCCACGAGGCGCACCAGATCGTGCGTGCCACGATCGACCGCGTCATTGCTCCGGGCGCGGGCGCCCGCATCAGCGTCCTGTACGGGGGCAGCGTGAACGCCGACAACGCGGCGGCCCTGTTCGCGGACGAGCAACTGGATGGGGCGCTCGTGGGCGGGGCTGCCCTCGAAGCGGCCTCGTTCTGGCGTATCGTCGCCGCCGCCGGAGCGTCATGAATCGTCGCAGCTGAGGCTCCCGGGACGCCCGTGCCGCCAAGCAGACGACTCGTTTGACGGGCGCATGGGTGATTGCTAATCTCTCACGCTGCTTCGGATGCTGCGGACCGGGGCGGTGGTCTACGTTCCGCGGCGGAAACCTGTCCCCGAGGATGCCATGTACCTCTTCCTGATCTTCTTCCACCTGCTGGTCTGTCTGGCCCTCGTGGGTGTCGTGCTTATGCAGTCCGGCAAGGGCGGCGGACTCGCGGGCGGTGCTTTCGGTGGCTCGGCCCAGACCGTCTTCGGCGGCCGCGGGGCCACCGACTTCATGACCCGCGCCACCATGGTGCTTGGCGGTCTCTTCTTCGCCACGTCGCTGGTGCTGGCGCTGATGAGCTCGAACATCACCTCCACGCGCGGGAAGAGCCTGATCAACCAGGAGGCCCGCAAGGCGGCCGCGAGCGCTCCCGCCCAGATGCCGAAGTCCGGCGGTGGCGCAGGCGCTCCGGCACCGGCCGCCACGCCCGCGCCTGCACCCGGTGCTCCGGCCGGCGGTCGCTGAGGAATCCCCGCAGGAACCCGAGTGCCCGGGTGGTGGAATTGGTAGACACGTACGTTTGAGGGGCGTATGGGGCAACCCGTGCGAGTTCAAATCTCGCCCCGGGCACCACGAACACGAGGCCACGCGTTGTCGGCGTGGCCTCGTTGTTTCAACGGGTTGCGCTGATCTAGCCGGAGACTGCGGTCTCCCTGCGATTCCCCGATTGTGCCGTGTTTGTGCCGAAGATGGTCGCAGCCAGCTTGGCAACCCCTTCGGACAGGTCGGCCTCGGAGACGATGGCGTAGCGCTTGTAGACGGACTCCGTCAGGTGGCCGGTCAACTTCATGGCCACCGAACGAGACACGTGGGCGCGCTCCAGGTTACGGACCGCCGTGCGCCTCAGGTCGTGGAAGAGCCGACCGGGCACTCCAGCGTCAATGCAGGCACGGCGCCAGGCGTCGTCCAGGTTCTTGATCGGTCGGCCCTGCCGGTGAAAGACCGACGGCACGATCTGCCCCGTGGCCCGTTCCAGGGCCGTGGTTTCCTCGCGTTGTGCCCGCAGTAACTGGGCCAGTTCCGGGTGGGCGCCGAAGGGAAACACGCGCCCCTGGCCGTTCTTGGTCGTGCCAGGCTCCAGGCGCACGGTGCCCACCTTGAGATCCAGCTGTGCCCACCGGAGCGTTGAGCACTCGCTCTTCCGCCAGCCCGTGTAGAAGCCAAAGAGCACGAGCGGCCGCAGGTGCGCTGTGGGGCGTTCTGGGGCGCGACCACCAGCACAACGACCACCCCCGCGAACGAAGGTGGTCGCTGTTGACGAACGGTCAGGCGCTACCGCAACACCGCCACCCGCGTGGTGCGCGAGTTCGGCCCCTGCACGAGGCGCACCAGGTAGAGCCCTGGTTTGAGCCGCGCACCCGACGCCAGATCCACCTGGTGCCGCCCGATGCCGAGCACGCCGACCTCGCGCCCGATCACCCGCCGCCCCGCCACGTCCAGCAACTCGAGCCTTGCCGCCCCGGTCCGCGCCAGGACGAACTCAACGCTCAACCGGTCGCCGCGCATCGGGTTTGGACGCACCGCGCCGAGCGCGAAGCACAGAGCCTCACCATCCTCGACACCCGCCGTCTCTGACGGCGTCAGCAGTGCGTATCCGCTCTCATTGCCGTTGGCGTCCACGGCCGAGAGTTTGTAGTAGCCGCCGGCCGGTCCGACATCCACGTAGCCGGTGTCAGCCTGGCTCGCGATCAGGTTGCCCGGCCCTGGCACGAAGTCCTCCGTGCTGCCACGGTAGACCGCGTAGTACCAGAGGTCAGGTTCGGTGTTCTCGCCCCAGTGCAGGTACGTCGCGCCAGACGCGTACGCGCCAGTGAACGGCGCCGGCGGAACCGGAGGCAGGTTGTCCACGGAGTAGCCCGAGTCCGGCGCTGAGTCATAAAAGACGAACGGATTCGCCGTCACGCCCGAGACGAAGAACACAGAATAGTGCCTGCCCGTCGAGTTCGAATCGGCGAGTGTCGGCACCACGGTGTTGTAGCTCGCTTCGCCACGCGCTGGAACCTCAGCTACGAAGTCCCAAGTGCCCGGCGGGTAGGCCAGCACGCGCATCGGCTGAACCGACTTGGTCACGTTCATCGCCGACGGCAAGACGTCGATCCGTCGCCAGACGGTGTAGTGCGTCACCTGTGGGTTGCCCGAAGCGTTATCCCCACAGGCCCCCGACCAAGTCAAGCGCACGAAGCGGCCCTGGTCGTTCTTCACGTCCACAATCGTAATGACAGACGGCTGGGGCACGGACTGGGTGTAATAGGTACCTGCACCACCGGCAGCGCCCGGCCAATTACCCGTTCCGCCGGCGCCGCCGTTCACTGCATAGCCACCGGTCATGCTGAGCGTGCAGTAGAAGATCTTGATGCGTCCGCCGGCTCCTCCACCCCCACCCCATGATCCATTACCACCAGCGCCGCCAACGGCAGCCAGGGTTCCGGAAACTACGACGGCCCTGCCGCTGAGGTAGATACCGCCGCCACTCCCGCCCCCGGCACCCCAGTCGTAGTTTGGTCCGGCATTGCCATAGGCGCGGACCGTACCGGAAACGGTAACCGAGGCTCCTTTCAGAACAACGCGGGCACCTCCATTGCCACCCTGCGGACCTGCATAGCCGGGGGCTAGGCCACCGCCGGAACCCATCGCGATGTCAGAGCCGTTGCTAGTGCCATAGCTGGCGCCACCAGGTCCATCTGAACCGCTAAGGCCTCCGACACCTCCGTAGCCGGCGCCACCGCCCGAGTAGGTCGTGCCAGGTCCCTGGCTACCGACGTATCCTCTTCCATCACCGTTGATCGTGCCGGCGACGGTGATCGTCGGCGCATTAAGCTCGAGATAGCCCGTGTTCGCACCGCCCGTGTACACGGCGACGCACAGAACACCGGTTGCCGCAACTTGGACGCCAACAGCGTAGGTCTTCACGCCACCGAGCGTGTAGGTCTCGCCCGGCCCCACGATGAGATTGTTGGCGTCGTCAGTGACAGCGTTCGACGTCAACGGGAACAGGATCCCTGCGACGACCAGCGCCATGATCGCGTAGATGAACCGAGATACCTTCATGGCCTCCTCCTTGGAACAGATCGACTGCGACGCCCCCTCCGCCTCGTCGTTGAGCCATTTGTCTCCTTTCTCCTATGGTTGGAAACGCCTCGTGATCTGCATGTTCAGCTCTCGGCACTGGCAGTCCTGGGAGGAGCTGCAGGAAGGGACAGCACCGGAGCAGGCAGTCACGGGGCATGAGAATCCCGCGCAGACAAAGAGGAAGGACCAGGCTCGGTCCATGGCGAACCTCCGGGCATAGCGTACCCGGCAGCCACCTAGGCTCGGGGGGCGGAGGGCGGCCGTCGGAGGGGCTGACGATTCCTCTGCTGTGGAACGGGGGAAGTGTACGTCCGAACCTGGAGCGCGCCAAGCCCTCATTAAGCAAGATTCGCGTTCGAGCTGAGGCTTGCCGCATGACGGCTACCGGAGGCTGGGACGGCCCCGCCCGCGTTGCCGGAGGCCTTACTGCCACCAGCGGCCATCCCGGTGTGCGTGGCGCCGCATCCACCGCGGCAGGTCTGAAGCGGCGCTCTAGGATGCCCGTACAGCCCACAACGCGAGCGCCCCTGACCGCTGACACCCCGTAGTTTCTCGCTCTTCACGCTCCTGACGCCCGCCACGCCCCGCTGGAGGCCGAACGGGTGCGGGTGTGGCCCCGGGGCCCCTCGCGCCGCGCCCTGCGACCGAGGAGCGCCGTACGCCAGAGGGGAGTCTCCGCACGCGCATGGGCAGCGCAGTCGCCCGGCCACCGGCTGCGAAAACCGAGATCCAGCCCAGGCGTTCGGCGTGGCTCCGGGGGCTCACCTGACTCCGGCTAATTTTCTCGGATATTTCTAGGGGCACCGTACTTCAATTGCAGGCCGCCCGGAGGGGGGCGTGCCGTTGGCTTCGTCCTCCCAGCGCCGGGATCAGTCGCTCCTTGAAAAGCTGAGCCCCCAAACTGAGCGGGAGAGGAGAGGCCGGGAGCGCAGCGGCACGCAGCGCGCCGAAGTTTGTGCCGCGTTTGTGCCGCAGCCAACCGTCTGAGGCGCATTATCGGTCGCACTCCAGCAGGGTGCGATTCGCGGAAGGGCTTGACTCCCGCCCTGTTGCGACAGATGGAAACTGGTGGTCACAGTCGTGATTCCCATTCAAATCTCGCCCCGGGCACCAGCAACGAAGAACGCCATGCGACTTGCTCGCGTGGCGTTCGTGTTGGTGCGCCGCCCGTCTACAGGATCTCGCGGATGAATCCCTCGAGCGTCTCCTCGTCCACGTAGCCGGTCACCCGTCGCACGATGTGGCCGCGGCGGTCGATGAAGATGGTGGTCGGGATCGAGCGGATGGGGCCGTAGTCGTCGAGCATGCCCTCGCTCGCCATCGCCATCGGGAAGCGCAGCTGCAGTCGCTCCGCGAAACGCCGCACCGCCTGGGGCGGTCCATCGTCCACCGAGAGCCCCACGATGACGAGGCCGCGGGTGCCGTAGCGGCCCTGCATCGCGCTCAGGTGCGGCAGGCTGGCCCTGCAGGGGGCGCACCAGGTCGCCCAGAAGTCGAGGATGACCGGGCGGCCGCGCAGTTCGGCGAGGCGCAGGGTCCGGCCGTCGAGGGTCCGGACCGCGAAGGGATGCGCGGTGCCGCGCGGCGCCTGGACCGGTGCGCGGGACTGCCACCCGAGGGCAACGCCGGCGATGGCGAGCAACAGCGCCAGGGGGGCGATGAGACGTCTCAACCGATCCTTCCTTTCGTGTAGTCCCGCGAGGCCGACCGGAGCGAGCCGAGCCGACCCTGGATGCCTCAGCCGAGCGACTTTACTATCTTTGAGTCACGCGATGCACTCGAGCGCCGAGTTCTTGACACGCACTTGAACTTCTTCGCACCGCGGCGGGACGGCTGGTGACGAAAGTGACATCTGGTCCCGACCCGCGGTGGGAGCGGTGTTGGTCCACACCCGGGCTTGGTTCCACCGGCGCGTAACCCCCTTCTGCGGCGCTGTCTGGGCCCGTTTCGTGTCTTGAGAGGCCCCATCGCGTATGTTAGCGTACGGATGCCAGCCCGGTTCGTGGCCCGGAAGGGTCGTGGGACCGGGCGGTGGCCGGGTTCTCCACCCGACCCACCTTCACAGGGAGCGTGAGGCTCATGGCATTGGGTATCTTCATCCTGCAGGCCAGCGTCGGACTACGTGCGTCGGTGCCTGCGCTCGTTGCCTCCTCCGGCTGGTTCGCCAAGTTCATCCTGCTGCTGCTGCTCGGGATCTCGGTCTATACCTGGGCGATCATCGTGGAGCGGCTGCGACTCTACCTCCGCGTGCAGCGCGAGGATCGCGAGTTCCTGGCGGCGTTTCGCGCTGCCCGGGGCGAGGCCCCGCCCGCTGAGCGGCATCCGGCCAGCGTGGTCGGCCGGCTGGCCCGCGTGGGCGAGCGGTCGCTCGCGGAGCCTGTTGGAGTCGGATCCACGCCCACGTCGCGCTACGAGCGGGCCCAGCGCGCCATGGAGCGCTCCGCCGGCGACGAATTGGCGCGGTTGGAACACCACGTGGGATTCCTGGCCACGGCGGGTAGCGTGTCGCCTTTCATCGGTCTCATGGGCACGGTGTGGGGGGTGATGAGCGCCTTCCTCAGCATCGGCGCGCAGGGTTCCGCCTCGCTGGTCGTGGTCGCACCCGGGATCGCCGAGGCGCTCATCACCACGGTGGCGGGCCTGGCGGCTGCGATCCCGGCGGTCGTGGGCTACAACCACCTGTTGACGCGGTTGCGTGTCATCAGCAGCAACAGCGCGACCTTCGTGACCGAGTATCTCGACCGACGGACGGGAGGTCCGGTCGCGTGAAGAGCGCCGTCCCGCGCGCGCCGATGGCCGAGATCAACGTCACGCCGTTCGTGGACGTTGTGCTGGTGCTGCTCATCATCTTCATGGTGACCGCGCCATTCCTGCAGGGAGGGCTCGAGATCGACCTGCCGCGCGTCGCCACCCGCGGGCTGGACGTCCGCGAGGGGCTGATCGTGAGCGTGCGAACCGACGGCACGGTGGCGGTGGGGAACTCGGTGGTGCCAGTGGCCCGCTTCGAGGACGCGCTGGCCCGGGCCGGCGCATCCCATCGTCCGGTGTTCCTCAAGGCGGACCATGGCGTGCCGTACGGCATCATCGTGGAGTTGATCGCGCGTATGAGGCGCTCCGGGGTGGCCTCGCTCGGGCTCGTGACCCAGCCGCCAGCGCCGCAGGCCCGCCAGTGACGCGGAGCGCCCTGACTGGCTCGGCCATGGTCCACGTCGCGTTCCTGGCCGTGGTCTTCGCGGTGCGCCAGGGCGAGCCCCTGATCGTGCCGGGGCCCGACGTGGTGCAGGTCGCGTTGATCGAGCCTGGGGCGATGTCGCCTGGCGAGCCCGCTCCGGCACCGGCCGAAAAGGCGGCCATGAAGGTCCCGGACATCAAGCCGGAGAACGCCGAGGGCGTGAAGTTGGTGGCGCCCAGGAAGCCGGCCAAACCGGCCGAGCCCGCGCGCGAAGAGGCGGCGCCGATCTCGTCTGGTCCGGCGCTTCCGTATGCGCGGGTGGGGAGCGCGGGCCTGAGCGGCGGTCTCGCCGTGGACGCGCGCGATTTCGAGTTCACCTACTACCTCATGCTGATCCGCAACAAGGTGGCGCAGAACTGGGCGCCTCCGGCGGGCCTCGAGAGCGGCCGTCCGGTGCGCGCCGTGGTCTACTTCCGTGTCGGCCGCGGCGGCGGCGTCTCGGCCATCCGGCTCGAGAGCGGCAGCGGCATCGAGTTCTTCGACCGAGCCTCACTGCGGTCGGTGACCTTGAGCGACCCGATGCCCCCGTTGCCGCTCGGCTTCCCGGGCTCGGACCTCGGAATTCACTTCGGCTTCGAGTACGCGCGGCCATGAAGCGCCTGGCCGTGGTCCTGTTGCTGGCCGTGCTGGCGGTCCCGGGCGCGCGCGCACAGACCCGCGAGGTGCGCATCGACATCGCAGGGGGTGGGCGCCGCACGCAACTCTACTGCGAGGCGTTCGCCGCCGGCCGGCTTCCCGCCGGGGCGCCCGCGGCCCGCCAGGCCGACGAGGTGCTGGCCAACGACCTCGAGCAGTCGTCCGTGTTCCTGGTCTCCCGGGCCTGGTCGGGGCAACCGCCCTTCGACGTGCAGGCGGTGTCCGGCGGGCGCTGGAAGGTGGCCAGCGGTCAGGTCACGCTCGAGGGCGAGGTCCGCGACTTCCCGGCTCGGCGCTCGATCCTGTCGAAGGTCTACCGCGGATCGATCGCCGACTGGCGCGCGCTCGTGCACCAGTTCGCCGACGACATCGTGCTCCAGTTCACGGGCGAGTCCGGCGTGGCTCGCACGCGCATCGCCTTCATCGCGGTCGAGGGCCGGAACAAGGAGCTCTGGGTCATGGACCTGGATGGCGCCGGCGCCCGCCCGCTCACGCGCGACCGCTCCATCGCGCTCTCGCCGTCGTGGTCCCCCGAGGGCTCGCTCCTGGCGTTCAGTACGTACCGTGACGGCGGCTCTCCGCGCCTCTACGTCGTCCCCGCGGCAGGCGGCAAGCTCTACCCGGTCTCGGCGCGTTCCGGACTCAACACCAGCCCCGCCTACTCGCCCGATGGCCGCGAGATCGCCTGCACGCTGAGCAAGGACGGGAACTCCGAGATCTACGTGCTCGACGCGCGAGGTGGCTCACCACGGCGGCTCACCGACAGCCGCGCCATCGACACCTCGCCCTGCTGGGCGCCCACCGGGCGGGAGATCGCGTTCACCTCTGATCGCAGTGGCTTGCCGCAAGTTTACGTGATGGACCGCGATGGGGGTAATGTCCGCCGCCTGACGTTCGAGGTGGGCTACACGGACTCGCCGGCCTGGTCGCCGCGCGGTGATCTGGTTGCTTTCGTGAGCCGCACGCCCGCGGGCTTCGACCTCTACGTCTGTGCCGCCGACGGCGCGAACGCGCGGCTCGTGGTCAGCGGTGGCAGCAACGAGAACCCGCGCTGGTCCCCGGACGGCAGGCACCTGGTGTTCGCCTCGAACCGCGAAGGGCCCTATGCTCTGTTCATCTCGGACCTCGACGGACGTCCGCCGCGGAAGTTAGACACCGGTGGGCGTACGGCCATGTCGCCGTCGTGGTCCCCGTCCGCGAGCCGCATAGTCACAGCCGTACCGACGAACGCTTCAAACTCAAACCCCGGAGGTAGACCATGAGAAGGACCCCCGCACTGCTTTTCGTGGCAACGATGGCGACCGCCGCCCTGTTTGCGGCGGGCTGCGCCAAGAAGGCCGCGGAAGCGCCCCCCACGCCGCCGGCCCCGCCGGTGGTCCAGACCACGACCCCGGAGCCGACTCCGTCGTCGGCGTCCGAGACCCCGGTCCCGGTGCCTACCGTGACTGCTGGCGACTTCACCGACGCGTTCTTCGATCTGGACTCCTACGCGTTGCGCGATGACGCGAAGGTGGCGTTGGACCTGGCTGCGAAGCTGCTGCGCGACCAGGCGGACGTGAACGTCACGCTCGAGGGTCACTGCGACGAGCGCGGGACGGTCGAGTACAACCAGGCCCTGGGAGAGAAGCGCGCGAACGCGGCGCGCGACTACCTGGTGAACGCCGGGGTGTCGGCCGCGCGCGTCCAGACGCTCTCGTACGGGAAGGAGCGGCCGTTCGCCGAGGGCCACGACGAGTCCTCGTGGGCCCAGAACCGGCGCGCTCATTTCGTACTTCGATGATCCGGCGGAGCTTCGGGCTGACGGACGGCGGGTGCCGCCCGTCAGCCAGGCTGCGGACGGGTGGCGCGCTGGGCGTCGCGTTGCTGCTGGTGCTCGCCCTGCCCCTGGCGGGCTGTGTCGCCCCGCAACTCGCCCTGATCCAATCGGACCTCGACGGCCTGCGTACCCAGGTGGATACGCTTCAGGTGCGCGATTCGGTCTCGTACCGCCTGCTGGGCGACCTGCGGCGCGAAATGTCCGAGCAGCGGGACATCCTGCTCAGCTCGCGGGCCTCGAGCGGCAGCACGACTCAGGACCTGTTCGAGCAGATGGGACGGCTCGAGGGCAAGCTCGACGAGGTGATGGGGCGCTTCAACCAGATCCAGCAGCGCATCCCACAGCCCCCCGCAGTGTCGTCCGGGCCGGACCCAAACCAACTCTATGAGCAGGCGGCGCAGGACCTGACCCAGGGGCGCTACCCGCTCGCGCTACAGGGATTCCGGGAGTACGCCCTGCGCTTTCCGACCACGGATCTGGCGGACAACGCTCAGTACGGGGCGGGGGAGTGTCTCTTCGCCCAGGCGCAATTCGACAGCGCGGCCATCGAGTATGCACGGATCGGGAGCCTCTACCCGCTGGGCGACCGCGTGCCGGCCGGGCTCTGGAAGCTCGCCCTGTGCCGCGAGAAACTGGGCGAGGCGGCGCAGGCCCGCAAGGTCCTCGATGAACTGGTGAAGGGTTTCCCGCTGTCCGGAGAGGCGCAGCTCGCGCGCGACCGGCTGGCGAAGTCGAAGCGCTGATCTTGTCCCCGTGATGCGCGGTCCGCGAGTTACCTCCCTGCGCCGCGCGGTCCCAGCGTTGCCGACAAGCGGTACAGGGACCACCGGGAGGGCCTTTCGGATACGCTGCCCCGACTCGCCTTCAGAGCGCGCGTGGCCTAGACTCCTCGGCGGTCCGCGCCGGGAGCCGGGTGATTTGCGAGACCATGGCCCTGGCAGAAGACGCGTTACGGCTGCAGCGTTCCTATCGGAGGGTCGCATGAGCGGGCTGCCGGCCACGGCCCCGGTCGTCATCATCGGGGCTGGCTGCATTGGTGCTTCGATCGCCTACGAACTGGGGCGGCGGGGCGTGAGGGACGTGGTGGTGGTCGAGAAGGAGCCCTTCGCGGGCGCCGGCTCGACTTCAAAGGCGGCGGGCGGCATCCGGGCACAGTTCTCGACCCCGCTCAACGTGCGCATCTCGATGATGTCCATCGCTCGTTTCAAGACCTTCAGCGACGAGATGGAGACCGATCCGGTGTTCTTCCCGGTCGGCTACCTGTTCCTGCTCGGCGACTCCGAATCGTGGGCCGCCTTCCAGCGCCAGGCGGACATGCAGCGCTCGCTCGGGCTTCCGGTGCAGACGCTGAGCCCCGCGGGTGCGCGGGAGATCGTGCCCGAGCTCAACATCGAGGACCTGCAGGGCGCGACCTTCTGCCTGGACGACGGCCTCGGCAACCCGCACGAGGTCACGCAGTCCTATGTCACCCGGGCCCGGCAGTTGGGCGCGGTGTTCCACTTCGGCGATCCGGCGCAGGGGCTGGTGATGGACGGGGGCCGGGTCAGCGGCGTGCGCACCGCGAGCGGCACGATCAGCACCCCGATGGTGGTGAACGCGGCGGGGCCGCACGCTGCGGAAGTCGCGGCCTGGGCCGGTGTGGACCTGCCCGTGAAGGCGGTCCGGCGGCACTGTTTCACCACCGAGCCGCTGCCCATGGCGCGCGAGAGCCTGCCCATGATCGTGGACCTGAAGTCGGGCGTCTACATGCACCGGGAGAGCGGTGGCCTGCTGCTCGGCTATGCCAACCCCGAGGAGCCCGAGGGCTTCAACCTGAGCGTGAACTGGGACCTGCTCGAGCGCATCGTGGAGCCAGCCATGCACCGCGTGCCCGCGCTCGAGACGGCCGAGGTCTCGAACGGCTGGGCGGGCCTGTACGAGACCACGCCCGACCACAATTCGGTGCTGGGTCCGCCGCAGAACGTCGAGGGGTTGATGCTCGCGAATGGCTTCAGCGGGCACGGCTTCATGCATGCGCCCGCGGTGGGCCAGCTCATCACCGAATGGATCGTGGACGGCAGGCCGAGCCTCGACCTCACGCCGCTGCGGCTCGAGCGCTTCGCCGAGCAGAAGGCGACGGTCGAGGCGAACGTCATCTGACATGGCGCTCCGGCAACACGTCCTGCGCCTGGGTCCGCTCGACAACGCCACCTATGTGCTCGTCTGCGAGCGCGCCCTCGAGTGCGCCGTGGTGGACGTGGGCTTCGATCCGGAGACCGTGATCCGCTGGGTGCGGGAGCAGCCGGGGCCGTTGACTGTGCGCCACCTGCTCGGCACCCACGCGCACTACGACCACGTCTGCGGCATGCGCGTGGTCCAGGAGTCGCTGGGCGGAGAGTACTGGCTGCATCCCGGCGATCGTCCGCTGCTGGATCATCTGAGCGAACAGGCCGCGGCCTTCGGGCTCCCGCCGGCGCTCGCGCCCGGGGTGGTGCATGATCTCGCCGACGGGCAGCGTCTTGCCCTGGGCGAGGAGACGCTCGAGGTGATCCACACACCAGGGCACACGCCCGGCGGCGTCTGTTTCCGCGCGGGGGATGTTCTGTGGGTGGGGGACACGCTCTTCGCGGGTTCGGTCGGGCGCACCGACCTGCCCGGCGGCTCCTTCGAGGTGCTGGAGCGTTCGATCCGCACGCGGCTTTTCCCGCTCGGCGATGAGTTGCGCGTTCACCCGGGACACGGGCCGGCGACGACCATCGGCCGCGAGCGCGCCAGCAACCCCTACGTCGGCGAAGGAGGTCGGCTCGCATGAGTGATCCGAAGCATGGGACCCGGTCGCCGGAGGAATGGACCGCGCGCCTGCGGTTGCACCCCACGGCCTTCATCGCCCCCGGCGCGGTGGTCGTGGGCGACGTGACGCTGGGCGCCCGCTCGAGCGTCTGGTTCAACGCCGTGCTGCGCGGCGACGTGGACCGCATCGAGGTGGGCGAGGACTCGAACATCCAGGATGGCAGCGTCGTGCACATGGACGAGGGCAGCCCGGCGCTCATCGGCGCGCGTGTCACGATCGGGCACGGGGCGATCATCCACGGCTGCGTGATCGAGGACGGCTGCCTGATCGGGATGGGCGCGGTGGTGCTGACCGGCGCGCACATCGGCGCCGGCTCGCTCATCGGCGCGGGCGCGCTGGTGCGGGAGAAGCAGACGATCGAGCCCGGGAGCATCGCGGTGGGGATGCCAGCGAAGGTCGCGAGCCAGGTGAGCGAAGCGCACCGTGCGGGCATGCGCCGCGGCTACGAGCACTACGTGGCGCTCGGGCGCACGTACCTCGAACGCGGCTTCTCGGGCCCGCACCCGTTCACCGGCAGCGACCTGGGACACACGGCGCGCCAGCGCGGGCCGATGAGCTTCCTCGAGTGGGGGCAGTTGTTGACCGTGCTCACCGAGAGTCCCGCCTGGGTGACCGATCGGATCGAGCGCGACGCCGAGGCGCTCTGGCGGCGGCGCCCGGCGCCCGGTCGCTGGTCGGCGCTCGAGTCGCTCTGTCACCTGCGTGATGCTGACCGCGACGTCTTCCTGCCGCGACTCGGCAGGATGCTCGCGGAACGCAACCCCGGGATCCCCGACGCGGACATGACGGACTGGGAGTCCGCCCGGGGCTACAACGAGCAATCCCCCGCGGCCGTGCTCGGGGAGTGGGCGGAGGCCCGGCGCGCGCTGCTCGCGGGGCTCGCGCCGCTCGGTCGCGCAGATTGGGCGCGGGTCGGCATCCACGTGGTGCGCGGGCCTTTCCCGCTCGCCGAGATGGTGCGCTACTGGGGCGACCACGACCTCTCCCACCGGCGGCAGATGGCCGAGGCGCTGGGGGAGTTCGCGTGATCCTCACGCCGGCCCCCTTGCGGCGAGGGAGCGCGGGCGACCGCCTGCTGCGCTCACTTGCCGGGCGGGGGCACGCGGTGGGGGACGCCGCCTCGCCATCCACCGAGGCGGTTACGCTATTCGTGTGCCCCGCCCCTGATGAACCCGCACCCGACCTGCGCGCCTGGCGGACGGCGCACGCGCAGATCGCGACCCCGAGACTGCTGCTCGTCACGCGGCTCGGCACGCACCCGGATGTGGCGCATCCGCGTCTGCGGGAGTGCTGGGTTCTGGAGGAGGCTGCCCGGGGTGCTGGACTTCCCGTGCTCGTCTTGCGGCTGGGGCCACTCGTCGGGCCGCAGAGTCCATTGTGGTCGAGGCTGCGCTCGGCTTCGTCACTGCCTCGCGGCGGGGCTCTGATCTTGAGTCCGGTGGCGGAATCTGACGTGGTCGAAACGCTCGACCGGGCACTCTGCGGCCGCGCGGAGTGGTCAGGCTGGTACGAGGTGGCGGGCACCGAGGTGTGGAGCCTCGCCGAACTGGCAGCCCTGGCCCGCGAGGTCGGGCCGACGCTGCCGGCCGGCTCGGGCGCGTGGGAGCCGCCACTCGAGGAACTCAAGGAGCAGCAGCTGGCCGAGACCGGGTCATGGCTCGATCACTTCGGGATGGCCGTGCGCCCGCTGGCCGAACAGGCGCGAGAGTGGGCCGCGGCCCCGGGCTTGGGGGCCGCATGAGGCGCGCGTCGACGACCACGCCCCGACCGCGGCGTCCGGTCGCCCATCGGAACGACGGCGCCCCGAGGCCCGTGGGCTGTGCGATCATCACGGCCAGCGACACGCGCCGTGGCCGCGAGGACACGGCCGGGGCTCTGATCGAGCGCCTGGTCACGCAGGCCGGCCACCTCGTGACGACCCGTGCCTGGGTGAAGGACGAGCCGGCCGCCCTGCGTCGCGCCGCACGTGCCGCCCTGGCGCGCGCCGGTGTGGACGTGCTCATCGTCACCGGCGGCACCGGCCTCGGCCCGCGCGACTGCACCCCCGAGGCGCTGGCCCCGCTCTCCGGGCGTGCCGTGCCCGGCTTCGGCGAGCGCTTCCGCGCGCTCTCGGCGGAGCAGGTCGGCACGGCTGCGTGGCTCTCTCGCGCCGGGGCCTTCGTCGCGCGCGGCCGCCTGGTCGTGATGCTGCCCGGCTCGTGCGCTGCCGTCGAACTGGCGCTCGAGCGGCTGCTGCTGCCCGAACTCGTTCACGCGGTCCGGATGCTGGGCCGCTTCGACTCCCCGGAGGAATGAAGATGTCCATCCGTCCCGACCACTGGATCCGCAAGATGTGCCGCGAGCACGGGATGATCGAGCCGTTCGAGGAGAATCAGGTGCGCTCCGGGGCGATCTCCTACGGAATCTCGTCCTACGGCTACGACCTGCGCATCGCCGACGAGTTCAAGATCTTCACCAACGTCAATTCGACCATCGTGGATCCGAAGAACATGGATCCCGCCTCGATGGTGGACTTCAAGGGCGCGGTCGCCCTGATCCCGCCCAACTCCTTTGCGCTCGGCCGCAGCGTCGAGTACTTCCGCATCCCGCGCAACGTGATGACGCTGACGCTGGGAAAGAGCACGTATGCCCGCTGTGGCATCATCACCAACGTCACGCCCTTCGAGCCCGAGTGGGAGGGCTTCGTGACGCTCGAGATCAGCAACACCACGCCGCTGCCCGCGAGGATCTACGCCAACGAGGGCATCGCGCAGGTGCTCTTCTTCGAGAGCGATTCGCCCTGCGAGGTCTCGTACAAGGACAAGGCGGGCAAGTACCAGGCCCAGCAGGGGATCACGCTGGCGAAGGTGTAGGGGAGGCCGACGTCGCCCTGCCTCGTTTGCGCCCAATCTGGCCCGCGGCTATCCTGCGGCCGTTAGCTCGGTAGCGCACACCATCGCCTGCGAGGAGTCAGTGGCATGATCAAGGAGCTGGCGACGGGGCTCGGTGTCACGCTCGGGCAGTTCTTCAAGAAGCCGGTGACCCTGCAGTACCCGAACGAGAAGCTGGTGATGTTCCCGCGCTTCCGGGGGCTGCACATCCTGGCGCGGCACGAGGACGGGCTGGAGCGCTGCGTGGGCTGTGAGCTCTGCGCGGTGGCCTGTCCGGCGGACGCCATCTTCGTGAAGGCCGCGGAGAACGACCCGGATTGCCCGCGCTCGCACGGCGAGCGCCATGCCGAGCGCTACGAGATCAACATGCTGCGCTGCATCTTCTGCGGCATGTGCGAGGAGGCCTGCCCGGAGGACGCCATCTTCCTCGAGAAGGACTACGAGCTGGCGGACTACCGGCGCGAGGCCTTCATCTACACGAAGGACGAATTGCTCGTGGGCGAGGAGAAGGCGGGCTACCTGCCGGTGCGGTAGAGTGATTGTCTTGCGCCAGTGGGTAGGTGTCGGGCGCGGTGGGCGAAGGGGGCGAGATCCTGCGGGACTCGCCCCCTTTGCGCTGTAGGCTCGGCGGGGAGAACAGCTTCGCGGTCAGGATCTCTCAGGTCCAGACGATGTCGCGCCCGCCACTGCGCGCCGTTCGTGGCCTGAACAGGGCGTCCGCAGGCGAAACGGCGGCTGTTTCATCGGCGAACGCGGCGCGCAGGCCTGGTTCGAGTCCTGCACGAGGCGGTGCCGCCGATATCACTGCTAGACAACGGAGTAGCGAATTCGAGAGCCACTGGCACACACCCTGCTTTGTACGTCCGGTGATCATGAGAGCGCGCCACGCGGATCCGGCCGGCCCGGTCCGGACGCGGCGCCTGACCGGCAGTCACCATCAAGCCAGGAGGAGATCATCACCATGCAAGTCATCCGCTGGAATCCGACGGCCACGCCGATGCGGGATCTGCTCACCATGCACCAGGAGATGAACCGTTTGTTCGACGGCGCCTGTGGACGGCCGGTCGCGCGCGCGGCGTTCGCCTTCGTGCCCACCGTGGAGATCGAGGAGACTCCCGAGCAGTTCGTCCTGCGCATGGACCTGCCGGGTGTGGCCCAGAATGACGTGAGGGTGCACGTCATGGGCGACACGCTCACCATCCGCGGCGAGCGTAAGCAGGAGAGCGCGGAGAAGGAAGGCAACTGGCTGCGTTGCGAGCGGACCTACGGCACGTTCGAGCGCTCTTTCGCGCTGGGTGCGCCGGTGCGCGCCGACCAGGTGAAGGCGACCAGCAAGGACGGAGTGCTCGAGGTGAGCCTGCCCAAGGCCGAGGAAGCCCGGGTGCGCGAGGTCGAAGTCAAGATCGGGTAGCCAGAAGGGCGGCCCGTTTCTCTCACGGACGCGCCACGCCGGTCGGCCCGCGGTAAGGTGGCACCGGGGACCAGCGTGGCAGTCGTCCATCACGACGAAGGAAGGAAACCAATGGGCAAGGTCATCGGTATCGATCTCGGCACCACGAACTCGTGCGTGGCGGTGATGGAGGGCGGCGAGCCCAAGGTCATCGCCAACGCCGAGGGCTTCCGCACGACCCCCTCGGTGGTCGGATTCGCGAAGAACGGCGAGCGACTCGTGGGTCTGGTGGCGCGCCGGCAGGCCGTGACCAACCCCACGAACACGGTCTACTCGATCAAGCGTTTCATGGGCCGCAAGTTCGAAGAGGTCGGGAGCGAGCGCAAGCTCGTGCCCTACGAGGTCGTGCGCGGCTCGGCGGGCGACGCGCGGGTGAAGGTCGGCGACCAGGAGTATTCGCCGCCCGAGATCTCGGCCATGATCCTGCAGAAGATGCGCCAGACGGCCGAGGAGTACCTGGGAGAAAAGGTCACCGAGGCGGTCATCACGGTGCCGGCCTACTTCAATGACTCGCAGCGCCAGGCCACCAAGGACGCGGGCCGCGTCGCGGGGCTGGACGTCAAGCGCATCATCAACGAGCCCACGGCGGCTTCGCTGGCCTACGGTCTGGACAAGAAGAAGGACGAGAAGATCGCCGTGTTCGACCTGGGCGGCGGCACCTTCGACATCTCGATCCTCGAGATTGGCGAGGGCGTCTTCGAGGTGCGGTCGACCAACGGCGACACGCACCTCGGCGGCGACGATTTCGACCAGCGGATCATCGAGTGGCTGGCGGACGAGTTCAAGAAGCAGGAGGGCATCGACCTGCGCAAGGACGCGATGGCGCTCCAGCGCCTCAAGGAGGCGGCGGAGAAGGCCAAGTGCGAGCTCTCGGGCACGCTCGAGACCGAGGTCAACCTGCCGTTCATCACGGCCGACCAAAACGGCCCCAAGCACCTGAACCTCAAGCTCACGCGCGCCCGGCTAGAGCAGCTGGTGGAGGATCTGATCGAGCGCTGCCGCGGGCCGGTTCTGAAGGCGCTCAAGGACGCCGGGCTGGAGCCGCGACAGATTGACGAGGCGGTGCTGGTGGGTGGCGCGACACGCATGCCCAAGGTGCAGGAACTGGTGAAGCAGATCTTCGGCAAGGAGCCGCACCGGGGCGTGAACCCGGACGAGGTCGTGGCCATCGGTGCCGCCATCCAGGGCGCGGTGCTGGCGGGCGAGGTGCGCGACGTCGTGCTGCTTGACGTGACGCCGCTCTCGCTCGGGATCGAGACGCTGGGCGGCGTGATGACCACGCTCATCACGCGCAACACCACGATCCCGACCAAGAAGAGCGAGGTCTTCTCGACCGCCGCTGACAACCAGACCACGGTCGAGGTGCACGTGCTGCAGGGCGAGCGGCCGATGGCGGGCGACAACAAGACCATCGGGCGCTTCCATCTGGACGGCCTCCCGCCGGCGCCGCGCGGGCTGCCGCAGGTCGAGGTGACGTTCGACATCGACGCGAACGGCATCCTGCACGTCTCGGCGAAGGACCGGGCGACGAGCAAGGAACAGAGCATCCGGATCGAGGCATCGAGCGGGCTGAACGAGCCGGAGATCCAGAAGATGGTGAAGGACGCCGAGGTCCACGCGGGCGAGGACCGGCGCCGCAAGGAGACGGTCGAGGCGCGCAACCGGGCCGATTCGCTGGGCTATGAGGTGGAGAAGAACCTCAAGGAGCACGGCGAGAAGCTCGACGTCGAGACCAAGTCACGGGTCGAGAGCGAACTGGACCGCGTGCGCGAGGCGCTCAAGGGTGAGGACACCGCGGCCATAACCGCGGCGAGCGAGGCGCTGCAGGAGGCCTGGCACAAGGCCGCGGCCGCGCTCTACCAGCAGGCCGGACCGCCTCCGGGCGGCGGTGGCCCCGCGCCCGGAACGCCTCCCGAGGAACCGCCGAAGAAGAAGGGGGAGGGCGGAGACGGCGCCGTGGATGCTGATTACGAAGTGGTGAACTAGATCCGACTGGTCCTGCGGTAACGACTCGGGGCGGCCCTCGCGAGAGAGCCGCCCCGTTCGCAGTTCGGTCGCCGCTACAGCCGGATGATCTTGCCCGAGCGCCTGCCCTTGAGCGCGTTGCGCGTGTCCACCACGCTCTTCGAGTGGCGCAGGATGAGCCCGTAGGGGAAGGCCTTGTGCGCGGTGACGATCACCGTGCAGTCGAAACGCCGCAACTGCGCCGGGGTGAGCGGGGTGCTCTTCATGCGGCTCCCGAAGAAGTCGAGCGAGGCCACGAAGGGATCGGAATACTCGACCCTGGCCCCGCGGTCCGCGAGCGTCTTCATGATGTCGAGCGACGGGCTCTCCCGCACGTCGTCGATCTCGGCCTTATAGGCCACCCCCAGCACCAGCACGCGCGAGCCGCGCACCGAGCGGTTGTGGGCGTTCAACGCGCGCGCCACGAGGTCCACGGCGTGCTCGGGCATCTGGCCATTGATGTAGCCAGCGAGCTCGATGAAGCGCGCCTCGAAACCGCTGGCCCGCGCTTTCCACGAGAGGTAGAAGGGGTCGATGGGGATGCAGTGCCCGCCCAGGCCGGGGCCCGGGTAGAAGGGCATGAAGCCGAACGGCTTGGTGGCGGCCGCCTCGATGACCTCCCAGACGTCGATCTTGAGCCGAGCGCACATCAGGGCCAGTTCGTTCACCAGTCCGATGTTGACGCTGCGGAAGGTGTTCTCATGCAGCTTCACCATCTCGGCCACCTGCGTGGAGGAGACCGGCACGACGTTGTCGAGCCGCTCCCGGTAGAGCTCGACCGCGACCCGGGTGCAGGCCGGGGTGACGCCACCCACGACCTTCGGTGTGTTGCGGGTCTGCCAGACCGGGTTGCCCGGGTCCACACGCTCGGGCGAGAAGGCGAGGAAGAAGTCCTTGCCGACCTTGAGCCCGGTCCGCTCGAGTTCTGGCAGGATGAGCTCTTCGGTGGTGCCGGGGTAGGTGGTGCTCTCAAGGATCACCAGCTGGCCGGCGTGGACGTACTTCTTCACCTGGTCCACGGCGGCCACGATGTAGGAGACGTCCGGGTCACGTTGTTTGGAGAGTGGAGTGGGGACGCAGATGGTCACGGCGTCGGCCCGGCGCAGCGCCTCGAAGTCGGTGGTGGCGGTCAGATGGCCGGAACGGACGAGGTCGCGCACCTCGCTGCTGGGCACGTCCTGGATGTAGGAGCGCCCGCGCAGCAACTGCTTGACGCGGTCCTCCCGGAGATCGATGCCCGTGACCTTGAAGCCGGCCCGGGCGAACTCGACGGCCAGGGGCAGCCCGACATAGCCCAGACCGATGACGCCGATGTGGGCCTTGTGGTTGCGGATGCGGCGGGAAAGCGTGTCGGCGGGTGAGGCTGGGCGGGTCTTCAGAGTGCGAGGTGACATAGTTGTTTGACGCTATCAGACTGCGGCGAATGCGGTCAACCGCACGATTTGCCCGCGGGCGTGAGAATCGCCAGAATGCCGATTCGCCATCAGGAGGTCCAGCGAATGTCCGAGGCCGCAGTCCAGCACATCGCACGTTATCGTTTCGAGGGAGTGGACTGCTGGGGTCGCCACGAGGGCGAACTCTTCGTCCGACTCGACGCCCCGCCCTGGCTCGGCGGCCGTGAGAGCGGACCGCGCGACGCCGCGGCGCGCGTCGGGCTGCTGCCCCCGGCCGTGCCCACCAAGATCGTCTGCGTGGGGCTCAACTATCGCGACCACATTGCCGAAAGCGCGACGGCGGTGCCCGGGGGACTCGACGCGCCCGCCGAGCCGCTGCTGTTTCTCAAGCCGCCCAGCGCAGTCGTGGCCACCGGCGAGGCGATTCGCTACCCGCGCGGAGTGGAGCGGCTGGACCCCGAAGCGGAGCTGGGGGTGATCATTGGCCGGCGGGCGCGGGCGGTCTCCGCGGCGTCCGCGCTCGACCACGTCGCCGGGTACACCTGCTTCAACGACGTCAGCGCGCGTAACTACCAGCGCAAGGACGGACAGTGGACGCGGGGCAAGGGCTTCGACACGTTCGCGCCGCTGGGCCCCTGGGTGGCCGTGGGGCTGGCGCCCGGCGCACTCGACGTTCGCTGCCGGGTGAACGGCGAAGAGCGCCAGCACGGGAACACGGCGGACCTGATCCACCCGGTGCCCGCGCTCATCAGCTTCATCTCGCACATCATGACGCTCGAGCCCGGCGACGTGATCGCGACCGGCACGCCTGCGGGCGTGGGCCCCGTGGTCCCGGGGGACATCATCGAGATCGAGGTGCAGGGTGTCGGTGTGCTCGTGAATCACATCGAGGCCGCGACCCCATGAAGCCGGGGGCCGGTCTGCTCATCACGAACGCGCGAGTCTGGACGGACGGCCGTCTGGACGAACGGGCGGACGCCATCGCCGTGGCCGGGGGGCGGGTGCTGGCCGTGGGTCGCGCCGCCGAACTGGAGCCCCTGCTGCGGGCCGACACCGTGCGCCTCGACGCCGGAGGTGCGACGGTCACGCCCGGCCTGGTGGATGCGCATGTGCACCTGCTGGCCTGGGCACGCTCGCTCGACGAGGTGGCGCTCGCGGGGGCGGCCTCGCGCCGCGAAGCGCTCGGGCGGGTCGCCGCCTTCCTCGCCGTGGAGCCGGGGGCAGGGCCGGTCTCGGGCCGTGGCTGGGACGCGAACGCCTGGAGCGAGCCACCGGAGCGGGCGAGCCTGGACGCGGTGAGCGGCGAGCGGCCCGTGCTGCTGCACAGCAAGGACTACCACGCGTTGTGGGTGAACAGCGCAGCCCTGCGCGAAGCCGGCGTCACACGCGACACCCCCGACCTGGCCGGTGGCCGCATCGAGCGCGATGCAGTGGGCGAGCCCACCGGGGTCGTGCGCGAGCATGCGGTGCGGCTCTTCGCCGGGCTCGAGGCCCGCGCGGTGCGGGGCTCGGACCTCGAGCGTCTGGGGCGCGCCGCGCAGTGGCTGCACGAGCGCGGCGTGACCATGGTGCACGACTTCGAGGGCATCGAGGCGCTGCGGCTGTTGCGGGCGCTCACGCGCGGCCCCGGGCGGCCGCGCCTGCGCGTGGTCGCCCACCTGCCGCACGCAGGGCTCGAGGCCGCGCTGGCCATGGGGCTTGAGAGCGGGGTGGGGGATGACCGCTTCCGCTACGGCGCGGTGAAACTGTTCGCCGACGGCACGCTGGGCTCGCGCACCGCAGCCCTGCTCGAGCCCTACGAGGGCAGCACGGAGACCGGCATGGACCTGGTGCCGCCGGCGGAGCTCACGCGTGTGGTGGCGCGGGCGGCCGCAGGCGGGCTCTCGGTCGCGATCCACGCCATCGGGGACCGGGCAGTGCGCTCGGCGCTCGATGCCATCGAAGCGTCCGTGGAGACGCTCGCGAAGCTGGCGCTGCCGCCGCGGATCGAGCACGTACAGCTGCTGGACCCGGCCGACCGGCCGCGCTTCGCCCGGCTGGGTGTGTGGGCGAGCCTGCAGCCCTCGCACTGCGTCGCGGACCTCGAGATCGCGGAGCGGGGCTGGGGGGCGCGCGTCGATCGTTCGTACCCCTGGCGCAGTCTGCTCGAGGCGGGCGCCTCGGTGGCCTTCGGTTCGGACGCCCCGGTCGAGATCCCGGTACCGGCCCTTGGCCTGCACGCGGCCCTGACGCGCCAGCGCGTCGACGGCACGCCTGCCGGAGGCTTCACGCCCGGGGAGCGCATCGGCCTCGACCAGGCGCTCCGGGCCTACACGAGCGCTGGGGCGGCGCTGGCGGGCCGCTCGGCGGGGCTCGGCCGCATCGCCCCGGGGTGCGCGGCCGACCTGGTGGTCTGGGACGCCGACCTGCACCGGCTCCCGGCCTCCATGCTGCACAACGTGCGTCCAACGTGTACCTTTCTGGCGGGCGAGGCCGTCTACCTGGGCCCGCTGGCGCGACAGCAGGAAGTCTTCTCCATGCGGCAGGACTCATGACCGATCAGCAGCCGAAGACGATCGACTACCGTGCCCGGCCCGATGATGAGTTGGTGCGGTTCGCCCAGGGCGGCGAGAGCCGCGCCTTCGACGAGCTGGTGCGCCGCTATCAGGACAAGGCCTACCGGCTCTGCTACAAGATCCTGCGCCACGAGGATGACGCCGCCGAGGCGATGCAGGATGCGTTCCTCTCCGCCTACCGGGGCTTGAAGAACTTCAAGGCCGAGTCCACGTTCTCGACCTGGCTCTACCGCGTCGCGACCAACGCGAGCCTGATGAAATACCGCAAACGGCGCGACAAGCATGTCTCGCTCGACCAGTCCCAGAGCCAGGAAGACGAAGCCGAGCCGCTGCAGCTGCCCGACTGGTCGGCGCAGCCGCCCGAGGAATTGCTGACGGCCGAGATGCGAGAAGTCATGGCCGAGAGCATCCAGCGGTTGCCGAAGGAGTTGTACGAGGTGTTCGTGTTGCGAGACATCCGTGAGTACTCGAACGACCAGGTGAGCAAGGAACTCAAGTTGTCAGTGGCGGCGGTGAAGTCGCGGCTGCACCGGGCCCGCATCGCCCTGCGCGAGCGGCTCAACCGCTACTTCGCCGACAAGCTGACCCGGAAGGACCGCGCCCGCTGAGCTCGTGCGTGGGGAGGAGGAAGGACGGGATGCGAAGGGAAGGGATTCCCCGGCGTCAGCGCAGGGCGAGCCAGACGATGATGGCCGCGGCGAACACCACGCGGTACGCGCAGAACGCCCCGAAGCCCGCGCGGCCAAGCCAGCGCAGGAGCCCGCGGATGGCCAGCAGGCCGACCAGCGCCGAGGTGGCCATGCCGGTTGCAAGCGTGGCGAGCGGCAGGTCGTGCGGCAGGTGGCGCAACGCGACGAGCCCGGCGCCGAAGGTGATCGGGGTCGCGAGCAGGAACGAGAAGCGCGCCGCGGAAACGCGGTCCAGCCCCGCCGCCCGCCCCGCGGTCATGGTGATGCCGGAGCGCGAGACGCCGGGCACGAGTGCGATCGCCTGGGCCGCGCCGACCAGCAGACTCGTGCCCCAGCCCGGCACGTCCGCGTGCCGCCCTCCCGGGCGCCCGCGGTCCACCAGCCAGAGCAGGACCCCGAACACCACGAGCATCACGGCCTGCAGCGGCAGCGCGCGCAGGTGGGTCTCGGCCTCGTCCTGGAGCAGCAACCCAGCGAACACCGCGGGTACGCTGGCGGCGGCGAGGCGCAGCAGGGTCGAGCGGGCGGTGCCGCCGGCCGGGCCGCTCTTCAGGGCCGCCCTCGCGAGGCCGAGCCAGTCATGCCAGAAGGCGGCCAGCAGCGCCAGCAGCGTGCCCCAGTGGAGCGCCACGTCGAAAGCCACGCCCTCGTACTTCCAGCCCAGCAATTCCGGCACGGCGTACAGGTGGGCGCTGCTGGAGACGGGCAGGAACTCGGTGGCGCCCTGGATCGCACCCAGCACCGCCGCGCGCAGGGGCGTGAGGTTGTCGGCGACCTGGGCGGCGGGAGCGAGAGCGGCGGCGAACATGACGCGGCACGCTAGCATGGGGTCCGGCGCGTGACAATCCGAGGCGCAGCCCGAGCGCGCACGGAGCGCAGTGTCGCGCGGGGGGCCGGAGCCTCGGGCGCGGCCATCCTGGTCTCGCGCCTCACCGGGCTCCTGCGCGACCAGGTGATGGCGGTCTTCTTCGGCGCGGGCTTCGCGACCGATGCCTTCAACGTGGCGTTCCGTGTCCCCAACCTGCTGCGCGACCTGCTGGGCGAAGGCTCGATGAGCCGTTCCCTGGTGCGGACCTTCACCGACTACGACCGCAACCGCGGGGAGGAGGAAGCCTGGGAACTGGGCCGGCAGCTCATGCTGTCCCTGCTGCTGGTGCTCGCCGTCCTGTGTGCGATCGGCTGGGTGTTCGCGCCGCAGATCGTGCACTTCCTGGCGGGTGGCTTCGAGAAGGTCCAGCAGGAACTCGACGGCTACAGCAAGCTCGGACTCACGACCCTGCTGACCCGCGTGATGCTGCCGTTCCTGCCGGCGGTCGTGCTGGCGGCCGTCGCCATGGGGATGCTGAACGCCCGCGAGCGCTACGGCGTCTCACAACTGGCCTCCGCCGTGCTCAACCTGAGCATGGTGGTGGTCGGGGTCGCCCTCATCCCGGTGATGCGGGCCTGCGGTCAGCCGGCCATGCTCGCGATGGCGATCGGCGTGCTGGTCGGAGGGGTGCTCCAGTTCGCCTATCAGATGCCGCCGCTCTACCAGCTCGGCTTCCGGTTGCGCTGGGAGTGGCCGCGCTGGCACCCGGGCGTGCGGCGCGTGGCGCTGCTCATGATCCCGGCCACGGTGGGCAGCGCGGGCTGGCAGATCAACACGGTGG
>Ga0315283_10000634_pt1 | contig 26354 bp, 32 predicted proteins | sample YL17G09_0_MG_FD_204541 | JGI IMG/M metagenome (GOLD analysis project Ga0315283, IMG submission 204541) | Sediment microbial communities from Yellowstone Lake, YNP, Wyoming, USA - YL17G09_0 | ecosystem: Environmental > Aquatic > Freshwater > Lake > Sediment | place: USA: Wyoming | collected...
GGGTGAATAAAAGTTAAACAAATTCACAATAGTTCACCCCCACCCCAACCCTCCCCCATCAAGGGGGAGGGTGTATTTCGACTTTTTACGAGGGCGTCATAATTGACTATTCAATTGGACAATCTACTGAGAAACCTACCCTTGATGAAAAAAGGACTGCAACAAGCTTGCTGAAATCATTTCAGCAATGATGAATTACGCAGAAAGGTTTTGAAACCATTGGTGAAACAGGGACAGAAATCTCTTGAAGGCATGTTGGGAATGACTGCGTAGAAATCAGGATGCCCGGGTTCCGAAATTCAGTGTGCGCCTCTGGATTGATCTGTGTTCTCTTCCGTTTAGGAATGGGCGGGAAGGTTGAAGAGGCATCAACCCGGCGAAATGAAGACAGCAACTTGGGGGGAGATCTTTCGAATGTTGATGCCCTTCTTTCAGATCAGGGAGAAGCTTTCATTCCAAATCCGCTGAAGAAAACGGTGATCTTTTCGAAGACCTTCGAGTTCGGAGCGCGTATAAACCAGGCAATCAACACCTCGGGGCAGGACAAAGTACGGTAAGAAAGTCAGGATTCGACGTTGATGGTCCGCTTCCGACGAACGGTCAAGCACAATGATGACGTCCACGTCGCTTGTACCGGTCTGGTCGCCCCGTGCCAGTGAGCCGAACAAACGGACGTCGGTTACTTCCGGATGCTCGGCGCGCAGCGAACGCGCAATCTGTCGCAGTCGGCCGATCACCTCATCCCGATTGAGGGAGATGATCTTGACAGAACCGGATGATCGAGCGGGCAGCATCGATAGCCTCCTGCGCCTTTCGGGCGTTGAAATAATCCGCAGGTTTGCCTTCCGAGAATCCATTGGGATAGCGTGCCGGGATGTAATGTGCGTCCAGTAACTGAGCTTGCGCGATCAGTTCCGGGGGGACATGAGGGGTCTGAAGGACGCGCAGCATAGGCGTGATGGCATGTCCCCAGGCATCCAGACCTTCATGCATCAGGAGCGCCTTGACCGCTTTTTCTGCCGCCTGCTGAGAGGTAAAGCAGGCCCATTCCCAATATTCAAATCGAATGTCTATCCCGGCTCGCTCAAGATCGCGCAGTGCCTGAGCAAGCCAATCGCGGTAGCGGTTCATATTACGACATCAATTTCCTTGGTTGATGGAAAATAATAATAAAATTAATCTGGTGTGTCAATGTCTTTTCAGAAACTTGATGAATGATGGACAGCCGGATGCCGTACATGCTACCCTGGAGATCAGTGAGGGCTATTGGGCACAAAGCACAAAAAGGCGGATTGACCGAACGAACAAAGGAGGCAGACAACCATGAGACCCGCACTCATCGTCGTGGATATGATCAAGGATAACGTCGGGATGCATCTTTCGGCAAGGCAAGCGAACGAATTCACGAAGATCATCCCCAATCTCCAGAGATTGCTGAAGGAGTGCCGCAGGCGGGGCATCCCGGTAGTCTTCGCCAACGACAGCTTCCTGGAGGGTGACCTTCTCTTCAGCGGGCGGATGAAACCACATGCCATCAGGGGGACACCGGGTGTCCAGGTCATTGGGGAGTTGGGTCCGGAACCGGGGGACACCGTCCTCGAAAAACGGCGAATGAGCGCCTTCTTCAAGACCGATCTGGACATGACCCTGCGGCTCTGGAAGGTGGATACGATCATCGTCACCGGCATATCGACACCCGGCTGTGTCTATCTAACAGCCATAGACGGATTTTCCTATGACTTCAAGGCCGTCATTCTCGAGGACTGCTGTGCAGCCCACAGACCGGAAATCCACGAGACCTTTCTGTCCGCGTTGAAGATGATGCCCCTGGATCCTTTGGTTCGCATCATGAAACTGGATGAATGGCTGGGCGAATTGTAAAGGGCCGTCAAGGGCGGTGAAAACCGGCATGATAAACAATCCGCTGCGCCGGCAATCCTTGTCCGTTAAAGGGGATTCTTATCTTCCAGTCGTCCAAGGCTCAGGCATCGCGCCTCCGCAAAGGATAATGGATGGTTGAATATTCAAAAAAATATTTGACAAACCGGCAAACATCATTTAGCCAGAAATTGAATATGTTTTAATTACCGATTCCTGATCGCTCTTGCACGGAAATCCAGTTATTTTTTTATACACCTGCTGAGCTGGAGCTGATTCACTTCACCCTCGAATGCTGCTATCTCCAAGGGCCCCTTTGTCAGTTCCATTCCAGAGTCTGGATTCATTATCCAAGTTCTTGAGCAAAATAAGCTTTATTATTATGTAGTTGTCCCATAGCGAATCTTGCATCCAGGCTCTACAAAGCGAAAAAAGTCGCAACGAAGTAAAACCAGTTATAAACATAATCAGATAGGCACCAGCTTACAGCCGGCCACCGGCACCGGCGGACCCTGCGTCGGCTGCCACATGACCCCGGCCAGGCATACCTTCAAGGGTTGGACGAAAGATCCCGCAACAGAGAGGATCACCGCCGTCACCAGCCTATCCTGTGCCACATGCCATACGGACATGACTCCAGACACCATGAATGAAGAAAAGGAAATGTTCGAGGCGGCCCTGGCAGCGCTTGACGCACAGCTGGCAACGAAAGGATTCTATTTCTCCGTCGGCAACAATCCTTACTTCTTCATCGCTCCCTACGATCCTACATATACAACGCCGGTGGGCGCCTGCGCCACGAAAAACCTTTCGGTCTATAACTGGCAGACCGGAGGCACGACTACCTGGACCTGGAACGGTACCACTTGTACTCGCTCTATAGGTAATCCCGGCACTGCCGGCACCGGCGATAAAAACATGGGGGCGGCCTACAATCTGAACCTGCTTGCCCATGATCCCGGCGCCTATACACACAACAGGACATACGCGAAACGCCTCATCTGGGACTCTATCGACTGGGCGGACGACGAGATCCTGAACAACAGCGTAATGACGACGGTTGACGCATTGGTTGCAGCCGGCACGCTCACCGCGGATCAAAAGGCAAAAATTGTTACCTACTACACCCCCAGGGCAGGCCCGCCGCCGGCAAGACCATAAACAAAAAAGCAGGAAGCACGAAAAACCCCGTCCGGAATGGCGGGGTTTTTATCTTTCCGGTCTTTTGATAAACGGGTACATTGCCTGCATTTCCTCTCGAACCATCCCTGTTGCAAAGGCGGGGCCCCAGGGCCCCGTTTTATATAGGGCTTTACTTTCCTGCATCTCCTGTTAAAATCCACCCTGCCAAGAACAGGCTGCCGGTCGCCCGGAGACGGCGAGTCAGCCACACCTGGGGAAGGACGATTTCTTCTGAAGAGAGGCATAGTCTATCGATCATGAAACATGAACGGATATTGTTGGAGCACGGGGGCGGAGGCCTGCTCTCAAACGAATTGATCACCGGATTGATACTCCCTTTGTTCAGGAACAGCTACCTCGATCGCCTGGAAGACGGGGCGGTCTTTGAGATCGGCACGAAGAGACTTTGTTTCACGACGGACTCCTATGTTGTCCATCCCCTTTTCTTTCCGGGCGGAGACATCGGATCACTGGCCGTGCACGGCACCGTCAACGATCTGGCCATGTGCGGGGGGAAGCCCCTGTTTCTAAGTGCCGGCCTGATCATCGAGGAAGGCTTCCCCCTGGCGGATCTGGAGCGGATACTGCGCTCCCTGGCGGAGGCGGCGGCGGGATCGGGCGTGCAGATCGTGACGGGGGATACCAAGGTCGTGAACCGCGGCGCTGCCGACGGACTGTTCATCAATACCTCGGGGATCGGCCTCATCGAATATCCGGGCCTGATATCCGTGGCAAGTGTCGAAGCGGGCGATGCCGTCATCCTCAACGGCGCCGTCGGCGATCACGGCGCCGCCATCCTGAGCTGCAGGGAGGAATTGAGCTTGACCTCCGGGATCATCTCTGATTCGGCGCCCCTGAACGATCTGGTGACCATCGTCCTTAACACTTCGCCCCGCATCCACTGCATGAGGGATGCCACCCGGGGCGGACTCGGCGCCATCCTGGCAGAGATTGCCGCCCGGTCCTGCCTCGACATCCTCATTGAGGAGCGTGACATTCCCATCCATGAAGACGTCCGGGGGCTTTGTGAGATCCTGGGCCTGGATCCCCTGTTTCTGGCCAACGAGGGCAAGATGGCCCTGTTCTGTCCCTGGGAAGATGCCGAAAGGGTTCTGGCGGCGATGAAGGTCCATCCCCGCGGCCGGGAGGCTTCCCTGATCGGGAGGGTCCAGGGCGGCGGTCGGGGCCGTCTGATCCTGAACACCCTCATCGGCGGCAGGCGGGAGGTGGATCTGCCCACGGGGGAACTGGTACCCCGAATCTGTTGAGTGCTGCCTCAGAAGAAGGACAAAGAGGTACCCCATGAAATATCAGGTTGTGGTCGTGGGCGCCGGACCGGGCGGTTCGACGGCCGCCCATTTTCTGGCCCGGTCAGGCGTCGAGGTGCTGCTCGTCGACAAGAAAAAATTCCCCCGGGACAAGGCCTGCGGCGACGGTCAGGTCCGCAGCATCCAACCCCTCTTCAAAGAAATGGGAATCTATGATGCGATCCGTGCACAAGCCTGCATCCTTCACGGGGCGGCCATCGGTTCCCCCTCCGGGGCCTATCACAGCTTCGCCACGCCGGATCGCGAGCTGTTCTGCGCCCCACGGATCGTCATCGACGACATCATCCGCCGCTCTGCCATCGATCGGGGCGCCCGCTTCCGGGATCGCTTCATGGTCAGGGAGCTGATGATGGACGGGGGCAGGGTCAGGGGCATCCGGGGCCGCGAGGAAGGAAAAACCGTCGAGATCCTCTGCGATGCCGTTGTCGTGGCCGACGGGGCCGGCTCCCGGCTGGCGGCGCAGCTCGGGTTCCGGGCCACCCGGCCGGAGCATCTCTTCCTCGGGGTCCGGGCCTACTTCGAGAATGTCCGGGGAATGACGGACACCATGGAGTTCCTTTACCCCGATCCCCTGTTTTTCCCGGCGGGGTATCTATGGATCTTCCCGTTAACGGACAGTCGGGCCAATGTGGGGGTCTTCATCAGCGCCGCCGCCCTCAGGCGAAGCGGCCGGCCCCTGAAAAGCTTCCTCTCCTGGTTCGCAGAGCGCACGGAAATCGGCAGAGCTCGCCTGGGCCAGGCCCGGCAGGCAAGTCCCCTGAAGGGGTCGATCCTGCCCACCTATCCCCTGGCGGGGGATAACTATGCCGAGGGCGCCCTCGTGGTAGGAGACGCGGGCAGCATGGTGGAACCGCTGTTCGGATCGGGGCTGCCCCAGGCCATGACGGCAGGCAGGATCGCTGCCGAGGTCATCGTCCGGGCACTTTCCGAGGGCGATGTCTCGGCACGATGCCTGTCTTCATATAAAGGGAAGATCGACGAGACCCTGGGCGCTGCCTATGCCCTGGCCGCCAGGGTACGCGAGCACCTGTTTTCGGACCCGAAGGACCTCGATGCCTTTCTTGCGAAGGTCAACCGGGACGACGATCCGGAGCTGACGAACCGGGGGGCCAACGAGACCATCGCCCTCTACCTGGCGAAATACAGGGGGGTTAAATTCGGTTAGTTGGTTTCCCCGTTTTCGATAAAATTACGGGAGGAGAGACAAAACGAAAAAACACAAGCTGGGGAATACAGGGTTGGAAATTGCCCCTTTAGCCCTGGGGGGCAATGTCTTTGGATGGACAATAGATGAATCGATGTCATTTAAGATACTGGATGTATTCGCGGCTGCCGGATTTAATTTCATCTATCATTCTTATCGCGGATAAGCAGGGAACCATTACCTATGCGAGTCCCTCCGTTGAGCATATTCTCGGCTACGCGCCGGACGAGTTGATCGGAAAGAGAAGTTTGGATCTGATTGTGTCTGACGATAAGCCGAGGGCTATTGCGGATTTGGCAGGGCATTGTTGGTAAAAAAAGCCCTCATCCCTAACGTATTCCGCATAAGGCATAAAAACGGCACCGAGCGCATTTTTGAGGGTGTTGGTAATAATCTCTTGGATAATCCGATCGTTGCAGGCTTCGTGATGAATGTCCACGATATCACCGAGCGAAAGCGGATGGAAAAGGAATTAGCGGAAAGTGAAAACAAATACCGAGAACTTAGTATTATCGATAAAGAGATCTTTTCACCCGTGCCGGGTCGGGACATCCATGTGACGGTGAGCATCGGTCCTGCACAACATAAGCTGCAGGAGGACGTGAAGGTCTTCGTTCACCGGGTTGACCAGCTCATGTACCAGGGAAAAAAGAACGGAAAAGACAGAGTTTGTTCTGATTCATAACCTCAAGAACAGTTCCAGTGGTAATCCACACTTCGATTCTTTATTGGAGGCTGAGGATAAAAATGCGTTCGTCCGGAGAGATTCGTTCTTGTGACGTGAAAAAGGAAGTCATCCCTCCTGTCTTTGGCGGAGGCTGAATCTGCAGAGATTGGCAAGGGCTCTTATCGCTGCGTCCAGATCTGCGTAAACGGGGAATCCCTCGGCCGCAAAGGCCCTCTTCACCATGAGATTGTGATGCCTGTCCTCCTCGTCCTCCAGATAGGGATCGAGGGAGACGGTGACCAGTACCGGCTTTTTCTCATTCTCGCGGGCGTGCCGACAGCCTTCAACCATCAGTTCGCTTAGTCGCTTCATGTGGGCTCCGACCCCTTGTCCCAGGACCCGCCGCAGGTAGCGAAACTGGTCGAACTGAAACACCAGCGCCTGGATGTTTCGGTCTGAAGACACCAGCTTGATGATTTCGGCGATATTTCCCGAGGGAGAGATATTGTAGTAGATGGGCCAGGCGTCGAGAGGATTTCCGGTACTGGTACCCGCAAGGGGAACCAGTGCCCGCAGTGCTTCGAGAGTGCGTGCGGAAAACCGGGGGACTTCCAATCCCGCTTTCGCGCACCGGTCCGTCTGGATCACACTGAAGCCGCCGGAATTGGTGATCAGGGCCATGGCGCGGCCTGCCGGCAGAGGGCATGCGTCAAACGCCATCACGGTGTTGACCATTTCATCGAAACTCTCCACCTGAAGAGCCCCTGTCTGATTAAAAACAGCGCTCCAGATTTCCGGCGACCCCGCCATGGAAGCCGTGTGCGAGGCAGCCGCCCGCATCCCCTGCTCCGTCATTCCCCCCTTGATCGCGATCACCGGCTTTTGCTCGGCGGCTTTGGCCAGGGCTGCGTTCAAGCGTGCGGCATTCCTGGCGCCTTCGACGTAAAAGGCGATAATCTTCGTATCCGGATCGTCGGCCAGGTATTCCGGGAAATCGGCGCCGTCCAGGTCTACCGCATTGCCATAACTGACCATTTTGCTGAACCTGAGATTCTTGGTTGTGGCAAAATAGGAAAAGCATTCCGCCACACTTCCGCTCTGGGCGACGACACCCACGTGACCCTCCTCCGTGGGGGCCTCCGGCACTATTGCCATCCCTGCTCGCGGGCAGTATACCCCGAAACAATTGGGACCGATGATCCGGATCCTTCCCGCCGCCAGCCGCTGCAATTCCCTTTCCCGCTCGATCGCCTCGGGAATTCCTGTCTCACTGAACCCGGCAGTGAAAATCTGCGCAACTTTCACGCCTTTCCGGATGCACTCCTCCAAGACCTTGGGGAGAACCAGGGCGGAGATTCCGAGAATCACATAGTCGATCTCGCCTTCCACATCCAGAATGCCGGGATAGCATTTCTTGCCCATAACCTCAGTGTATTTCGGATTTACCAGAAACAAGCGATCCCGAATTTTTGTTTTTATATGAGCAAGCGTGGCCAAATCATGGGGAGATGCCCCGATGATCGCTCAGTATGCTCCCATTTTGTTCATCCGTCGTTCAGTATCCGGAGCCATGGGCGTCCCGGCGTAGTGCGGTTATGGCTGGCGCACTGGAAAAGCTGGGCATTGCCAGGGAAGATAAGGCAATGAGAATGCAATGGACATTACAGGGCTTCAGGCTATGGGGGGCACCAAACGTCATTTATCTTATGATTGAACGCTCGTTCTTTTATATCGGCAACGGCATAAATGTCTGGCCTGTGTTTGATTGCGGCTCAATAACACAAACTATCCTGCTTCTGGCAACCGAATATGGATTGGGCTGTATCCCGGCGATTCAGCCGGTCCTCTATCCCGATATCTTGCGAAAGATGCTGGGATTGCCTGAATCAAAGCTGATCGTTTTGGGAATACCCATAGGTTACCCTGATGAAAATGCTTCGATAAATCAGCTCCGTACTACGAGAGAACCTATCGACAATGTAGCAATATTTTACTAATGCAGGGGACAACAAGGGTGTTGAATATTTCCAGTGGAATTATCAGTTTTTATGATTGAGCAATTTTACGGCCCAGTAAGCTCATGTGCCTGTTACTGACATAAAGAGCACGAATGATACATTTTCAGCAGCTGGAAATGAAGAGACCGCTATTTGAGAATGTGTTCCAGTTGCTCGTGATAAAGGCTGAAGTCGCTCAAATCGTTATGTCCGCCACCCGGTATGGCAATCAGTTTTTTTTCTGCTTTGATCAGTTTCAGCAGATCCTCGCTTGAGCTGTAAGGAACAATATCATCCTTTGTGCCATGAAAAAGGTAGACCGGGCAGGAAACTTCAGGAATCCAGAGGTCTGAGCGCATTGGATATTTGAGGATAACATTTATGAGCTTGGCCGGCACGAAGGAATAATGATATTCAGCAAGGGCTATCAGACTGAGAAACGGCGACTCTAAAATGAGCAATCGCGGCTTGACTGCCTTTGCCAAATGGACGGCGATACCGCTTCCAATGGATCTGCCATAAATAATAATCTGATTATCGGGGTAACGCTCTTTTAGATAGTGATAAGCGACAGCCGCGTCCCGGTGCAACATTTCCTCATTTTGTATCGTTCCCTCACTTTTCCCAAACCCCCGGTAATCCGGGATGAACAAATCGTAGCCCAACCGTGTAAATTCATGTGCTATTTCACCCCAGCTACTCAGATTTCCCGCGTTGCCGTGAAAGTAGAGAACAACGCCTTGGGGTTTTTCTGTTTTGAAATGAAGGGCGTTGATAGCAGAACCATCAACCTGGAACGTAATTTCATTGAAGGAGCCGGGAAAACTGTATTTGAAATCGCGCGGGAGGACTTCCGGATAAAAAATCATGCCCTCCTGCTTGAAATAAAAGAAAGAACAGCCGAGGATGAGGCTAATGATAAAAGTAAGGGCAATTTTTAAAAACATCATCGCTGAATCTCCAAAGATAGATTAGTATACTCTGGAATCCCGCCGGAGAGGCTTTGCCACAATAGTGGAAAATGACATTGCAGTGTACCTTAAGAAGAAACGAAGAATCCGGCCTTGCAACAAGATATTCATCAAAGGATATGATATCACAGAGTTCTTCCTCGGCAGAAGCTGGGAACCCCGCAGCAATTTCCCCCCTCATCGGCAGGGCAAGAGTCCGACATGACCTATGGGGCAGGTTAGAGGATAGATTTCGTAGATCTCTTGTATCAATCGCGCCCAGCTTAAAACTTAACCTGCGGGGCTGTCTTGGCCGCCGCCGGCGCTTCGAAGAAGGGGGCCTTCTGGAAACCGAACATCCCGGCCAGTAAATTCGCCGGGAAGCTCCGGATCGCCACATTATAGATTCTGACGGCATCGTTGTAGCGCTTCCGCTCGACGGCGATGCGGTTTTCCGTCCCCGCCAGTTCATCCTGAAGGCGGATGAAGTTCTGGTTCGACTTGAGGTCGGGATATTTTTCCACAACGACCAGGAGCCTCTGCAGGGCGCCGGTCAGTTCATTGTTGGCCCCGATCTTGTCGGAGATGTTTACGGCACCGCCCACCTTCGCCCGGGCGTTCGTCACCTCGACAAGCACATCCTTTTCCTGCTTGGCGTACCCCTTGACGGTCTCCACAAGGTTCGGGATGAGGTCATAACGACGCTGCAACTGGTTCTCCACCTGCGCCCAGGACGACTTGACGCCCTCGTCGAGAGAGACAAAGTTGTTGTAGGCCCCCTTGACGAAGGAATAGAGGCCGAAAAGAACCGCCAGGAGAATCACGATCGCGATGATGAGATTCCTTTTCCCTCCAGTCATAGCTTACCTCCTTGATTGATCTAATATTTCAGCCCGTCGACCTGTTCGCACAGGCGTTCCGCTGCTCTGAGATAGGCCTGAAAGACGGCCTGGATTTCCGAATCCGAAAACCGGCCCATCCCCTCCCTGATATCCGCACATTGCAGGAAGGCGGCGGGATCGAAAGCCAAGGCCTCACTCACGGTCCGGATGATCTCCCGTCTGCCCTGCGGTACCGGAACACCCTTCAGGTAAAGGAGCCCTTTGAAAATGGCAATGAAGGCCGGGAGCGATACCCCGATCAGTTCGCGCAACGCCCTCGCCCGCCCCCGGCCGTCGATAAAACCCCGCCGCAAATGCAGAACCTTGGCCTTGAGCTCTCGCTCGCATTGTAAACGGAGATTGTGAGCATCGATCACCAGTTCGCTCAAAACATCCTCACCGAAGACGAGGACGTGATTCCGCTTCATGTCAAGAAATTCCAGGGGATAGGCATCCAGGGATGCGCCGATGAAGGTTTTCGTCATGAGAAGCGGCGTATCCACCGGATATTTTTTTAAACGCTTGACGGCGGTAATGGCCCGGCCGAGCTCATTGATACCCCTTCCCGTAAGGACAACGAGAAAATTGAGATCCGACTTCCCCGGAATGTAATCCCCACCGGCCCCGCTTCCGTAAAGGACGACAGACAGCAGGTCCTGCCCGAAGGCCTGTTGAAAGGCCTCGATTACCTCCGGAAATATATCCTCCGGCCTTCGCGGTATCCTCGCCATCTTCTTCACCTCCCTTCAAAATCCACGTCCCGCCCCGCCGCCGCCGCTGCTGCCGCCGCCGAACCCACCGAATCCGCCGCCGCCGAATCCGCCGAATCCGCCGCCGCCCCGACCGCCACCCAGGAACATGAGCATGATCCAGGGGATCATGGCCCTTCCCTGCCGGGTTCCGAGCAGCGGAATCAGGACCGCAAGCAGCACAATCAGGTGCAGCAGGTTCAGATCCTTCGCCGGCCTTCGCTTTACTGGATGCGGTCTTTCTCCTTCGGGAGGAGCCGTGAGGGTCACCCCCGCATCCTTTGCAACGACGGCCGAAAGGGCCGCCACGGCGTTATCGAGGGCCCGCCCGTAATCCCCTTCCTTCAGGTAGGGGAGGACATCCTTGTCGAGGATGGCGCCCACCAGACCGTCCGGAAGAATGCCCTCGACGCCATAGCCCGTTTCGATCCTGATCCTCCTTTCCCGGAGGGCCAACAGAATCAGAACGCCCTTGTCTTCCCCCTTCTTTCCGATACCCCATTCCCCGTAGAGGCGGTTGGCGTATTCGACGGGATCCTGATCCCCGATGGTCGGCAGGGTCGCGACGACGATGGCCGTTCCCGTTTTTTCCAGCACCTGCCGGGCAAGGTCCTCCATGTTCCGGGCATAGGGCGCCGGGATGACCTGGGCGAAATCGTTGACGGCCCCTCGGGGTTTCGGAAGGATTTCACTTCCCCGGGATGCACTTGCGAGCATCGCCAGAACGGCAAACATCACCAGGATGATCTGCAGGGCTGCGCTGCTCCGGTGACCTTCCCTAAGACGCATGGTTTATGAACCTGATTCCCGTGAAGATATAGTATAAACCGGCACAAGGATAATCCTCAGCATACTCAGCAGCAGGTTGGGTATGTTCATGGGTTACCCGTCACTGATCCCTGGCCTGTTTGTCCATGGCCTTGTTCCAGTCGACCCACTCGTCCCTATCTTCCTTATCCGTAAAGTCCCTGGGTTTTTCCGCCGAACCGTCGGCCCGTATGTGAATCTGCTGCATCGATTTGACGATGAAGGTCCATTCTTCCATGGTGACCTTCTTGGGACCGGGCACTTTTTTGGGACCCGCGACTTTTACCGGAGGACCGACGGCAGGTGATGTCTCCGCGGCCTTCCCGCCCCCCGTCACGTGAACCGTACCGTCGTATACACGAATCAGCGCCGACTTGTCCTGTTCCGCATTCATGCGGTAAACGGTGCCGCGGACTCCGGCCACGGCATTCTCGCAAGAGAGATTGAAATTCCCCCTCGCCCCGATGGCCTTGCTGATGTTGGCCCAGGTGCGGCCGACCGTCATGCGAATCTTCATGTCTCGCGGCTCGTCAGCGGCTCCGGCATCGATATGAACGACAATGAAACGGGAGTTATCCGCAAAACGAAGGATGGACAGATCGGGCAGGCGGATTTCCAGCCTCGAATTGGATCCCGTACGAACCTCATCACCCTTCTTCAGTGTATCGTTCACTTTCAAGGCATGCCAGGCCTTCTTCCCCTCGGGAAGAACCTCTGCCTTTCCGGTCAGCAGATTCACCCTGGCCTCCCCCCTATCGATCTTGAGCTGTACCGGCTTTCCGGCTGAAAGGTCATGAGGCAGTCCCCAGATAAAGATGGCCAAGGCAAAACACGTCCAAAGGATCGTTTTTTTCATCTGTCTTCTCCCCTATGCTTTAAATTAAGGTCCCTATTTCAAGGCATCCGGTCCATCGGGAAGGGTTTCCATGACCCGAGCCATGACCTCCTCAATGACCGGTTCAAAGATCTGTGATGATTCCATCTCAAGACCCTTCCTGGAAAGTGCGAAGTTTCGCTTTGTGATCCTGTATTGCGTTTGCCAGAGGGTTTCTCCCGTTTTTGCGCTCCGGAGCTCGAATTTGACGGAAAGAGCCGTGCTGGCATAGAGCGGTGAAAAGGAAGTCCGACACTCATTGAGGGTCAGATAGAGGGCTGCATCGACACCGAGGAGTTCACCCGGAATCCCGGGCGGGATGACACTGTCCTTTGATATCGGGTTGTTATTATAGACACTGTCCAGTTTTTCATCGATAAGCTTCAGAGGAATTTTGGGATAACCCTTGAAGTAGAGCCCTTCGACGGTCTTTTCCCTGAACATCGCTGCGGCCCCCGCATCGACTGCTTTGCCCGCAAGAACAGGCATAACGGCGATAAGCCTCACCCGCCGGTCCTGGTAGTCGGGAATCAGTTTGTGGGGGATCTTTGCGCTGCATCCAGCCATCAAAAGTACTAAGGAAACCAACAGATAAATCCTGCAATGAGCGCCTTTACTCATTGAACCTCTCTCCTCCGTATGTAACCTCGATTCGGCCGCCCGCCGCATCGATCCTGTCCAGCCTGAACAATCCCGTCCCTTTCAGCTGATCAGCCAGCGACTGAATCGTTCCGGCAAAGACCAGATTCAAATCGGCCGTGCCCCAGGCCACACGTGTCTGACTGACCTGCCGGACACCTTTCAGACCGCTTTTCAACAGCTCTTTTAAACGAACGTAATCGCCATAACTGCCGATACCCTTTATCACAATGGTTATACCCACGGTTGAGACGCCGTTCATCTGGCCATCGAGAAGATTCAGAGCCGCAAGATCACCCGTCACATCCCCCACAGATACGGCAACCCGGACCTTTACCCTATAGCCTTCCTGGGAAGGGTATTCAGCGAGGATCTTGTAGGTCTGGATATAAGCCTCCGCCTTGGCATAGATCATGTCTTTTAGAACCTTACTCTTACTTTCCCTTGTTTTATCTGATAGTTGTCTTGCAACCACCTGTGCAATCGCCGTACGCAGGGCCTCCGCCAGGGCATTGGCACGTGCCTGGGCCATATCACCACCCCTGATGATACTCCAACCCTCCACCTCCACGGTCCCTACATCGGGCTCATCGCTGCAGTGACCCGAACCCAGAAACAGGACAGCAAAGGTAAAAAAGACAACAGCGGCAACAAGCGATAAGCGCTTCATAAATCATCCCTGCAGTGCAGGTGAACCTCAAGGTTCCATGGCTTTCAATTTCTCGATCTCTTCCCGGATGACCCGCTCGGCGACGACCGGGATGATTTCCCGGCTGATCCGCTCGGCAATCTCGGAAACCCTCCTCACCATCTCTTCTCTGGGGATCAGATCCGGAACGGAAACGACAACCTCCTCCTCGATGACATCCAGCATATCGAAGATCTTCTCCCCCGGCATCGGCATGCGCCGAAGAGATGTTCCCGGATCCCCGGCAACGATCCCGCCATGACCGGGCTCCCGGCCCGCAGCCGGTTCTCCCTCTTCGATGATGTCAACCAGGTCGTATGTTTTGTCCCCGGATCTCCATTCCCGAACATCCGTGCTCATGTCCTCTTTCCTTTCCGAATTGAGCGGGCCTTCGGTCCCGCGGGGTATACATCGGGGATGGTTCGGTGATTGCCGATAGACGCTTCTGATGGCTGGGTTACCACACCTCCACCGACAGATCAAGGAAATACTTCATTAAATCGCAGGCTCACCGGCTTGTTCGTGATCCTTGTCGTCAGGCGTCGCCTTCGCGCAGGATCTGCTGGTAAACTTGCCGGCGGGAGACGCCCAGTTCCAGGGCAACCCGTTCGATCCGGTCCTTCCGGGAAAGGCCGGCATCGGTCAGCAGTGACCGGTACCGGTTTTGAATCTCCCTTTCTGTAGCAACCGGTTTCGTTTCTTTTCGCCTGCCGATCACCAGGGTGACCTCTCCCTTGAACGTCCTGCCGGAGGCGGAATCGCTCAGTTCACCGATGGTTCCCCTCTGTATTTCCTCGAAGGCCTTGGTCATCTCCCTGGCAATAACGATATGCCGATCGCGGCCAAGGATCGCTCCCATATCCTGCAGGGTTGCCGGCAGCCTCCGGGGTGATTCGTAGACCACGTGGGTTCTCCTCTCATCCGTGATTGAAAGGAGGAACTGCCGTCGCCCAGAGGCTTTCGAGGGTAGAAAGCCCGTGAAAATAAATTGATCCATCGGCAGCCCGGAAATGGAGAGGGCCGTGATCACTGCCGAGACGCCGGGGATGGGAACCACCCGGATGCCATGCCTGATGGCCTCATTGATGAGCAGGTATCCCGGATCGGATATTCCCGGGGTTCCCGCGTCGGATACGAAGGCCACGTTAACGCCCTCGATCATTCGAGCAACGAGGGGAAAGCTCCTTTTCTGTTCGTTCTGATCATGCAGGCTCAGAAGCGGGGTTTGAATGCCGTAGGCGCTCAGGAGCTTCCTGGTCCTCCTCGTATCCTCGGCGGCAATGAGCCCCGCTTCCTTTAGAATCCTGATCGCCCGGAGCGTCATATCCTCCAGGTTTCCAATGGGCGTCGCCACGACGTAGAGTATGCCCCTTCCGGGGTTGATTCCATCCATAAGCGCATCCCTGCAATCCGGCTTGGCGCCGCCTGCTTTTTTATGTTGACAGGAAAACCGTATAAAATTTATTAACAGATTAGCCGGTGGATTGCCACAAAAAGGGCACTGCCTTCAAACCCTCATGATTAAAGGCAATCACAACAAACTATGAAATCATCCCTTACCCTCCTTCCTCCTTAGGCAAAGGGGGGTTGAGGGGTATTTTTCATATGAACATCCTCTGACATGAGAAGCGGATGAACACGTTCGACATCACCATCATCGGGGCCGGTGTGATCGGTTTGGCCATCGCTGAAAGACTGTCCGCACGGTATCGTAATGTCCTCGTCATCGAGAGGCACGACCGGCACGGCCAGGAAACGAGCAGCCGCAACAGCGAGGTCATCCATGCCGGCATCCATTACCCCGTTCACTTCCTGAAATCGCTGCTGTGCATTGAGGGAAACCGCCTCCTCTACGAGATATGCAGGAAGCGACAGATCCCGCATCGGCGGCTGGGTAAACTGATCGTGGCAACCTGCGACGATGAATGCCTACAACTGGAACAGATGCAAGAGGAAGCCGGCGAAAAGGGCGTGGAGGGCTTGGTCCTGCTGGGCGAGCGACAGGCCCGGACCCTGGAGCCGGATGTACGGGCGAAGGCCGCCCTCTTTTCCCCCGCGACGGGCATCATAGATTCGCACAGCCTGATGCGTTCCTTCCTTCTCCATGCCGAGGCCGGCGGCGCCATCATGGCCTTTCGCTCGGAGGTCACGGCCATCCGTTTCGACGGCAGCCGTTACACCCTGGAAATCAACGGCGGTGATTACCGTATCGGCAGCCGGATCCTCATCAACAGCGGGGGTCTGGCTGCGGACCGGATCGCGTCAATGACCGGGATGTCCATCGACAAAAACGGATACCGCCTGAAGTATGCCAAGGGCAACTATTTTTTCGCCTCTCCTTCTCCCCGGATCAGTCACCTCGTCTACCCTGTCCCCGTTAGGAACAACGAAGGACTGGGTATCCACGCCACCCTGGATCTGAACGGCCGCGTCCGGTTCGGTCCGGACACACAGTACGTGGATAAAATCGATTACTCCGTCGATGACGGGAGAAAGGTTCTGTTTTTTGAATCGATCCGGACCTACCTGCCCGCCATTTCGCTGGAATCGCTCCATCCTGACATGAGCGGCATCCGGCCGAAGCTCCAGGGACCGGGTGAGCCGGCCAGGGATTTCGTTATCAGAGAGGAAGGCGAGGCCGGATTTCCGGGCCTTATCAACCTGATCGGCATCGAATCACCGGGCTTGACATCCTGCCTTGCCATCGCCCGGCGGGTCCTGGAGCTGGTCGAATCCTGTCTGTAACCCTTCCGACCGACGAAACCCGGTCCCTCTCCCGGCGGGTCAAGCTGCCGATGCTGAATTTTCGTTCTCGTTGTCGCGATTGGGAACGGCGGGAGGATTTCAAGAACCGGATCAGCAGGCGATATCGAAGGCGTTCTGGATCAGTTCCATCCCGGCGCCCTCGCCAAACATCCTGATCGCGACGACATCGAAGCGGGCGCTGCAGGGATAGAGGTGTTTTTTCTGTAAATAATCGAGAGCTATCCGTGACATACGCTTCTGCTTCTCCAGGGTGACCGATTGCTGGGGATCGCCGAAACGTGCCGAGCGCCGGGTCTTGACCTCGATGAAGACGACCACCTCTCCCTGCTGGGCAACGATGTCTATCTCCCCGAAGGGGCAGCGGTAATTCCGTTCGATGATTCGATAGCCCCGCTGCTTCAGATAGTCCACGGCCAGATCCTCACCCCGCCTTCCCGTCTCGATTCTGTTTCGACCTTTCATGCTTCGGTCCCCGGAAGAGGATATTGCCGCCGTCTCAAAGGGGGGTCATCACGAGCTACGCCTGCCTCTTGCCGTCTTGTCCAGAGCGAAAAGTTCGTAGTTTTCCTGGATCTCTACCCTGTCTCTGATCTGAAAGGAGCGGCGGTGGATCTTGCAATAGCCGTAGCGTCTGATTGCCTCCCGGTGTTCCCGGGTCCCGTAACCCTTGTTGCTGAAAAAATTGTACTGGGGAAACTGACGATGATAGATCTCCATGATCTTGTCTCGGGAGACCTTGGCAATGATGGATGCAGAGGCGATGGAGATGCTCAGACCATCGCCGCCGGTGATGGTTTCCTGCAGTGTCGGCAGGGGGATTCGGTTCCTGCCGTCGATGAGAAGGTAATCGGGTGGAATGTTCAAATCGAGGACGGCCTCCCTCATGGCCAGCAGGGTGGCCTGCAAGATATTGATTTCATCGATGACCGAAGGTTCGACGACGCCGAGACCGATGGCAAGGGCCTCCTGCTTCAGGAGGTTGTAGAGTTTCTCCCTTTTCTCGACAGAAAGACGCTTCGAATCATTGATTTCGTGATTCCTGTAATCCAAGGGTAGGATTACGGCTGCTGCAACGACGGGGCCAGCCAGCGGTCCCCGCCCCGCCTCGTCGATGCCGGCCAGGTACCTGTAGCCCCGCTCGTGGACACTGCGTTCGAAGCTGTTCATAACCCGCATTAACCGGCCTGGATGATATCCCGAGGAGAAATAACCTTAAGTTGAACCCCTGTCCATGCCTGCAGATGCCGGAAGGCCGGGATCTTTACGCTCCCTGCCCTCTCCTCCGGAAAGGAGAGTGCCGGACAGCTCGTTCATACCTTTCCTCTTTCCTTGATTCTCGCCTTCTTGCCCTTCAGGCCTCTCAGGTAATAGAGCCGTGAGCGCCTCACCTTGCCCCGAGTCATCACCTCGATCCGATCGATCACCGGCGAATGGAGGGGGAAGGTTCTCTCCACGCCTACACCGTAAGATACCTTCCTAACGGTAAAGTTGGACCGGCAATCCCCGCGTTTTTTCCGGATGACGACACCTTCGAAGGCCTGAATCCGCTGCTTCTGGCCCTCGACAATCCTCACGAATACCTTCACCGTATCACCGGCCTTGAAATCGGGGATATCTCCCCGCATCTGTTCCTTTTCGATCATCTCCATAACGTTCATTATGAAATCCTCCTCCAATATATATCAGCTGTTCTATTATCGATACTTGTGCACTTCAGCAAATTCGGTATTTATCAGCCCCTATCACCCCACAGTCGGTCCAGAACGATGGCTACGGCTGAACGGACGGACAGATGGTTATAATCGCAGGATCCCCTGACCGGTTCAAGACGGTAATCGGACTTTTCCAGGACCTCGCCGGCTATCCCCCAGCCCGTTCCGAAAACGAGCAGATAGGGGTTGCGTTCTTCCTCCATCCTCTGCCTCAGGGCGCCGCAGCTCACAAGGTCTCCCGGGAGGCCGGCACCGGTCACCACGAGCCTGACTTTCCTGCCCGCGATCGCCCCGATGTCCTCGATAACCTCAGCAAGGGATCCTTTCAGCGCAACGATCGTGAAGGCCTCTTTTCTCGAAGGATTGTAGTGGGCGCCATAGCCCTGCTGCCAGTGATTCATGATCTGCTGGACCAGCCTTCTCTGCTGCTCGATGGGGGTTACGATATAAAACTTCCGGACCCCGTAAGTCCTGGCGGATCTGGATATGTCGTGCACATCCATATTGACTACGGCCGTTGTCACCACCTGTCCGTTTTTATCGTAAACGGGATAATGTAAAAGGGCAATGAAAAAATGATCCATGATCATCAGCCGGCAAATCGAACCGGGGGACAATCCCCGGGACGCCATCAGGGTAGGGATGGGTCCCTTTTCAGCTTTTCCAGAATGCTTCGGTCGTCTTCCGAAAGCCCCACTCTATCAAGCATATCTGGTCGTCTTGCAAGGGTCCTGCGCAGGGATTCCCGCCTCCGCCAGTCCTCGATATACCTGTGATGACCAGACAGGAGGATTTCGGGAACCTTCCATCCCCGGTATTCGGCCGGGCGCGTGTAATGGGGGTATTCCAAAAGCCCGCTGCAGTATGAATCAGAGGCGGCGGAATCGGCATTCCCCAGGACTCCAGGAACGAGACGGGCTATGGCATCGACCATCATCATGGCCGGCAGCTCGCCCCCCATCAGGACGAAGTCACCGATGGAAATCTCGCGATCCACCAGATGAATCCGGATCCTTTCATCCACACCTTCATAATGCCCGCAGACGAGGATGATCCAGGGGCATCGGGACATCTCGGCGGCAATGTTCTGCCGGAAGGGCTCGCCCTGAGGCGTCAGAAGAACGACCTCGGCCTGTCCGTCCGGATTGATCGCCTGCAACGCCCTGTCGACGGGTTCTACTTTCATGACCATGCCGCCGCCGCCGCCATAAGGGACATCGTCCGTCATCCTGTGCTTCTCCGGGTCAGCATAATTCCGGATGTTGTGGAGATGGATAGCGATCAGATCCTTTTGCAGCGCCTTCTTCAAAAGGCTGCAATCGAAAACGGAGGAAAACATCTCCGGAAAGATGGAGAGGATATCGAACCGGATCATGGCCTTTTCTATAAACCTTCAAGCAGCCTCACGACCATGATCCCACTCTTCAGATCCACCTGTCGGATCACATCGCCGATGGCCGGCAGGAGAATCTCATTTTCTGCGTCCCTGCAGACGTAGACATCATTGCTGCCCGTTGGGAAGATGGCTTCGATACATCCCAGAGACCTTCCTTCTTCCGTCATTACGGACAGTCCCAGGAGTTCCTGCCAATAATATTCATCCGGCGGTAACTTCTCCAGCTTATCGAGCGGGATCAGAACTTCGCAACCCGTAAGAGCACTGGCGGCTTCCATATCTTCCACCCCGTCAAGATCGAGGATAAAGCTGCGAGTACCGATCCGTATATCTTTCAGCCCGTAGCATGTCTGGTGATCGCCTTCCTGCTTCAGGTAGACCGACTGCAGGGTTGGCAATATCCGACCTGGCTGCAGATAAGAGACCACCTTCATCCGGCCTTTCAGGCCGTGGGCTTTTACAATTTTCCCTATTTCAAGGAGCTCCATGGAACTACTCGATGATCTCCAAGACGGTCCTTTTACGTATTTTTGTCGATGCCGCGCTTAGAATAGTTCTCATGGCTTTTGCGGTCCTGCCCTGTTTGCCGATAACCTTGCCCAGGTCTTCTTTCGCTACTCTCAGTTCGAGGACAGAGGTCTGCTCACCCACCACTTCGGATACCTCAACGAGTTCGGGTTTATCCACCAATGCTTGAGCCATGTACTTGACCAAATCTTTCATCGTCACAACCTCCACCCATTCAAAAAGCAAAACCCAACACAGATGTCGACTTAAACCGCAAAACCCTCAACGACGATAGTTAGTACATCGCTTCACCGGCAGCAGACCTGTTATTTGTTGACCGAACCGATTCCTTTCTTGTCGAGCAATTGCGCAACGGTTAAGGACGGCTTGGCTCCCTTGGCCAGCCAATCCTTGACTCGATCCTCCTTGAAATTAACCACGGCCGGATTTTTCAGGGGGTCATAGTTCCCCACAATTTCCAGAAATCTGCCGTCCCGTGGGGATTCGGAATCGGCCACGACAATCCTGTAAAAAGGCCTGCTTTTACCACCCATACGTGCTAATCTGATTTTCACTGCCATGCCTGTTATCAATCACCTCCTGAAGCATATTTGATGAAAGCTATCCGCCAATATAACATATATATTATTTCTTTAAAAGGGGAAATTGCCTCTCCTGATCATTTTCATTCCCTCCTTGCCCGTCATCTTCTTCATGATCTTTCTCATGTCGGCATAGTTCTTCAGCAGCCTGTTCACATCCTGAACGGTCGTTCCGCTGCCCCTGGCGATCCTTTTGCGGCGCGATCCGTCGATGATCTGATAGTTGAGGCGCTCCCCCTTCGTCATGGAATCGATGATGGCCGTTATCCGAACGAGTTCATTCTCGTCGGGGGTGACCCCCTTGAGGGCCTTCATCTTGCCCAAGCCGGGTATCATGCCGAGGATATCCTGCAGCGTTCCCATTTTTCGGATCTGCGTGAGCTGATTTCTGAAGTCTTCCAGCGTAAACTCATTTTTCCGGATCTTACGTTCCAGTTCCCGGGCCTGTTTTTCATCGATAGTGACCTGGGCCTTCTCCACGAACGTCAGGATGTCTCCCATCCCGAGGATCCGGGAGGCCATCCGGTCCGGATGGAATATTTCCAGGGCATCGATCTTTTCACCAACGCCGATATATTTGATGGGTTTGCCCGTCACCGCCCGCAACGACAGGGCGGCGCCGCCCCGGGCATCGCCGTCCATCTTGGTCATGATAACGCCGCTGATGCCCAGCATCTCATCGAAGCGACCTGCGATGTTCACGGCGTCCTGGCCCATCATGGCATCCACGACCAGGAGAATTTCCGAGGGATTGATCAGCGCCTTGATCCGTTGCAATTCCTCCATCATTTCCTTGTCAATGTGGAGCCGGCCCGCCGTATCGACAACGATGACTTCGTAGCCGCTGTTCCTGGCCTGCTCGACGGCCTGAAGGCATATTTGCACCGGATCCGAAAGACCCTGGGAATCGAAGATTCCCGCCTGGATCTGCTGACCCAGGATCTGGAGTTGCTGGATGGCTGCCGGCCGGTAGATGTCCGCCGACACAAGATAGATTCTTTTGTTGCCCGCCGCCAGCAGCCGGGCAAGTTTGACGGCCGTCGTCGTCTTGCCGGAACCTTGGAGACCAACGAGCATGACCGGTGCGGGAAGCCGGCCGGAAAACCGCAGCAGGCTGCTCGTGCCGCCCATCAGTTCGACCAGGCGGTCATGTACGATCTTTACGACCTGCTGGCCCGGGGTAATGCTTTCGAGGACCTCCTGGCCAACGGCCCTCACCCGGATGTCCTCTATGAAATCCTTGACCACACGAAAATTGACATCAGCCTCGAGAAGGGCCATGCGGATCTCTTTCAAGGCCACCTGAATATTTCCCTCATCCAGACGGCTTCTCCCCCGGAGTTTCTTAAAGATGCCGTCCAATTTTTCTGCAAGGCTTTCAAACATATTTTATCCGAAGTTACTTGAACAATTCATGAGTTCAGTTATTGTTGTCATTGACGGCCCGTATGGTGCACTTCAGACCGCCGATCTTCTGCTCCACCACGCCCGCCGCCTTTTCCGCCAGGGGCCTGCTTTCAAAGCCGCCCGTTATCACCCTGAACCACCGGCCTTTGGCCGGGATATCCATCATGACCACCCGGGGCGTATAGCCCAGGGCGGCTATCTTCCTGCTGAGCGATTCCGCCTTCTCTTTCTGCTGGTAGGAGGCCACCTGGACCAGATATTTCTCCCTGCCGGGAGGCTTTACTTCTTGCGTCGTCTCCGGCACCGGCGTCGGCGGTACAGGGACCGGTGTTTTCGTCTTGGCATCCCCCGCCGGCGGCGATCCCGGCGACAGTCCCCCGTCCGGGGCGGCCGCCGTGCCCGGTTTGATACTGTCGGGCTGCTGCACCGGAGTTTCCGGGACTTTAGGCGTCACGGGAGTCGGGGTTTTCCCCTCGCCTTTCTTCCCGGCCAGGGTTTCGTAGAAGGTGAAATCGACATCCTCCCCCGAGGTCGGCACCGCCTCATTCGTTCCCTGCCGGACCGCCACTGCGTCGGGCGCTCTAACGGCAAGGAATCCCAGCTTGTCCTTGACCAATGCCGGTATGCCCCGGGAATACCTCTCCGGATAGGCATCCATGTTTTTCCCCACCATGACACCGAAAAGGAAAACGATAAACAAAAGCAGGGACATACAGACAGTAAACAGGATGAGTCCACTCTTGCCCAGCTTAAATTCAAAATTCTGCTTATTTCTTGATACCATGACGCCCTCCTCGGCCACAGGGCCCGGGCCGTAACCCCGAAGGGATTGTAGATCGATCCGGGGATCTACATGCTCTCCGGTGATGAAACGCCCATCAGTTTCAGGGCGTTGCGTATAACGTTCTGCACGGCCACGACGAGGAAGAGCCTGGCTGCGGTCAGCGGACCTTCTTCGGAGATGATCCTGTTTTTGTTATAATAACTGTGAAACAAGCCTGCAAGATCGTTCAGATAAAAGGTCAGGCGGTGCGGTTCCAGGCTCTGTGCGGCCCCTTCCACCACTTCGGGGAAACGGGTGATGGACTTGATGAGGGCGATTTCCTCGGGCAATTTCAGTAGGGTACGGTCCACCTCCCCATACCGGGGAAGGGACAACTCCCGCTGCCGGGCCATTCTCAGGATGCTGGCAATCCGGGCGTGGGCGTATTGGACGTAATAAACCGGGTTCTCGTTGGACTGCCGTTTTGCCAGTTCCAGATCAAAGTCAAGATGACTGTCGGAGCGCCTCATGAGGAAGTTGTACCTGGCCGCATCGCGGCCCACTTCATCGACAACCTCCCGGAGGGTCACAAATTCTCCCGAACGGGTGGACATGGCCACGGGCTTGCCATCCCTCAGGAGATTCACCAACTGGACCAGGATGACCCGCAGGGAGTCCTTTCCATGGTTCAAGGCCTGGATCCCCGCCATCATCCGGGGGATGTAACCGTGGTGGTCGGCACCCCAGATATCGATCAGCAGGTCGAAGCCCCGGTCGTACTTGTTCACATGGTAGGCGATATCGGCAGCGAAATAAGTCGGTTCGCCTGTCCTGCGCACGACGACCCTGTCCTTCTCGTCACCAAAAGCGGTCGTCCGGAACCAGAGGGTCTCCCCCTCACGATAAATGAATCCTCTGTCCTCGATCTCCTCCAGGAGCTTTTCCAGCTTGCGGTCCCCGTATAGGTCGCGCTCGCTGAAGTAACGGTCGAAGGTGACACCGAAGACCCGGAGGTCCTCTTTGATCCCCTCGAGAATGGCCCCGGCGGCATAATCGGAGAATTGCCGGATCGAGGCGGCATCTTCAGCAGCGCCGTAAATCGGACCATCCCTCACCAGCAATTCGGCGGCCAAGGTTTTGATGTAGTCACCCTGATAGCAATTCTCGGGAAAGTCGATGGTTTCACCCAGGAGCTCCCGGTAACGCAACAAGACCGACCTTCCCAGGTTCGTCATCTGGTTGCCTGCATCATTAATATAGTATTCGCGCCAGATGTCGTAGCCCGACTCCGCGAGGATATTGGCGATGACGTCCCCGACGACGGCGCCCCTGGCATGACCGATATGAAGGGGACCGGTCGGGTTGGCACTGACGAATTCCACCTGGACCTTCCGGCCTGCACCCATGTCCGACATCCCATAACGATCGCCCTGCCGCTCAATGTCCTCCAAAAGGGTTGCCCAGACCTCTTCCCGAATGAAGAAATTCAAAAATCCCGGTCCGGCGATATCCACCTTCTCCAGGATCTGCTCATCGTCACGGATCTGCACGGCGATCCGCTGGGCGATTTCCCTGGGTTTTCTACCGATCCGTGAGGCCAGGACCATAGCCACATTTGAGGCATAATCACCGTGGGCAGTATCCTTCGTCAACTCCACATCCACAAAGGGAAGCGTTGCTGCCTCCCACAATCCTTTATCGTTGCAGGCCCTGAGCGCCCCCTCGATCAATGCCACCAACCTGCTTCTCATCCGTCTTTTTCGCTTTCAAATCATGATGGTTTTGTGAACAGTCCGATTTCAAATTGTATTGTCATTCCGTATAGCGCCAAGGGATGACAGCAAGAGAACTTCAGCCTTATGACGAAGGTATGAAACCATGACCCATTAACGGCAAAAAGTTGGCCCAAGGGCCAACTTTTCTATGACAATTACGACAAACAACCCGCTTGTTCCTATCGCAGTTTCACGTCGAGATACCGTGGCATTACGAGCAGCTGTCCTTATTAATGGCCTCGTCGATATCCTTGTCCTTAATAGTCAGATCCCTCGAATAATCCGGACAGTGCACATTTCCCGATGCATCGCAGTTCACACTGAAACGTTTCTGGCAGTTCGCTCGCCACGCGCAGATCGCACACAATCGCTTCTCCGTTCCCATGATGAACCTCCTCCCTCTGCCTAGATCGAACTTGGACGTCAACCTATATTTAAACAGGCTTGAAGTCAAGCCTTTTGTCTTTTACCCATTCTAAAGATTCACTAACCGAACTTTGATTATGAAGCTGATGAGAGCCATTATCGCAACAGGCGATTAAAAGAAGGCCCGCACCGCTGAGGCCCCGAAAAAGATGTAGGCCACCGCCGCAACGGAAAGGAAAGGACCGAAGGGAACGGCATATTTCATATCCCTGCCCTTCCAGATCATCAGGGTTATCCCTACCAGGGCGCCGAGGAGAGAGCTGACCAGGACGATGAACAGCAGGGATTTCCAGCCGAGGAAGGCCCCGAGCATGGCCAGCAGCTTGATGTCGCCGCCGCCCATGCCTTCTCTTTTCGTGATCAGTTCGTAGCAGGCGGCCACGAGATAGAGAGATCCGCCGCCGATGAGAATCCCCAGCAGGGATTCGAGGAAAGGGAGACCCATGACGAAAAGGGCGAGCAGAAAGAAGATCGGGATGCCGGGTAAAGAGATCACATCGGGGATGATCTGGTGGTCCAGGTCAATGAAGGTGATGACGACAAGCGTGGCCACAAAGAGAAAGGAAAAGAGGAATTTGAGAGACAGGCCGTACTTCCAGAATAGAATCGCCGCCAGGGCCGCCGTAAGGAGTTCCACGAGAGGATACCGCGCCGAGATCTTATCGCGGCAGTCCCGGCACCGTCCCCCGAGCAGCAAATAGCTGATGACGGGGATGTTGTCAGAAAATCGTATCTTGTGCCCGCAGGCCGGACAATGGGACGGGGGCGAGACGATGGACCGGCCTTCGGGGATGCGCCAGATGCATACATTGAGAAAGCTCCCGATGGCGGCTCCGAAGAAGGCTATCGCGACATAGAGAAACATACCCATAAAAAAATCCTGCCCCTTCCGTTGCTGCCAATTGCCCGTTAAAGCCCTGCCGGGCCGGGCCTTGACTATCCGTCGCGCCTGTCCCAGTCATAGGGAATATCGCTGCCATGGGGAGGATACCTGAATTCATCGGGCTTATCGTATTGATAAACCTCCGTGGGGGTATTGATGACCAGGGCTTCCTCCGTGGAAATGCATTTGAATCCATGACAAACGAAGGGCGGAATATGGATCAGGACGGGATTATGTTCCCCGGCAAAGAATTCGTTGATCTCGCCGAACGTG
>Ga0315283_10000635_pt1 | contig 26352 bp, 32 predicted proteins | sample YL17G09_0_MG_FD_204541 | JGI IMG/M metagenome (GOLD analysis project Ga0315283, IMG submission 204541) | Sediment microbial communities from Yellowstone Lake, YNP, Wyoming, USA - YL17G09_0 | ecosystem: Environmental > Aquatic > Freshwater > Lake > Sediment | place: USA: Wyoming | collected...
TACCAACGTTGCTGGTACCGTGGTGGAGCCGGTGCGGTTTGCAACGGTGCTTGCGGCTTTCGCGACGGTGCCACCTGGCGCGTTCACATATAGCGCGGACGTGTTGGTGGAATCGGAGGCGTCGCCGAGCGCGCTTTCTTTCTCAGCAACGAATTTGTCGCTGATCATTCAGGACATTCTGCCGTAAGTCACAGCGGTTACAGGGCACTCAGGCCAAGCTGGCGCTGGTGGTCCGCGCGAAGTAGGCGCCCCGACCGAAAACTTGCGCCAGGCCATGGCCCAGCCGTACCCTGACGCGGCATGATCAAGCCCGCTCCGGCGCTCTGGCGTGACCTGAAGCGCGGCCTCGCCGGCCAGGACGTGGCGGCGTGGCAGGCGGTGCTTCGCACCATGCCGCGTCCCGGCGGGTGGACCGATCGTTGGCCCGTCGGGGTGGACGGGCAATTCGGCCCGATGACAGAGCGCGCCACGTCGGCTTTCGAGGCGCAGCACGGACTCCCCGCAAACGGACTGGTCGATGCGGCGACGCGCGCTGTGCTCGCCCCCGGGCTGTTTATCGTGCCGGCCTCCGCGCCTGTGGCACCGGACGGCCTGCCGCCGATCGCGTTCATTCAGGCACGGGACTACGGCTGGGCGGAGCGGACGACGATCGACGTGATCGTGCTGCACTCCGCCGAGGTCGGCGAGTTTCATTCGAGCGCGGAGGCGGTCGCGGCGTACTTCAAGGCGCCAGTGAAGCCTGCCAGCGCGCACTACGTGGTGGACGACGACAGCATCGTGCAGTGCGTGCTAGACAAGAACGTCGCGTTCCATGCGCCGGGAGTGAACGGGCGCTCGCTCGGCATCGAGCAGGCGGGCTATGCGAAGCAGACGCGCGACGAGTGGCTCGATCCGTACGGCCAGCGGATGTTGCGACTGGTGGCAAAACTCGTCGCCGCGAAGTGCAAGCAGTACGACGTGCCGATGGTGTGGCTCACCGTGGCGGAGCTTGCGGCTGGGGGCCGTGGCCTCTGCCAGCACCGCGACGTGACCGCTGCGTTTCCGAAGTCGAGCCACGGGCACAGCGACTGCGGCCCGAGCTACCCGAAGGACACCGTGCTCCAGTGGATTCAGGAGGCAGCGTGAGGGAGTATCAGCCGAACGATGAGGTAGCCATCGGGCTGTCCTGGGAGTCGCCGGAAGGCACGCGCGAGGTCGTCGGTGAGCGCGATATGCCCGACGGCCGGCACCTGTTCGTGGTGATGGGGCGCCAGAGCGGTAATCAGCTACTGTCCGAGTCCGACGTGCGTTTCGAGATGCGCCGAGACACGGCGAACCTCACGAGTCGGGCGCGGACGCGAGGGGAGACGGAGGCACGCGAGGCTACGGAGCGCGAGCGCACATACCTTGACGGTTTCGAGGACACGTTCACTCCGCGGCAGCGGGCAAAGGTGGTCGAGGCGATCACGCGACAGGTCGGAGTGAACAACGTGTTCGCGTCCCGCCGCGACCATATCCGGCGGCTGGTCCGCGAAGGGTACCGGGTGGCCGTCGTCCCAGGCGGCGCGCGCGTCTTGCGGAACCCAGCGACGGAGAGCTACTACACCGAGAAGGATCTCACCAAGGCGGCGCTCGACTATGCGGAGTACCTGAGCGCGCGCGGATACTCGCCGAACGAAGACCAAACATGGCGCGACGTGTACTCGCGGGAGTACAAACAGGCCGAGGGTCGCGGGCTACAATCCTGGCAGGCTCGCGAGGAGGCAGCGCAGGCCGCGTGGCGCGACTACGAGACGCGGACGGGGCAGCCGGCGCACCTGCGGAACGGCAGCGAGGACGACGTGGTCGCTCGGCGCCTCCGTCGCGAGCTAGAGGATCTGTCGGAGGCGCAGGCGGCTCCCTCCAGATCGTGGTCAGTCCCTCATTTGCAGGCTGCGCAAGCGCGCACGCGGGATTTCGCGTTCGCGTGGCGCAAGAGGGTACTCAGCCTCGCTGAATACGGCTTTCTTGCTGAGCGTGTCGTTCCGATCCAGATCGGCCTGGCGCGTCGAAAGGCCGTCTATCACATCTTTTCAGTGGACGGAGCGGACCGCTATGCCGTAGCCCCTGGCACAACGCCGAGCGCCAGCTATCGCGAGGTCACCGATGAGGATCTGGATGGTAAGTCGTTCGAGGACTGGGCGCGAGTGCACCTGTCTCTCTCGCCGGGTTTTACGCTGGAGGAGAGCGCGAGTACGCCGACGTGCCCCGAGTGCCTGTACGAGCACCGGACCGGGAATGTCGCGCCGGTGGACCACTCGTGCGAGAGCGATGGCGAGCCGTACCGGCGCATCGGACACAAGCCGAACGCGGGGCACGCGAGCGCCCAGCGCGACGCCTGGAACGAAGATGTGCGGCGCGCGCTGACGAGCGCCGGTCACGGCAATCGACCGTTTTCCGTGCGCGAGCTAACGGAGCGCCTGCAAGGGCGCATCTCGTCAAACGACGTGCGTTATCAAGTCTCCAGGCTGGCGCGCGCGGGGTACATCACGTTCGACGAATCGGGGACGATCGGCATCACGAATCTCGGTTGGAATTGGATTGAAGGCGCGCCGCACCAGGCCAGCAACGCCAGCGGCTACTACGTTTGGGTGCTGGCCCGCGGATCGAACGCTCCGCTCGCCGAGGGCCCGTGGGGCCCGTACGACACCCTGGAGAGCGCCAAGACATTCGCGCGCATCGGCGCCACCGAGGGTGCTCACGATCGCGCGGTGAGCACCGGGCTCGACCCGAAGGCGCCGAGCTTTCAGATCGTGCGGCGGTACGAGGCCGGCACGGGCGAGCGACTGCTGTGAGCGTGCTCGTCGCCCGCAACGCATCCGAGCAGCACGCCGCTGTGGTGGACCGCGACACCGCGATGCACGCGGGCGTCGGCGTGGCGGCTGGAGCGCTGGGGATCAGCGTGACCGCCGCGGTGCTCGCCTCGCTCGGCGTGGAGTTTGCGTACCTCGCGACGAAGCGCGGGGCTCGCCGCGCTGCGTTCGACAAAGTAGAGCCGGCAAGCTCGATCGCCAACCACGCCGCGGACGTGGTCGCGACGGTCGGCGGAGTGTACGTCGGCCGCTGGATCGTGCGGCGGTACGGGGCTGGCGGCGGTAGTGGGTCACTTTGAGTTTTCCCAACCTCGCAAGGTAATTGACATGCGCCTCCGTGATCATGCGCTCCGTAACCCACCGGTTCACACGACGCCAGACGAAGTGATCCAGACGGATGTCTACGTGCCACAGGTGGGTGACCGCCATGAGATCACGGCGCCGTCGATGTACCCATTCGATGCTGTCGTTACCAGCGTGAATGGATCGAAGGCCGCGGTTGCTCGCGCCGATCCCGGTGGAGAACCGAGCGCCTACGGCGTGACAATGCCAGCGGCGTCGGTAGCTCACTTCGTCAATGATCTGCGTGGGCACGTCTACAGCCAGTACGCTTCCGGCTATCCGGTCATCGACGCTGTCACGCAAGGTGACGCCGAATTTCTCGGCAAGGGCGACGACGGGCTCGTCTTCCTCATCGACACCTCAGAAGGCGAGGTCGTTGTGAAGGTATCGACAACCGTACCATTCCAGCCGTTCAACCCGCACCACCTGACTCCGCTCGAAGCCGCCAACAGGCTCTCGGAGCAGCAGGCCACAAGCGAGTCGATGCGAGCCGACGGGGTTCCAGGGATTCTTCCTTCGACTTTCGTCATGCACGGTGACAAGGGCTTCATGGTCAAGCCGTACGTCGAAATACCAGATCACCTGACGCGCGCTCAGCTTGACGAGGTAGCAGCCTCGGTCGAGGCCGCGCACAAGGCTGGCTGGGCGTTTCACGATTCTCTACAGGTTGGTCTATGGAAGGGCCACGTCTATCATTTCGACACCGGCAAGGTTGAGCAGGTCGGCGTCGGCAAACGCACTGACCCCGACGATTGGCACTCCGATGCGTATAACGACGTGGAGAGTCTTAAGCGTCTGTTCTCCGACAACGACGAGCGCTATTTGACCAAAACCGAGCAACAAAACCCGATTAAGGAGTTCGAGGCGCTGTATGGCTTGGATGTTCGGAGCCTGGATCGCGAACAACGCAGCAAGTACCGAGGGCTCGTTCTGCGACTTGCTCACAAGATCAAGTTGTTCCTGCGAAACCATCCCGGTGAGGACCATGGTTTCTGGTCAGAAATACCCGAGTACGCCGACGATGAGAAGCGTGAGATGATGAACCGACTCAAGGAGCCAACGTAGGGACTCACCGCCTCGGCAGCAGTGCTGTTGCGCCGGGAGCCTGACTGTGCGACTGTTGCTGGCATGACGACGGCAGCGCCGACCCTTGGGGTGTTCGTGCAGAGCCACGAGGCCCGCGCCCCGGTGCTAGATGGGCTTCGTGCGTCCCTAGAAGCTTCCGACGTGGGGCTCGACTACCGGGTCATGCTGCATCCGTCGGGGTTGACTGTCGCGGAACACTTCCTCGGCGTGCTCGGCGCCATGCGCGATTCCGACGCGGACCTCGTGCTACGTCTGGAGGACGACGCCTTGGTGAATCGGCACTTGCGGCACAATCTCACGACCTGGCCAGCGGTGCACCGACCGGACTTCGGAGCCGGGTGGGCGATGAGCCCGCCACTGAGCATCCACGACATCATCTTCCAGAAGCGGTGCGACAACCCGGTTCGTCGGAAACGACTGATCCCGATCTGCGTCGCCGTGATGTTTTGGCGCCGTGACATGGACTGGATTATCGCTGGCAGCGAAAAGTGGTTCCGCGAGCGCGGCGGAAACGCCATGGACTTCGCGCTCAGTGCCGCTGTGCACGATGCGGCCAAGCTGAACTACCTACACGACCCATGCATAGCCGAGCATCGGATGCAGGTACCGAGCACACTTCGGCACACGATCAAGAGCCACGACACGTCGCGTGGCATCTACAGAGAACAGTGGCGAAGGACGGTGGCGCTGTGAAGCTCGGAATCCCCACTCTGCGTCATTACGACCTGCTGCAACGCTTGCTCGACTCGGCGGAGCGCGGGACCGTGAAGCCGGACGGCTACATCATCGTGGACAACGGTGGCAAGGCGGCTGGAAAACTCACGCTTCCGCCAAACACGGAAGTGGTGACACCCGGGAAGAATCTTGGTGTCGCAGCGTCGTGGAATCTGATGCTGGACATGGCCGGTGAGGAGCCGATCGCCATAGCGAACGACGACATGACGTTAGGCCCATCGGCCTTCGGGGCCATGCAAGCCGCGCTCTCCGTCGCTCCATTTGCGCTGCTCGTGACCGACTGGCGATTTCCTTGGATTCTGTTTGCACAAACGCGCGAATGCACTGAGCGTGTCGGCTACTACGACGAGAACTTTTGGCCGGCGTACTGGGAGGATATAGACTACAAGCGGCGCCTTAAGCTGTCGGGTATCGACGTGCGGCTCGTTCAGGCGGAGCACACGCACGTCGGGTCTGCCTCCGCTGGCTCGGCTGATGCGCGCCGCGGCATGGAGTACGGACGCGGATACTACAAGTTGAAGTGGGGCGGCCCCGCCGGGATACGTGACGGCTGGAACGCGCACGGTCGCGAGTGTTGGAACGAGCCGTTCAACGGCAAGCCGCCCATCGGGTGGAGGCTGCGAGAGGTGGCCGCCCCGTGGGCTATCCCTTTACCGGGGCGAACGATCATCGAGTACATTTACAACCGATGAAGCTCGGCGTCCCTACGTTGTGTTGCTACGATCTGCTGCAACGCCTGCTCGATTCGGCGGAGCGTGGCAGCGTGAAGCCGGACGGCTACATCATCGTGGACAACGGCGGGAAGGCGCGCGCTCGACTGCGGCTGCCGCCGAACGTGCAGGTCATCGAGCCCGGCAGGAACCTCGGCGTCGCGGCAAGCTGGAACCTGCTTCTCGACGCGGCGGGTGACGAGCCGATCGTGATCAGCAACGACGACCTCACCCTCGGCCACGAGGCGTTTGCAGCGCTGAGCGCTGCTGCGATGGCGCACCCGCTGGTTACCGTGGGCGACTGGGCGCTGTTCGCTCAGGCGCCGGAGTGCACCCGCGTGGTCGGCTACTACGACGAGTCATTCTACCCCGCGTACTACGAGGACACCGACTACGCCTACCGGATGCGGCTTTGCGGCTTTCCGCGCCACAACGTGCACGTCGAGGCGACGCACGTGGGGTCGGCGACGATCAAGGCGGCGCCGCACCTGAACGTGGGGCGCTCGGGCCCTTACTACCACGCCAAGTGGGGCGGCCCGCCGGGGCATGAGCGCTTCACCGTGCCGTTCGGCGGTAGCCCCCCGGAGGGGTGGGGGCTACGCTCGCCGACGTGGACGCTGCCACGGAAGCTCACTATTATCGACTACATCTACCAGAGGTAACAGATGGCAACCCTCCGACTTGGGATCGTTACATGCCAACCTGAGTTAGCTCAGGAGGCAGCGCGTCGCGCAAAAGAAATGGCGCACCAGCCCTTGCCGGTGGCAGTGGTATTCAACGGCTGCACACCGACGGACGGGTTCGACTATGCGACGGCTCTGCCCGAGAACGTCGGACAGGTGCAGGGCCTGCACACGCTGTGGTCGATGTGGGAGGCTCCGCATGATCCAGGGGACATTCTGGCCCTGATCCACGACGATGTGCACCTTCTCCAAAAGGGCTGGGACGACGCGATCCGGGCGGTCATGGCGGATCCGAATGTGCTGCTCACTGGATTCGGCGGAGCAACCGGACTCTCGTTGAAACCCAACCACCTCCACCGACAGGACTTCGTGTCGAACCTAGTGGACGCAGAAATCCACGGCCGACGTATCGACGTTCCAGCGCGCGTCGCGGTTCTCGACTCGTTCGCGATGATCGCTCGGCTGACGTTCCTCGACGACCTCGGGGGCTTCGAGTGGTGGCCGTTTCCGTATCACTGCATCGACTACGCATTGTCGCTGGAAGTGATGCGTCGGGGGGCCCAAACATGGGTGGTTCCTGTTCGCTGCGCGCACCTGAGCGGCCGCACAGCAAACAGTGGCGCCTACGCCGCCTTGGCAGCGCGCTACGGGGGCACCGATGCCGTGCTGCGGAACGGTCTACGGAAGCTCTACGACGACTACCACGATGTGCTGCCAGGGAAGCGCAGCATCATCGACTACATCTACGGGCGCTGACTCTCACCGCGCGCCGATGCGCGTGTCCACTTCGTCGTACTCGCCCTTCTCGGCGGAGGAACGGAAGCTCTCCGAAAGCTGGCGCGCGGCCTCCCTTCGTGTCGCCACGCTGAACATCTGGTTCCACGGCAGCGACGAGCGGTTCTCCTGCACGTAGCGGCGGGCGCCAGACTCGGTGAGGTACTCAAACAGCCGCACGGCCTGCGCGGGGTCGTACGTGCCCTTGCGGAACTTGCGGAGCGCGTTCAAGAGCACGCTGCGGCCCTGCCCGTGCGGGCCGTCGAGCGACAGGTCGGCCGTGTTCTCGATGAACAGCACCAGATCGGTCGCGGCGTGACGGTCCATTTCGGCGGGGGCGTACGGCGCGTTAGGCGTATGCCCTCGCTCGTACTGCCGCTCCCACTCCCGGTTGCAGTAGTAGCAGGTGCTGTCCGTCACGGACGGGACGAGCGTTGCGGCGTGGGCCTCCTCGCCGCATAGGGTGTGGCCAGCGTGTCCGGGCAGGTGTAGCGCGCGGCCGGAGGAGTGCCCGGCGTTCGGCTCGTGGTGAGCCGCGGAGCGCTGCGCCTGCTGCGCATCGTAGTCGTACAGGAAGATGGCTTTCGCCGCCTCCTCGTCATTCCGGTCGAGAGCCTCGACAAGGCGCTGCGCGGCTTCGGGGATCGAGTAGGGACGGTGTCGCTTGGCCTTGCCGCCCCCGGACAGTCTCTGCGCCTGGTCGTAGGACTGCCGGGATAGCTCCGCGATGATGCGCTTGGCCTTCTCGCGCCACGACACGTCGTTCACCGCGAAGTGGTGCGGCTGCGCGTAGCTCTCCCGCTGCGCCTCGGGCTCGAACGGGCGCTCCTGCTCACGGTGACGGGCTTCCTCCATGTGGACCCTGCGGCGGATTCGGTCGGGGGTGCCTTCAGGCCGGCCGGGACGCTTCGACGTGTGTGTGGGAACGTAGCGCATGACCGAAACGCTACCAGCGAGCCCCCGAATGGTCTACTTTTCGGGAACCCAGATGGCCCATCGATCCCAGCAGGAATTCTGCGAGCGCGTGAAGGCCCGGTTTCCGGCCTACTTCACTGGCATGACGGTGCTCGACTGCGGCAGCCTGGACGTAAACGGAACGAACCGGCCGCTGTTCTCCGGCGGGAAGTACACCGGTGTGGACCTCGGGCCCGGCCGGAACGTGGATCTGGTGAGCGCAATCCACAACCTGAAGCTCGCCGACGGCGCGTTCGACGTGATCGTCTCGACGGAGTGTTTCGAGCACGATCCGCACTACGCGGCCAGCCTGCGTAACATCGTGCGGATGCTGCGCTCTGGCGGGCTCCTGTTCTTCTCGTGCGCAACGACGGGACGCCCCGAGCACGGCACGCGCCGTGCGCATCCCGGCACCTCGCCGCTGACCGCGAACCGTGCCGGCTGGCAGGACTACTACCGGAACCTGACCGAGGCGGACGTGCGCGAAGCGATCGACCTCGCGGTCTTCGGAGCCTACGAATTCACGGCGAACGATACGGACAAGGATCTGTATTTCTGGGGCGTGAAGCAGGACTAGCCACGGGGTGCCAGAACTGCTATCAGTGGCAGTAATGCACCCAGAATCCTACTCGGCCATGGCCGACTTCGCGAGCAAGCACGTCACGGTTTCCTGTCGTGTTGCTGACGTGGGTTCGTACGACGTGAACGGGACATTCCGCGCGATCTTCGCCCACTGCGAGTACGTGGGGCTGGATATTGTGCCAGGGCCAAACGTCGATCGCGTCGTCGCCCCCGACTACTTCGGGAGCGACACCTTCGACGTGGTAATTTCTGGAAGTTGCATGGAGCACGTTCAGAACCTGCACACGTGGGCGGACCAGTGCGTTGCGCTGACGAAGCCGGGTGGAATGTTGTGCATCATCGTTCCGCACGGCATGTCCGGCGCCCCGGAGCACCGGCATCCGGTGGACTGCTGGCGCGTTTGGCCGGATGGCATGAACTGGCTGTTCAGCGACCTGGAGATACTGGAATGCCGCGCGGATCGCTGCGACACGGTGATGATCGCTCGACGCCGAGCGACGGATACTAGGCCCCTGCCCCCTCCACCTCGATCGGTCAGGTAAATGCTGTAGGCGTAGACTGCCGCAACTGCTATCAATGACGCCATGACGACGACGACCCGGATTGTGCTCTGCATGATCGTGAAGAATGAGGCTGCCATCATCGGGCGGTGCCTGGACGCCGCGCTGCCCCTCGTGGACGGGTACGTGATCTGCGACACGGGCTCGACGGACGGAACGCGGGACGCCGCGTTGGCCGCCGTGACCCGTCACGGCAAGCCCGGTCGCATCGACGCGCACGTCTGGGTGAACTTCGGTGTGACGCGAACCGGTGCGTCTATGTCCGCGCGGCAGTTTGCTGCCGATCAAGCGTGGTCGGCTACTACGACCTACCTACTGTTTCTCGACGCCGACCACGTGCTCAAGGCCGACGGCTTTGACCTCGCGCAGCTTACCGGGCCGCACTACCACCTCGCGCAGGTCGAGGGTGGGCTCCGGTACTACAACACGCGGCTCGCGCGGCTCGACCATGAGTGGCGGTGTATCGGGGTGACGCACGAATACTGGTCCCCGCAGCCCGATGCAAAGCCCGAGCGACTGGAAACGCTCTGGCTCGACGACCGCGGCGACGGCGGCTCGAAGGGCGACAAGACGGAGCGCGACATTCGGATGCTGACCGAGGGCCTCCAGGCCGAGCCGGAGAACGTCCGCTACCAGTTCTACCTCGCGCAGGCGCTGTTCTACTCGGGTCGCTTCGCGGAGGCAGCCGACTGGTACGCCAAGCGGATGCGCGGCGGCGGGTACGAGGAGGAGGCATGGTTCGCCGCGATGCGCTACGGCGAGGCGAAGCTGAAGGATGGAGCGCACGCGGAGGGCGCGGCGGCGCTGCTGGACGCCTGGGAGCGCCGTCCGCACCGTGCGGAACCGCTCGTGGCGCTCGCGACGCACTACCGACACAAGGGCAAGAACCACCTGGCGCTCATGCTGGCGGAGCGCGCGGCGCAGATCCCCTACCCGCACAGCGACGCGCTGTTTGTGGACGAGCCGTCGCACCGCAGTAGACCGCTGGAGGAAATCGCCATCACCGCCTACTACTGCGGCAAGCCGGCGCGCGGGATGACCGCAGCCGATACCTTGCTGGCGCAGAGAGGGCACCCGTCGAGCTTCTACGATTCGATTGCGCGCAACCAGACGTTCTACCTACGGAACCCGCCGGTGAAGCGGAGCGGCCGGTTTCCCATCCCTGAAGGGCTCGATGCGAAGTACGGGATGCCGTACTGGGGCACGAACCCGACGATCGTGCAGCACGGCTTTCACTACCTGGCCCACGTGCGGCTCGTGAACTACAAGCAGACGAACGGTCGGCACTACGATGCGGCCGGTGGCGTGTTTCGCACGCGCGGCGCGGTGCTCGCGTGGAACCCGAAAGACGGCGCGCTCACGCAGCCTTGGGAAGTGGATCTGGTGATGCCCGAGGGGTGGAACGAGACGCGGATCAACGGCCTGGAGGACGTGCGCTGGGTACGCCACGAGGGCCGCGTCTGGTTCACGGCGACATGCTGCCAGGTACCCGGATCCGGCGGTTGGCCGCGCGTCGTGCTCGGCCTGATGACGCCGGACCTCTGCGGCGTCGAGCGTGTGACACGGCTCGACTACGGCCAGCAGGGAGAGGGCGCTCGCGAGAAAAACTGGGTGCCGTGGTCAAGGCGCGGGGGCCTGTTTCTGATCTACAGCTACGACCCGTTCGTGGTGCTGCGTGTAGACCCTGAGACGGGCTCGTGGATGGAGGAGCAGCGCTGGACGCCGCCGTTCAACGCGAGCCGCTGGAAGGGCAGCACGACTCCCGTGCCGTGGGAGGACGGTCACTGGCTCATGCTCGTGCACGAGACGGCGTACATGCTCGGCAGCGACGGCCAGTGGGCGTACAGCGTCTACGCTCACCGTTTCGTCGAGATTGCGGACGACACGCTCACCGTCACCCGGTACTCCCGGCCCTTCACCTGGGAGCGCCAGGGCACGGCCGGTGCGTGTATCGAGTACGCCGCGGGGCTTGCGCGCCATCACGACGATCTGATCGTCACGTATGGAGTGGAAGATCGCGAAGCTGCGTGGGTGGAGATTGCGTCAGAAACGGTCGCCTCGATGCTGGTAGTGGTGCCATCGTGAAGCTCGGCGTGCCGACGCTGGCGAATCAAGCGGGCCTGGACGCACTCTGCCTTTCGGCGGAGCAGGGATCGCTCAAGCCCACGGGCTATCTCATCGTGGACAACGGCGACGCATACGATGGCTCGTCGAAGCGGCACCCATGGATGGATCTTGCTGCGGCGCGGGGCGCCAGCGTCGAGCTTTATCGCCCGGGTCGGAACCTGGGCGTCGCGGCAAGCTGGAACTGGATGCTGGAACGCACGCTCGACGAGGGACTGGTGATTGCGAACGACGACGTGTCGCTTGGCCAGCGCGCTTTCGAGGATCTGGTGGGCGCCCTGGCAACGCACCCTTTTGCTACAGCGGACGGATGGGCGTGCTTCGCACAGAGTTCGGAGTGCACGCGGCGCGTCGGCTGGTACGATGAAAACTTCTGGCCGGCGTACTACGAGGACAACGACTACGAGCTACGGATGCGCCGCGCTGGCATCGTGCCGCACGTCATTGCGGCGCAGTCCATCACGCACGTCGGATGGGCGACCACGCGCACGCTGGGCGACCCGGAGTGGCTGCGGGAGGGACGCGAGCGCAACCGCCACTACTTCATGGCGAAGTGGTGCCCGGACGACACGAACATGGTCTGGCCAACCGCTGAGAGCGCGTGCGCCGTTCCGTTCCGAGGCGCGCCTGCCGCTGGGTGGAGCGAGCGAAAGCGAGTGGTGCAGATGCTGATGCGCTGGGACATTCTGAACGCGGTGGCCAGCGAACTTTGCCTCGGCTGGATTCGCGCGGACGGGACCGTGATGGGGCGCTACCTCGAAATCGGCGTGTCTGATGGGTCGTGCATGAGCCGTGTGAACGTCTCCGAGAAGTGGGGCGTGGACCCCGAGCCGCGGACCGAAGGCGTAAAAGCGGCAAGCATATTCGTAGCGCGCACATCGGACGCCTTCTTCGCGGAGCAGAGAGCACACGGCCACAAGTTCAACCTCATTTTCATTGACGGCGACCACACGGCAGAGCAGGTCTACCGCGACGTGCAGGGCGCGCTCAGTGTGCTCGCCCCGTACGGCGCGATCTGTTTGCACGACTGCAACCCGAGCACCGAAGCGATGCAGCGCGTGCCGCCCGTGCAGAGCGAGTGGACGGGCGACTGCTGGAAGGCAGTGGCGCGTCTGCGGGCGGAGGGCGAGCACACCGTGCGCGTGGTCAACACCGACTACGGCATCGGCGTCATTTTGCCGTACCGCCCGGAAGCTAGAATCACGCTGGGCAAGCCGTGGCAGGAGCTTGCGTGGGCAGATTTGGTCGCGGAGCGCCGGGTTCTGCTTGGGCTGATCGAGCCTGCTGGGCTGGAGAACTTTCTCTCGGGCGCCCGAAAGTAGCGCCCAGCGGGCTAGCTGCTGTAGGCTCCGCATCAGGTGTCTCAGCTTCCGAAAGATCACGGCGGCACGCCATTTCTGGATCCGAGGGATCCGGGCTCCACGGGGCCGACCGGGCCAACGGGTCCGTCGGGGCCGACTGGCGCGATGGGCGCCGCGGCCAACACCGGCGCTACGGGCCCCACCGGATCGGTCGGAACCGGACCCACTGGACCGACGGGTGCGCCATCGACTGTGACGGGCCCGACGGGGCCCACTGGCGCGCAAGGCGATACCGGGCCGACAGGACCGACGGGGCCGACCGGCGCGTCGGCGTTTTCCAACACCCAGGTCTTTTCCGCCGACGGGTCGTTCATTGTGCCCGCTGGTGTCACCAAAGTGCGTGTCTACGGCCGCCCTGGCGCACCGGGTGGCAGCGGCGCTGGCGCAGGCAACAACGGCTTCGGTGGAGCCACGGGCGGCGGCGGCGGCGCCGGGCGCGCGGGCTCGGGCGGAGGATCGGCGCAACTGATCGGCCCGTACGATGTGGATGTGGTACCAGCCGCGGTGCTGCCGATCGTGATAGGCCCGGGAGGGGTAGGCGGAGCCGGGGGCGTAGCGCCCGGAGGGGTAGGCGGCTCTGGCGGTGCAGGCACTCCGTCGAGTTTCGATACCCTCGTGTTCGGATCGGCTTCTCAAGCTGGGCCCGCTGCGGCAGGCACCAGCGCCGGTGCCGGCACGGCTGTCGCGGGAGGACCGGCACAGGCAGGCGGCAACCCAGGCGCGAGCACCGGATACGGGGCGCTGTCCATCGGTGGCAATAGCAACAACGGCGCGGGCGCAGGCGGTGGGCCCGGTGTCGCTGGAGTGACGCCGGTAGGCACGCCCAACCTGTCGCGCATGTTGCTGTTCGGCACCAACGTCGTCGGTGGCGGAACAAACGGAACGGGTGGCGCAGCGGGTGGAGCTACTCACGGCGGCGGCGGCGGCGGCGGCGCGGCCGGCGCTGGCGGCTGGGGCGACTTCGGCCATCCCGCCGGTGCGGCGCTCACCACGCCGGCTGGCGGTAACGGCGGCGCAGGAGGTGCGGGCAACGCGGCAGGCGCGGGCGGCGCGGGTACGGCCGGGACTACGCCTGCCGCTGGCGTGAACGGCGGTGGCGGTGGCGGCGGTGGTGGCGGCGGCGGCGGCGGCGCGGGATCGACGACGGGAGGGCTGGGTGCAGCGGGTGCGGCAGGCAGCAACGGATCAGCGGGTCTGATCGTCGTGGAGTGGTGAGCGCCATGGGAATCACGAGCATCATTCCTACGGCTGGCGGCAAACCGGCGCAGCAGCGCCTCGATGGGTCCGGCCGACTCTGGGTCGTGAATTTCGGCGCAGGCGGCTCCCCAAACAAGCCGTACGGGCTGGAGTGTTACGATATTACGACTGACCCCGCGCACCCGAAGCGGCTCAGCTTCACCGGCTCACCGAGCTTCGTCTGGTTCTCGGTCGAGGATATTCAGGTCGCTGGCACCACGCTGTTTGCTGTCGCAAACGGACCGTTGCCGCAGACGCTGCGCGCGGTGGATATATCGGTTTCCGCTGCGCCGACGAATCTCGGTTCAGTCAACCTGGATGGTCAGGTTTACAGTTTGGCTCTTTCTCCGTCTGGAACCACTGCGGTCGTCGCGCAGTCGGCTGGCAGTGGGCTGCGCGTGGTGGACGTGACGCTGCCCGGTGCGATGGCGATCCTGGCAAGCGTAGCCGGGTCATTCATGGCGGTGGACACGACGCTGTGGCCGTACGTGCTCGCGTCGAACATCACGACGGGGCGCCTGGAGGTTTACGACCTCACCGTTCTTGCGACACCAGTGCTGGTCGGCTTCCTGGCGCTCAGCGGAAACATTCGCCGCATGGTCGTCGATGCGGCTCGCAGGATCGTGTACCTCGCGACGACGAGCAGCCAGGTGATCTACGTCATCGGCATCGGTAACGTCATGGCCCCCGCTCTCGTGACCACGCTCCCGTGCAGCGTGGCGGGCGACGACACGCCGATCCGGCTAGTGTCGTGGGGAGAGAAAACTCTGCTGGTCGTCCCGATGAACGCCCAAGACTTCAACCCGGCTTCCCTGTGGGCTTTCGATGTGGCGGACGTGTCGGCCCCGGTGCTGGCCCAGGTGTTCGTGTACGGGAACATTCTGGACGATTGCACGATCGTCGGCAGCTACGCCTATCTGGGCAACCGCGGTGGAGCCCAGGAACTTGTGGCAGTGACGGCCGATACCGTGCTGGGAGAGCCTTGAGCCCGCCAGAAAGTAGCGTTCGGTAGGCCCTTCACTGTAGGCTCCGCATCAGGTGTCTCAGCTTCCGAAAGATCACGGCGGCACGCCATTTCTGGATCCGAGGGATCCGGGCTCTACCGGGCCGACCGGGCCGACCGGGCCGACGGGGCCGACGGGCGCGATGGGCGCCGCGGCCAACACCGGATCGACCGGTGCTACGGGCCCCACCGGAGCGGTCGGAACCGGGCCCACTGGACCGACGGGTGCACCCTCGACCGTGACGGGCCCGACCGGCCCCACTGGCGCGCAGGGCGACACCGGGCCGACGGGCGACACGGGCCCGACCGGTCCCACCGGCGCGCAGGGCGACACCGGGCCGACGGGCGACACGGGCCCGACCGGTCCCACCGGCGCGCAGGGCGACACGGGGCCGACGGGCGCGCAGGGCGACACGGGGCCGACTGGCAACACCGGACCGACGGGCCCGACGGGCGACACGGGCCCGACGGGCGACACGGGCCCGACGGGCGACACGGGCCCGACGGGCGACACGGGCCCGACCGGTCCCACCGGCGCGCAGGGCGACACCGGTCCGACGGGCGACACGGGCCCGACCGGTCCCACCGGCGCGCAGGGCGACACCGGTCCGACGGGCGACACGGGCCCGACCGGTCCCACCGGCGCGCAGGGCGACACGGGGCCGACTGGCAACACAGGCCCGACTGGCAACACCGGACCGACTGGCAACACCGGACCGACAGGACCGACAGGCCCGACGGGCAACACCGGACCGACGGGCAACACGGGACCGACAGGACCGACAGGACCGACGGGCAACACGGGCCCAACGGGCAACACCGGTACAACTGGGCCCACGGGGCCTTCGCAGTCGTCAGGCATCCTGTTCTGGGGCAATTCGTCGGTCGCCGCGACGACCGCTACTCGATACCTGGAGCCCGGGTACGAAACAGCGACCGCTCCGCTGGTAGCAGCGATCGTGCAGCTTCGGTTTCCGTTCGCCACGGGCACGCTGAAGAACCTTCACGTCCGGCAGAACGGACCCGCTGGCAACGGCGCCGCGATCGTCTACACCGTACGTGTCAACGGTGTCGCGACTGCGCTCAGCGTGAGCATCGCGAGCACCACGGCCAACGGCCAGGATCTGGTGGACAGCGTCGCGGTCGTTCAGGGCGATCTGATCGATATTGAGGTCACCAAGGCCGCGTCGGTGGCCACTTCGCCCAGCCGCATCGAAGTAACGCTGGAGGTGGCGCCGTGAGCACGCATCGCTACAAGCAGATTGCAGCGGTCACGCTGTACGAAATCCAGACCACGGTTGACCCCGGCGCGTCGTTGGGTCTGCTGGGCGGCGCCCCGGAAGTGGACGTTGTCCTGGCCGACGATACGCAACTGTCGGTGCTCGACGAGGTGATGGCGCAGGTCGGCTACCAGTTTGTGCTGTCCAGCCCCGCCGCCGCGAACGTCCCGAACGACGGCGTGATGGTGCCGGACTACACGGGGCTCGCCACGGCGCCTCCGGTGTCGGTCGCGAACCACACGCGCTTCTACTACGACACGGTGACCGGTCGGTTCTACCGCTCGACGAACGGCGGCCCATGGGTTCCAGCGGACGCCGCGTGCCCGATCGAAATCGAAGTGGACTTTGGCACCAAGCCGGTGACCGATGCGCAGTTTCTCATTGTGGAGGCGCTCTCGACCGCCACGTCAAAGATCCGTCCGGTACTAGGCGGCAAGACGGCAACCGGGCGGACCCAGGGCGATGGGCAGTGGGACGGCATCCAGTTCACGGCGGAAGCCGGCGTCGGCTCATTCATCCTCTACGCGGTGTGCCTGACCGGCTCGGTAGTCGGGAAGCGCGTGGTATACTACACCGTTGACCTCTGAAGGAATTTCACCATGGCAGCCATCGACTCCGGCGCGAGTACACCGAACAAGGCGAACGTCAACAGCAACTTCCAACTGGAAGTGCACACGCCGACGACGCAGTCGCAGGCCGGCTTCGTCTGCCTCTCCAGCGAGAACGACGCGGGCGCAGCAACTGGCACGCGGTCCGTGCTGGCTCCTCAGACGGACACGCGCTCCAGGCTGCGAGAGTCGCTGGATCATCTGCTCGACATTGAGAACTTCAACTACGGCGCGCAGAACACCGGCAAGCACACGTTCACGTTCACGACGCTGACGGCAACGATCGGCGCGAACGGCATCCTCACGAACAGCGGCAACATCAACACGGCATCGACCGGCTGCACCTTCGGCACCGTCGCGATGTTCCAGTACGACTACTCCAAGCCCATGTTCGTCAACACGAACGTGAGCTTTTCGGCGCAGCCACAGTCGAACGTCACCATCGACTTCGGCCTGTTCCAGCGAGGTGCCACCACGCAATTCGCTCCGCTCGACGGAGCGTTTTTCCGCCTCACTTCGGCTGGGTTGCAGGGCGTCACCAGCAACAACGGCGTCGAAACGACCACGGCTGTGTTTCCGCTCTCAGGAGGCACCGGCACGTTCGTTTACACGAACAGCGATGTGTACCGCTTCCAGATCATGATCAGCAACGTCAGCGTGATGTTCTACATCAACGACGTGCTGTACGGATCGATTCCGGTCCCCTCTGGGCTTCCGCAACCGTTCCGGTCGATGGCGCTCCCGTGGTCTTTCCGTCACGCGATTGCGGCGGGCGGCGCGGGCGGCTCGCTTCAGGCAAGCTTCTGGGGATACACCGTCGGCTTCATGGGGCCGAACATCGCCGAGAACCTCGGCGTCATCGGCAACCGCGTCCTCGGCTCGTACCAAGGGCTCAGCGGCAACACGATGGGGTCGCTCGCGAACTACACGAACAACCTGGCACCGACTGCGGGCGTGGTGCCGACGAACACGACCGCCGCGCTCGGCAGCGGGCTCGGTGGGCAGTTTCAGGAGCTATTTACGCTCGCGCTGAACGTGGACGGCATCATCATGTCGTTCCAGAACCCGGCGGGTTCCACCACGGTGCAGGGGCGGCGCCTGCGCATCCACGGGGTACGCATCGAAGGATTCGTATCCACCGTGCTGGCCGGAGGTCCATCCAACGCGATCTGGACCCTCAACTTCGGGCACACCGCCGTGTCGCTCGCCACAGCGGAGACGGGCTCCATGGTGACGGCAACGACCAAGGCGCCGCGTCGAGTCGTGCTCGGGCAGCAAGCGGTCACCGCCGCGCAGGCCGTGAATACATCGTTCGGTGTGATCGACGTGAAGCTCACAGAGCCGGTGTACGTCAACCCCGGAGAGTTTGTCGCGGTGGCGAAGAAGTATTACGGCACCGTCGGCACGGCAGGCGTCATCCAGAACCTGATCACGCTCGACTACGGATGGGAGTGAGTCATGCCCTACGTCATCGCAGACCCGGAAACGAAGCCCGTCACGCAGACGCTGCTGATCAACACGGCGCGCGTGGAGGTGACCGCAGAGCGCACCGTGGATCACGTGACCATCGATCAGGTCGTTTTGAACATGCCGCTGAACAACCCGGCGGGGATCTCGATCGACGTGTACTGGTCGATCGGATACATGGATGGTCCGGTGCTGGTTCCGGTGGAGCAGGGGCACGCTCACCTCGACGCAGCGTCGGCCGGCAACAAGCTGTTCGAGGCGATGGCTGCTCCCGCTACCGCTACGTCGCACTACGCCGACTTCAAGGGCGCTCTGTACGGCCTGCTCCAGGCGCTGCATTTGATCCCGGCCGGCGCAATCTTCTAGGTGCCCTGGTGCTCACCCGCGACAACACGAAGCACCTCGTAGCGATCGTCACCGCGCTCGCCGGCCTGGCCACGGCGGTCAAAAGCTGCACCGATAGCTCGGCGCAGGCGGAGCTTGTGGCGACGCGCAAGGTGTACTCGGTGATCGCGTCGCGCATCGCCAAGCAGGACGAGCAGATCCAGAAACTGCACGACGACGACGTGGAGCTACGCGCGTACGTGCAAGGGTTCAAGGAAGCGGTGCAGCGCACCGAGACGCCCCAGGCTGCCGCCGTGGCACGCCCCGCGCCTGCCTCCTCGTCGCCCGAGCCGGCGCCGACTGCTGTGGCGACGACACCGCCGGCAGCGGGGACGCTTCCGCTGCGCCGCCCCCCGCACGTGAGCCGCGCTCCAGCCTCCGACGGGGACGGGATACCGGACGCTGTACGGGTGCTCCCGCCGCTGCCCGCGCCCAAGGCTGCACCGAGCTTCCAGCGTCTCCCGGCGTTCGACTCCCTCTAGAGCCCTTGCGGGCGGGTGGCAGCGCTGCTACCACTGGCAGCGTGGCAAACCCGTCCCGGCAGCCCTGCCTACCTGGCATGGAAGTCCCCGTGCCGGTGCCGCCAGTGAATAATGGCAGCACTGCTGCCGTCCATGGGAAGATCGGCGCGGAGCCGACCGTAGGACGGGAGACGAACATGGCAACACTGAACGCACTGGAACGGGCCCTGCGCCGAGGCACCCCGGCGACCCTCCCCGCGGAGGACGCGGAACGGATCGCGGCGGTGGCCCTGCGCCACGGCCTGGCGGCGGCGGAACTGGCCGAGGCGGCGGCGGACATTCGGGACTGGTCCCGTCGCCCGAGCCTGCCGGTGGCCACCGTCGTGTGGCGCGTGCTGGGCGACCCGGGCGCGGACGCGCTGGACTGCGCGGCTCGGCTGATGAATGCTGGCAGCACTGCTGCCGTCTGAGGCAACGGAACGGAATCGAAAGGGACACGATGAACTTCGACGCAACGATCAAGGCGCTGGCCATTTGCATTCAGACGCGGGTGCCCGCCCTGCTGGAGGGCGGCGTGGGCGAGGGCAAGACCGCCATAATCCAGGCGCTGTTCAGCGCCTTCTGCGACGACTATCAGGTGTCGATCGTCGCGCTGCACGAACCGCCCGAGTACGGAGGCTACCCCGTGCCGCAAGCGGCCATAATGGACGACGCCGGCCGGCACATCGTGCGGCCTGCCGGCGTCTGGATGTTGCCGGTTGGTTGGGTGGCGCGGCTGGCTCTGGCGAAGCGCCCCGGCCTGTTCCTCGACGAGTTCAGCAACGGCGCGCCCGCGACGCGATCCGCGACGATGCGCGGGGTGCTCGACGGCGTGTGGGGCGAGACGAAGATCCAGAACCTGGCCACTGTCGTGGCCATGAACCCGGCGGATATTGCCGAGTCGGGCTACGAACTGAGCGCGCCGCTCAGCAACCGATTTTGCCACCTCGGCTGGGACATGCCGGTCGAGTGGTGGAACCAGCAGCACATTGCCGGTTTCCCGGCGCCCGACGCGGGCCCGTCGCTTCCGGCGGACTGGGAGAAGCACCTCCTGTGGGCGCGCACCCTGGTCGCCGCGTTTGCGAACGCGAAGCCTGACGCGATCTGCAAGATGCCCGCCGAAGCCGCGCTGCGCTCCAAGCCGTTCCCCTCGATGCGGTCATGGACGCAAGCGGAGCGGCTCCTGGCGGCTTGTCGTTCGCTCGGCTACGGAGTCGGCGACACCAGCGGAGCGCTGCCGCACGACGTGCTGGTCAAGTGCGTCGAGGGCTGCGTCGGCCCCGGCGCGGCTCGCGAATTCCTCACCTACGTGGGCGAACTTGACCTGCCCGATCCCGAGGCGGTGCTCGCGGACCCTGCGAGCCTGAAGCTGCCCGAGCGTGGCGACCGCGCGTTTGCCGTGCTGACGGCGGTGGTCGGCGCCGTGCTCGCCAACAACACGCCCAAGCGCTGGAACGCTGCGTGGGCCGTGCTTGCCAAGGCGACCGCTCAGGGGCGCCCGGACGTGGCGGCGTCGTCGGCACGCCTGCTCGCGCAGCACCGGCCGCCCGACACGCGGCTACCGAAAGAGGTGTCGGCGTTCGTGCCCCTGCTCAAGGTGGCGGGGCTGATCTGAGGGAGATCACCATGACGACCTACACCGTGATGTACCGCCTGGACATGCCGCCTCCCGGCGCGGACCCTGCGAACGTGGATCTGACCGACTACCGGGAGGTAGGCGAGGTCGAGGCGTCCGATCTGGAGGCGCTGTTTCGCGAAATGAACTGCGTGGACGGCACGGAGACGTGCTGCAAGCTCCGAGTGCGCTCCATGAGCGTGGGAGACGTGGCCATCGACGTGGCCACGGGCACCGTCTGGTACTGCGCACCGGCCGGGTGGGAGCTTGTGACCGCACGGAGCGCCGGCTGATGCGCAAGAACCTGGAGCGCGAGGTCGCCGCCTCGGCCCTGGGCGGCGGTCAGGGGACCGAACCGATCCTGGCGCTCATCACCCGGGGACTGACAGTCTTCCGTGGGGTCCGTCTCGGGCTGCGAGACGCGGGCTTACGCGCCGGCATCGGGTTGCTACAGGACGGCAAGACCGGGCGCAACTACGTGCGGATCGCGCTGCTCCGCGGGGTGACGGCTCGGGTCCACCTGGCATCTGAGTCTCCGGGCACGGGCATGGAGCCGCTCGTGACGGTGCTCCCTGCGCAGGGGCGGCCGCGACCGTACTTCGACGTTCCGCCCGCCGCCGCCGCCCTGGCGCACCGGGTTGGTACGAACGTCGAGGCGGCCACGCGCATCCTGCTCGGCCTCGAACGCGCTCGCCGCCGTGGCTACGAACTGGCCGAGGAAGCTACGCGCTGGATCTGACGTAGGACCACACGATCATGGACGACAACACAAAGATCGCCACCGTTCGATTCCTGGCTGCGCACAAGCGGCCCTATTTCGCGACGGCCCTGTTCGCGATGCACCTAGTTGCCGAGCCGCGCACGGAGACGATGGCCGTGGACAAGCACGGCCGGGTCTACATCAATCCGGCCCGCATCGGCACCAGCGGCACAGCGTCAGGGGAGCAGTGGACCCCCGACCAGTGCGCCAACGTGCTGGTGCACGAGCTAGGTCACTGGCTCCGCAAGCACCACGAGCGCGCGGAACACCTCATCAAACAGGCGCCGTTCGACCAGATCGAGGAGGTCGCCGAGCGCATCAACAGCGCCGAAGACTGCGAAATCAACGACGACCTGATTGAGGAGAAACTCGACCTGCCCGGCAACCCGCACACGCCCGCGGCGTTCGGTTTCCCCAACGGCAAAATGTGGGAGGAATACTACCAGATGCTGCTGGCGAACCCGCCGCCCAAGGGCGGAGGCGGCAGCGGAGGCGGCAGCGGGGGTGGCAGCGGCAAGGCGCAGCCGGGACAGGGCGCCGGTAAACCAGGCAAGGGGAGCAAGCCTGGCAAGGTGAGCGGCGGTCCGCCGGACAAGTGCGATTGCGGCAGCGGCGCGCACGGCGTCGCGCGGCCGTACGAGCTACCGGCGCCCGGCGGCGCGACCAAAGCGCCCGGCATGGGCGAGGCCGAGGGCGACATGCTCCGTCGCCAGGTGGCCGCGGAGATTCAGTCTGCGGCCGCGCGCAACCCTGGCAGCGTGCCAGCGGGCTGGAAGCGCTGGGCAGAAACGATGCTGGAGCCCGCCATCGTGCCGTGGGAGCGCGAGCTATCCGCGCTGGTGAAGAACGCCGTCACCATGGCGCGCGGCGCGGTGGACTACTCGTACACCAAGGTGAGCCGTCGCGGCAGCTTCGGCGGGGTGCTCATGCCCGCGCTGGTGCGTCCGTGCCCGGAGGCGACCGTGGTGCTCGACACGTCGGGCTCGATGGGTGGCGACATGCTCGGGCGCGCGCTGCGCGAGGTGCAGGGCATCCTGCGCGCCGTGGGCCAGCGCAAGATTCCGGTTCTGTGCTGCGACGCCAAGGTTCACGGCGGCGTGCAGCGCATATCGAACGCTCTGAAGGTTGAGCTTGCCGGCGGCGGCGGCACGGACATGGGCGTCGGCATCGCGGCGGCGCAGAAGATCAAAAGCAAGGTGATCATCGTTCTCACCGACGGCTACACGCCGTGGCCGGCGGAGCCCCCGCGGGGATGCCAGCTTGTGATCGGCGTCCTCGACCCCGCCAAGGGCTGGGCAGATTCCTGTCCCCCGCCGCCGTACGCGAAGCGCGTGCTGTTGATCCGTGACGCCAAAGGGAAGGCGGCGGCAGCGTGAGCGGACGCTACCGGGTTCGCTGCGGCGACGCGATGCACGTCGTGACCATGGACGACGAAGGACACCTCGCCTTCCACGCTCATCCGAGCGCGTTCGCCGACGTAGATGCGGAGCGCGCGATGGCCGCGCTGTCGGGCCAGGCGATGCCGGAGCACGACGGCTGTCTGCGGCTTGCTCTGCTAGTGCGCCAGGGCCGCCTGTCCGACGCGGTGTCGGGAGGCGACGATGCGCGGAAGGTTCTGGCAGCCGTGCGCGGGGTACGGATCGCCCGGCGGCTGCGGAGGCGCGCGTGAGCAAGCCGACGGTCGAGTGGAGCAAGATCGAACGCCTCATGCTCAAGTCGTTCACGGGAGGCGGGCTCACCGAGGACGAGCAGAAGATGGTGCAGCGCGCCCACAAGGCGGACCCGAAGGGCTACGGCGAGCGGCACTCACAAATAGTGCGCGAGGAAGTCGCGCGGAAAAAAAGGGACGGGGTATGAGCGACCACAACGAGTACATGCGGAAGATGCAGTGGGACAGCATGAAGTGGCTGACGGAGCACGTCCTCCTCGGTGAGACGTACTGGGACGAGGGCCGTGGCGCGCGCTGGTGCATCGGTCAGCCGCACACGTTCATTCACCGCTGCGAGGTGATCGCTGGCATCGGCGGCTCGCTCATCGTACACGGCGACTTCGATACGGCGCGCTTCGCGCACTACGGGGACCACGCGGACGCCTGGAGTCGGCTCCGCTGGATGGCCGACTGCACCGACCTCGACTACTACGTGGCGCAGAAGGCCACGATCGGCGCGGGGGGCGCCCGAGAGGGCGTCATGGCGTACGTGCCACGGCTGGCGGAACAGGAATTGCGGGAGCGCGCCGACGAGTGGGAGCAGGAAGGCTATGACGCGCGCGCGGTGGCCCTGCTTCGCAAAGCAGCAGAGAATTACAGCGAGCACGAGCAAGAGCTAAGGACGTTCCTCGGGGAGAACGACAAGGGTTGGGATCTGTGGGAGCACGAATTTGGCATGGCGCTGGGCTCTCACGTGGTTGTCTCGCACCTGGCGCTGAACAAGTGCGCGTCCCTGCTGCGAGAGCGGCACGGCGTAGCAGGGCCTCCAGAATGTCGGCGGTGAGTGCAGCGCAGGCCGCGCTAGACCGGCGCGCGGCGGTGGCTGCTTTGGCGGGAGCCATGCTTGGCTCCCTTCCGTCGCTGTGGCTGATCCGAGAGGCGCTCGACGAGCACGTGGCGGCACGGAAGCCGTTGCAGCAGTACCGTTCCACGGCGCTGCTGGAATACGGCGGGCATTGGTTCCTGTTGCACTGCGGAGTGCCACATGTGGTCGAGGAGTACGACGCGAACAACGCCTACGTGCGCGGGCACGACGTGCCGAACGCGGCGCTGATCCTGCACGATGCCGTGAAGCACGACCCGGTGGCCGCAGAGGACTTGCTGACGACCATCGAGCGCGCTACGAAGGCGGCTTCGCCATGAAGCGCTGCTGCACCTGCTGTAGGCAAACCGTCTTGTGGGACGACCTGCCCCTGCTCGGGTACATGGATGCGGGTGACGGCGGCTCATTGGAGCTACGGAACTGCACGTGCGGCTCGACGCTCGCGCTTGCGGTGAGCCGGCGCCCAGCGGTCACCAAGGCTCAGCACCCAAAAGTTGCGGTCGCGCCGTAGCGGCAGGTACTCTGCCCGGCGACGATGGAGCGCCGCTGGCTGTACGGTGGACTGGCGGTAGTCAGGGGCGTAGGACTTGCGCGCCTGGTGCGCCGTGGACCGAAGATCCAGCCCGGCGGCGCGACACGCCTGCTGCTCGTTGGCGGGGTGTTTGCCACAGGGCTCGGGCCGCCGTTGCGCTCGCTTGCGGGCGAGCAGAAGGTGCCATTCGACGCGGTGCTCGTCCCGAACGGCACCAAGGCGCTACGCACCGACGAATGGGTGGGCCGCCCGGAGCTTGCAGCGAAGGTCGTGACGTTCAAGCCGACGCTGGTGGTCGTTTCGCTCGATGCGCCGGCAACCGATAGCTCTGCGCGGGCCAAGCAGGCAGCGGCGCTCAAGGGTCTGCTGAGCGGCATCCGAACTGCGGGCGCCGAGGTGGTCTGGATCGGGCCGCCCGTGCTCCCCGCGACGGGCGTCCGGGCTCGCGGGCCATCGCCCTGGTACTTTCCCACCGGCACCGCGCTGACGCTCCCACGGGGCCCGGACAGGGTGCAGCCGACGGTCGCCGGCTACGCCGGCTGGGCTGGCGCCCTCTGGCAGTGGCTGTCGTGACGCGCTTGACAGCTTCCACGCTCGGGCGCATCATGCCTCCCGTGACGCACTCGTCTCATTGACAGTCAGCCACAGGGCTTGCTGTTCAGATCGCCCGCCGGCACCCAATGCCGCGCGGGCATTTTGCGTTCTGCGCGGGTAGCTCAGAGGAGAGCGCTGACTCGAAAGGGTCAGAGGTCGGTGGCTCGAAACCATCCCCGCGCACCGAGGCCCATGTCCGTCCGTTCCGCTCGCGGGCCGTGCGGCGGCCTTTGCCTCGACCATGCGCGAGTAGCTCATCAGCAGAGCGCCGGGCGTAATGACCCCGGAGGTAGGCGGGGCAGCACCGCCCTCGCGCTCCGACCCTTATAGACCAGAAAGGAACTATCAATGTCCGACAAGCTGTTCATCGTCACCAGAGCCGATCTGCCCGCCGGGGCTCGGGCGGCGCAGTCCGCGCACACGGCGCTCGCGTTCGCGTTCGACCACCCGGTGCTCGCTGCCGAGTGGCACGGGCAGAGCAACAACATCGTTCTGCTGGAAGCACCGGACGAGCGCGCGCTCGTCGAGCTATGGAGGCGTGCGTGGGATGCGGGCGTGCCGTACTCGGTGTTCACTGAGCCCGACATGGGCGATGCGACCACCGGCGTGGCGATCGGCCCCGCGGGGCACCGGCTCGTGTCGAGCCTGCCGCTGACGCTCAGGGAGAAGCGCGCCGCCTGAACCCCGCGCCCCGGCGGCTCGATTGACGGCGGTGCTGCCATTGAGCTAACTTGGCGCCATGGCAGAGGTGAAGCTGACGCAGGGGTTGGTTGCGCTGATCGACGATCAGGATGCCGAGCGTGTCAGCCGGTACAAGTGGCACCTCAAAACACAGACGGCTCGCCCCGGAGTCGTTTACGCGCAGACAACGGTGCGTCTTGCGCCAGGGCGTAAGGGGAAGACAACGTCGCTGACGCTGCACCGCTTCATAGTGGAGGCCGAGCCCGGAGTGGTCGTGGATCACCGCTCGGGGAACACGCTCGACAACCGCAGGGAGAACCTACGGGTCACTGACGCGCGCGGAAATGCGACCAACGTAACGAGTAGCAAGAACCAGAAACGCGGAGGCTTCAAGGGAGTTAGCTGGAACAGGAACGCCG
>Ga0315283_10000639_pt1 | contig 26225 bp, 12 predicted proteins | sample YL17G09_0_MG_FD_204541 | JGI IMG/M metagenome (GOLD analysis project Ga0315283, IMG submission 204541) | Sediment microbial communities from Yellowstone Lake, YNP, Wyoming, USA - YL17G09_0 | ecosystem: Environmental > Aquatic > Freshwater > Lake > Sediment | place: USA: Wyoming | collected...
GCGCCGGCCGGCGCTGCTGTTCACCGAAAATGAAACCAACACCGCACGGCTGTGGCAGCAGCCCAACGCCACGCCCTACGTGAAGGACGCTTTCAACGATTACGTCGTGCAGGGCAATCGCGATGCGGTCAATGCGGCGGGCACCGGCACCAAGGCCGCCGCACATTACGTGCTGGACGTGCCGGCGGGCGAATCGGTGTCGCTGCATTTGCGTCTGACGGCGGAAGACGCCGTCGCCGGCGCCCCGTTCGGGCTCGCGTTCGACCAACTCCTCGACGAACGCCGCGCGGAATGCGACGCGTTCTACGACTCGGTGGTCCATCCTGGCGCCACGCCGGAGGAGCGCCGCGTCATGCGCCAGGGATACGCGGGGCTATTGTGGTCGAAGCAGTTCTTCCATTACATCGTCAAGGACTGGCTGGACGGCGATCCGTCGCAGCCGGCGCCGCCCGCCGGGCGTTCCACCGTGCGCAACAGCGAGTGGGGCCATCTGTACAACCGTGACGTCATTTCCATGCCGGACAAATGGGAGTACCCGTGGTATGCGGCGTGGGACCTGGCGTTCCACATGTTGCCGTTCGCGGCGGTGGACCCCGATTTCGCCAAGCAACAACTACTGCTTTTCCTGCGCGAGTGGTACATGCATCCCAACGGGCAGATTCCGGCGTACGAGTGGGCGTTCGGCGACGTGAATCCGCCGGTGCACGCCTGGGCCGTGTGGCGCGTCTACAAGATCTCGGGCAGCAAGGGACATCGCGACCGGCTCTTCCTGGAGCGCTGCTTCCAGAAACTCATGATCAATTTCACGTGGTGGGTGAACCGCAAGGACGTCGAAGGCAAGAACATCTTCGGCGGCGGTTTCCTGGGCCTGGACAATATCGGCGTGTTCGACCGCTCGCGGCCGCTGCCCACCGGCGGGCATCTCGAGCAAGCCGACGGCACCGCGTGGATGGCGTTCTACTGCTCCACCATGCTGTCGATCGCCCTCGAGTTGGCGAGCGAGGACCCGGCCTACGAAGACGTGGCGTCGAAATTCTTCGAACATTTCGTCGCCATCACCGACGCCATGAACAAACTGGGCGGCGACGGCCTGTGGGACGAGACCGACGGCTTCTACTACGACAAGCTGCACGTGGACGGCACGCTTGTGCCGTTGCGCGTCCGCTCGCTCGTGGGTGTCATCCCACTCTTTGCGGTGGAAATCCTCGAGGAGGAAACCATCGCCAAGCTGCCGGGGTTCCGCAAGCGCATGGAGTGGTTCCTGGAAAACCGCAAGGACTTGGCGCAGCACATTGCCTACATGCAGAAGGGCCGGCACAACGGCCACGGGCACCGCTTACTCGCTATTCCGTCACGCGAGCGCTTGCTGCGGGTATTGCGCTATGTGCTCGACGAGCACGAATTCCTGTCGGCGCACGGCCTGCGGGCCTTGTCGCGTGTGCACAAGGACCATCCTTACACTTGTACCGTCATGGGCCAGGACTATGAGGTGGATTACACGCCGGCCGAGGGGAATACCGGCCTGTTCGGCGGTAATTCGAATTGGCGCGGACCCATCTGGCTGCCGCTCAATTACCTGGTCGTGGAGTCCCTCGAGCGTTATCACCACTTCTACGGCGACGATCTCAAAGTGGAGTTCCCCACCGGCTCACGCCGCATGCTGAACCTGCAGGAAGTCGCACAGGAACTGGCGCGGCGCTTGTCGGGCATCTTCCTGCCCGACGAGACCGGCCGCCGGCCCTGCCACGGCGATGAAGCGCGCTACACGGCCGACCCGCACTGGAAAGACCTCGTGCTGTTCTATGAGTACTTCCACGGCGACACCGGCCGCGGCGTTGGTGCGAGTCATCAGACCGGCTGGACGGCGCTGGCCGTGCGCCTGCTGGATCAAGTCGCCAAGACCCGGGACGGCGAGCACACGAACTTGACGCACCATGACCGGCCTGACCATGCCCCGGCTCCGTCGCGTACGCCGGAGCCCAGCAACGCTGGAAACCAGCGGTAACACCGGGCTTCACAATCTCTCCTGCTGCAGGCGAGTGCGCTCGGGCGAAGTTCGGGACCGGGAAAAGGTTCTGCCTATTTCTTCCCCGCCAGGCCGCGAATCGCCGCGTCCACATCGGTATCGATGCTCTCGGGCGTTTCATTGGGCGCGTAGCGTTGGAGCACCTTGCCCGCACCATCCACCAGGAACTTCGTGAAGTTCCATTTGATGGCTTCGGTGCCGAGCAAGCCTGCGGCCTCGTGCTTGAGGTGGTCCCACAGTGGGTGGGTGCGCTCGCCGTTGACATCGATCTTCGCGAACATGGGAAATGTCACGTCGTACGTGAGCGAACAGAACTTCTTGATCTCTGCGGCGTCGCCCGGCTCTTGGTGGCCGAACTGGTCGCAGGGAAATCCCAAGACCACGAACCCACTGTCGCGGTATTTGCGATACAACGCCTCGAGGCCCTTGTACTGCGGCGTGAAGCCGCACTTGGACGCCACATTGACGACGAGCGACACCTTGCCGCGGTACTGCGACAACGGCTGCTCGACGCCGTCGATAGTCCGGGCGCTGAAATCGTACGCAGTCTTCATGCAGGTCCTCCTGTGGATCGGGCCGGCGGCGCCAATCCCCGTTGCGGGCACCGCCTATACTCCCCCGCAGGATATCATCCCCGGCCGTCTGGCGGACGGCAAAGATCCGGAAAGGTTACACAAAGGTGACAGCCCAGGCAGGCGGGGCCGTGCACACTGGGGGCCGGCGGGGATGCCACCGTCGAGGGCATTGGTGGACCTTGAACCTGGGAGGCTTGGCGTGAGAGTCGGAAGTCACTTGGCCGCAGCCGTTCTGGCCGCATGTGTGGGAGTCGCGACGGCGGGCGCAGAGGAATCGAAGGCCCCGGTCGCGACGCCGGGCACGCCGGTGCCGGTGGCCGAGGCCACCGGTCCGCCCGTGGCCGTAGCCACCACTCCACCGCTGGCCAATGGGCCGCACGGCTCGCTCAAGCTCGATACGCTGGAGCACGAATTCGGCGCCGTGAAGGCGGGCACCCCGCTCAGCTTCACGTTCAAGTTCAAGAACAAGGGCAAAGCGGCGCTGGAAATCACCGAGGTCAAGCCGTCGTGCGGTTGCACCAAAGGCGACTTCGACAAGCTGGTGGAGCCGGGCAAGGAAGGCAAGATCACGCTATCGATCGCCAAGACCGACACCTATAGCGGCCCCCTGGTGAAGACCGCAACGGTCAAGACCAACGACCCCGAACATGAGTCTCTGGTGCTGACGCTGCGCGCCAATTTCACCAAGGAATGACCCTGGCGGCGGCGCGGGAAACGCGCCCCGGCATCCTCCTGCGAAGGATCTTGGCGCCGCCGGTCAGGCGGAATCGGCGGCGCCGTGCGCCCGCACCATCAAGACGGGACGGTCGGCGCCGCGCACGACCTTTTCCGCCACGCTGCCAAACACCCAGCGCCGGAACCCCGATCGCCCGTGCGTGGCCATGACGATGACATCGACCGTATGCTTGCGGGCATGTTCCACGATTGCGTCCGCCGCCGGGGCGTTCTCCACTACCAGATGAGTCTTGACTTCGCGCCACTCCGGCCGCTGCGCGACCGAATCAAGGTAGGTCTGCGCCGCTTGCTGACGCGCCTTCCACAAGTCGGCCAGAAACACCGGCTCGCCCTCGGACACCATGACCTCGTCCATGGGTGAAACCGAATTCAAGAGCGTGACTTCCGCGCCACAGGCGCGGGCGAGCACCAGCGCATGAGCCAGCGCCACTTCCGCCAACGGCGAACCATCGAGCGGGACCAGAATGTGCCGATAGGACACGGACATCAGCGAACCTCCCCGGTCTTGAATCCGCGGCCGCGGTGACGGAAACCCCACTCTCAAGATCGCGCACGCCGCCGCAGCCCGCAACCTGGGCCGGCTTCCGGCTCGTGCAAATGCACGATGGCGGCCTCTGCGCAGCCCCGCTGGGGGACTGGCCGGGGACCGCGCCGGTTTTGGCCAGCCGGACCCTGCAGCGTTCCATCTTCCCGCACCGCGCCAGGCCGCCGGACGCCCCGGGCGGTGCCTGGCATGTGCCTTGCGCTGCCGGGATGGGGAGCGGAGTTCCTTTCGCGGGTGATGTGGGGTGGGGATGGACGCCAAGGCAGGTACGGTGAACAGCCTCGCCCTGTTCGGCGCCGCGCCGGCGTTCCGCGATGCGTTGCATGTGGGGCGTCCCAATTTGGGCGACCGCGCGCGGTTGCTCGCGCGCATTGGCGACATCCTCGACCGCCGCTGGCTCACCAACCGTGGCCCCTACGTGCAGGAATTCGAGCAAAGCGTGGCGGCGCTCACGGGGACCGAGCACTGCGTCGCCGTGGGCAACGGCACCGCGGCGCTCGACCTCACGGCTCGCGCCCTGGGACTGCGCGGCGAGGTCATCGTGCCATCGTTGACGTTTGTGGCAACGGCACATGCTCTGCAGTGGCAAGGCCTCCGGCCGGTGTTCTGCGACGTCGACCCGGTCACGCTGACGCTCGATCCGGCGCGGGTCGAGGCGCTCATCGGGCCCCACACCACTGGCATTTTGCCGGTGCATCTGTTCGGGCAGCCCTGCGATACGGAGGCGCTGGCGGACATTGCGCGCCGTCACCACCTGCAACTTTTCTATGATGCGTCGCATGCTTTTGGCTGCACCCGTGGCGGCCAGCCGGTGGGCGGATTCGGTGCGGCCGAAGTCTTCAGTTTCCACGCCACCAAATTCGTGCACACCCTGGAGGGTGGTGCCGTCACCACCAACGACGGCGACTTGGCCATGCGTCTGCGCCGGATGCAGAACTTCGGTTTTGCGGGATACGACGACGTCCGCATGCTGGGCACGAATGCCAAGATGAACGAGTTCTCGGCCGCCATGGGCGTGACGTTGCTGGAGTCCATCGACGAGATCGCGGCCACCAATCGCCGGCATCATGAGAGCTATCGCGCCGAACTGGCCGCCGTCCCGGGGCTGTATCTGCGCGAGCCCGTCGCGGCGGAGCGCCACAACTGGCAATACGTCATCGTGGAAGTCGATGCGGCGGAAGCCGGCTTGGATCGCGACACGCTGGTGGAGTTGCTGCACGCGGAAAACGTCATCGCACGGCGTTACTTCCATCCCGGCTGCCATCGCATGGAGCCGTACCGCACGCAGGATCCCGCGGCTGGCCTGGTGCTGCCGGTCACGGAGCGCATGACCGCGCGCCTGCTGTGCCTGCCGACGGGCACGGCGGTTACGGCCGAGGACATCGCGAAAATTGCCGCGCTCTTGCGCTTTGCGGTCGACAACGCCGCCGAGATCCGCCGCCGCCGGGTGGCTCACGCCGCGGCTTTGCCCGTGGCCGCGACCCCAGCGAGTCCCCCGCTGGTCAGCATCCTGATCCCGGCATACAGCCCAACGTATTTTCCGGCGTGCCTGCAGAGCGCGCTGGCGCAAACGTATCCGAACCTGGAGATCGTGGTCGTCGACGATTGCCCCACGGAGGGGATCGCCCAGATCCTCGCGGGACCGTTGGCCAAGGACCCCAGGATTCGCGCGCTCCGCAATACCTCACCCGTGGGCGCGCGGGACAACTACCGCCGCTGCTTCGAGGCGGCGCGCGGCACCTACATCAAGTTCTTGAACGATGACGATGTGCTGCACCCCACCTGCGTCGAGCGCCTGGTACAAGCATACGAGGCGAATCCAGGCGTCACCCTGGTGACTTCGCATCGCCGGCGTATCGATGCCCGGGGCCACGCACTGCCGGACGACGGCGCCACCGCACCGCCCGTGCAAGCGGACAGCCGGATTGCAGGCGCGTCGTTGATTCAGGCCCTCCTCGAGTCGCAGCGCAATTTCGTCGGCGAGCCCACCACGGCGCTGTTCCGCAAACGCGATCTGGAAGACGCACGACCCGACATCCTGAGCTTCGGCGGCGAGCCGGTGACCTGGAACGTGGATGTCGCGATGTGGCTGCATTTGCTCACCCGGGGTGATGCGGTGTATCTGACCGACTCGCTGAGCCAGTTCCGGCAGCATGGCGCACAACAGCAATCGTCTACCGACGCGCGGGCGCGCGGCGAGGCGGGCTGGGAGCAGATGCGCCAGGCGGCGGCGCGGTTGGGCCTGTGGTCGGCGAACGGCGGCGGTGCACTCGAAGTGCAGCCTCTCCCGGAACGCAAGGCGTGGCCAGCGGCGGTGCTTGCCTGTGTCACGCAGGCCGGCAACGCGCTCGCCGCGGATGACCTGGAAGCCGCACACGCGGCGCTCGTGGCCGCCGTGGAGCTGGCACCTGAACACGGTGGCCTGCACCACATGCTCGGTAACGTGGCATTGCAGCGCGGCGACGTGAGCGCCGCGCGCGCGGCGTTCCAGGCGACTCTGCGCTTGGCCCCGCATGCGGCTGCCGTACATGCGGACTTGGCTGCCGTGCATGCCCACGACGGCCGCTTGGCGGACGCCGTCGCGGCGGCGCACCACGCCTTGGTGCTCGACCCGGCGACAGCGTCCGCTGAGAAGCTGCTGGCGGCGCTCGAGCGTGGCGAGGGGCGGCACGACGAGGCGCTCGCTCGCTATGCGCGTGTTTTGGGGCTCGATCCCAGCGACTTGGATGCACTGGTGGACACGGGCGCCTGCTGCGTGGAGATGGGCCGCACCGAAGACGCCCGGGCTTTCTTCGCGGGTGTGCTGGCCATGGACGCCGCACACACGGGAGCGCGCGCCGCTTTGGCGGAAGTCGATCCAGTGGCCACGGTCGCGGCCGAAGTTCCGGACGCGGGCGACCTGGATGTGTCGATCCTGATCCCGGTGTTCAACCGCCTCGACCTCACGCGCGATTGCATCGATAGCATCCACGCCCACAGCCCGCGCGGCCGGTTCGAGATCGTGGTCGTGGACAACGGTTCCACCGACGGCGTCTCGGAGTACTTGCGCGAACAGCACCAGTCCGGACGCCTGCACGCCATCCTGAACCCCAAAAACCTGGGATTCGCGCCCGCTTGCAATCAGGCGGCCGCCGCCGCACGCGGCCGGCATTTGCTGTTCCTGAACAACGACACGGAAGTGCAGCCCGGCTGGCTCGAACCGTTGGTGCGCGTGCTCGACACCGACCCGGTGGCCGCGGCCGTGGGGAGCAAGCTGCTCTTCCCCGATGGATCGTTGCAGCACGTGGGCGTGGTGCTGGTGGAAGACCAGGTCAGCGGCCATGGGTTGTCGCCATACCACCTCTACTATCGCGAGCCGGCGGACCTCCCCGCCGCCAACCAGCCGCGCACCTACCGGGTTCTCACGGCCGCTTGCGTGCTCATGCGGCGCAGCGCCTTCGTGCAGGCCGGTGGCTTCGACGAGCGCTACTGGAACGGCTACGAAGACGTCGACCTGTGTCTGAAGCTGCACGTGCGCGGTTGGCGATTGGTGTACGAACCGCAAAGCTTGGTCATTCACAAGGAGTCGCAGAGCGGGCCCGAGCGCTTCCGCCGCGAGTCCGACAACCTGTCGCGGCTGCGCGAGATCTGGGGCCAGAGCATCTCGGTCGATGTCGAGATGCGCGCCGACGGCACTTGCGCGCAGACGGATTCGCGCTTCATCCGCGACTACGAGCGCCGGGAGCCCGCTGTGATGCCGGCACCGCCCGCAGCGGATGCCACACCGCTGGTCTCGGTCGTCGTCGTAACCTACAACTCAGCGCACACGATTCGCGACTGCCTGGAGAGCGTGCTGCAACATGCCACCGTGCCGCTCGAAATCGTCGTCGTGGACAATGCGTCGCCGGACGCGACCCGCGAAGCCTTGGCCCACTATCGGGGCCGCATCCACACGGTGCTCTCGCGGGTCAACTGCGGGTTCTCCCGGGGCACGAACTTGGGGATTCACGCCGCCCGCGGCCAGTACATCGTGCTCCTGAATCCGGACACCGCGGTTACGGCCGGTTGGCTCGAGCGCCTGATCGCGCACGTGCAGCCGGGCGTGGGTGCGGTGGGGCCGGTTTCGGACTACGTAGCGGGGTTGCAGAAGTTCGAACACTACCTGCCGGCGCGCCGTCCCGGCGTGCTGTCGATGGACGGCGTCGCGGCACTCTTGGCCCAGCACAACGCCGGGCGCAGCGTCGACACCAAGCTCCTGATCGGCTTCTGCATGCTCGTCCCCCGCTCGGTGTTCGAGCAAGTGGGCGAACTCGACGACGAACTTTTCCTGGGCAACGACGACTTGGATCTGTCGTGGCGCCTGCGCCAGCGCGGCTATCGGCTGGCCGTAGCCACCGACGTCTTCGTGCATCACGAGGGCCAAGTGAGCTTCAAGTCGGAGCCGCATTCCAAGACCGCGCGCCTGGTGCAGGAGAGCACCGACCACTTGTATTCGAAGCTCGTAGCGTACTACGGCGTGGGACAAGTTCCGCCGCCCACCGAACTGTGGGACATCGACTGGTTCCGGCCCAACGGCGCCGTATTCCGCCCGCGCGGGCGCAAGATGCAGCCGGGGTTGACGAGCATCATCGTGTTGGCCTGGAACGGCTGGGAGCACACGCAGAAATGTCTGGCGAGCGTGTTCGCACACACCAAGCAGCCGTACGAGGTCATCGTGGTCGACAACGGGTCGACCGACGGCACCGTCGACGAACTGCGGCGTTTGGCCGCCCAGAAGCCGCAGATGCGCGTCATTGCCAACCGGCACAACCGCGGCTTCGCCGCCGGCAACAACCAGGGTCTGGCCATTGCACGCGGCGAATTCGTGCTTTTCCTGAACAACGATACGATCGTCACGGCCGGCTGGTTGAAGCGGATGCGAAGCGTGCTCGAGCGCGAGCCCAATGTGGGAATCGTCGGCCCGGTTTCGAATTCCGTGTCCGGCCCACAACTCGTACCCGATGCCGTGTATGACCTCCCCGCCGGACTGCAGGCATATGCCACGCGCTGGGCCGGCGAGCATGACGGCGACACCGTGGCCGCGAATCGCGTCGTGGGCTTCTGCCTGCTCGCGCGCACCGAGCTCGTCGACCGCATCGGCGGGCTCGACGAGCAGTTCGGCAGCGGCAATTTCGAAGACGATGATTTCTGTGTTCGCGCCGCGCACGCCGGTTATCAAGCTCGCATCGCCCGCGACGTATTCATTCATCACACCGGCAGCCAGACATTCAAGGCCGCCAAGATCGACTACCGGCAGAGCCTGGAGCGCAATTGGGGATTGTTCAAGAGCAAGTGGAACCTGCCGGCGGCGCGCGCCCTCGAAGCCGGCTACCGGTTCCCGCCGCAACCCGGGCCGGACACCCGCTTGTATACACCGCTGCCCGACGTGCGCGCCGGGCATCGCGCCGAGATGGATGCGCGCTGGTGGCAGGAGCCCGGAGTGGACGGAGCGACCACCGCCGCGCTGGCAGGTGGCGCGCCGGCAGGTGCCATGCCGGCAAGTGCCGCGCGCTTCGATGCGCCGCGCGTCGAGATCGTGGTCGCGGGCAGCTTGCGCGATGCCGCAGCGCTCTGGCAGAGCCTCGTGCAGCACACCTCGGTCCCCTGCTCGATCACGCTCGCAATGCCGTCGCAGGCAGCCGGCGCCGCCGTACGCCCGCAGTCGCTACCCGCGGAGTGGACGTTTGCCGCAGTGCAAGCGCCGGCCGTGAGCGTGCTGAACGAGAAGCTGCGTACGAGCGCGCAGCCGGTGGTGTTGCTCTCCCCGGACGCCGTCCTCACGCCCGGCTGGGCGAAGCGCCTGCTCGCCGCCCTGGCGCGCGACCCGCGCATCGCCGCCGCCGGCCCGACCACGAACGAAGCCGCGAGCCCGCAAGGTGTGAAGTGCGACTACAACGGGGCCGGCAAGTCACTCCGCCAGTTCGCCGTGCGCCGCGCGCACCGGCACGCGAAGCAGTGGGTCGAAGCCAACACCCTCGAATCCCTCTGCATCGCGCTGCGCCCCGCGGCGTTCGCCGGTACACCACTCGACGAGACGCTGGGCTTGGATGCAGCGCTCGCCGCGGCCTTCCCGGCTCTCCGTTCCCGCGACTGGCAGACCGGAGTGGCGTTGGACGCCCACGTGCATCGCGAGTGCATCGCGATCCAGCCCCCCCAGCACAGCGACGCCGCAGACATCGTCGACGCCTTACGGTGATTGGACTGCAGCGCGTTTCTCGCGGGCGCCTGCGAGCGGCATGATGCCCCGTGCGGTGGGCGGAAAATCCGACCCCGCGACTCGTTCCGGAACGAGTCGGGCTGCCGGAGCGCCAAATCACGTCAAAGAGGCACGTCGATTCCATGTTCCACCCTCCCCTTGTCCCCCTTTTCAGCGGAGGTGTAGGGTCTGCTCATTGGGTCGATGCCGTCCAAAAGCAGGCAAGTCGAATGTCCGAGTTGTCGCGACGCACGTTTCTGGCCGGTGCCGCGGGGATGCTGGCGGCGAGCGCGGTGGCCGTTCCGCGCCCGACGCAGGGGAGTACCATGCAGTCGAAGTTCGAAATCGATCGATTCCTCGACGATGTGAAGCGGGCTCGCATGGAGGCGGACAGCCAGAAAGCAATTCAGGAAGTGTTGGCGCGCGCAGTTTCCGATCCCGCGGCGGTGCTACGCGGTATCGGGGAGCCCACGGAAGCCGGAATTCACACGCTCTACCATGCCGGGGATTTGACGATCCTCAACGTCATCTGGGCTCCGCTCATGTTGCTGCTGCCGCACAACCACAACATGTGGGCCTCGATCGGCATCTACACCGGCCGGGAGGACAACATCACCTGGGAACGCCAAGGAGCGGTGATCGAGGCGGCCGGCGCAGCGTCGCTGTCCGAAAAGGAGGTGTTCGCGCTGTCCAACACCGCAATCCACTCCGTGACTAACCCGATCGGGCGGCTGACGGGCGCGATCCACATCTACGGCGGGGATTTTTTCGCCAAGGGCCGCAGCGAATGGGACGCGGAGGCGTTGGTGGAGAGGCCATTCGACCTCGAAGCGGCGCGCCGGTCGTTCCAGGATGCCACCAAGCGCTTCGAGGCCGGCCGCTAGCATTTCGGCTGCTGATCCAGGTAACAAATCCCAATAGCGGCGGATCAGCCGCGGATCAGCGACTGGAAATAGAAGTCGAGCATCGCGCTCAAGGGTGCGGAACTGCCCCGCAGGCGGCTACGAAGCGCCGCGCCCTCCCAGCAGTCCACCAGCAAGCTTGCCATGCGCCGCGTATCCGAATCGGGCGGGATGTCGCCTTTTTCGCGCGCCTTTTCCAAGCATACGGTGATCCGCGCGGCGATTTCGGCAAAGCATGCCTCGATCTTGCGCCGGAACACCTCGCTCACGCCCGACAGCTCCTGTCCGAGTCCGCCCAACAGGCAGCCCATGTAACCCTCCTTCCGGTAGTGCTCCTGGGTCATCTCGAAGAACCGGCGCACCCGCTCGAGCGGGGGACGGCCCTCGTCTGCAAGGCAAGCGTCGAGGCCGGCATGCACATGCCGCATGTATTCGTCGATGACCCGCAGCGCGAAGTCCTCTTTGCCCTTGAAATGATGGTAGAAAGAGCCCTTCGGCGTACCCGTGGCCGCAAGCAGAGCCTGGATGCCTAGATCGTTGTAACCATGCTCCAGGAGCATGCCTAAACCCGCGTCGATCAGGCGTTGCTTGGTTGGATGGGTCATCTGCATGGTGATTGCTCGAGCCGCCCGTCCCAGGGAGCGAACCGCAACGCGCGGGCATGGCTTGCCGCGCGTTGCGGCGGCGCGTTCCCCGGGAAAGAGCTCAACCCTTGACCATCTCGATCATGTGGTCGATGACCTTGCTGTGCTCGCGCTGCGGGCTGAACATCACGATCTCCGCGTCCGCGTCAACTTTGACGTTGTGCCCGGGCGGCCAGTAGAACAAGTCATTCGCATTCACCGTCTCGCGGGCACCCTTCGCATCGGTCGTCGTGATCCGGCCCCGCAAAACGAAGCCCCAGTGAGGACACTGGCAGAGGTTGCCTTCCAGTCCCTGGAAGAGCGGGGTGGTATCGACGCCCGCCGAGAGAGTGAAATACTCGCCGCTGATCTTGCCGAACCCGCTCACGTCGCCAAAATCCGTTCGCTGACGGACCACAGCACCCGGAATTTCCATCCTCACGTCGACGTCATCTTTCGCCACTCGCATGCTCGCTCCTGTTTCTTGAACTGCCCAACTCTGACTAGACCGATTGGTCTATTCCAACAGAATACACCCGCTGCCGAAGTTGTCAAGGAGCCGGGCGCTCGCCGGCTGTCTTGCGAGCCTGTCACACGCCGGCGCTGGAATCCTGCCGGAAAAGGATGTGCTGCGCGGCGGAGGGCAAGGTATGGTGCGGGTGCGTAGCCAGGCCCCCGCGGGAGGCTGCATGACCACGCACGAACGCGCCCGGGCCGAATGGCTCGAGACAGATGGGTTGGGCGGATTCGCTTCCGGAACCGTGGACGGGATCCGGACCCGGCGTTATCACGCACTGCTGCTCTGTGCTGCAACCCCACCCACCGGACGCTTGGTGCTCGTGAACGGCTTCGAAGCCTGGGTGGAAACCCCGGACGGGCGCTTCCCGGTTTCTTCCCAGAACTACGGCGGTCCCGACGGCGACGTGGTCCACCCCGAGGGCTACGCGCACCGCGCCGGCTTCACCGCGGAGCCATGGCCGACGTGGCAGTACGACTTCGGAAGCGGCGTACAGCTTGAACACCAAGCCGTCGTCCGCAACGGGCTCCCGGTCACGCTGCTGTCGTGGAAGCTCGCCGGGGCACTCGCCACCCCGCCTGCCGGTTCCACAACCCTTTGCGTCCGGCTCCTGCACTCCGGCCGCGACTCCCACGCACTGCACCACGAGAACGCCGCCTTCCGATTCGATCCGGTGCGCCACGATCACCAGATCGTCTGGCAGGCGTACGACGGCGTGACGCCGGTAGCGGTGCTCTCGAACGGCCAATACACGCCCGATCCGGCGTGGTTTCGCAATTTCGTGTACGAGGAAGAGCGCGCCCGCGGGCTGGATTTTGTCGAGGACTTGGCATCCCCGGGCATCTTCCGCTTCGACATCTCCCGCCGCGAGGCCATTCTGTTGCTCGCGGCCGTCACTCCGGAAACCGACGCCCTGCTGCGCGACGAAGCACCGGCCATCGCGACGTATTTGCGCGCCTGCGAACGCGAACGCCGGGCAGCGTTCCCGTCGCCCTTGCACCGTAGCGCCGATGCGTACCTGGTGAAGCGCGGGACCGGAAAATCCATTGTCGCCGGCTATCCGTGGTTCACCGACTGGGGGCGCGACACGTTCATTGCGCTCCGCGGCCTGTGCCTCGCCACCGGCCGGGTCGACGACGCGCGCGACATCCTGCTCGAGTGGGCGGACGCGGTTTCGGAAGGCCTGATGCCGAACCGCTTCGCCGATCACGGCGGGCAGCCGGAGTTCAACTCGGTGGATGCATCTCTGTGGTACGTGATCGCGGTTGCCGAGTTCGGCCGTGCGGCGAAGGCCGCCGGCACCAAGGTGTCCACGCCCGAGACACGCACGCTGCAGAAAGTGGTGAAGAGCATCCTGACCGCATACGCCGGCGGCACGCGCTACGGCATCCGCATGGACACCGATGGATTACTGGGCGCCGGCGAACCGGGCTGGCAAGTCACGTGGATGGACGCCAAAGCCGGCGACTGGGTCGTCACGCCGCGTATCGGCAAACCAGTGGAAGTGCAGGCCCTGTGGCTGAATGCGCTGTGGTTCGGCAGCGCGTTCGCCGACCGTTGGCGCCGGCTGTACGTCATGGCGTGCGAGTCCTTCGAAGCCCGCTTCTGGAACGAGAGTGCGGGCCACTTGTACGACGTGGTCGACGTGGATCACGTGCCCGGCGCAGTGGATGCGACTTGCCGGCCGAACCAGATCTTTGCGATCGGCGGCTTGCCGGTATCGCTCCTGGACGGCAAGCGCGCCCGGCGGGTGGTGGACGCGGTCGAACAACGGCTGTGGACGCCGCTCGGGCTGCGGTCGCTCGCACCAGGCGAACCCGGCTATCGCGCCCACTACGAGGGCGGCCCGCTCGAACGCGACGCCGCGTATCACCACGGCACCGTTTGGCCGTGGCTGACCGGCGCCTTCGTGGATGCCTGGGTGCGAGTGCGCGGTGCCACGCCCGAAGCCAAGCGAGAAGCGCGCGAGCGATTCTTGGCGCCGCTCCTGGAACACTTGAACGCGGCAGGACTGGGTCACGTCTCCGAAATCGCCGATGCGGAGGCGCCGCAAACCCCGCGCGGCTGCCCCTTCCAAGCGTGGTCCGTCGGCGAACTCCTGCGCCTGCGCGAAGGCATTCTAGCCAGCGAGGCCGCGTTGCCGCGGCCGCCGCGCCACGGCCTGCCGGACTCCGTCCGCTCCAGCGCCGCCATGCTCTTTACCTAAGGGCGTCCCACTCTGCCCCGCTGCGGCAGACTGCCCCACAAACGCGTACTCCTCTGATTTTTAATCGATTACGTGACACTCCGCGGCCCGGGGCGGACTGAGACCGGGCCGGGGTCGGCTGCCTTCGTGACTCTTTTGATTCACCCAAGCTGAAGCACAGTGTTAGCGTCCGGTCCACGATCCATTGGCGCGCCGATCGGCTTGCAAAACCGGCAAGCCCTCACGCGCGGGGATGCGGTGGTGGGACTACAGCAAGTGGGGGATCGAATGCACATCTCTTTGCGACATGCCGTTCTGGGAGCCCTGACGGCTTCCATCCTCTGCGCCGATCTGGCAACTGCAGCAGGATGCCCCCGGCAGCGGGTCACGCCGAATCAGAACTTGTTCTGGGAATGCGTTTCGGAAGGCAGTTCCTGCGGCACCGGTCGTACCTGCCAGACGATTTCCTACAGCGGGATCGTGAATTACAGCACGTGTGAGTGTCTGCCCGCTGTCCCCGATCCGAACGACTACTCGTACGGCACCGGCGGTCTATGGAGCACCTCGTTGTCGGCGGCCCCGGGACCCGGCGCCGCAGTCACCTTCACCCTGACTCCCGGAGTCACTCAGCTCGTGGTGTACGCCAACGTCGACATCGACGGGGGGGCGATTACCGGTGCGCAGGAATTCAGCACGCCGGCGGCACTTTCGGGCAGCCTGACGCTGCAGTTTGGCACGTCGCCCGCCGGCTCGCTTTCGGTCACGGTAAGCGCGCTGTCGCTCGTCATGGACTCGTGGCTGTACGAAGGCAGTCCCACCGGGCCCACCACGATCACGCTGGGGCCGGATGGCGGCACCGCCGTGGGCTTCTACGATGTGGCGACGGCCACGATTCAGTTCGACGAAGCAGTGCATTGCACCGGTTCAAACGCGTTGTTCGTGAACCTGGACTACTTTTTCCGGCCGGTCCTGGCCGAGTCGTCGGACCAGAAGGTGGCGGGCGGGCCGCTCAATCCGTACCTCATGCTGCCGATCGGCAACTTCGTTCCGCCGTCCGCTGTCGGCATCGAAGGAAAGCCCTGGAGCAAGATCAAGTCGCTGTACCGCTGAGCTGAACCGCGCCGAGCCAGGCCGCAACACCAAGGGGGTCCCGCTGCAAGGCGGGGCCCCCGCTGTGCACCTGCACGCCTGCCGGCCTCGCGTTGAACCGGATTTCGGACCCGAGAGGTCCTCGAGACTACATGCCCAACCGCGTTGTTCCGCCCTCCCCATGCGGACGGCCGCGCCTGATGCAACCGCATTATTGCCACCCTTGATGGCGTGATCGAACTTCTCAATGCGTGAAGCGTTGGGCGGCACGCCGAGTCCAAGCCCCGTCCGCTCGTGCAACCCCAGTTCCGGACCAGGTGCCGCCACTTCCGCCGCCCGGACTCTCCGCCTGGGCGTGGATGGAAGGGAGTCGATCCACATGTCACTCAACCGGTGGATCCCGCGAGCTTGCATGGCGGCGTTGCCGCTGCTGCTGCTCACTCAGTGCACCACGAACGAAACTTCGCCTGTGACGCCGAACGCCGTCGTCGGAACCGGGACGCCCATATTCCCGGCCGGGACGGACGTCGTGCGTACCTTCAAGCTGCAGTACCCGGTCGATGGCCCCATCTGCCGGGGACTGTGCACGCAGTTGATCTGGGCTGTCGAAAACCCTTGTGGAGACTTCGCCGTCACGGTCGAGGGCTGGTACGACGGCGTCTTCTACGACCTCGGGAAGTTCACGAACTCGTATGCCGCCCACTGGGATTCGCCCGGCGGTCTGCATTCGCCCACGGACGTGAAGGAATCCGTGGTCTTGAGATTCTCGGCGTATGACGCCGCGGGCCTGATCGGTGAGCAGAAGATCAGTCTGACCCAGAGGGGTCCGTCGGCTCGCCCGATCCCCCGCCCGGCGCCTGAATTCGACTGAACGTGCGTGGCCGGAGCCGGGATGCCACCCAGGCATTCCGGCTCCGGCCGCCTGTCCTTGGGAGGGAAACATGCGCTTCCCAGTTCTTCTGTTGTTGCTGGCTGCGCTTCCGGCATGCAACAGCCCGCAGATGTCCGCGCCCGAGCCTGCAGCCGCAGGACCGGCCGCGGACACGGATTTTTTCGTCTTGCTGTCGTTCGACGACGTGCGATTGCCCGCGCCGGGACGCGAACTCGACACGGCAACGCCGGCCGAACTCGCGGCGCTCGAACCGGACCGGACACCGTACGCGGTCACTCCCGGAGTGGAAACCGCGGATCCGCATCCGACGTTGTTCTGGAATGCCCTGACGCGGCAACTGGCGAGTGCCGCGGCCCAACCGCCGCCCCTATTCGCGCGCTCGTATGCGCTCGTCCATGTGGCGCTCTATGACGCGCTGCGCGTGACCCAACACGGCTGCCGCCCGTCCATGCCCGCGAATGCCGTCGCCGCCGGCGCGGCACTCGAAGTCTTGTCGTACTTGTTCCCGGCAAGTGCCGCCACCCTCGAGCAGACCGCACGCACCCAAGCCGAACTGCGGCACGGACCGGCACTCGCGGGCTGGCTCGTGGGCCGTGCGGTCGGCCGTGTCGCGGTGGCTTGGGGCCGCACCGATGGATCGGATGCGGTCTACACCGGCACCCCGCCCAGCGGGCCGGGCCTGTGGACCGGGACCAATCCGGTGCTGCCGATGTGCGGCACATGGCGCACCTGGATCGTGCGTTCGGGCAGCGAAATCATGCCGGAGCCGCCGTACGCCTTCGGATCGCCCGAGGATCTTGCCGACGTCGATGCGGTGTATCAGGCTTCCCTGCAACGCACGCCGGAGCAGATCGCGATCGTGCACAAGTGGGCCGATCAGCCGCCACCGGTCATTTGGAATGGGTTGCTCACGCCACGGATTCTCACCGCGGGCCTGAGCGAACTCGCCTCGGCGCGGGCGCTTGCCTACTTGAACGTGACGATGTACGACGGCTTCGTCACGTGTTGGGGCTGCAAGTACACATTCTGGATTGCGCGACCCTCCCAGCGCATCCCGGGATTGGTGACGGTCGTCCCGACGCCGAACTTCCCCACCTATACGTCCGGGCACTCGACGATTTCCGCCGCGGCTGCGGAAGTGATGTGTGAGTTGTTCCCCGGCGAAACGGCCTTCTTCATGGCGGAAGCCTCGGAAGCCGCGCTGTCGCGTTTCTGGGGCGGCATCCATTTCCATCACGACGACGACCAGGGCCTAGTGGTCGGTGAACACATCGGTGCCAAGGCCGTTGCCCGCATGCGCCACGACTGCCTGGTCGCGCCCCTGCCGCGCCTCGCACGCGCCGGCGGAGGAACGATCGGCGATTGAGTCCGTGGGACCGGTTCTGCGGGTTGGGCGACTGCCCGACGCAGCGAGCGCTTTCCTGCCGGCGTCCGGCGCGGTATCTTGCCGGTACGCCGGTCCAGGGAGGCCCTCATGTCGGCAACTGCGTTGCGTGTCGCCGCTTTGGCGTGGGTACTGAGCGCATTCACCGCGCCCGCCCACGCCCAATTCGAACTCGACCAGTCCGCCCCGTTCGACTCCGCCACCACGACGGGGACGTTCGCGAACGGGCTGCGCTATTACGTCCGCGTCAATCGCGAACCGCATGCGCGCGCGCAACTCCGGCTTGCGGTGCGCGCCGGCTCGACACTGGAAGACGACGATCAGCGCGGTCTGGCGCATTTCATCGAGCACATGGCCTTCAACGGCACGCGCGACTTCAAAGCCAATGAACTCGTCGACTACATGCAGCGCATCGGGATGCGTTTTGGCGCCGATGTCAATGCCCATACCAGCTTCGACGAGACGGTGTACGAACTGATGGTGCCGACGGATAACGACTCGACGTTCGACACCGGCTTCCGCATTCTAGAGAACTGGGCGCACGCCCTGTCCTTCGACCCGGCCGAGATCGAGAAGGAACGTGGTGTCGTCATCGAGGAATGGCGCTCCGGGCGCGGCGCCCAGCAACGGATACGCGACCGGCAGTTGCCGGTGCTCTTGAATGGGTCGCGTTATGCGGACCGGCTGCCGATCGGCGACCCGGAGATCCTGCGCCACTGCGATCCGGCGGCCTTGAAGCGCTACTACCAGGATTGGTACCGGCCGGACTTGATGGCAGTCATTGCGGTCGGCGACTTCGACCCGGCGCGGGTCGAGGCGATGATCCGCAAGTATTTCGCAACGCTCCCGGCCGCAGCTGCACCGCGGCCCTGGACGAGCTACCCGGTTCCCCTGCAACCGGGAACCACGTTTGCAATCGCCCAGGACAAGGAAGCCACCACCAGCAACGTCGGCGTGTACACGAAGTTCGATCGCCGCGAGAACACCTCGGTGGGTTCGCTGCGCCGGCACCTGGTCGAGAACCTGTTCTCGAACATGCTGAACAGCCGTTTTGACGAGCTGACCCGCAAGCCCGACCCGCCGTATGTCAACGCCTTCGCAGGCCGGAGCTCGTTCGTGCGGCCGCAAGAGAGTTACGTCTTGGCCGCAGCGGTGCGCAGCGACGCCATCGAGCGCGGGTTCGAGGCTCTGCTGCTCGAAACGCAACGGGCAATCCTGTTTGGGTTCACGCCCGGGGAGCTGGAGCGCGCCAAGAAGCGTTTTCTGAGCTACGCCGAGCGCGAGTACGCCGAACGCGACAAGAGCGACTCCGACGAGTGGACCGAAGAGCTCCTGGGTCATTTTCTCGCGGGCTCACCGTCGCTGTCCGCGGATTATTGGTTTGCGGTCCAGAAGAAGTTCCTGCCGGAGATTCAAATCGAAGAGATCAACGCGCTCGCCAAGCGATGGAACGTCGACCGCAACCGCACCGTCCTGGCGTCCGGGCCCGACAAAGACGGTGTGACGATGCCGGACCAGGCGGCGCTCGCCGCCAGCCTGGAACGCGCGTCGGCGGCCAAGCTCGAACCTTATGTGGATACCGCTGCAGACACGCAACTCCTTGCGGCCCTGCCCACGCCGGGGACCGTGCGCTCGGAAAAACGCCTTCCCGATCTCGATATCGTCCTGTGGACGCTGTCGAACGGGGCGCGCGTGTATCTCAAGAAGACCGACTTCAAGGACGATGAGATCCTGTTCCGGGCGTGGAGCTCAGGCGGTTCGAGCCTGGCAAGCGACCCGGACTATTTCACCGCCACGTTGGCTGCCGCGGCAGTGAGCTCGGGCGGCTTGGGGCCGTTCAACGCCACCGACTTGCAGAAATACCTGTCCGGCAAACAGGCTGCGGTGTTCCCTCTGGTCGGCGAATTCAGCGAGGGCTTCAATGGGCAGGCGCGACCGGAAGACCTGGAAACGATGCTCCAGCTTTTGTACGGGTACTTCACGGTGCCGCGTTCGGATCCGATCGCGTTCGACGCATTCCGGACCCGGTACCGGAAGAACCTGGAGGATCGCGCCGGTGATCCAGGCGCCGCGTTCCAGGATTCGCTGAACGCCGTCTTGTGGCAGCACCATCCGCGAGTCCGGCCGATGACGCCACAGGATCTCGATGCCGTGGATCTAGGAGCCGCGATGCAGTTCTTCCACGAGCGTTTCTCGGACGCCGACGATTTCACCTTTATTATCGTCGGCAACATCGACTTCGACACCATCCGGCCACTGGTTCTGCGGTACATCGGCGGACTGCAACCCTTACCGCGCCGTGATCGGTGGCGCGACACCGGCCGGACGCCGCCGCCGCATGTCGTCGAACGCACGTTCCGCAAAGGCGTCGACCCGAAGGCCCGGACTTCCATCGTGTTCACGGGCCCATTCGAATGGGGCAACCGTCAAAGTTACGCACTCTCCTGCCTCGCGGAAGCGATGAATATCCGGCTGCGAAAGGTGATTCGCGAGGAGAAGGGCGGGACCTATGGAGTGTCGGTGAACGGTTTCGGAACCCAGCGGCCCAAGCGCCGGTACCGTTTTCAGGTCGATTTCCAATGTGATCCGGCGCGGCTCGACGAGCTCACACAACAGGTGTTTGCGGTGATCAAAGCGGTGCAAGAAACGGGTATCGACGCCGGCGAGCTCCAGCAGATCCAGGAGATTCAGCGGCGGCAGCACCAGGTGAGCGTGCGCACGAATTCATTCTGGGTCGAAGGGATCCTGGACCGCGACACCAACGGCATGGACCTGCGCGATCTCACCCAGCGCATCAAACTCGTGGACCAACTGACCAACGACCAGATTCGCAAGGCGGCGCGGACGTATCTGCACCCGGACCGCTACGTCCGGGTCGCGATGCTGCCCGAGGACACCACAGCACCCGCGAAACCGGGGTCCGACGGCCACTGAGCAGGATCTGGATCCGAAGGCGGGCGGGCGGCCCCGGGGCGGCGCCGCTCCCCGCGGGCATCGGCCGCCGCCGTTCCAATTCTCCCCACACCTGCCCTCTGTTGGTGATATCCTTTTGCATTCTTGCGTCGCTGGACTTGCGCCCAACCAGGACTCCGGGAGCGTGCCGTGCCTCCATTCACCCATTGCCGTCCATGGCAAGGCGGCCTTGGAGCGCGCCTAATTGCGGCGGCGGGACTCACCGTGCTCCTGGCCACGTCCGCCACAACGGCGAACGCGATCACCCTGCATCATCACTATGCAGCCGATCCAGCCGGCGTGCGTATTGCCCCATCGCTGGCAGGGCCTCGGGTGTTGCGCGACGCGGTGGGAGCGGACGGTGCTACGACGTGGGACGCAGGCCAGCCGGAATTGCCGTACGACATCTTGACGTTCGTCGTACCGTGCGGCAGCCGAGTCACTGCGGTCCGCGCCCGCCTCCTGGGTGAAGTGACGATTGGATCCGGCATCGAACTCGCGCCCGCAACCCCCGTCTGGGACGAAATGTCGCACGCGCGGCTGCCCAAAGCCGGCGTTTTGTCCGGCGGCAGCTATCCCGCCGAACTCGCGGTGCCACTCGGCACGGGCGCGTTGCACGGCTACCAGTTGGCCTCGGTGCGCGTGTATCCCGTGCACTGGGATCCGGCCCGGCGCACGGTGACCGCCGCAACCGGCATCGATCTCGACATCGACCTCGCCCCCGGCGGCGGCGAACCCCTGCAGCGCGAACGCTACCGCCCCGAGATCGAACGGCTCGCGCGCCGGACCCTCGAGCGCCTGGTCGCGAATCCGCAAGCCCTCGACAGCTATGACCGCCGGATCGGCGTCCGCGTCGAGTCCACGCCGGGCGCCGGATTCCATCCCGCCGATGCCCCGGGATTGGAAGGCAGCGATGTCGACGCGGTCATCATCACCAGCAATGCGCTCGCCGCCACGTGGCAGGCTCTGGCCGACTGGAAGACCCGCCGCGGCGTGCCGACCGTAGTGCGCACCGTCGAGTGGATCGAGGCGCACTACCGGCACGGCAGCGACCGCCAAGAGACGATCCGGACGTTCATCCGCGATGCCTACACCAAGTGGGGCGTGCGGTACGTGCTGCTCGCCGGGGACACCGACACGATTCCGGCACGCTTTGGGTTCTCGGGATTCGGCGAAGACAGTGAACAGAGCATTCCCACCGACATGTATTTCGCGTGCCTGGACGGCAACTGGAACCGGGACGGCGATGCGCGCTGGGGCGAAGGCGTGATCGATTTCTCGGACCCGGGTGATTCGACGGATCTGTATGCCGAAGTCTTCGTGGGCCGCGTGCCGCTGGCTGCCGCCGCAGACGCCAACCGTTTCATCGGCAAAGTGATGGCGTACGAGAATCCTGCCCTCACCGACTATCAGAGCAAGGTCGTCATGCTGGGCGAAGTCATCTTCCCCATCGATTGGACCGGCGGGCCGATCACACTCGACGGCGCGGTGTTCAGCGACGAAGTCCTGACGTACCACTCCGCCTGTGTAGACAGCGTCCGGCTGTATGAAAACTACACGGCGTTTCCGGGCTCCATTCCGCTCACCAAGGCCAATGCGCTGGCGCAACTGAACGCCGGCCCGGGGTTTGTGAATCACATCGGACATGGCTTCCGGTACAACATGTCTTGCGGGGACTTGAGCATCGTCAACGACGATGCCCTCGGGCTCACGAATGGCGACCGGCGTTTTATTCTATTCATGGCGAATTGCACCGCCGCGGCGTTCGACTTCCCATGCTTGGCCGAAGCCTACCTCGAGGCGCCCGGCGGCGCCGTGGCGGTCTTGGGTGCCACCCGGTCGGCCTTCGCGTTGCCATCGCGCAACTACAATCGCGAGTTCTTCCGCGCCGTGCATGTCAACGGCTACTCGCACCTGGGCGAGGCCTTCGTGCAAAGCCGGCTGCCGTTCACGCCGAATGCGTCGTTCGACACCTCGGACCACTACACGCACTTCTTGTACAACTACTTGGGCGACCCCGAGATGATCATGCACACGTGCAATCCTGCGCCCGCGTCGGCAACCGCGCCCGCCACCATCCCCGTGGGACCGCAGACGGTCACGGTGCACGTCGAGACTGGGGCTTTGCCGCGGGCCAACGCGCTGGTGTGTTTGTCGAAGGGCCCGGGCGGCGCCGAAGCCTACGCCTTCACCAGTACCGATTCACTGGGTGACGCCGTCATCACTTTCCGGCCCGAGAGTCCGGGCACGGTGCAGTTGACGGTGAGCGGCCAGAACATGACCACCGTTCTCGACTCCATCATCGTGCAGGACGCCGGCACCGCGTCGGTGCACATTCAAACGCTGACCCTGGATGACGGCGCCGCCCCACCCGCGGCCGGCAATGCCGATGGCGTGATGGACGCCGGCGACACGGTCGCGCTCGACGTGACGGCGGTGAATGACGGGTCGGTCACGGCGCCGGCGGTCACCGCGGTACTGCATGTAGTGAGCCCCTGGGCCACGGTCGTGGATAGCATGGCCAGCTTCGGCGCTGTCGCGAGCGGCAGCGGCACAGCGCTGTCGACGCACGAACTCGCAGTGTCCATCGACCCGCAGGCGCCGGATGGTTTGGTCCTGCCCTTCGAACTCGGGTTCGCGGACAGCATGGGTGGGACTTGGACGGATGCCGTCAACCGCGTCGTGCACGCGCCCGCGGTCGCATTGACGCTGCTCGACGTCGATGACCCGGCACCCGGCGGCAACAACGACGGGCTGATCCAGGCCGGCGAGACCTTCAATCTGTTGGCGTTCTTCAAGAACTACGGTACGGGCGCCGCCGACAGCGTGATGGCCTCGATTGCTACCACGGATCCCGATCTCGTGGTGCTGGAAGACAGCGTCTTCGTGGGCCGGCTGAACGCCGAACAGGAAGCCACCGGCGCGACGCGGTTCCGGCTGACCGAAAACGTCCTCGATGAGAATCCACTGACCCTGTCGATCTCGGATTCGCACGGGCGCACGCGGTCGTGGACGATCGCCCTCCGCGGACCTTCCAAACCCGCGACCCCGGCGCTTTCGACCCGTGGCAGTGCCAACACGGTTGCGTCCACCTGGACGCCATCGACCGATCCCGACCTTGCCGGCTATCACGTGTACCGGGCGCTCGGACCCGTGGGGCCGTGGACGCGCGTCACACTCGACCGCACCGTGCGCGTCGCCTACTACATGGACACCGGTCTCTTGCCGACCACCAAGTACTACTACCGCGTCACGGCCGTCGATGTCTCCGGCAACGAGAGCGCGCCGTCCAACGTGACGAGTATCAACACCGCGCCGGCCCAGCTCGCGGATTGGCCGATTCTCTTGTCTGCGAATTCCACCTGTCCCCCCGCGGTCGCGGACGTCACGGGTGATGGTTCAAAGGAGATCGTGGCCGGTGCATCGCGCCTGTACGCCTGGAACTGGAACGGGATCGAGCTGCGGGACGGCGACAACAATCCACAAACCTGGGGCGTGCTCACCGGCGCTGTGAACACGGTCGCGGCAGCCGTTTCGATGGCGAACCTGGACGGTAACCCGGGCCTGGAGATTTTCTGCGGCGCGTGGGACGACTCCAGCAAGGCCTTCGTCCTGCGCGCCGACGGGAGCCTGCTGGCGGGATGGCCGCAAAATCCGGTGCCGAACCCCGCGACCAAAGGGTACTGGGCGTCGACGGCAGCGGTGGACGTCGACAACGACGGGATCGCCGAACTCTTCGCACCTTCACGGAATGGCTCGTTGTTCGCGTGGCATGCCAACGGCTCGCCGTTGGGCGCAGCAGCCGCCTTCAAGACTGGCTTCGGTACGAACGTCCGCACGTCGCCCGCGTTCGCGAATCTGGATGCCGACCCGGCACTGGAGATCGTGTTCGTCACGCCCGCCGGGCAACTGAATGCATGGAACTCAGACGGCACGAGCTTGCCGGGTTATCCGGTCAACGCCGGGCTCGCATGCTTGAGCAACCCCGCCATCGGTGACGTCAACCACGACGGGACGCTCGACATCGTGTTCCTCACCGAAGGCGGCGGCGGCTTCGTGCACGTGTTCAATTCGGCCACCGCCACCGAACTGCCGGGTTGGCCGCGCACGCTTACGATCAAGGGCAATCCCATTTCACCTTCGCCGGCCTTGGCGGACTTCGACGGCGACGGCCGGCTGGAGATCGTCGTTGCCAGCAACGGCGGCAGCGTCCCGTCGTTGTCACGCCTGCAAGTGTTCGACTGGCAAGGCAACTTCGTCCTCGGCTGGCCACGGACGGTCGCCAGTTCGAATTCGGAAAGCTCGCCGGTCGTCGCCGACGTTTCGGGTGACGGCGTTCCGGACATCTTGTTCGGCAACGAGAGCGGGCTCTTGTTCGGCTGGGACTGGCACGGGATCGACCTGCCCGGATTCCCGATCACCGTCGGCGACTTCATCCGCGCGACGCCGTTCGTGGACGACGTCGACGGCGACGGCCGCGTGAACGTGGTCCTGGCGGGCTGGGACAAGAACGTCTACGTGTGGGATTTCCCGACCGCCTGGTATCCCGCTGCCGCGCAATGGCCGACCCTCAAACATGACGTGTATCGCAGCGGTGCATACGCGTTCGAGGTCGACACCACGCCGCCCATGCTGACATCGGTGGTCACGAGCCCGTCACACACGGTTTCCACTTGGTCGAACGACAACACGGTCGACGTCACCTGGACCCCGGCAGCGGATCCCAGCGGCGTCGCCGGTTATTCACTGTTGTGGGACGCTTTGCCCACGACAGTGCCGGACGACACCCTCGACACCGCCGGCACGAGTGCCACGAGCCCCGCGCTCGCGGATGGCAGCGCGCACTGGTTCCATCTGCGCGCTGTCGACGCGCTTGGACATTGGACGGCGACTGCCGTTCACTTCGGCCCCTTCTGGATCGACACGACGCCACCCGCCGGCGGCGTGACTTCACTTGTCTCCACACCGCTGCCGGGCGTGTGGACGAGCGACACCACGGTGGATGCCACCTGGGTCGCGAATGCGGATTCTTCGGGAGGTGCACCGCTCGCCTTCTCCTGGGTATGGGACGCCGATTCGCTGACCGTCCCAGATGCAATTGTCGAATCCGACACCGCGGCATCGGCCAGCCCGGCACTTGCGCAAGGCGCACTCCACTGGTTCCACGTCCGCGTCGTGGACCGAGCCGGGAACGCCGCGCCGGACTCCATCACCGCACACTTGGGCGCGTTCTGGATCGACACCACACCGCCCGTAGACCCCAATTCGTTCACCTCCATCCCAGCCGCAGGGGTCTGGGCGGCGGCCGATTCGATCCTCGTCAACTGGAGCGGAGCTACCGATTCGCTCTCCGGTGTGGCGGCCTACTCGATCTTGTTCAATCAAACGGCCGTCTCACAGCCCGACGCGGTGCCGGACTCGGTCACCAACACCGCCCTGGCGACTCCGGTTCTCGATGGGCAGACCTGGTTCCATATCCGCACCCGGGATGCCGCCGGCAACTGGTCCGCCGGTGTCCACTATGGACCCGTGCAAATCGACCGCCTGCCGCCCGTGCTCCCGGCGTCGGTGACGAGTCCATCGCACG
>Ga0315283_10000642_pt1 | contig 26187 bp, 23 predicted proteins | sample YL17G09_0_MG_FD_204541 | JGI IMG/M metagenome (GOLD analysis project Ga0315283, IMG submission 204541) | Sediment microbial communities from Yellowstone Lake, YNP, Wyoming, USA - YL17G09_0 | ecosystem: Environmental > Aquatic > Freshwater > Lake > Sediment | place: USA: Wyoming | collected...
CTCTCGTTGAGCGCGCGATGCGCCAGGCCGCATGGCCTGTGCATGGCTGCCGCATCCTGTGTGCAGAGGCCCGGACTCCCCAGGGCTCCACTCCCGGCTACGACTCTCCAGCGGCGAGGCGGCGACCTCGAAGATTGCGTCACCACCGGATTTTAAGTGTAATAGTGTGAGGTTGATAGCGTCAAACTCGTGGTTCTCTTGGCTCATGCGCCGCGGGGTGGGATGGCGGTATGAGGAAGCCGGACTAGACGATGATCGGCGGGCTCGAGAGCGGGCTTTGGGTAATCGGCTGTGGGGCGACGGGGAGCGGGCAGCGGAGTTCTCGGATCGTGGAAATTGCGGAGGCGACGCGGCATGGAAAGATCCTGCCCATTCCCTGGAACGATGGCCATCCCGACTGCGAAGCGCGGTGAGCTGGGGCGGACGGGGGTGAGTTAGCTCACCGGCGAGTTGACAACGGAGTCGCCGGGTCTTCTCGAGGATCTTGCGGCGCGCCTCCTCGGCGAGGGTCAGAAACAACTAGGTGTACGCGAGCGGCGAGAGGGTAGCGGAGCGCTGGTCGCAATAGATCAGGATCACGGAGTCGGAGGGCAACGGTTGGTGGCGCGCCGGTGGCCGGGCCTTTGAACTGCCCATTCCCGCTGCCGAACGTGCCCCACTCGGCCAGGTGGGTGGGAGCCCGAGCGCTGGCCGAGGCGGGAATCAGCACCCCCGCAAGGACGACGGTGAGGAGAACGGGAGCAACGAGGGAGCGGTGCATCATGGCGACCTCCGAGGTGGGCACCGAACCCCTGCGGGTGCAGCACCCTCGCCGCCCCCACGCCGTGCCCCCCGCCGAGGAGGTCCACCCGCCAGGACGCCGTCTCCGGGGATCGCCATCCCGCCCCACCGTCCACATCGTAGACACTCCCGTCAACGTCGTAAACGATTGCCGGAAAACACATTAAGTTCTTGACTCACCCCCTCACAAAGCGTATTCATGTCCGCGCCCGGCCCCGGGGCGAGGAGGGGAGGTGAGGAGGATGAAGCAGAGCCGGAAGGTTCTCACTCTGTGCGCGGCGCTCGCCCTGGTCGCCGTCACCGCTGCAGCGCTCCCCGCGCTTGCGGCACGCAAGTCGGAGGCATCGGCCACGAGCACGTCGGCCAAGGCGAAGCCGACGACCCGTCAGTTCACGGGCGTCGTGACCGCGCTGGACAAGACCAGTCTCACGGTCGAGAAGGGCGGCAAGAAGCCCAGCACGATGGTGTTCACCAGGCACGCCGAGATGCGGATGGTCGGCGATCTGGAGAAGGACGCCCGAGTGACGGTCTATTACCGCGCAGATGGTCGTGAGACCGTCGCCCTGCGGGTGGTGGTGAAGCCCGTGAAGGAAAGCGCGAGCGAGCGCTGACGAAGACCCGGACCGGGCGGGCTCCCGCGCCCGGCCCCCGGGGCGGCGGGACGCGGCCTGCAACCTACGCGGCCAGCGCCGGACCGTCGCTATCGAGGACATCGCGCACTTTGTGCGCGAGCGTTTCGGGGCTGAAGGGCTTCTGCAGAAAGCTGTTCCCCGCCTCGAGCAGGCCACCGCCCACGAAGGCGTCGTTGGCTTAGCCGGACACGTAGAGCACGCGGGTCCCGGGACGGCGGCGCACGAACTCCTGCGCCAGTTCCCGGCCACTGCGACCCGGCATGACGACGTCGTTGACGAGCAGCGCGATGGGTTCCTGGCAGCGCTCCTCGAGCGCCAGCGCTTCCTGTGCGTCGCCCGCGACCAACACGCGGTAGCCATGTCCGGCGAGCACTTCCACCTCGAGCGTGCGTACTGCTTGCTCGTCCTCCACGACCAGCACGGTCTCCAGCCCGGGGGGCGGTTCGCCCCCCGGGAAGTGGGCGCGCAACTGGGGCTGCAGGAGGCGGGAGGTCACGGCCGCCGGGCTCACCCGCGCAATCGAAGCCGGCTCGCGCCGGCCCGCGTGCTGCGCACCCGCTCGATCACCATCGGGGATTTTTCATCGGACTTCCTGTCGGATGACGACTTGCGCGTCCCTGAACCACGGAGCGGGCGCGCTCGGCGCGCCAAACAAACCGCCAGCGCGACCGCGTGCGGTACCCGGGAGGTTTCGGCAGAACCGGGGGCGCGCTCGAGGCCGGCGCGGGGGTGGGCGGCAGCCCCGTGCCAGCCTGGACTTCAACGCGCGGGGTTCCAGGCAAACGCGGTGGCGACGCGGATCGAGCCTTCGCCGCAGCCGTCCGTCCGCGTCGCTCCTACTTCGTCGTCGTCGTGATGGTGACGCGCACGCTCATGCCCGGGCGCAACGGGCGCACCGGGTCGTTGGGCCCGTCGAGCCCGACCCGAACCGGGATGCGCTGGACCACCTTGGTGAAGTTGCCGGTGGCATTGTCGGGCGGCAGCAGTGAGAACTTCGCCCCGGTCGCCGGGCTCAGGCTCTCGACGTGGCCGCGGTACTTCTTGCCCGGGTACGAGTCCACCGTGATCTCGACCTGGTCACCGGGCAGAACGTTCCGCACGGTGGTCTCCTTGAGGTTGGCGACCACCCACACGTCGTGCAACGGCACCACGCTCATGAGTGGCTGCCCGGCCTGCACGTACTGGCCGACTTCGACCGACTTCCTCGTCACCACGCCCGCCTCGGGCGCGGTGATGAGCGCGTAGGCCAGCACCAGCGCCGCCTGGTCGCGCGCCGCCCTCGCGGCCGCGACGCGGCTCTCGGCACCGCGCAACCCCGCGCTCGCGGCCAGCACCTGCTGCTCGGCGGCCTGCAACTGGGCCTGCGACGCGGTGGCGGCGGCTTCGGCCGCGTCGAGTTGCTGGCGGCTGATGATGCCGCGCTCGGTGAGCGAGCGATAGCGCTCCAGATCGCTGGCGGCCTTGCGCGCGTTGGCCCGCGCCTGCTCGACCGCGGCCCGCGCGGCCTGCAGTTGCGCGGAGGCCTGCCCGGTCTCGCCCTTCCCACCGCCGACCGCGATCGCGGAGGCAAGGTCGGCCTCGGTCTGCGCGAGCCGCGCCTTGACGTCCCGCTCGTCGATGCGCACCAGCACCTGACCCGGGCGCACCTGGTGGTTGTCGTCCACCTCGACCGCGGCGACGTAGCCGCCGACGCGCGACAGGACCGGGATGATGTGTCCCTCGACCTGCGCGTTGTCGTCACCGATGTGCGTGCCCGCCCAGACCCACTGGCGCACCAGCAGCACCGCGCCGGCGAGGACCACAAGGGCGATCACGCCCAGCAGGACGCGCCGGCGCGACGGGCCCGCGGCCACCCGCTCGCCCTCGCTCATCTCACCGTCCGGGCCACGCCGGCCGCACGCGCCAGCGCGATGCGCGCGACTGCGGCCGCAGTGCGCGCGTCGATGAGCGCGTCGCGTCCGCGCAGCAGCGAGGACTGCGCGTTGATCACTTCGATGTTCCCTGCCACGCCGCTCGCAAAACGCTCGCGCGCCTGCGCCAGCTCCTCCTCGGCAAGCCGCAACCGTTCCATCGCCACGCTCTCCTGCTCGAGCCCCGAGGAGACGTCGAGCGCGGCGCCGAGCACCTCGGCCGCGATCTGCTGGCGGAGGTCGCGTTCGCGCACCTCCGACTCGCGCGCCACGGCACGCTGCTCAGCGATGCGGCCCTCGCGGCGCAACCCGTCGAAGATCGGCATCGAGGCCGCGAGCATGACCGTGCGCGTGGCCAGCGCGTCGGAGGAATGCGCCCCGCTGAGGCCGTAGTCCGCGCTGAAGTCGAGACGCGGCAGCCGCTCGGCCTGGATGGCGCGCCGCTCGGCGCCGGCGCGCGCGAGCCGCGAGCGCTCCGCGGCCAGCTCGGGACGCTGCGCGAGCGCCAGCGTGATCGCCGCGTCGGTCTCCGCCGGCGCCGCGGACGAGCCGAGGGTGGTCGAGAGTGTGTCAGAGAGCACGAAGCGGCTCACCGGATCGAAGCCCAGGGCCCGCGCCAAGTCGATCGTGGCGCGCGCAGCCTGGTTCTGCGCCACCAGCAGCGCCCCGCGCGCAGCGGCCTCCTGGGTGCGCGCGCGGATCACGTCGATGCGAGCCGCGGTGCCCGCCCGCACCTGGTCCTCGGCGAGTGAGGCGAGTTGCCGCGCGAGGCCGAGGTCGGCGTCGCGAGCCGACACCACGGCGGCCGCGCGCGTGGCCCGCACATACGCCAGCGCGGTCGTCTGCGCCGCCGCCTCGGCGCTTCCGCCCGCCTCGGCGCGGCTCACACCCACGCCGAGACCGGCGGAGCGCAGCCGCAGCCACGCGGCCGCATCGAACAGCGACTGTGAAGCCCGCAGGCGCGCGTCCACCTGGTTCACGGGACCGATGAGGTCCGGGAACGAGATACCCGGGAGCTTCGGGAACGAGATGCCCGTCGCCTTCAGCGAGTAGGTGCGCTCCAGCGAGAACGCCGAGCCCGAGAAGGTGGGCAGCAGTGCCGCACGCGCCTGGCCGCGGCGGGCCTCGGCCCCGGTCATCCGCAGCGCGGCCATCTGCACCGCGGGCGTGCCGCTCGCTGCGATCGATACGGCCTGCTCGAGCGACATCGCAGCGGCCGTGCCCCCGGACGATGCGAGCGCATCGGCGGACGCCGGGTCGCCAGCGCGCACCGGCGACGACGCGAGCGCTCCCGCCATCAGGACGGCGGCAATCATCAACGTGGAACCGTGCATTCAGGACCTCCGCACCCGACCCACCTTTCAGGGTGAGTGTCCGGGCAAGCCGCTCGCAGTATAGACCGATGCGCCGAACCGGAGCCAAGCCGCAGCCTGCGAAGCGCGAGCGTGTGGCTGCGAGCAAAGCGGCGGGGCGCGGGGACCGAAGGGCGAGCGTGTGGGTAATTGGCCGTCCTTCGGCTCTCCGCGCCCCGTCGCCCCCGAACCCCTCCCGGCGATGCAACCGGGCTGCGCGCGCGTTGCGCGCGCCACGCGGCGCACCTACACTGCCGCGGTCGTTCATCGTGAACGCGCGTTGACCTCCGACGGCAGGACCTCATGCCCGAAGCCCCCTCCGAACTCTCCGACCTCGTCCCGCGCGAGCTCGCCGCCGAGTTGCTCGAACTGGGGCGCGCGCAGGGCGCCGGGTTCGCCGAGGTCTACGCTGAGCGCGCCGTGGTCTCCGTCTTCGCGCTCGAGGAACGCCGCATCCGCTCGTCGGAGTACTCGCGCGGTCAGGGAGCGGGCGTGCGAGCGATCCACGGCCAGCAGACCGGCTACGCCTACGCCGACGGCTTCGACGCCGGCGACCTGCGGGAGGCCGCCCGCGTGGCGGCCCGCATCGCCCGCGACGGCGTCCCGGGCGGGCCGCCACGCGGCTTCGCCGTCGTCGAGGCCCGCGCGCCCTTCACGCTCTCCGCGCCCGTGACGCTCACGCTCGACCCGGCCCGCAAGGTGGAGATGTTGCGCCGCGCCGACGAGGCCGCGCGCGGGCACGACGGTCGCATCCACGAGGTCTCGGCCGGCTTCGCCGATTCCTCGAAGAGCTACCTGGTCGCCAACAGCGACGGGCTGTGGGCCGAGGACCGGCACTTCCTCGCGCGCCTCACCGTGACGGCCTTCGCCACCGAGGGCGAGGTGCGCCAGCACGGTTACGCCGTCGGCGGCGGGAGCGTCGAGGCCGCGTACTTCGAAGGCCAGCGCACGCCCGAGCAGATCGGGCTCGAGGCGGCGGGCGGGGCGGTCACGCTGCTGCGCGCCGAGGAACCCCGCGCCGGCACCTACCCGGTCGTGGTCGCTCCGGGCTGGGGCGGAGTGCTGGTGCACGAGTGCTTCGGGCACGGCATGGAGGGCGACGTCATCCGCAAGCAGTCCTCGATCCGCGCCTCGCAGATGGGAAAGCTGGTCGCGGCGAAAGGCGTGACTATCGTGGACTCGGGGCTGGTGCCGTTCTCGCGCGGCTCCTTCCGCGTGGACGACGAGGGCACGCCCGCCCAGCGTACCGTGCTGGTCGACAACGGAGTGCTGGTCGGCTACCTCTGGGACCTGCTGAACGCGCGGCTCACCGGGAACCGCCCCACCGGCAATGGCCGGCGCGCCTCGTACCGCGACTATCCGCTGTGCCGCATGAGCAACACCTTCATCGAGGCCGGACCGCACCCGCCCGCGGACCTCATCGCCTCGGTCCCGCGCGGGCTCTACTGCAAGAACCTGGGCGGCGGCTCGGTCAGTCCGGCGGACGGCAACTTCTCGTTTCAGGTCACCGAGGCCTGGCGCATCGAGGACGGCCGGCTCGCCGCACCGGTGCGCAACGCCACGCTCACCGGCAACGGCGACGACGCCATGCTCAGGATCGACGGCGTGGGAAACGACCTGTTGATCGAGGGCAGCACCGGCTCGTGCGGCAAGAACGGCCAGTGGAAGCCCGTGGGCGTCGGACAGCCCACCGTGCGCTTCACCGGGATCACCGTGGGAGGCACGGGCACGTGAAGTCGCCGATTGCGGACGCCGCAATCCGGGCGTAGGCTCGCCTCCTTCTCCGGCGCCAGCCTTGCAGGGTTTCTGAGGAAAGGGCCAGCAGGAACAATCATCAGGAGGCCGCCATCAAGAAGCTGAGCATCTTCAGGATCGCTGCGCTCGTGCTGGCCATGTCCCTGTCGTCCGTGGCGCTGGCCAAGCGCCCCACGGGCAGCGCATTCATCCGCGGGGGACTCGAATGCTCGGGGCACTCACTCGACGACCTGAAGGACTACCAGGAATTCAACAACGAGGTGCTGGCGGACCTCGGCCTGCCGCCGACCTGGAAGAACGTCGGGCGTGCGCCGGGATTCAACCTCGAGCTCGGTTATCAGATCCGCCCCGCGATCTCGGTCGGAATCGGTTTCGCGCACACCAAACACTCCGGGGAAAGCTCGAGCGCCGGCCTCGTCGATATCGTCAATGATCGCGGAATCTACCAGGAGACGAGGAAACTGAGCCTTGCCCAGGACTTGGGGGCCTCCATCTCGGAGATCACCGGGAACGTCATGATCTGGGTCCCCGGAGCTGCCGGCCTGTTCCTGGGAGTGCAGGGGGGGGGTGGGGATGGGGGACTACAAGGAGACGTGGACGGCGGTGCTCAAGGGCGACGACTTCTGGACAGTCGATGAGTTCTCGAGTGACTGTCCGGGCATTGGCTTCGTCAGCGGCGCTTTTGCGGGGTACGACCTGGCGTTCTCCAGCGGGGTCTCGGCCTTCGTGAAGGGCGGCTACCGGCAGCGGAACCTGCGGAAGCTCAAGGGACGCTCCACCTCCCTGGAGGACGGGGAGCCCGCACAGCACGAAATGACGTACGAGGATCTCAACGGGACCCTGAAGAGCGTCGGATTCAACTTCAGCGGTATGTTCGCAGCGGCTGGCCTCGGGTTCTCCCTCGGTGGGGTGGAGCGCTGACCCGGCGCTCGCACCGCCAGCGCGCCGGATGATCCGCCCCGGCGACTACACCCCCGCACGGAGGACATCATGGGGATGACGGGCGGACCCCTCGAGACCGCAGCGCTCCTGCGCATCGGCACAGAGGCCGTGGAGCGCGCGCGGGGGGCGGGCGCCGAGCACGCCGAGGCCTGCCTCGAGAGCCTGCGCTCCTTCACCGTGCGGGTGAACGGAGGCGCGATCGAGAGCCTCAAGCAGAGCGTGACGCGCGGACTCGGCCTGCGGGTGCTGGTGGGCGGCGCCCAGGGTTTCGTCTCGAGCACCGACCTCGCGCCCGCCTCGCTCGACGAACTCGCGCGCCACGCCGTGGCGCTGGCGCGCTTCTCGACGCCCGACGAGGCCAACGCCTTCCCCACCCCCACCGACGCCGGCAACGAGGCACTGCCGGACCTCGAGCTCATGGATCCGGCGTTGCTCGCGTGGCCCGCCGAGCTCCGCATCGAGATGGCGCTCACACTCGAACGCGTCGCCCTCGGCTGCGACCCGCGCATCCAGCGCACCGACGGCGCGAGCGTCTCGACGCGCGACGGGCACTCGGCCCTGGTGAACTCGAGTGGCCTGGCGCGCGTCTCGTCCGGCACGACGGTGAGCGCGCACGTGATGCCACTCGCCGGCGACGGCGAGGGCAAGCAGCAGACCGGCTGGTACGGCATGGTCAAGTGCCGGCTCGACGAACTCGAGGAGCCCGAGGCCATCGCACGCGAGGCCGCGCGCCGCGCCGTCGCGCGCATCGGCGCGCGCCAGGTGCCCACCGCGCGCGTGCCGGTGATCCTCTCCCCCGACATCGCCGCGGCCTGGATCGGTGAGTTGTTCGAGGCCTTCAGCGGCGAGGCCCAGCTCAAGCGGACCTCGTGGCTTACGGACCGGCTGGGCGAGACCATCGCCGCGGCGGCGGTGACGCTGGTGGACGACGGGCGGCTGCCATGCGCTACCGGCAGCGAACCCTTCGACGGCGAGGGAATGCCGACGCGGCGCAACGTACTGATCGAGCGCGGGCGCTTCGCCACCATCCTTTACGATCACTATCACGCGCGGCGCTGCGGCGCGCGCTCGACCGGCAGCGCCGTGCGCGGCTACTCCTCGACTCCGGTCATCGGCTCGCACAATCTCTATATCGAGACTGGCGACGAAAGCCCCGAGGCCATCCTGGCGCGGGTGGACCGCGGCTTCTACATGGACGACCAGGGCTCGTACGGATTCAACTCCACCACCGGCGACTACTCCTTCCAGGCACAGGGCTTCTGGATCGAGCGCGGCGTGAAGACCTTCCCGGTCGATGGCGTGACCGTCGCGTCGAACTCGCTGGAGATGCTCCGCAACGTGGCCGCGGTGGGGAACGACCTGCGTTTCCTCGGCAGCGTCGCCAGCCCCACGCTGCTCATCTCCGAGATGACCGTCAGCGGAGGGTAGGGCAGGCATGTCCACGATGCGGGACGCGGCAGTCGCGCTGGGCCTCCGGCGCCCCGACAACAAGTGGCTGGTCGCCGCCTCGATCTCCTTCGGCGCCATCATGGCGACGATCGACATCTCGATCGTGAACGTGGCGCTGCCGCAGATCCGGGGCTCGATCGGCGCCTCGATCGACCAGATGACCGCGCTCGGCACCTCGTTCGCCATCGCGCAGGTCATCATCATGCCGCTGACCGCGTTCCTGGGGCGCTTCGTCGGGCAGAAGCAGGTCTATCTCTTCTGCCTCGGGCTCTTCCTCGTGGGCTCGATGCTCTGCGGCCTGGCGCACACGCTCCCCCAGCTCATCGCCGCCCGTGCCCTGCAGGGACTCGGGGCCGGCGCGCTCCAGCCCAGCCAGATGGCCATCTTGCGGCAGACCTTCCCGGCGAAGGAACAGGGCATGGCGATGGCCGTGGTCGGCATGGTGATCGTGATCGGCCCGGCGATCGGCCCGACGCTGGGCGGCTGGATCGTGGACAACTGGTCGTGGCCCTGGATCTTCTACATCAACCTGCCAGTCGGCATCGTCGGGATCCTCGCGACCCACCGCTTCGTGCACGAACCCGAGGACATCCGGACTGCGAACCGCGCGCAGGCCGAGGTCATGCGCCGGAACCTCGACTGGCAGGGCATCGCGTACATGAGCGTCGGCCTGGCGGCGCTGCAGTACGTGCTCCAGGAGGGGAACCGCAACGATTGGTTCGACTCCAAGGCGATCACCCTGGCGGCCATCCTGGCGGTGGCGGGGATCGTCGCCTTCGTCGTGCAGGAACTGCGCGCGCCCGCCCCGGCGGTGAACCTGCGCCTGTTCCGCGACCCGACCTTCGCCTCCGCCACGCTCATCGGCGGCATCATGTTCGCGAACCTGATGGCGAACATGTTCCTGCTGCCGGTCTTCATGCAGGAGCTGCTCGGCTTCACCGCGCTCAAATCGGGCCTGGCCCTCATGCCGCGCGCCCTGGTCATGATGGTCGCGACCCCGATCGTGGGGCGCATCTACAATCGCGTCTCGCCGCGCCTGCTCGTGGCCCTCGGCGTGATCTGCGTGGCCCTGGGCTCGCTCGAGATGGGCCGCTTCACGCTGCAGACGAGCGACACCGGCATCATTGCCACACTGCTGCTGCAGGGCGTGGGGTTCTCGCTGCTGTTCGTGCCGCTCACCACGGTCGCGCTGAGCCACGTCGCGCGCACCCAACTCACCGACGCGAGCGGTCTCAACTCGCTGGTGCGGCAGTTCGGCGGCTCGGCCGGGCTGGCGATCTACGGCACGCTGCTCGAGCAGTACTCGGTGCGCGCCCGCGCCGCGCTGGCCGTGCACGTGGACCCCTACCGGCCCGAAGTGGCGCAGCGGCTCGAACTGATGACGCGGGGCTTGATCGGCCGCGGCATGGACGCGGCCACCGCGAAGGCGGCGGCGCTGAAGGCGCTGGCCGGCACGGTAGCGCGCCAGGGCGCGATGATCGCCTTCGAGAAGACCTTCATGCTCACCGGCTTCATGATGCTCACGCTGCTGGCGCTGGTGTTCTTCCTGCGGTCGAAGGACCACGAGGCGCCGGAGCCACCCACGGCAGGGCCGCCACCGCCACGTCCGCTGGGCTAACCCGGGCTACGAGTTCCGGAAGCTCGTCACCACGGACACGGCGCGGCGCGGCGTGTGCGGCACGCGGCGGTCGTGACCGAGGCGCACCAGCATGAGCGGCTCCTCGCCGGTCACGCCGAAGCAGCGCAGCAGCGGGCCGCGGAAGCGCTCGAGTTCGAGCGGTGCGTTGATCGGCTGGTGGGCCAGTCCAAGCTGCGTGGCCTTGAGCGCCAACCGCTCGTAGGCCTGCCCGCCCAGGAGCCAGGCCGACTCGTCGCGGACCGTGGTGGTGAGCAGCGCCGCGCCACCCGCACTGCGCACACCCTCTCTCGCACGCTTGGCCAGACTGCCCGCGCCGAAGCGCAGGAACCACGAGTCGGGGTCGTAGTAGCGGCCCGCGAACCAGTTCGCCGGGCCGCTCAGGCCGAGCGCATCCACCGGCACACCGTCTCCTCGGCGCTCCGCGTCCTGCAGGCTCGTGCGCAGCCAGCCGTGTTGCTCGGCCTGGATGCTGCGCTTCGAGACCTGCGCGTGCACGGCGTCGTGCACGAGGTCGGCCAACTCGTGGAGCGCATCGCGGCCGTCCAGCCAGTGCAGGCGCGGGCCGTCGGCCACCTGCGCGCTCAACTGGGCGCGAACCTGGGGCATGAGCCCCCGCCCGTCGTAGTTGCGACGGTTCGTCCGCCGCTCGGTCAGCGCACCGAAGAGTTCGCGGTCGCGCCGCGGACCACCGTCGAGCCAGGTCATCTCGGCCACCACTCCACGCGCGCCATCGTTGGGGCGGTAGCGCACCGTCGGCTGGAGTCCGTAAGCGCGGGCCGCCACGACCAGGTTCTCGAGCGCCGCGCCCAGCGAGACCATCAGGCCGCGCCGGTCGGGGTCGCTCGTGGGCAGCGCGCGCTGGACGTCGGCAAGCAGCCGGATCGATCCCGGATCCACCTCGAAACGCCAGGGCTGGGTGTTCCAGTCGCTGGGCGCGAGCACCGCAGCGCCGACCAGGGCGCGGGCGAGGTCGAGACCGGCGGCGGGGGCCTCGGCCGGGAGTGCCCAAGGCTGCAGCGCGACGGCTCCGGCACGGGCGCGGCGCGCCCAGGCGTCCACGGGACGGAGGGCCGTGTACACAGCCGCACCACCCACGACGACAAGGAACTCCCGCCGGCCCAGGATCCGCGGCGGGTCCGGCTCCAGCGTTCCGGTGATCCGAGACGATAGTGAGGATGGTTCCATGACCCGCAGAGAGTGCGCGGCCCGGGTCCCACGCGTCAACCAGAAAGGACCAACCACTTGGAAGATGGCAACTTAGCTGACAATCTGGCGGGCTTGCGGCCATCCGGGGCTGCGGCTACGGTCGCGACGTGCCACTGGCCCGGTTCATCATGGACGCTTCGCTCGAGTCGCTGGCCCGCCGTCTGCGCTTCCTCGGCTACGACGTGATCAGGCTCGCGGGCGCGCGGCTCGAGGAGGTCGTCGCGGTGGCTCGGCGCGAGGATCGCACCGTCCTCACGCTGAGCGCGCGGCGGCCACGGCGCTGGGCGGACGTCCCGGCGATCACGGTCGCGCGCGGCGACGAAGCGGGCGCGGTGCGGAAGCTGGCTGGGTCCTGCGGCAAGCGGTACCGGGAGGGCACGCACGTCACGCGCATCCGCGAGTGGCTCGAGCATGCGCTCGGCCGGCCGCTCGCGCCGCCGGGAGGCACATCGGGGCCGGGCTGAACCGCCGTCCGCATGGAGCCCTGTGCTAGACTCGACCGTCATCTGGCCACCGGACCCGCTGTACGCGTACCCCGCTCCAGCCGAGGCAACTCCCCGCCCGAATGGACCTCAGCCTCATCCTTGTCAGCTACCGTTCGCGCGAGCCCCTGCTCGCCTGCTTGCGCGCGTTGCGGACCGACGCTCGGGCCGCGGGGATCCGCACCGAGACCGTGGTCGTGGACAACGACTCGCGCGACGGCACGCTCGAGGCGCTGGCCGCGGAGTTCCCGGACGCGCGCCTCATCGCCAACCGCGAGAACGTGGGCTACGCCCGGGCGGTGAATCAGGGGCTGACCGCGACTGGAGCGCCCTTTGCGCTGGTGCTGAACCCCGACTGCACGGTGCAGGCCGGCGCGTTGCGCGCGCTGCTCGACCATGCGGCGGCTCATCCCCGCGCGGGGTTGGTCGGCCCAAAGATCCTCAATCCCGACGGCTCGCTCGAGTTCTCGGCGCGCTCGTTCCCCGATTTGCTCACGTTCCTCTTCAACCGCTATTCGCTCCTCACCCGGCTGTTCCCGGACAACCGCTTCTCCCGGCGCTATCTGCTCACCGACTGGGATCACGCTTCGGTGCGCGAGGTGGGCTGGATCTCGGGCGCCTGCATGCTGGCGCGCCGCGCGGCGGTCGAGCAGGTCGGCGGCATGGACGAGGCCTTCTTCATGTTCAACGAGGACGTGGACTGGTGCCGCCGTATGAAACCGGCCGGCTGGGCCGTGACCTATGAGCCGGCGGCGGTCGTGGTGCACCACATCGGCGCCAGTCGCTCGCGCGTGGCGACGCGCGTCATCTGGGGCCGGCACCTGGGCATGATCCACTATTTCCACAAGCACCACCCCACGAGTCCGCTGCTCTCGCTCCCGGCCGACGCCATCATCCTGCTGCGCGCGGCGCTGATGGTCCTCGCGAACGCGCTGAGGCTTCGCGGATGAGCAGGTTGCGGACGGGCCCCGCGGGAAGGAAGGCGCGCTGATGCCCTATTCGCTCGCGCTCGCACTCGCCGCCTGCGTCCTGACGCTGGGGCTCACGCCCGTGGTGATGACACTGGCGCGTCGCGCTGGCGCGCTCGACCACCCCGGGCCACGCCGCATCCACCGCGTGCCGGTGCCCACGCTGGGCGGTCTCACCTTTGTCGTGGCCGTGCTGGGCGTTGCGTGGCTGGCGCGCGTACTGCCCGGGCCGGCGCGCCTGCTGGAGGTGCGGCCGCTGCTCGGGCTCACGCTGGCCGCGGGCCCGCTGCTCGCACTCGGCCTGGTGGACGACCTGCGCGGCGCCGGGCCGTGGACCAAGCTCTTGGTCCAGGCCTGCTCGGCGATGGTGCTTGTACATTTCGGCTACGGCGTACCGTTGCTGACGAACCCGTTCGGCGCGCCCCTCGAACTGGGGTTCCTGAGCGGACCGCTGGTCGTCGTCTGGGTGCTGGTGGTGGTGAACGCCATCAACCTGATCGACGGGCTCGACGGCCTTGCCTCGGGTGTGGTGCTCATCGCTGCAGCCACGCTCTGGTGGGTGGGCCACGCGCACCTGGACCTGTACGTGATGTTCATCGCAGCGCTGCTGATCGGCTCCACGCTCGGTTTCCTGCCCTGGAACTTCCCGCCCGCCCGCATCTTCATGGGCGACACCGGCAGCCATTTCCTCGGGCTCATGCTGGCCGCCATCGCATTGCTCGAAAATCGCAAGGAGGCCGCGGCGGTGACCCTGCTCTTTCCGCTGGTCGCCCTGGGCGTCCCCATCGCCGACAGCGTGCTGGCCTTCGCACGCCGGCTGGGCAGCGGCCAGCACGTGTTCCACGCCGACCGCGAGCACATCCACCATCGCCTGCTCGGCCTGGGCCTTTCGCCACGCGGCGCGCTGCTCGTGCTGTGGGGACTGTGCGCCATCTTCGGTGTGACGGCCGCAGTGCTCGCCGCGCAGCCGCGCCGGCTGTCGTTCCTCGTGGTGCTGTTGCTGGCGCTGGTCATGTTCGTCGCCTTCGAGATCCTCACCGCCAGCGGCCGCAAGGGCCGCGATCCCGGACGGTGAAGGGTTCCTGAGCCGGACTCCGGGGGCGCGGAACCCCGGGGACGCCACCCACCAGACTCCACCACCCGGTCCCGGCCCCGGCGCGCCGTCCAACTGCACGCACCGTGCCACCCGCAATCCGTTGACACGCGCGGCGCGGCCTGGCCCGACCTGTCCGGCCAGTGTCCATTCGCGTCCATCCACCGACGCCCCGTGGCGAGCGGCCGGGCCGGCCGCCCGATCTGCCGCCCATGGCAAGGGCGCGGTGGTCATCCACCGTGCCCTCGTCACTCCGGTCCCTGGCGCCGTCAGTACGTGATCGTATAGTCCAGCTTCACGCTCCAGAGCGTCCGTGACTTTGATTCCATTGCGGAGAACAGCAGCGGCATGTCCGGGCTGGTCGGGCAATTAAGATCGACGAGCAGGTCGTCGATCTTGGACCGGTCACCGTTCGGACCCGAGAAGACTGGACCTTCGTCCAACCTATCCACCCTGGCCATGCGCACATCGAGGCCGAGTAATCCCTGCTTGCGAACCGGGACTTGCATCCCGCAGACCAGATAGCGGCCCGGGGAGAAACCGCTCTCGTCGGCTCCCGACCTGTAGCGCTTGTAGTAGAAGACGCCCGCGCCGATGCCCGTGTAGGGGTAGACCGCCGCACCCCAACGCCCGTGCCGCACCACCTCGAGCGTGAGGGGAGCTGCGATCTCTGCCGCATCGCCGAAACGGCCCAGCAATTCATATTGGACGAAGCCGCCCACGGACCACTTGTCAAGCACGAAACGCCGGTAGCCGAATCCGCCTCCGACCAACCCACTGGGCGCCTCGCCACCAGAGGCCTTGGCGTAGCCGGCGCGCGCCGACATCCACTGGCTGCCTCGCTTGAGAATGTCCCCGGCAGCGTCTGATGAGCCGGCCGCGAACACCGGCACGGCCGCGGCGCCGGCCAGCGCCGCCGTCATCAGGGCTGCCGCACACGTCATCCGATACCCGTTCACTGGTCGCTCCTTAGTTTCCGGTGGGCCCGAACCCGACGGTGACTCCGGTCGTCAGCAGGTTCACTCTGACCTTCCTGGCGAAGATCTGGTGGTAGAGAGTCTCGAACCCAAGCGAGGTGCCGCCGAAGACGCGGCAGCGCAGCCCCGCTCCAACGTTGATGCCGGCCTTGCTCGCCGCCTCAACGCCGGCCAGCGTCGTGCCGGACGAGGCGGCCGAGACGTCCTGGCTATAGCGGATGGAGTAGGTCCCCGCGCCCGCGCGCAGGTACGGCGCGAAGCGCCCGCGCTCGAGCACGAACACCTTGGCGTGCAGGCCCAGATTCGTGACCGCCCACTTCTCCACCAGCGTGACGGTCGGGGGCTTCTCGGTGCCGGGATCGTCGATGGTGATCACGTCCCCGTTGTGCGTGCCAGAGCTCCCGAAGTAGTTGAAATCCACGCCCGTAGCGAACCACCGGGTCACCCGGTAGCCGGCGCTCAATCCCGCCATCGAGCCGGACTCGGCAACACCGCTGAATGCTCCTCGCGGTGTATGGCTTCCCATCGTCAGTGTCAGCATGCTCTCGGCGTCCGCCATGACCGCCTGCGGGGCCATGCACAGCAACAACAGCGCGCCGGCCACCATCATCCATCGCTTCGGCATCGAACGGCCTCCTCTCAGGGCTTTCCGCGTGCGAACAGATCTGCAACCTGCCCGGTCGGGGCACCCGCAACCGCGGTTTCCAAAGCCGGGCGACGTCGGGTCGAAGCTCCGCCCCACGCCCGCCGGAAAGCCCGCCTATGCTGGCGTCAAGGACGGAGAAGGTACGGTCGGCGGGGATGCCGAGTCAATGCGGCCTCCAGCGCCCGCGCGCGGGCTCGCCGGCTCCGGCTTGGTCGCCGATCGGAGAATAAGGGCTTCCCCTGCCGCCCGACCTTCGCTAGTTTGCAGGTCATGTGCGCACTCTGCGGAACGCAGCCCCAGGCTCGTGGCCTCTGGCGAGCGTTCGCACTGCTCCTGAGCGTGATCCTCCTGATCGGGCCGCTGGGTTGCAGCCGCCGGCAGGCGCGCGACACCGCGCTCAGCTTCGAGGAGCTCTCCGACACCACGGGACTCGCGCGGGGAACACCGATCCTCACCTCGTTCGAGCCCTACCGCATCACCGGCCAGGCGCTGCGCGTGCGCGGCACTTCGAGCCTGCCCGAAGGCACGCGCCTGCAGGTCACCATCGTGCGCGTGGCGACGGGCGAAACGGTCCTCGTCGCGCAGATGACGGTCGAGAACAAGACCTTCGAGACCGAACCGCTCTGGGGTCCGCGCGGTCCATTGCCGGTGGACCTCTATCGCTTCGACCTGCTCGCGCACTTCAACTCCACCTGGCAGCCGGAGCAGGTGTTGCGGGCCACCCACGGCGGCCGCTCGCTCCGGGGCCCGGGCATCACCCGGGGCACCGGCGGGCAGCCAGCCTTCTTCCTACGCGAGGAGCGCCGCCTGTGAGCACCCGATCCCAGCGACCGCCCGCGATGCGCTACCGTCCCGCGCGGCGCACCGACGTCGAAACCCTGGCCGAACTCGGCCTGCTCGCCTACCGGGTCTCGAGTTTTGAGAAGCGGCGCGAGTTCTACACCGACCACCCGCGCTTCTCGCTGCGCGATGTGCGGGTCGGCGAACTGGATGGGCGCATCGTCGCCTCGCTCGTGCTCTACCCGCTGGTCGCCTGGGTGCGCGGCCAGCAGGTGCCGCTCACCGGCGTGGGCTCGGTCGCGGTCTCGCCCGAGCACCGTCGCCGCGGCCTGGGCGAAACGCTCATGCGCTCGGCGCTGCGCGAGCTGCGCCAGCGCGGCAACGCCTTCTCCGTCCTGTACGCCTTCCGCGGCTCGTTCTATCGCAAGCTCGGCTACGGGGTCATCGAGGTCGTGCAGCAGCTCGCCGTCTCGCCCGCGAACCTGCCCGCCTCCGACGAGACGCGCCGGGTGCGCCGCCTGTTGCTGCCCGACCGGCCCGCCGTCGAGGCGCTCTACGAGCGAGTGGCCGCACAGGGCCACTTCGCGCTGGCGCGCACGCGCGAGTGGTGGACCCAGCGGCTCTGGGACTATCCCGGCGACTGGGTCGTCTACGAGGGCCGGCGCCGCGGACAGATCGAAGGCTACCTGCACTACGAGGTGGACACGACCCACGGCCCATTCCGGCTCGGCCTCACGCTGACCGAGTTCGTCGCCGCGAGTCCCGAGGCGCATCGCGGGCTGGTGGGCTACCTCGCCTCGCTCGCCGATCAGGTCCAGGAAATCCACCACGCCACACCGGGCGATAATCTCTGGCTCGCCACGCTCGCGACCGCGCAGAACCTGCGTCCCGGCGCCGAGATGGGCGTGTTGCTCGACACCGGCGGCGTGGCACACGGCGCGATGCTGCGCGTGACCGACGTCAAGGCGGGGCTCGAGTGCCTGCCCGTGAATCCGAACGCGCGTGGCGAGGTCGTGCTCGAGGTGGACGATCCGGTCCTGCCGCAGAACGCGCGCGCCTGGCGCGTGGTCGCGCGCGAAGGCCGGCTGCACGTGAAGCCCGAAGCCACGGGCATCGGGCGCGCGCCGCAGGCAGGCGGGCCCGCGCCGAAGGCGGGGCGCGTGCGCCTGCCGCACCTGAAGGTGCCCGCCGACCTGCTCGGGCCCCTGCTCGCCGGCACGCTCTCCGCCACCGGTGCGGCGGCCGCCGGGCTCATCGAGTCGAGCGGAGGAGCCGAGGTCGTCGATTCCTGGTTCCGCGCGAAGCCGGCGTTCCTCTACCCGATGAACGTGTTCTGATGAGTGACCCCATGAAGCGCTCGCGACGCGGGTTCCTCCGGCTGATCGCGGCCGGCTCGGCGACGGCGGCGATCCCGGCCGCGGCCCTGGCGCACGCGGTCGCCCCGAAGAAGAAGCCCGCAAAGCCAACGCCGGGCGCGCCGGGCGTGAAGCCCGTGGGTCCGCACGAGGGCGCGGGCGTGCCACCCGCGGTGGCTGAGGAGATCCGCAAGCAGAAGGCCGCGCTGGAGCAGTCGCTCCAGGCGCTGCGCGACTACCCGCTGCCGCCGGGGAGCGCACCCGCGTTCGTCTTCGCGCCGCTCCGCCCGCGGAAGAAGGCCGGCACGCCATGATCGGCGAGGACCTGCTCTACGCCGGCATCACCGAACTCTCGACCCGCATCCGCGCGCGGCGGCTCTCGCCGGTCGAACTCACCGAGGCGTACCTCGAGCGCATCCAGCGCTTCTCCCCCGCCCTGAACGCGTTTGAGACGGTGGCAGGTGATGTCGCGCTCATGCAGGCGCGCCTGGCCGAGAGCGACCTCAAACTCGGCCACTGGCACGGCCCGCTGCACGGCATCCCGTGGGGCGCCAAGGATCTGCTGGCGACGGCCGGCCTGCGCACCACCTGGGGCGCGGTGCCGCTCAAGGAGCAGACGTTCGACTTCGACGCCACCGTGGTCACGCGCCTGCGCGAGGCGGGTGCGGTGCTGCTCGGCAAGTGCGCGATGGTCGAACTCGCGGGCGGGCTGGGCTACCGCTTCGCCGATGCCTCGGTGAGCGGCCCCGGCCGCAACCCGTGGGATCCGAAACGCTGGACCGGCGGCTCGTCCTCGGGCTCGGGTGCAGCGGTCGCGGCCGGACTCGCGACCTTCGCACTCGGCACCGAGACCTGGGGCTCCATCCTCTGCCCCGCCGCGTTCTGCGGGCTCACGGGCCTGCGGCCCACCTACGGGCGCGTCAGCCGCGCCGGCGCGATGGTCTGTTCGTGGAGCTTCGACAAGGTGGGGCCGCTCGCGCGTTCGGCCACCGACTGCCGCCACGTGCTCGGCGTCATCGCCGGCGCCGACCCCGACGATCCGACCTCGTCGAGCGAGCCGGTGGACCTCAAACCGCGGCGCCTCGACCTCACGAAGCTCAAGGCGGCGCTCGTACCGCTCGACTTCACGGTGAAGGGCGCCGAGCCCGAGGTGAAGGCGGCGTTCGACAACGCCGTCTCCCAGCTGCGTGCCGCGGGACTCCGGCTCGAGGAGGCGAAGCTGCCCGCGCTGCCGGTCAGCGAACTGGCGGGGATCATCATCGCGGACGAGGCGCTCTCGGCCTTCGAGAAGCTCTACCAGGACGGGAGCGTGAAACGGCTCCGCGACCCGTACGCCCAGTACCAGCCCGAGATCAACGCCGCCGTCACCGGCGCCGACCTGGTCAAGGCCTGGCGCATCCGGCATGTGCTGCAGGAGAAGATGGCGCAGTTCTTCGCCGAATACGATGTCATCGTCACTCCCAACTTCATGTCGGTGGCGCCACGTCTCGAGGACGACCTCACCCAGGCGCTGTCCTACGCCGACCCCGTGGGTGCGATCGGCAACGCCTGCGGCCTGCCCGCGCTCGCGCTGCCCTGCGGCTTCGGCCGTGAGCACCTGCCGGTCGGCTTCCAGATCATGGGCCCGCCCTTCAGCGAGGGCCTGCTGCTCGACCTGGGCGAGGTCTACCAGACGCGCACGAACTGGCATCTGGAGCGGCCGGAGCTGAGGTGAGGCGCAGGGCGGGGCCGCCCGGGTGGACGACCCCGCCGACGTCCGATCTCCGCGGCTCAGTTACGGAACGTCGGGACCGGGATCGGCTGCGCCTCGAGCGAGAGCGTGAAGCAGTGACGCCCCTGCGGGTGCCTCCAGAACTGCGACGACCCGCCGCCGTCCGGCGAGACCAGCGAGTCCTCGCTCGCGAACGTGGCGCACAGCTCGACGGTGGCCGAGTCCACCACGCGGTAACCGTAGAACTCCTTCGATTCCGGGTCGCGGAAGGTCTCGAGCGGCGGCGCCGCAGCCCGCGCCGCCAGCTCGGCGAGCGAACCCGGGAGCGCACGACGCACGTTGTGCTCGGCGATCAACTGGTCCCGGATGGACTTGAGGCTTCCGACGCGGCGCGCGTCGAGCGTGCGCAGCCGCGACTGCTGGGGCGACCCGGACGCGACCAGCCCGAACGCGATCGTGACCACGACCGCCACCACCGCCGCCCAAGCGAGCCAGGGCGTGCCGCCGCGGCGCGCGGCGCCCTCACGTTCCTCGCTGCGCAACTCGGCAAGATAGTGGCCGAAGACCGCGCCGGCGATGGCGAAGACCACCAGCGTCTTCCACAGGATCCGCGCCACCAGTTCGCCCGCAAGCAGCCGCTGCAGGACGAACGTCAGGTCCCCGATCAGCACCAGCGCGGCCACGAAGAGCGTGAGGTACGTCAGCCACTTCCGCACCGCCGAGCCGCGTTTCTCCGGATCGCGCGCCATCGCCCGGCCGATCAGCGTGGAGAGGAAGAGAAAGATCGGGAACGCGATGACCAGCGCGGCAATGCCGTTGCGGATCGCCTCGGTGGCCCAGCGGCTGGCATATTCGATCTGCACCGCGTCCGGCAGCCAGCGGTCCACGATGGCGAACAGCACCAGGCCCAGGTTGAAGGCGGTGATGTAGAGCGTGGCGAAGAGAACCAAATAGAGGAACGCCTCGCGCGCCGAGAGGTAGGGCCGTCGGCGCGGCACGGGCACGGGGAAATCCACCTCGGCGAATGCCGCCAGCGCGGACTCGACCTCCTCCGCCCGCCAGCCCGCTTCCAGGAGGCGCTCGCGGATGGCCGCGCGCGGCAACTCTCGCGCCAGCGACTCACGGACGAATAGCTGCAGGTCAGCGTTCATGACGTGGGTCCCTCCGGGACGGCGGTCGTGCGGCTCGACAGGTGAGACGTCGCATGGTGGCACACGCCGCGGGTCCCGGCCACCGGAAAGCGCCCGCGCCGGACCGCTGGCAGTCCACTGCGCCCGGGGCTAGATTCGCCCGGCGCAGCTTCCGAACCTACCCGTTCCCGGAGCGAGACCATGCAGCCGAGCCGTCCCGAGCCCCCCGCAGCGCCGCCCGACGACTTCACGCAGATGGTGAATGCCTGGCGCGAAGGCCGCATCGTGCTCACGGCAGTCGAGTTGGACCTCTTCAGCGCCATCGGCCACGGCGCCACCGCGGCCGAGGTCGCGAGGCGGCTCGCCGCCGACCTGCGCGGCACCGGCTGCCTGCTCCACGCGCTCGCGGCCCTCGGCCTGCTCGAGAAACGCGGCGAGTCGTTCCACAACGGCCCGGTCGCCGCGTGCTTTCTGTGCGCGGGCGCGCCCGACGACCGCCGCGCGGCGCTGATGCACACCGCCGCGCTGTGGCATCGCTGGTCAGCGCTCACCGAGTGCGTGCGCACCGGGCGACCCGCCGACCGCGGCCCGCGCGACGAAATGGACACGGAGGCCTTCATCGCGGCGATGCACGCCAACTCCACGCAGCGCGCCCCGGCACTGATCGCAGCACTCGAGCTCTCGGGCGTACGCCGCGTGCTCGATGTGGGCGGCGGCTCGGGCGGCTACGCCATCGCGCTGGCGCGCGCGCTGCCGCTGGCCCGCATCGAGGTGCTGGACCTGGCGGACGTGGTGCCGCTCACCGCGCGCTACGTCGCCGCCGCCGGCGTCGCGGACCGCGTCACGACCCGGACGGGCGACCTGAACGCGGACGACTTCGGCGCGGACTACGACCTGGTCCTGATCTCGGCGATTTGCCACATGAACGGACCAGCCGGGAACGCGGACCTGATCCGCCGCGCGGCCCGTGCGCTCGACATTGGCGGCCGCGTGGTGGTGCTCGACCACATCCTCGATCCGGACCGCACCGCACCTGTGGCAGGCGCGATCTTCGCGGTCAACATGCTGGTCAACACGCCTGCCGGCGGGAACTACACCGAGGCGGAGTACTTCGGCTGGATGCGCGACGCCGGGCTCGCCGACATCGCACACGTCCGGATGCCGGGTCCGGCTGGGCTGCTCGTGGGAACGAAGAAGTAACGGTTCCGGCGGCGCGACCTCTACAGCATCTCCTTCAGCCGGATCCTGATCTTCTTCGCCTTCCCGGCGCGCGTGATGTCGAGCGTGTGCGTGCTGCCCTCGGCGCTCTCGTCGAGGATGGCTGCGACCCCTTCGAAGCCGAGTTCCAGAACCGGCTTGCCGTCGAGCGTCGTCACCACGTCGTCTGCCGAGAGTCCCGCCTTCTCGGCCGCCGAACCCGCGAGCACGGCCGCGACCTTCACCGTGTCCGCGTAACGCACCAGCTGGATCCCGGAGCGCGACAGCGGATCGCGGCGCGCGTAGAGCTTGCCGGGCTCGAGCCACATCTGCCGCCGCTCGTAGTCGAGCGTCACCTTGAAGCGCTCGAGCAGCCGGTTGCCGATGTTGCCGGCGTAGTCCTCGCTCGTGAACGCGCCCGCCGTGGCCTGCGAGAGCGAGACCACCGGGTCCACCCAGGAGTAGGGACCGATTTCGAGCTTCTTCATCCGCACCATGCGCGTCGTGAACGTGCCCCCGAACCCGCCACCCATCAGCTCGACGCCGCGCCCGGCCTTGGTCATGAGCTCGTGCCGCTTCACGAACGGCGTGTGCAGATCCACGGTGGAGCCGCTGCCCACGTCCACGCGGAAGTCGCCGGTGATCCCGCCGTCGAGCTTCAGGGTCACGACCGGCGTGTGTCCGGCCAGCGTCATGGGGATGGCCGTGCCCGACCCCGCATACTGGAAGGTCTTCGGCTCGCGGAGCGTGAGCAGGCGGGCGTCGAAATCGAGTTCGTTGACGAAGCGGTTGATGAAGTCGAAGCCGATCACGCCGGCACAGTCCCGCCAGAAGTAGGGCGCGAGCACCGTGTTCACGCTCAGCACCGCGACGCGGGCGTCCTTCACCTCGATGCCGTCGCCGCCCACGGCCGCGACCGTGAGCGACGAGAGCGCGGCGAACGAGGCGCTGCCCGTCGCGCCCGCACCCTGTCCCTGCTGCAGGCCCTCGGTCTGAAGCCCGATCTTTGCCGCGTAGGCGCTGTCGATGACCGTGATGCTCGCACCCGTGTCGTAGATGAAGTCCGCCGGCGGGCCGCCGTTCACGGAAGCCCGCAGCCAGACGTGGCGTGCCTGGTACTCGAAGGGCAGGCGTGCCAGACCCGGCGTCTTCAGGTAGCGCACCGCACCCTGGTCCGACGGCGGCGCGAACAGGTCCGCCGGGAGCACCTCGTTCACCCAGACCGAGTCGAGCGTCACCTGGATCGTGTTCATCGGCTGGCCCACGATCTCGGTGGTCGAGTGGAAGGACATCATGCGCTGCCCCACGCGGCGGTAATCGCCCACGCGGGTGACGGCGGTCTGCTGGTCGTTCTTCGCGACGGACTTCGTTACCAGGCCGGTCTTCAGATCGAAGTACGCGCGACGCGCGCGACCCACCGGCGGCGTCAGCTCGAGCACCGCATAGCGGCCCGCGGAGTCGGACTCCTCGCCCGCATAGGTCACCGAGCCGCCCGCCTGGTCCGCGAGCAGGTAGCTGTCCGTGTCGAACCAGGCGCCGCCCCGCGCTTCTTCGAGGTCCTTGCCATCGAGCTTCAGGACCTTGCCGCCCGGATCGGTGCGCCAGCCGGTCTGGCCGTCGCAGCCCATGCTCACCTTGATCGGACCGATCTCGAAGCGGGTCAGGTAGTGGTCGGGACGCACCGTCCACGCTTCAATCACGCCCTTCATCATGAAGGCCTCGATCGTGGAGCGCGTGTGCACGGAGCGGTCATCGAGCAACGCCTGCCCGCCCATGGCCTGCAGGTAGCGCTCGAGCACGGGCTTCGCCTCGGGCGCGACGGCGGCGCGCGAGACCGGGGCGGCGAGGAGCAGGGCGGCGAGGGCGGTGCACGGGAGTGCGAGTTGCGCGAGGCGTCGCAGGGCGGAAGGAATCATGGCATCCTCCGATCGGGGTTTGCAGGGAATTGACGACGCGCAGCATAGCGTGTGCTACACCAGCGGGCGAATCGCGCGCGGGTGCTTGCAGGCGCGCGGCTCCTGTCCCTATGCTTCGGCCGGCCGCTCATCCGCCCCCACTTCAAGGAGGAACATGATGCTCAGGAGATTGCTGGTGGTCGGAGCGCTCGTCCTGCTCCCCGCGATCGCGCACGCCGCCTCACCCGCCGTGACCGCCTTCGGTCCACGCTTCGGCGCGAGCGTCGATCCGGACCAGTTCGTCGTCGGCGGGCAGCTTTCGCTGCAGGAGTTCGCGCCCAACTGGTCGTTCGACCCGAACCTCGAGCTCGGTTTCGGCGACAACTGGACCGTCATCGCCTTCAATCTCGACGCCTACTATCACCTGCGCCTGTCGGGCTCCGACTGGCGGCCCTACCTGGGCGGTGGATTGGGCGTGAACTTCATCAGCGAGGACGTGCCGCTCGGCGAGCGCGACCACAGTGACACCGAGGTCGGCCTGAACCTGGTGGCTGGCTTCAGCATCCCCGCGGGCTCGGGCGACCAATGGTTCACCGAGCTGCGCTTCGGCCTCGGCGGCATCCCGACGTTGAAGATCATGGGGGGGTTCAACTTCGGCAGGTAGCGGCGGGGCGGGCGCCGTCTTCAGACCAGCGTTATCTCAACAGCGTCACCTTGCGGGTGAGGACCTTCCGACCCTCCGCATCCCCCACCGCGAGCCGGGCGAAGTAGACGCCGTCGGCGAGACGCCTGCCGCCCGCGTCGCGGCCGTCCCAGCGCGCCTCGTGCGTCCCCGCCGGCAGTTCCTCCTTGACCAGCGCGCGCACCATCCGGCCGTTGAGGTCGTGGAGGGTAAGCTGCACGGCTGCCGCGCGCGGCAACGCAAAGGCGAACCGGGCGGCGCCGCGCGCCGGGTTGGGCGCCGGAGCGGCGAAACGCACGAGTGACGGCAGGTCCTCGCCCGGCACGTCCGCCACCGCGTCCGTCGGACAGCCGAGGCAGAAGGTGCGCTGCGCGTTGTAGCCGTACATCGGCCACTGGTCAAGCGGGTCGCTGCGGGACAGGTCGCCGCCGGTGTCGAAGACGGTCAGCTTCTGGGTGGCGAGGAAGACCACCTCGACGTGCCCGTCCGCATCGAGGTCGCCGCTGGCCGGAGTGAGGTGGCAGTTCGCGGGCAGGAGTCTCGGCCAGCCCGGCTGCTGCTCCGCGATGGGGGCGGGCCACGCGTATCCGTTCGCGTTGGGCGAGCCGAAGATCATGACGCGGCCGGTGTCCGCAATGGTCTCCACGATGGGCATCGCGGTCACCGTCACGCCGAGGCCGACGTTGTAGGGCGACGGCCGCGCCTCCTCCGCCGGCGTCACCTCGAACACCCGGAGACTGGAGTCGCGCTGGCCGATGAAGATCTCGGGCGCGCTCGTGCCGTAGGCGTCGGCGAGCGCCGCGCTGGTGAAGGGGCCCAGCGACGCGTCGCTGAACGGCCAGCCGTTCCCGTAGCTGCCAAGACCGTGGTGGAGGACGTAGATGTTGCCCTGCTCGGTGGGGGCCACGATCTCGAGGTCGCCATCGAGGTCCACGTCGCCCAGCGCCGGGGAGACAGCGAAGGACTTGCCCTTGAAGCTCGTCCACGCCGTCTGGACCGGCGCCATCTGCTCCACGCGCACCGTGCCGCCGTACACCACGACGATCTCGTTCTGGCCGTCGTCGTCCACGTCCCCGGTCGCGGCCGGGCACAGAACCGTATCGTTCACGGTCCGTGGGAAGCTGGACAGCGGGTTCCCGTCGGGAAGCAGGACGTGCAACTGCTCCGCCGAGCAGGCCACGATCTGGCGGGACGAGCTCGACGAGAGGGCGCCGATGGACACGAAGACGCTCGTTCCCGTGCCGAGATCCACCGGCCAGCCCGGCAGCGGCACTCCATCGCCGCTGAACGCGTGGACCCACCCCGTCGTGTTCCCCGCCACGATCTCGTTCTGGCCGTCCCCGTCCAGGTCACCGACCGCCACGGTCCCGTTCCACGGGAAGGCCCCGATGCTCTGCGGCCAGCCCGCCAGCGAGTTCCCGTCCTTGTCGAGCACCTGCAGGTTGCCGGCGAAGTCGCCGAAGACGATCTCCTGCAGCACGTCGCCGTCCACGAGAGCGAGCGCCGGCGGAACGGCCGCGGGCGAGGCGAGGGTCTTCGGGAAACCCGCCTCGAGCTTCGGCGTGCCCGGGTCCGCGCGCCACTCGGCGTCGAAGATGAGCGAGTC
>Ga0315283_10000644_pt1 | contig 26141 bp, 18 predicted proteins | sample YL17G09_0_MG_FD_204541 | JGI IMG/M metagenome (GOLD analysis project Ga0315283, IMG submission 204541) | Sediment microbial communities from Yellowstone Lake, YNP, Wyoming, USA - YL17G09_0 | ecosystem: Environmental > Aquatic > Freshwater > Lake > Sediment | place: USA: Wyoming | collected...
TCACCGGCGTCTTCTGCATCGCGGCCGGGCTGGCGCGCCTGGGCTTCCTCACCAACTTCCTGGCGCGGCCCATCCTGGTCGGCTACCTCAACGGCATCGCCATCTGCATCATCGTCGGGCAGCTCGGTGCGCTGTTCGGGTTCCCGCTCACGCCGGCCGGCGTCTTCCGCCTGCTCCTGCAGTTCGCCTCGAAGCTGGGCGAGACGCACCTGCCGACGCTCGCGGTCGGTGCGGGGACGCTGGCCCTGTTGCTGCTGCTTGCCCGCCTGGTGCCCAAGGTGCCGGGGCCGCTGGTCGCCGTGTCGCTGGGCATCGCCTGCTCGGCGCTCTTCGGTTTCGCCGCGCATGGCTTGAAGCTGCTGGGCGCGATCCCGGCGGGGTTGCCGGGCCTGATGATCCCGTCCATCGGCGGGGCCGACTGGACGCCGCTCGCGATGGGCGCGGTCGGGCTGGCGCTGATCAGCTACAACAGCGCCATGGTCACCGCCCGCGGCTTCGCGGCGAAGAACCGCTACGACATCGATTCGAACCGGGAGTTCATCGCGCTGGGCGTGGCCGACATCGGGGCCGGGCTCCTCGGGGGCTTCGCCATCAGCGGGGCCGACTCGCGCACGGCCGTGAACGACTCGATGGGTGGCAAGAGCCAGGTCACGGGACTGGTGGCGGCGGCCGGCCTGGCGCTGACGCTGTTGTTCCTCACGCGGCCGCTCGGCTGGCTGCCGATGGCCGTCCTCTCGGCCGTCCTGGTCAAGGCGGCCATGGGCCTGCTGGACCTGAAGGGCCTGGCGAACCTGCGTCGCGTGAGCCCCCGGGAGTTCCGGCTCAGCCTCATCACGCTGCTCGGGGTCGTCACGGTCGGTGTGCTGCCGGGCGTGGTGGTCGCGGTGGGCGTGGCGCTCGTGCAGCTCCTGATCACGGCCTCACGGCCGCACGACGCGGTGCTCGGTCGCGTCCCGGGGACCAGCGACTTCCGCGACACGACAACCCATCCCGAGGCGGAGACGGTCCCGGGCCTGGTCCTCTACCGCTTCGACTCGGGGCTGGTCTTCTTCAATGCCGACCACTTCAAGGCGCGTGTGCGGAGCGTGGCCCGGGAGGCGCCGGCGCCGGTGCGCTACCTGGTGCTCGATGCCGGGACCATGCCCCAGCTGGACTCGACCGGGGCCGCCAGTCTGGACCAGGTGTGCGGCGACCTCGAGGCCGAGGGCATCGCGATGGCTGTCGCGGCGGCGCGAAGCCCGGTCCGCGCCATGCTCGATCGGACCGGCCTCGCGGAGCGCATCGGACCCGAACGGATATTCCCCACGGTCGCCTCGGCGGTCAAAGCGCTCTCGGGGGCCACGTCGTGACCCGCCTCCGTCCCGGCGGCCGCACGTCTTCCAGCGAAAGGTGATCCGCGTGCCACCCACCCAGCCCCGTTTCCACCTCCTCGCGAAGCCCGCGGGCGCGGCCTGCAACCTGGGCTGCAAGTACTGCTTCTTCCTGTCGAAGGAGCTCCTCTACCCGCGGAAGAGCCCCATGATGGAGGAGGCCGTGCTGGAGGAGTACATCCGCCAGCTGATGGAGTCCTCCCCGGGCCCGGAGGTCCACCTCGCCTGGCAGGGGGGCGAGCCGACGCTGCGGGGCCTCGACTTCTTCAGGCGCTCGGTGCAACTGGCCGGGCAGTACCGGAAGCCCCACCAGCGCGTCGTCCACACCATACAGACCAACGGCACGCTGCTCGACGACGAATGGGCCGTCTTCTTCAAGGAGCACAACTACCTGGTCGGTCTCAGCGTGGACGGGCCGCGTGAGCTGCACGACGCCTACCGCATCACCAAGCAGGGCGAGGGCAGCTTCGACAGCGTGATGCGCGCCTGGGAGTTGCTGCGGAAGCACGCCGTCGACGTCAACATCCTCTGCACCATCCACGCCGCCAACGCCGATCACCCCCTCGAGGTCTACCGGTTCTTCCGTGACGAGCTGCAGGCGCAGTACATCCAGTTGATCCCCATCGTCGAGCGCGCGACCCCGGAGACGATCGAGCTGGCCAACCAGGGGTGGGGCGGGCAGCGAGGCAAGGACCGGCCGCTGTACCGGCAGGAAGGCAGCCTGGTGACCGATCGCACGGTGACGGCCGAGCAGTTCGGCCGGTTCCTGACCGGCATCTTCGACGAATGGGTGAAGCGGGACGTGGGCAAGGTCTACGTCGTCACCTTCGACATCGCCCTGGGGAGCTGGGTGGGGCAGCACAACCTCTGCATCGTGTCGCCGACCTGCGGCAACGCCCTGGCCCTGGAGCACAACGGGGACGTGTACTCGTGCGATCACTTCGTCGAGCCGGGGCACCGCCTCGGCAACCTCATGGAGACGCCGCTGCAGACGCTGGTGACCTCGGAGAAGCAGCGTCGCTTCGGCCAGAGCAAGTTCGACACCCTGCCGAAGTACTGCAGGGAGTGCCCGGTCCTCTTCGCCTGCTACGGCGAATGCCCGCGCAACCGCTTCATCCGGACGCCCGACGGCGAAGAGGGGCTGAACTACCTGTGCGCCGGCTACAAGGCGTTCTTCACCCACATCGACCAGCCCATGAAGACCATGGCGAACCTGATCCGGCAGGGCCGCTTCGCCGACGAGATCATGCAGATGTAGCGGGGTTCACAGCGCATCCGAAGCAGCCAAACGACGAGGGAGAGACGAAGCCATGCCCGAGAAACCCAATATCCTGATGTTCCATGTCGACAACGTGAGTGTCGGCGATTTCGGCTGCTATGGGGGCGCTTACCCGCTGGGTGCGAAGACGCCAAACATCGACCGGTTCGCCGGCGAAAGCCTGCTGCTGACCAACTACAACGTCGAAGCCCAGTGCACGCCCAGCCGCTCGGCGCTGATGACCGGCAGGCACCCGGTTCGCACTGGTTGCATCACGGCGCTGCCGGGTTCCGGGTTGGTGGCCTGGGAAGTGACGATCGCCGACAAGCTCAAGGCGCTGGGCTACAGCAACGCCTGCTACGGCAAATGGCACTGCGGCGAAGATGTTGGCAGGCTGCCGACCGACAAGGGCTTCGACTACTGGTACGGCTTGCATGGCACCTGGGACGTCGCGCTGTGGCCCGACGACAAGTGGTTCAAGAAGGAGACCATCGAACCCGAGCACATGGTGGAGTCGAAGGGCAAGGGTGACGTGCGCAACGTGAAAGTCCTCGACAAGGAAGTCCGGCGCAACATCGACCTCGAATTCATGGAAAAGGCCGGTCGCTGGATGGAGGATGCGAAGGCGAACGGCCAGCCCTTCTTCATCTATTTCAACCACTCCAACGTGCACTTTCCGGTGCTGCCCAGAGCGGAGTACCAAGACTCGTCGAATGGGGGCGCCGTCGCAGACTGCATCCAGATGGTCGACGGCGACTTCAAAGTCCTGCTGGACAAACTCGAGGCACTGGGGCTGCGCGACAACACGATCGTGATCTTCGCGGGCGACAACGGCCGGGATACGTCGTTCCATGCGCCGGGCAACCGCAATGCTCCCGGACCCTGGCGGGGCGGGTACTTTTCGACTTATGAGGGCAACAATCGGACCGTTGGCATGATCCGTTGGCCGGGCCAGATCGAGCCCAGAGAGTCGGACGAGATGATGCACGTCACCGACTGGCTCCCGACGTTGCTGAACATGATCGGTCACAAGGAGAGCGTGCCGACCGATCGCGTGATCGATGGTTGCGACCAATCCCCCTTCGTCACGGGCAAGCAGGAGCATTCGAATCGGGACTACTTCCCGATGTTCTTCGATCATCTGCACGTGGGCATGCGATACAAGAACTTCAAGGTCCTGACCCACAAGATCGAGGATGGCGCAGCGCCGATTCAACAACTTGCGATTCCGCACATCTACAACTTGACTGTCAATCCGGACGAGGACACGCCATACAACTACGAATTGGCTCATTCTTGGGTGCTGTACAAGGTGTTCGGGCCCAAGACTGCGGAACTGCGGGCGTCGTTGAAGAAGGACAGCGTGCCTTTTGGAGCTCCTCTGGATTTCAATCCGTACGCCAAGTGAGACGGTGGAGGGCGATCAGGCCAGGCAGCGACGTGAATGGCCAGCGAACGATCGGTTGCACGGGACGACGGCAGGCGGTCGCCGCTGAATCGGGGCTTTATCGAGACATGACGCCGGCCGCTGCTCCGTAAACTCACGATGCGAGTGTCTCAACGTCATTGGCGGCTTCATGGCCTCAGGGGCGAAGGCCCCGGAGGGGGACGGATGGCTCCTGCATCCAGGTGTCGGCAGGTGGCTGCGCGAAGCCTCGCGGCGGTTCACGGCGTTCGAGGGAGGTTCGAGATGCGTATGTCCCGTTGCGCGGCGGGGCTGCTGCCCGCCGCACTGATCGTTGCCGGGCTCCTGAGCGGTTGCGCCACGTTCCGCGCGTCGAAGCGCATCGACGTGGGCCCGTTCTCCGAGAACACCACGGGGATGATCGGCGAGCTGCAGAAGTTCAATCGCCCCGCGGTGTGGACGCACCTCAAGAAGTACCAGACGCTGCCTTCGGTGAAAGAGGCACAGCAGTCCGTGGGGCAGGTCCGTGTGCTGATGCGCGGCGTCGCCCTCTATTCCTCGCAGATCGTGGCGCTCTACCAGTCGCCCCTGCCGGAGGAACGGAAGATCGCCGAGCTGGCGCGCTACATGAACGACATCATCCGTCCGGGCCTGAGCACGGTCGTGTCGCCCGACTTCGCGGTGACTCCCGGCTACATGGACACGCTCGTCCAGGACATCCGCACGCGCAAGACGCTGCTCGGCGCGCTCGCGGCGGCCCAGCCGCTGGTGAGCCTGACGGCGACCGCCGGGGACGTGCTCTTCGACCGCCTCGACGATGACGTGCAGACGGCGACCGTGGACATCAACGCCCGCATCGAGGCGGAGTTCGCCTCGATGAAGGTCCAGATCGCGGAACTCGGCGCGATGCACGTCGCCAGCGTGGGCAGCTACACGATGCTCCAGCGCTATCGCGGCGGTGACCAGGCCGCTCTGGATTCGCTCCGGCGGGACGATCCGGGGATCCGGGACCTCATTCCCTCCGGCCGGCCGCCGACGTCCAGGGAGCTCGACGCCGTCGAGCGCTACGTCATCGACCGCACGACGACCATCAAGACGCTCCGGGACCAGCTCGAGCCGGATTTCGTCGTCTACCGGGAGAACCAGGCTGAACTGGAGATGCTGAGGAGCCAGACGGACGAACGCGCCCGGCTCGGGCGGATCGTGCTGATCCTGTGGCAACGCTCGCATCGGAATCTCGCCGCCGGGATCGCCGTGGCGCCCATGGTCGACGTGACGGGATTCCTGAGGAACACGATCAGCGTTGGGTCCAAGGGCATCCTTCCGTAGCCCGGGCCGCACGGAACGAAGCCAGCGCCCGCTCTGCGGCGTCCCGGGATCCGGGCGCCGCCGGGTGGCTGGGCGGGAGGGGGACACGTGAGCGCGGGCTTGAAGAACATGCGGATGCCGCTGTGGGCGATACCGGTGGGTTACTCCATCGCGGCGCTCGCCGGCGGGTTGGTCCTGCCGAGAGTCGAGAGCCTCCTGCTGCCCCAGATTGCGGCGGGCGTGAGCGCTCCGGCGGCGATGGCCGTCTTCTCGTCGATCGCGTCGGGCATGATCGCATTGACGGGGATCGTCTTCTCCCTGGCGTTCGTGATGGTGCAGTTCAGCGCGACCGCCTACTCGCCCCGCCTGGTCCTGTGGATCGTCCGGGACCCGGTGCTCTTCCACGCGATGGGCGCGTTCACGGGGACCTTCCTGTACTCGCTGGGGGCGCTGGCCTGGGTGGACCGGTACGGCTCCGGGAGGGTGCCCTTCTTCAGCACGTGGCTCGCCGTCCTTCTTCTCCTGGTCAGCGTCGGCCTGTTCGTCGCGCTGGTGCAACGGCTCGGCATCCTCCAGGTCCACCGGATGCTGAAGTTCACGGCAGGTCGCGGACGTGAAGCGATCGACTCGCTCTATCGGTCCCGCGGCGCGGTGGCGGTCGTGGATGCGGACGGGATCCGCGGGACGCCGGTGACGCAGGTCGTGAACCACGTGGGGCCGCTGAGCACGATCCAGGCTGTCGATCGGGAGGCCATGGGCGCGATCGCGGAATCGAACGGAGCCGTCATCGAGGTGGTGCCCGCCGTGGGAGACATCGTCGTCGATTCGATGCCGCTGCTGCGGATCCACGCGGCGGTCCGGGCCGTCCCCGAGGAGGCGCTGCGCGCGGCCGTCCAGCTTGGCGATGGGCGCACGTTCGAGCAGGACCCGATGTACGCGATCCGGCTCCTGGTCGACATCGCCATCCGGGCTGTTTCGCCGGCGGTCAACGACCCGACCACCGCGGTCCAGGCGCTCGACCACATCGAGGACCTGCTGGTTCGCCTCGGACGCCGCGACCTGGACATCGGGGCGTTCCGCGACCGGGCGGGCGCCGTGAGAGTGCTGGTGCCGTGCCCGAAGTGGGACGACTTCCTGGCGCTGGCGCTCGACGAGATCAGGGTCTGCGGTGGTGGGAGCGTGCAGGTGGTGCGCCGGATGAAGGCGCTGATCGACGACCTGCTCTCCGCGCTGCCGGAGGAGCGGCACTCGGCGCTGCTGCACCACGGTGAGCTGCTGGGGGCGATGGTGGAGAGGTCCTTCGCCAGTCGGACGGAGAGACTGGAGGCCTCGATCGGGGACCGGCAGGGGCTGGGGGGGCCTGGACGGCTGACCGGAGGCTGACCAATCGCCGGCGGTGCCGCGCGGCCACGCCTGGCAGTCGCCGAAGTGGAGGACCCGGGATGAGAACCTGGTTGCTGGGAGTGTTCGCGGTGGTCTGCGTCGCCCTGTCGGCCGCGGCCGGACCGCGGGCCGCCCGGGCCGGATCGGACCCGCCGGTCGCCGCCGCCCTTGCGCGACAGGTGGGCCCGCACTGCTTCCCCGGTGTCACGGGATTTCCCAACCCCTTCCTTTCGACCTACGTGCACAGCAGCACCGGCGTGGCCCGGACCCAGGGCATGGAGGTCGGCCTCTTCAGCCTCGACGACCCACCGCGCTTGCTCGCCAGCAGGCAGGTCGACCTCACGTACCTGACCCAGGAGTTCGAGTTCCAGCAGCGCGTCCGCAACGCTGTCGCCGTGCGGCTGGCGCTCTCAGGAACGGGCCGATTGGGGACCCAGACGGCGGCGCTGCTCACCGAAGGCGTCTCGGTGATCATGGGCTGGGCCGCCGGTGGCACCCTGCGACTGTCCGAGCGGCCGGGCTTCCTGCTGTCAGGGAGTCTCGACGTCACGGGGAACTCCCTGACCGTCGTCTCGCCTCGCACGTTCGTCGAGGACGTACTGGCCAACGGTCTGAGCGACACGACCAATTCGCTGGCGGAGGGATACGCTAACGTTCGCGTGACCACGGGGCTCCGCGCGGCCTGGGGCCGGAGCGCGACCACGGGCTACATGCTCTTCGGGGACGTTGGTTTCCAGGATCCGTACGGCCCGCGCGAGCCCACGGAAGCCTACTGGCAGGTGGGCGGCGCCTGGAGCCTCGACATGCGTGAGCGCTGGCGCCCCGATCTGGGGTTCCTGGCCAGTGCTGCGTTCCGTTCCAGTTCCTCCCGCAACGAGGACCTCGGTGGCGGAGGCTGGACCGCGGGGCTGGGGATCTTCTACACGGGCAGGCCCGAACTCACGGTCGGCGTCCAGACGCTCTATACCCGGTTGCGTCAGACCAAGGTGGACAACGAGTTCGGCGCGCTCGGCCTGAACTTTGTCCTGCGCTACGACTTCTCTTAGCCCGGGCCTGAGATGCGGGACGGCCGCGAGCGGGAAGGACGCATGAAGCCGATCATCGTGTGCGGGCTCGCCGTCCTGGCTCTGGCAGGCACCGGGGTCCTGCAGGCACGCGCGGGGGGAAGGGCGCCGCCGCCGCCCGCCAACTCCCGGGGCGCGCCGGCGCTCGAGGAGTTGCGGCGCGCGACCTACCAGGGGATCGAAGAGGCCGGGGACCCGGTCACTCTCTCCGGCGGGCAGTGGGCGGGCCCTCCGGCCGTCAAGGGCAGCGCGGTCGCGCCGAGCGTCGTCCTGGTCGGTCACTTCCGCCTGACGGGCGACCTCGAAGGCGATAGGACCGAGGAGGCGGTCGTGCTGCTCGCCGGGAGCGCGGGCGGCAGCGGCGAGAACCTCTACCTGGCGGTGGTCGGACGCAGGAAGGGCCGCCCGTGGAACGTCGCGACGGCGCTGCTCGGCGACCGCGTGCAGGTCCGCGACGCACAGGTCAATGCCCGCCGGATCATCGTCGACGTCTTGCAGGCGGGGCCGAACGACGCGATGTGCTGCCCGGGCGAGCTCGCGACGCGGCGCTGGACGCTCGAGTCGGGCCGGCTGAAGGAGGCCCCGGCACGGGTCACGGGCAGGCTTTCCCCGGAAGCCATGGGCGGGGTGGAATGGGTGCTGCGCGAATGGTACCGGGGCGAGGCGGCGCCGGCGGAGCCCGAGGTCACGCTGCGGCTCGACGCCGGCAACCTCGCCGGCAGCGCCGGCTGCAACCGGTACTTCGCGCCGGTGAAGGCCGGCTCGACGCCCGGGGCGCTCTCCGTGGGGATGGCGGGCTCGACGCGGATGATGTGCCCGGAAACGGAGATGTCGGTCGAGACGCGGTTCCTGCGGCAACTCGCTGGCGTTGACCGGATGCGGTTCACACCGGGGCGGCTCGGGCTCGGCTACGAGCGGGACGGCAGGCGGGGGATCATGCTGTTCGAGCGGCGGGCGAAGCCGTAGCGTCCGGGGCCCGGTGGCGCGGGGCGGTCTCCACGGCCGACGCCAGACCGACGACCGTGAGGATGAGCGCGAGATTGGGAATCCTGGGGGTTGCGGCCATTCGGCTGTTCCTTCCTGCGATCATTTCACGAAGGTGCTACCCGGCCTGGGGCCGTGACTTGCGTTGGCCGGGACTCGTGTGTGCTAGGCTCCCGCCTTCGCGCTCGAAGCCTGCTCACCTTCGGTTCGCTGACCCAGGCCTGCCGCCGCCCGTGCGCGGGCCCATGCTTTCCACGAAGGAGATGCCGATGCGCAGGCTGATCTGGATCCTGGCGATGCTCCTGCCCGCCGCCGCCCTGGCGGATGAGTCGGCCGGGATCCCGGTCGCGCCTGGCCCCGGCCTGGACACGCTCGCCGCCTACGCGGGTCGCCAGGTGAGCGCGATCGGGCTGACCGGTCATCGCGCGACCAAGGAGTACGTGATCCGCCGCGAGATTCGCACGCGCTCCGGCCAGCCGCTCGTCATCGAGACGCTGCGCGAAGACGTCCAGCGGCTCGAGAACCTCTCAATCTTCGCCGAGGTCAAGCTCGCGGCGACGGCCGAGGGTGACAGCGCCGTGTCCATCGGTCTCGCGTTCCGCGAAATGCCTTCCGTGATCCCGGTGGTGGGATACCTTTACACGGAGGAAAATGGCTTTTCGGTCGGGCCGGGGATCTCGTCGCTCAATCTCGGCGGCAAGGCGGTTTCACTCTCCGGCCGGGCGTATTTCGGCAGTGCCGATCAGTACTGGGTGCGCGGAACGTGGCCGTGGATCACCGGCAATCACGTCTCGCTGGACCTCTATGCCGCACGCCTCATGCGTCAGGACGTGCGCAACGACTTCAGCGAGCGCAGTGACGAGCTGACGGCCAAAGTAGGCAGCTACGTCGGGGACCGCGGGCGGCTGATCGCCAAGGCGTCCTTCCTGCAGATGAAGAGTGACGTCGCAGGCATCACGCTGGCTTCCGACAATCAGGACCAACTGCACGGTCTGTGGGTCTCGGCAGGATGGGATTCGCGGGACTCCTTCCGCGCGCCGCGGCGCGGATGGCAGAACGAGCTCGAACTGGGCAAGACCGGCGGATTCCTCGGTGGCGATGGCGACTTCGAATCGCTGAACCTCGACCTGCGGCACTGGCTGTCGGCGGGGCGCGACCAGCGCCTGCTGCTGAGCGGTCTGCTCTCCCTTCAAGATGGGACCATCGGCGCCGACTTCCCGAGCTACCTTCGCTACTACATCGGTGGCGTCAACTCGGTGCGTGGCTACGGAGTTGAGGGCCCGTCGGAAGGGCAGGCGGGCAGGAACCAGCTGATTGGAACGGTGGAGCACTCGTTCACCCTGTTCCCGGTGCGGCGATTCGATGTGCTCAAGTGGTCGTTTGGGATCGGCCTCGAGGCCGCCGTATTCGGCGACGCCGGCCAGTCGTGGAACGAGCAGGCGGAACTGGCCCTCGACCGCACCCGGTGGGGTGTCGGGTTCGGACTGCACCTGCTCGTGCCGGGGGCGGAGATGGTGAGGCTCGAGTTGGGCTGGAACGGAACGGACCAGGTCCGCTTTCACTTCGCGGCGGGATCCAAGCCCGCTGCCCAGCGCTCGCGCGTGCGCTAACGCCTGCGGGAGGCGCGCCGTCATGCGATCCGCTTGCAGGGGCCCCGGTGCATGCCCGGGCCTGCCCGCGGGCGCCAGGGCGATGAGGACCAGGTTGCAGCACAGGTCCACCACGGACTCCATCGGAGGATCGAATCAGAGAGGACCGTACCCGCCGCGTCGGCGAGTGCGGTCCCCTGTCGAGCTCAGCCTGTGGACCGGCGCAGCGTCAGCCGCTGCCCCCGGGCGCTGGTTCGGAGCGAATCAGATCTTCCGATAGCCGCTGTTGTCGACCTTGACCGTCGTGCCTTCCGATTTGAGATTGAACGTGGTGGTCGCGACGTGGATCGTTCCGTCGGGGAGCGCGTTGAAGTCGGCCACGAAATCGACCGGGTCCTTGTCCTTCGCAGTGCTGTACGACGAGACCGCAACCTTCAGGATGCGGTTCGTGTTCGCGTCCATCTCGACCGTCAGCAGGTCCCCCGGCTTGAGGTAGTCCCTGATGTCGAGTCCCGCACGTCCCTGGTTGTCGGGAGGGCGGACCGACAGCCTTCCTTCCCCTCGGGCGGCCTGGATCCTGGCTGGGTCCGGCGGCAGGTACGCATGCACCAGAGCAACCGCTCGCTCCATCGACGCCGCGATCTCTTCCTTCTTGCTGGCGGCGGCCCTGCCGCGCAGACCGCGCTTCTTGCCGCCCTCGGTACCGCCGCCGGTCGCGACCTTCGTGAGCTTGCCCTCCGCGTCGTAATAACAGCGATTCTGCTTCTTTCCCTTCTCCTCGCCCTTGAGCGAGATCACCGACGTCTCGATCCACTCATAGTGCTTCAGTTCGGCCATGCTCGTCTTGAGGTTCTCACTCAAGGTGGCGACATTGTCCTGCGTCGACTGCTGAGCGCTGGCCGCCATCGTGACAAATCCAGCGAGAGCAAGAGCAATCAACCCGGCCCGAATCGATCTCATCTGACCTCCTATGTCGGCCTAGCGAGCACGATACCTTCTGTGAAGTTATCAAGTGCTCCGGCAGCGGTCAATCGCACCCCATGCGAAAGCAGCAGGCGATTGGAATGACGGTCGCGGATCAACTCGTCAGGGTTCCTCCTGGCGACGCGTCAGCGGCTTCGCGCCGCGCAGGACAGGGTCCGAGGTCCTCGCGCTCCGCTCGGGACGAGCTTCGAGGCGAGGACGTCGTGCCCACGGCGCACCCTGCGTGTTCCACGCCAGACGTCATTGACGCCTCACGGGGGCTCCCGTAGCCTGCAATTCGTCTGCGGGCGTCCCGCACCTGCGTTGTTCCGGGGGCGATCACATGTGTCTGTTCCGCTGGATCCCGGTTGCCGTGCTCGTATCCGTCCTGGCCGCCAGCTTTCCGGTCAGGGCGCAGGACGTGCAGTACTGGGACAACACCTACGGCACCCGCTCGACGCTCCTGAGCGGGGCCGTGATCGGCAGCGCCACGGATCTCTCCGCCACGTTCTACAACCCAGGCGCGCTGGCCCTGTTCCAGGAGCCGGCGTTCATCCTTGGAGCCAGAGCCTGGGACTTCAGCTCGATCCAGGTCAGGAACAGCGCCGGGCGGGGCGCCGATCTGAACACCTCGATCAGCGGGCCCGCTGCCGACCTGGTCGCCGGTCTCTTTCCCGTTCACTTCGTGAGCGGCGACCAACTGGCGTATTCGTTCCTCACCCGGCAGGGCTCGAACCTGCGCGTCCAGATGCGCACGGAGGCCACCGCCGACGTCACTCCCGCGCACCCCGGGGACGAGACATTCGTGGGCGAGGTGACGCTCGAGCAGAACCTCTACGAGTCGTGGACGGGACTCACCTGGTCTGTTCCCGCCGGCAAGAACGTGGGCGTGGGCGTGACCCAGTACGTGGCCTATCGCAGTCAGCGGGGGCGTCTGCAGACCCTGGGGCAGGCGTTTGCGCTCGACGGCCAGGTCGCCTCGGCGACCGAATTGAAGGAGTTCGACTTCACCGACTGGCGCACCGTGACCAAGGCGGGCCTCCAGGTCCGCCTGGCGTCGCTCACGCTCGGCCTCAACCTGACATCGCCCGGCCTGCATCTCCAGGGCGGCGGCACGGTCGCGGTGGACACGGCCATCACCGGCTTCGATCTCGACGGGGACGGAGTCGCGAATCCGGTGTTCATCGCCGATCAGCAGCGCGACGTCAAGGCGCACTACCGCTCGCCGCTCTCCGTGGGGCTCGGGGCGGGGTGTCGCGCGGGCAGCACCGGGCTGCACGCGAGCGCCGAGTGGTTCGACCGCTTGGCTCGCTACCGGGTGCTCGACACCGCTCCCTTCACCTCGCAGAGCTCGAGGGTTCGCACGGAAAGCCCGATCGTCGATGAGGCGAAGAGCGTGCTCGATCTCGGCGTCGGCCTGACGCAGCGCTTCGGCGAACATCTCTCGGGCTTCGGAGGATTCTCGCTGGATCGCACGCCGCGAGTCCCGGGCACGGCTCTCTCGGTCGGCGCCTGGGACATCTACCACGTCTCGTCGGGGGCGGAGTTCAGACTGGGGCGCACGGACCTGATTCTGGGGGTGGTCTACTCCTTCGGCCGGGAGGATGTCGGGCAACTCGCGGATCCCGGCGCAGGAAGTGGGAGGGGGCTCGGCCCGGGCCCATCTCCCGACGCCGAGGTGCGTTTCAACAGCCTGCGCGTGGTCTTCGGCTTCTCGTACGGCGCGGCTCGCCAGGAACCGGATCGTCAGCCCGGGGCCTCGGCCGCGCCCTGAGGTCCGGAAGGAACGACGCCGGCGATTGCGAGGGTTGATCTCCGCCGGGTCTGCCCGGAACCACGAACGGCGGTCAATTCACTCTGCGGGCGCGGGGGCCGCCGGCGGAAGACGGGCGATGCTCCGGACCGCTGCTGCCGCCGCTCGGCCAGCCGACTGCGCCCAGCCGCCGGGCCCGCCCGCAACTTCGCCATGACATGAGCGCGGGCGCGTTCCCGGGTTTGACACGTCCCCGGGAAGCGCCCGCGCATGGCTGCTGATCGCGCGGTGCGGCGCCTACTACGGCGCGTTCACCACGATGTAGGTTACCTGCGATCCCTGGTACTGGGGCTGGTAGTACGTCCCGCCGCAGTTCTGGTACGTGAATCCATTTGAAATCACGGTCGTGCAGCCGCTCGACGGAATCGAGTTTACCACTGCTCCGACCACGATGGCCGCCGCGACTACCGCAGCGACCGGGTGGTAGACGGGAGCGTAGTAGGCCCCGTGATAACCGTGGCCAGAGTTCACGTTGACGTTCACGTTGTGATTGACGTTGACGTTCGTGTTGTGGTTGACGTTCGTGTTGCGATTGACGTTCGTGTTGCGATTGACGTTCGTGTTGTTGTTGGAGTTGCGATTGGCACTCGATCCCCCCCCGCCCCCGCCGCCCTTGCTGACCGAGCTACGGGTTCCGCCCCCACCGCCACCGCCACCACCACCGCCACGTCCGGCGGCGTACGCTGCGGGCGCGGCGACGAGCACCACCACGAGCCCGAGAATGGCGACGAATGCTCCAACTGTCGTCCTGCTCGACGAAGTCCGAATCAAGGCGCGCTCCTTTCTCATTTCCTGCTCCCGGCCTGGGTCTTGGCCTCCGCGGCAAGCGTCGCGAGTTTGATGCGCGCGGCGTCCCTCGGAGGCACGAAGACGAACATCGAGTCATCGATCTTGGGCGAAAGGTTCCAATTCAGATCGGCCTGGTACTGCGGCTGACCCGTCTCGCCCAGCGTCGTGATGACGATCCTGCGGGGGAGAGGCGTGGCACTGGCCTCGACCCACAACTGCCAGTCCACATCGTCCTGGTGGAAGGCGACCTGGTCGCACTCTACGCCACGCACGCGGCTGCGGCCCACGACCATCCCGGCCTTGACGTCATCGAGCAGGGTCCCGTGCACGCTCTGGTAGAGAATGTCCACGAGTGGCAGCCCGAGGTCGTACTCGTTGAGCACCTTGGCGAACATCTCGTCGAGCGTGGGCGGTGCGTCAACGGTGGCGAAGACGTTGAGGATCCTGCCGTACACGGTCAGGGACTTCCCGTCGTAGAAGACGGTTCGTTCGCCGTCGTCGCCCGAGATGTCCGCGCGCAGTCGATCCGGGCGGCGCACGTTCATGACCGCGCTCCCGAGATGCTGGATCTTGGGGCTGGAGGGGAGCACTTCGTCGTAGGAGATCTCCGGGCTGAGCGTGAAGGCCGTGAGCGTCTTGAGGTACTCGCCCATTCGAATGACCACCGTGTCCGGGTTGGTGGGCAACGGTGTGCTGGCGACGGCCGCGGGGGCCACCTGCTTCTGCGTCTGCGAGCAACCGATCAGCGTCAGGGTCGACGCCAGTCCGACGGCCGTGAGGATGAGCGCGAAACTGGGAATCCGGAGGGTTACGGGCATTCGGCTGCTCCTTCCTGCAATCATTCCACGGAAGTGCTTCCCAACGCATGATCGCTGGCAGTTCGATCGGGCGGCAGCGTAGCACAAGTGTAACTGTTCCGCACGGCTGCGAATCAAGGCGTGCGGTCGCTCCGCAAGCGGTCGCTGCGCACCCGCCGGCGCTCTTCGCCCTCCGTAAACGATTCTGTGGTCGCCGTCGAGTCCGTGTAGCCGATTGGTGCCCAGTGCGCCATCCGCGTGCGGGACTGACCATAGGCACGACCACCTTTCGGAAGCGGCCCCCCGGGATGCCCCCGCCCGCTCGCGCCCCTCGGGAGCGGATCGCCAGACGGGATGCTGCCAGGGGCCGGATTGCACCCGAGTTGGCCCCGCGACCGAGGATTCTCGTGCTGCGAGCCCCGGAGATTCGCCGCCCCCCTCGTTGACGCCGCTGCCGAAAGCGGGGCATCATGCTGCCGGCGTCTGGGAGCGCGGACGATCGGGCGCGAGCCGACGCTCGGCACGGGCAGGGACGTCCAAGGCAGAGGAGGCTGAAATCATGCCGAAGAAGCACGGGTGGACTCCGCTCCTGGCCGGAGGGTGCCTGTTCGCGGCGCTCGTCGCCGGTCCTGTCTCGTCAGCCGTGGCGGAGGAGGCCGATGCGAATCCGGCGCCCCGTGACTTTGGCGGGCACCTGTTCATCCCTGCGGCCCTGGTGCCCGACCCATTCATCTCCACGACGTTCGCGACCAACACCGGTGCGGGCGCGGCCGTGAACCACGTCGTGCCGATCTACAATCTCCATGGCGAGAAGATCGCGGAGGCCACTTCCGAGGTCGGCTTCCTGCGTCTTGGATTCGGTTACCAGCAGGCGATCACTCAGCGGGTGGCCCTGCGCCTCGATCTCGACGCCTCTGCCAGGGTCGGCACGACCCCGAAGGCGGTCCTGGCCGATGGCATCTCGGCGCTATATGGCTACGGCGCGGGGGTCACGGTGAACCTGGCGCGCAAGACCGCCTGGCAGCTTGCGGCCACCGCCGACCTGCGCGGGAACACCCTCTACGGCGTGTCGCCGCTGGGATTCGTCCAGTCGGTCGTCAACTCCCTGGCGGACGGTGACACGACTGGGGCGCTGACGGCGGCGGAGGACTCCCTGCTCGGAAAGGGCACCAACACGCGGGTGCTGGCCGGCGTCCGCGCGGCCTATACCCCGGCGCCATGGATCGGATTCACGGGGTTCATGGAGGGCGGCATGGGGGAGCGGTTCCAGAAGGGAAGCCACGGGATCGGTGTGACGAACCTTGGGGTCGCGGTGAGCTTCGACCTCGACGCTCTGACGCGGTACCCCTTCGGCCTGGTGGGATCCTTCCGCAACGAGAGTCTGATGGAGAAGGGCGACGGACTCGGCAGTGCGCAGTCCTTCGGCCTTGGCTTCTTCTACACCGGCCGGCGCTTCTTCTCCATCGGGCTCGAGAACACATGGAACAGGCTCAGCCAGCCCCGGACCGACAAGAAGATCGACGTTGCCCAGTCCAGGATCACCCTCCGCTACGACTTCAAGTAGTCTGTTGTGCCCTGTAGATTGTGCATGGCTCCACGCTAGGCCCTCTGCCGCAACAGGATGAGACTCAGCCGGGCAAGAATCGAGACAGGTGTTGATTTTCCAATGGTTTGCGGCCCGGCGTACACAATCCTCAGGCCACAAGGCGCCCTCGGGACATTTCAGAACGCCAGCCGGAGCGTGTGCCGCCGGGGGTTGGCGAGCCCCGGCTCGTCGAGCATCCGGCGGAGTACTCCTCCCACGGCTTGGGCAGCGTGATCCGCCTGGTTGCGGTAGCCGCCGCAGACGCCCGAGACGAAATGCTGGCACCCGGCATCCACGCGCAGCGCCATCGACGACTCGACCCGCTCGAGCCGCGCCTCGGGCCACGTGCGTCTGACCCGTGTCACGCGCGCCCGCACGCGGTCGCCGGGCAGCCCGCGGTCCACGAACACGGCGCGGCCTTCGTGCCGTGCCAGGGCCTTGCCGCCCAGCGCGACGTCGGTGATGTCGATTTCTAACAGATCATTGACGTTCATGGTATTTGGGTGCGCGAAAACCTGCGGTGGGAAGGCTTCGGGAACGAGGTGACGGTCCGCCGTGTCGGACTCGGTGACAGTTGTCGCCCGGCGGATTCCACGGTCGCCTACCGGATCCCACATTGGACGCTAGCACAGGAGGATAGTCATGCGAAGGAACGCCGCACCCTCACTCACAACCTGCTGGATTGATGCCCCCGAGCAGACGTAGTAACCTGTCCGGGCTCGACCGTCGATGGAGCCGCGAGGATGCGGTGTCCCGGGCACGCGAGCCGAGCGGATCCATGATCCCATTGGGAGGAGTGAGATGCGAACCAGATCTCCAGCGGTCCTCGTGGCGCTGGCCATGCTGGCCTCGGTGCCGGCCACGCAGCGGGCGGGCGCTGCCGAGACGCAGAAGCAGCCGGCGAACACTGCGGTGACCCAGAAGGCGGCGACGCCTGCGGACTCCGCGGCGGCCCCGCAGATGACGATGAAGGAGGCCAAGCAGAAGCTCGGCATCATCGTCTTTCCGGCCAAGGGGCAGGCTCCGGCGCAGCAGGAAGCCGACGAACTGGCCTGCCTGCAGTGGGCAGCCGACGAGACCGGCATCGGGCCCGGTGCGCCGGGGACCGACCCCAAGGCGGCCGGCCAGAAGGCTGCGGCCCAGACCAATTCGGCCACGAAGGGAGCTGCGGTCGCCGGGGCGGCGAAGGGCGCAGCGGTGGGCTCGATCTTCGGCTCCATCAGCGGTAACGCCGGCAGGGGCGCCGCATACGGAGCGGCCGGGGGTGCCCTCGCAGGCCGGAAGGCGCGCAAGCGAGCCGCGTCTCAAGCTGACGCCGCGGCGCAGATGAAGGCCCAGGCCGACCAGCAGGCCAAGCTCGACTCCATCAAGAAGGCGATGTCGCTGTGCCTGGAGGCAAGAGGCTATACGATCAAGTGAGGGGCGCTGCGCGTTGACAGGCCCTGCTGGTGCATATAGGGTTCCGGCATTCAAGTGGTCCGTGTGCCCGTCTATCATGTTGCGATCGCCGTCCTTGAGACCGGGCAGGATTCTGCACCGATCGCCGATTCGTCGATCTCGGAAAAGGAGAACCACATGAAGCGCATGACTCACGTTGCGGTCTGCTCCGTCACCCTCTGTGTTCTGGCATTGGCGGGATGCACCGCCTCCACCAAGCTCATCAATGTCTGGAGCGACCCGACTTTCCAGACGAACTCGATCCAGAAGATCATGGTCGTCGGCATTGCGCAGAATTCAAGCGTCCGCCGCACGTTCGAGAACAGCTTCGTCACGTCCCTCCAGAAACAGGGTGTCCAGGCGGTGGCCAGCTACACTCTGCTTGGCGATGGCCAACTCGACAGCGCGCGTGTCCATGACAGCCTCAAGCAGAACGCGTGCGACGGGGTCTTCGTGACCCGGCTGCTGGACAGGAAGACCGTCGAAACGTACTACCCCCCGACGACGAGCTACGTCAGCGCGCCGAGCCCATATTACGGCGGCTGGTATGGCTGCTACTCGACGGGCTACGCTTACACGACTTCGCCGGGCTACAGCGTCGAGAACCAGGTCATCAACCTCGAGACCAATCTGTATCGCGAGTCGGACGCGAAGCTCGTCTGGTCGGCGCTCTCCGAGAGCTGGCTCCAGCAGACGGCCAATCCCAGCAGCGAGATTGACCCATTCGTCCAGCAGCTCGTGTACAGTCTCGGGACCTCCAAGGTCGTCACCAAGGCCAAGAAGTAGCCTGGGCGAAGTCACAATGCCGTGACTCCCGGAGTCGGGAGCCACGGCATTGTGTTTCCGGGCGGCGCCGCGCGCGCGTATAGTTGCGCGGCTGTGCGATCATGCAGCCTCGCGCAGTTCGGCGTGTCCGGCCTCTCCGGCGGTCTCCATCGGCATGGGCCTCGGGCGGCTGGTCCGCCGTTCGCTCTGGCTCCTACCAGGGACCAACGCCATTGCACCTTTGCAAGAAGCAGTCCCTGCAGCCATCGCGCCTCCGGGAGGCGGCCGTCCTGATGGCCTGTCTTCTGGCTGTGGCCCCGGCGCGCGTGGCCGAAGGCGTGAAGGTGAAGGTCGTGGTGGATGGGCTCACGGCCGAGATGAAGCGCAACGTGCTGGGTTCGATGATGCTCGCGCGCGCGGCCGATGAGGGCCGGCTGAGCGAAGGCGAAGCCCGGCGCCTGGCCTGGCGGGCAAGGCAGGAGATCGAACAGGCGCTGCAGCCGTTCGGCTACTACCGCCCGGTCATCCACGACCGGCTGGTCACCCAGGGCGACCCTTGGAAGGCGCGTTTCACCGTGGAACCTGGCCCACCGCTCCTGCTTTCGGGTGTGGAGGTGCGGGTGACCGGCGCCGGGGCGGAGTTGCCGGGATTCCGCGAGGCCGTGCGCGACCTCCCGCTCAAGCCCGGTGGCCGGCTTGAGCACGCGCCCTACGAAGCGCTCAAGGCCGGACTCGATCGGATCGCTGCGCAGAACGGCTATCTGGATGCCAAGTTCGTCACGGGCCGCATCGCCGTGGACCTGGAGTCCTACACCGCGCGGATCGACGTGCTTCTCGAGACCGGGCGGCGCTACTACTTTGGCCCGGTGCGTTTCCAGCAGACGGTGCTCGACGCCGCGTTCGTGAACAGCTTCGTGCCGTTCGAGACCGGCGAGCCCTTCGATGTCGACAGCCTGATTGCCATGCAGAGCGCGCTGGGAGCGAGCCCGTATTTCTCAAGGGTGGAGGTAGAGCCGCGCCGCGACCTGGCGAAGGACCTGGTGGTCCCGATCGACGTGCGGCTGGAGCCGGCCCGGAGACTGCGCTACACCCTGGGCGGCGGCTACGGCACGGAGACGGGCTTCCAGGCCGAGGCAACGCTGGAGCTTCGGCGGCTGAACATGAAGGGACACCGGGCCACGGTAAGCGTGCTGGCCGCAGAGCGCCGCAACACCGTGGGCGCCCAGTACCAGGTGCCCCGGGCGTTCGGGCGGAAACAGCTGTTCACCTATTCGGTCGCGCTGGAAGAAGAAGAGACCGAGGCGCAGCGGAGCCGCGGCGGCTCGATCGGCGTGAGCCTCGCGCGTTCCCGCGGTGGCTGGCAGGAGTCGTTCGGATTGTTCATCCAGCGCCAGCACTTCACGGTGGGGGCGGACGAGGGCACGCCCGACCTGCTCTTCCCCGAGTTGTCGTGGGCGCGCGTGCGGAGTGACGACCGCATCCGGCCGCGCAAGGGATACCGCCTCGCTTTCCTGCTGCGCGCCGCGAGCGACCAGGTGGTCTCGGACGCCACGTTCGGTCAGTTCAACGTCCAGTCCAAGGGGCTCGGGGGTGCCGGCGTCCGCGGCCGCGTGATCGTGCGCGCGGAGGCGGGGGCCACGCGCTCCGGCGACTTCCACCTGCTCCCGCCCAACATGCGCTACTTCTCTGGAGGTGCGCAGAGCGTGCGCGCCTACGGCTATCAGGAACTGGGGCCGCGCGATGCCAGTGGCGAGCCGCTGGGCGGCCAGCGGCTCCTCTTTGGAAGCATCGACTACGAGCATCGCCTGTTCGGCGGGTGGGGAGTCGCGGCGTTCTACGACATCGGCAACGCGCTCGAGAACTTCGGGGACCCACTCGAGGACGGCGCCGGTGCCGGGGTGCGCTGGTCTTCGCCGGTGGGGATGGTGCGGCTGGACGTTGCCTGGCCCATCCACGACCCCGGGCACGGCGGTCAGCTGCAGTTTTCGATCGGACCGGACCTGTGAGGCCAGCTCTCCTTCGCCGCATCCTGCTCGCGGCCGGGCTGCTCATCGGCGGCGCGGCGCTCGCTACGGCCGTGGCGTCGTTCCTGTTGCTGGGGACGACGACGGGGGCGCGCTGGGCGCTTTCGTGGGCGTCGGGCTCGCTCCCCTTTGGCAGCCTCACCGTGCGGGAGGTGCGTGGCATGTTGGCGAGCCCGCTGGAGCTGCGGGGCGTCGCCTGGCGGACGAAGTCGCTGGAGGTGAGCGTGGACCGCCTGGCCGCGGGCTGGGACCTGTCGGACCTGCTCCAGGGGGCGCTCGAGGTCCGCACCCTGCATGCCGACGGCGTGCGGGTGCGCCAGCTCGCGCCGTCGCCGCCGACCGGGACCACGCAGCCTCCCGCGCTCCCGGACCTCCGCCTTCCGCTCGCCCTGCGCGTCGGCGAGTTGCGCGTCCGCGACTTCCGCTACGTGCCCCGCGGGGACAGTGGGGCGTTCGTGTTCGACGAGGTCCGGGCCGCGGGTGAGCTGCGCGGCGAGCTGGTGCGCATCTCCTCGCTTCGGGTCCGGAGCCGGCTCTTCGACGTGGAGGCCCATGGCCAGGTCCGGCCGCGCCGTGAGTACCCGCTGGACGTGGAGCTGGGCTGGGTGCTCCGCCTGCCCGGCCGGCCGGAGTTCCGCGGCCGTGGCCGGGTCGCGGGATCCGTCGAGCGGGCCCGCGTCTCGATGCGCGTTGATGCGCCCTGCGAGGCGAGCGCCGACGCGGAGTTGAGCCAACTGCTGAGCGAGCCTCGCGTGGACGGGCGGCTCGAGTTCTCCCGCCTCGACCCTCGCGGCCTGGTCGCCGGCGCCCCGCGGATGCGGCTGAGCGGATGGATCGCCGCGCGCGGCACGGCCGGGCGCTTCCAGGCGCGCGGGCGGCTGTCGATGCGCTCGGGCCCCCTTGGCGCGGTGGACGCGACCGGGGCGCTCGCGCGCCTGGGAGATTCCCTGCGCGTGGACAGACTGCTCGTCACCGTTCCCGGCCGGGCGGAGCGCGCAAACGTGCGCGGCCTGCTCACCGGCCTGGGCCGCGGGCCGCGGGCCGATCTCGTCGTCGACTGGCAGGGGCTCGTGTGGCCGCTGCGTGGCGACACCCTGCTGAGCAGCGACCGGGGCCGCCTGCGCCTCGCCGGCACGCCGGCGCGCTACGCGCTGCGCCTCGATGGGGGACTCGCGATCCCGGGCACGGATCTGGGCCGCTGGCAGGCGGAGGCGACGGGCGACACCGCGCACCTGGAGGTCGCGAGTCTCCAGGGGTGGCTGTCCGGAGGCGCCGTGCTCGGCAGCGGCACGGTCGCCTGGAAACCGCGCCTGCGCTGGCGGGCGACGTTGCGGGGCGACAACCTCGACCCGGGCCGGCACTGGCAGGAGTGGCCCGGGCGGTTGGCGCTCGAGCTGGAGACCGAGGGCGAAGTGCGCGACACCGCTCTCCGTTTCGAAGCCCGCATCACGCGACTGGAGGGGACGCTCAGGAGGCTCCCGCTCACGGGCCGGGGGATCCTTGCGGTGAGCGGGCGCTCGCGGAGCGCACGCGATCTGCGTCTCTCGTGGGGCGAGGCGCGCCTGACCGCCGACGGCACGGCTGGAGAGAGCTGGGACTTCGACGCCTCCTTGACAGCGCCGAGCCTGGGTCCGTTCCTCGAAGGGGCATCGGGTGCGGTGCGCGCTGGCCTGAGACTCACGGGCCCGCGTGACGATCCGCGCGTCCAACTCGACGCGAGCGGCGATTCGCTGGTGGTGGGACAACTCCGGGCCGGTGCGCTCGCCATCATGATGGACGCCGGGCTTCACGAAGGCGACACGCTGCGTCTCGACCTCGACGCTCGGAAGGCGCTGCTCGGAGGCCTCCCGCTTGATACCCTGACGCTGCGAGTCGCGGGCAGCACGAGCTGCCACACGCTGTCGGCCTGGGCCAGCGCGGCGGGCGACACGCTCTCGATCGCCGCGAGCGGCGGCCTCGCGCGCGAAAGCTGGCGCGGCAGCTTCGACCGATTCGAGCTCCGCACCCGGGGTACGGGTGTCTGGCGGCTCGAGGCCCCGGTGGCAGTCGCGGCCTCGGCCCGGGAGGTGCGGGTCGACAGCTTTTGCGTCGGGTCGGGAGCCGGCAGCGTCCGTGGCGCGGCCGGCTGGGACGCCGGGGGAGCGTTCCACGCGATGGCGACGCTGGCCGCTCTGCCCATGGGCCTGCTCGATCCCTGGCTCACTGCGGGCGCGCACCTGCACGGCACGTTCGACGGTTCGCTCGAGGCCAGCGCAGAGCGGCCCGAGGGCCCGCTCACCGCCAGCGTGCGGCTCACGCAGGCCCCGGCGCAGATCATCTACTCCATCACAGCCACCGAGCGGGACACGGTCCATCTGGGTGAGAGCCGGTTGACCCTCGACTCCGACGCGCAGGGTGCCCGCGGCGCGCTGGCCATCCAGTGGGAGAGCGGCAACCACCTCGACGTGCAGGTCGTGCTCCCGGGGTTCAATGTGCTGCGGCCCGACACCATGAACCAGTCGATCGAGGGGCGCCTCCGTTCGCAGGCGTCCGACCTGGCCGTGCTCGGCGCTTACATTCCCGGCCTCGATCACACTCGCGGCGAGTTGAGCGCGGACCTCGAGTTGGCGGGCACGCTGAGCCGGCCCGAGACGAATGGCGAGATCCTCCTGCGGGCGGGGAGCGCCTCGATCCCGGAGCTGGGTGTCAGCCTGCAGGACGTCAACCTGGCCGCCCGCTGCGAGCCCGGGCGCCGAATCGCACTGGAGGGGTCCGTCCGCTCCGGCAAGGGCAGTGTGGCGATCACCGGAGCCGCCGAATTGGCGCGCATGGGCTGGCCCAGGATCACGTTCGGGGTGAAAGGCAAGGACTTCACCGTGGCGGATACGCGCGTGGCCAGCGTGAACGTCTCTCCGGACATCCAGGTCGAGCTCCAGCGCTCTCGCGTCGATGTGAGCGGCCAGGTCGATGTCCCATTCGCCCGGCTGGTGACGCTCGACCGGCTGGAGCAGCTCCCGGTGCCGCCGTCTTCGGACGTCGTCTTCGTGGGGCGGGAGGAGGATTCGACGCGAGCCGGCCCGAGGGTCTTCTCCCGCGTGCGCGTCGTGATCGGCGACGACGTGGAGGTGAGGGTGCCCGGCTTTCGCGGCAAGCCCGAGGGCAGCATCCTCGCCATCGATGAGCCGGGGCAGACCACGCGAGCCACGGGGGAGCTCAAGGTGCGCGAGGGGGTCTACCGCGCCTACGGGCAGGATCTGCACATCGAGCGCGGCCGGCTCATCTTCGGCGGTGGCTCCATCTCGAATCCAGGACTCGACCTGCGCGCCTCGCGCACCGCGTCCGACGGGACGGTCGCCGGATTCCAGATCACGGGCACCGCCCAATCGCCCGTGCTCACGCTGTTCTCGACCCCGGCCATGTCCCAGAACGACGCGCTCTCCTACATCATGTTCGGCAAGCCGCTCAGCGAGACTGGTGGCAGCGGGGCGGCAGCCATCCAGACGGCGTCCCAGCTCAGCGTGCACGGCACCGACCGGCTCGCGCGCGGCGTTGCCGGAAAGCTCGGGGTCCAGGATGCAAGCGTCGAGTCCAAGGAAGGCTCGCTGCAGGAGGCGTCCCTGTTCCTCGGAACCTACCTGTCGCCGAAGCTGTACGTGAGCTACGGCATCGGCCTATTCAACTCCGAGACCACGATTCGCATGCGCTACAGGATGGGCAGGCACTGGTCGGTCCAGACGGAGAGCGGTTCCGCGCCCAGCGGCGTGGTGCAGTTCACCGGCGAGCGGTAGCCGGCCCCGCAGGTCCTGGCGCTGCTAGAGCTTGATGCGCACGTAGCCCTTCGGGACCTCCCACGCCGAGGCGGGGATGGACGCGCCGATCACCCGGACCGCCTCGAAGGAGAAGTTGCCGGACTGCGACAACGTGCGGAAGGTCGTCTTCGCCGCGAGTGGCAGGCCGTCCGCGGACCGCAGTCCGATCAGCATCTTCATGAGCACGCGGCCGAGCGGGTCCATGATCGAGGCCATGACCACCCTCTCGAGCTCCGGGCCGTAGTCGGCGACCTGCAGGCTACGCGCCACCCAGCGCTCATGCTGCAGGTAGGGCCCGGCCGAGAGCAGCCACTGCGTGGTCGGATAACCCGCGATCGTGTTCGTGTTCTCGGTTCGCGTCACCCGGATGGAATCGTTGAAGTCCTGGATCTTCGTGGCCCAAGCCTCCAGGTCCTGGGCGGCAATCTGCGCCACCTCCTTGCGGGACTCCTTCAGCATACGGTCGGCGATACTGTCGGCCTGGGCGAGGGGTCCCGTCCAGTAGATCTTGTCCCGGTGGTTGATCACAGTGATCCGGTCGGCCTTGCTGTCGTACATGAACTCCTTGCCGTCGGGGGCGGTCATGCGGACACGGTGAGCCGAGTAGTAGCTCGCGCGGGTCAGCGTGTCGCCGTTGACGAGCGTGTAACGGGCCAGCACGGTGACGTCCGCCAACGCGGGGAGCGCGAAGCAGAGCGAGCAGGACACGAGCAACCCGATCATCCACAGAATGGATCTCACGCGCACGATCTTCCTCCTGGTTTACGGCGGGACGCGCAGTACACGGCACGAGGCAGCATATTACACACCGGGTCCGCAGTCACGGCGCGAACCGCGTGCGGCGAGAGGGCGTCGCGGCTGGATTCTGTGGTCCCGCAGGCTCGGGCCGCGACTCCTTGAAATCCAAAGGCTGCCGTCCGATAATGGCAACCATGCCATTCCATCGCCGGACCTGTGCTGCGGACGCGCCGGGGACGCTCGGGTGGTTCCCCGTTGGGCCGGCCTCCGGGACCCGCCGCCCCGGCCGCTGGACGGGGTTGGCGGCGAACGGACTCATCGCGGCCGTACTCCTGGTGGCCGCCGCCGCGGGCGTGTCGCGAGCTGCGCCGGCCGCCCGGATCGCTCCGGCCCAGGCGTCGCCCGCGCGGTCCGACACGCTGCCGGTCGCGCGCATGAACGTCCCGCAGGCGATGCTCGCGGCGACCCGCGGCGACATCCTGCTCGTGGACGTGCGGCCGCCGGGGCAGCGCGCGCTCGGCCACATTCGGGGCGACGCGTACGTGCCCTTCGATCGGCTGGCGGCCCGCCAGGCGGAGCTGCCCCGCGACCGGCGGCTGGTGTTCTACTGCTCCTGCCCCGCGGAAGAAGTGGCGCTCGACGCCGCGCGCATCCTGCTCCAGGCGGGGGATTCCCTGGTTGCGGTGCTCGTGGGGGGCTACGACGGCTGGCGGGCGGCGGACGGGCCGATCCAGGTGGACGCGACCTGGGAGAAGATCTTCCGGGTGGACGAGTCCCCCGTGGGGTGGGGCAGGACCCCGGTCGATACTCTGCGCTGCCGCTACGCACGCGACGATAGCGTCGCAGCCCGGGGCGAGGCGAGCGCGCGGATCACGTGCGTGCCGGTCGCCGCATCGCGGGGCTTCGCCGGGTACACGCAGCGCCTCGACGCCGAGGGGCTGCGCGGACGCCAGCTCACGCTGTCGGCGATGGTGCGGTCGGAGGGCATCGAGCGCAGCGCCTTCCTGTGGATCGGCGCCGAAGACGCGCAGGGCCGCGTGATGGGCATGACGAGACCCGATGGGGATCCCATCGTCGGCAC
>Ga0315283_10000648_pt1 | contig 25993 bp, 21 predicted proteins | sample YL17G09_0_MG_FD_204541 | JGI IMG/M metagenome (GOLD analysis project Ga0315283, IMG submission 204541) | Sediment microbial communities from Yellowstone Lake, YNP, Wyoming, USA - YL17G09_0 | ecosystem: Environmental > Aquatic > Freshwater > Lake > Sediment | place: USA: Wyoming | collected...
CTTTTAGTCCCGAAAGCTTTGAAAATGTAAACTATGGCAGGTCTTCTGACTTGTCCCGGTTTCAAGAAGCCTTCCCATGGCGCCCTGGGGCCACAGTGGCAGGTATTTCTTAAACCATCATCACGCGTAGCGTGATCAGGCATCACAGCAGCGGGTACTGTCGCGGATTCAAACCGCATTCCCTTTTCATCACAATGATTTTAATTCATTGTAACACCAAAACATTCAAAGGTAGATGTTTTTTTTAATAAAGCAATTTGCAGATATTAACAATTGTTAATAACCTGTAACAGGAGCTGGTTACATAGTTCCGCATGAATTCCTTATTACCAGTTCGGGGATAATATTTACCTGGCGCTTGTATTTGCTTTTACCTGAGTTTTTTACTTCCGACCAGATCATATTGGCCACTTTTATAGCCATGCCAGCCAGGGGTTTACGCAGACAGGTTACAGGTGAATACAGAAGGTCAAATCCTATCCCTTCCTCCATTGAAATCAGAGCTATATCCTGTGGAATTCTCAGGTTCTTCTTTCGTATAAGTGCCATCACAGGATAAACCATCTCCGAATGAAGGATCAAAATTATTTCTGCACTGTATGGTGGTCTCAGATACTTGTCAAGCTGGCCCGAATCAGGTTCATTACCTGCAATCTGCCGATCTAATTCTACAACAACAGGTTTATTTATTCCGGGTTTCTGTTCTATCACATTTTTCAGAAAATCTAAAACAGACTTATCTCTGGGAAGTGAATTCCTTTCAATAGCGATCAGGATATTCCTGTAGTCCATTTTACCAATATGATCAACAACGCGTTTTGCACCCTCCTTAAGGTCAGTGCAGAGTGTATTCAGGCGTAATTCCCTGACTGACTTTTCAAGCAGAACAAAAGGATAGCCGGCTGTTCTCAGAGAGCGTATTGTATAGTCATCAGCAGCATCTCCCACCAGGATCAGTCCGCTGTAGAATTTTCTGAATGCTCCTGCCAGCCTGTTATACCTGTCATCATCAGGATCTTTTGTCATTATAGAAAATCCAACTCCAATGCTCGCAAAAGCTTTTTGCAGGAAAGGGGTAATCTCATAAACAAAAGGATCGTGAAGCGAAGGAACTATCATACCAATGACACCGGGTTTTTCTTCAACAGGTGAAACCTCATTCCGTTCTTTCAGCAATTCAAAGTATCCCATCTGTCTTGCAAGGGACAAAACCTTTTCCTGGGTGTCTTTGCGAATACCATGCTGGTCAGCCTTATTGTTAAGCACCAGAGATACAAGCGTACCGGAAACACCCAGTCTTTCAGCTAATTCTTTATTCTTAACTTTTTTCCCCATTATTCCCCCAAAAATTGGACGATTTAAATTTAAGATTTTTTTGAATGAATAGTATTCAATTAAAACAATTTAAAATATGCAATTAGTTTCTTTAAGTTGCTATTCAATCTATTCACGAAAACCTAAAAATCCTGAATCTTATCTTTTGGGAGGTTGAATACCTCTGCTCTTTGCAGCATCTTCGAGCCGCTGCTGCCACTTAGATTTCTTCAAGGGTTTTTTCCTGTTCTCTTCCAGTGTTGCCAGGACTTTCTTTTCATCAATAAATCTTTTCGAAATGATATTCTGAATATATGTAAGGATATTTGCAAGAAAATAATAGTAAGTAAGACCTGAGGAAAAGTTATTAAGTATAAGCATAAACATTACAGGCATCATGTACATCATCATTTTCATCCCTGGCTGATCCTGCCCCGGTGACGATCCTGTCATCTTCATAGTAAGAAGGGTTGAGGCAGTCATCAGCAGTGTAAAAAGGCTGACATGATCTCCGTACATAGGTATTTTGAAAGGAAGAGTAAGAATAGAATCATAGGTTGAAAGATCAGTTGCCCAAAGAAAATGTTCCTGCCTCAATTCAATGGAAACAGGGAAAAACCTGAACATGGCAAAGAGGATTGGCATTTGCAGAAGCATTGGAAGACAACCGCCCATTGGATTAACACCTGCCCTTTTGTAAAGATCCATGGATGCCTGTTGCTTTTTCATTGCATCTTCCTTCTTGGGGAATTTCTTTCCAAGTTCATCGACCATTGGTTTAAGCACCTGCATTTTAGCTGTCGACTGATAAGATTTAAAAGTTAATGGAAACAGAACTATTTTAATAAGTATGGTCAGGATAAGGATAATGATCCCATAGCTTGCAATGTATTTTTCAAGCCAGTTAAACACAGGTATAATAATAAACCTGTTGATCCATCCAATGATGTTTTTTCCAAGGAATACAAGTTTTTCAAGATCAAGACCCTCTTTTCTCAGTGTTGAAATATGGTTCGGACCATAATATAATTTCATTCCTATCGATGTTTCAGGGCCAGAACTAAAAGGGATACCCAATTCAGAAGTATAATATCTAATATAATTCTCTGATGTCAAGGTTTTTATTGATGAAACAGTACCGTTGAGGAAAAAGTCTTTGCTTATCAGAACAGATGAAAAGAACTGATCCTGAAAAGCTACCCAGCTAAGTTTTGTTGTAATATCAGCCTTCTCAATCTCCTTTGACTGCCTTAACTTCAGAACGGCCACATCATCCTGGAAATATTTATACCTGATGGTAGCATAGCTTTCCTCATTCTGTCTTCCTTTTTCCTGCTGGGGAATATACATTCTCCAGTCAAACGTAATACTATTCTGATTTGAAGCAATAATGTTATCCATCGACTTAAATGTCACATCAAAATCAACCATATACTTGTCAGGAGCAAGAGTATATTTATATTCGATGTATCTATTTTCTCCTGCCATGAGTCTTAACTGCACGCTCTGAGGTTGAGATGTAACCACAAATGTTCTGTTATCTGAAACTGGTTTAAAATAGAGATCATTTGTCTGAACTGCCTTATTATCAGCAGTATAAAAATTAAATCCAAAAATAGTCGAATCTCCTGAGAATAGGATCAGAGGAAGGGAATCGTATGTTCTGTAATCTTTTAGCCGGGCAGAAAAAACCCTGCCGCCCTTAGGCGATATTCTGAGTTCAATTTTATTGTTTTCAAGAATAATAACACCGGTATCACCACTGATCGACCCGCCGAAAGCGCCGAACCTGCTGGAATCACTTATATTTTTTGTTTTCAGCTGTTTAATATTTTCAGGTACAGGATTGCTTTTCAGTGAAGTGTCAGCTTTTTCAGGAGAAGGGACAAATCCAAGTAACTGGTTTATCTCATTTACTTTTGCAACTGCTTCGGGTTGATTTGGTTTAAAACGCAGTGCATTAATGTATTCTGCCCTTGCATTTGCCAAATCCCCTTTTGCATAAAAAGAATCAGCAACCTCAATCGCCTTTTTGTACGATTTGCTCATCCTGTTGCTGTTAAAGATGCTGAATCCAATGAATATTACGAAAATCAGAATTATGCCGGTAATTGTATTTTTATCCATTCTTAATAAATAAAATTATAATACTATTAAAGGAGTCATCAGTTAATACAAGCTTTAATGAAACTTACAAAAAGCGGATGAGGATTTATTACTGTACTGCTATATTCAGGGTGAAACTGAACACCAACAAACCATTTATGAGAAGGTATTTCGACTATTTCCACCAGTTTGGATTCCGGATTAATTCCAACAGGTACCATGCCATTTTTCTTAAAAATCTCATAGAATCTGTCATTAAATTCATATCTATGCCTGTGTCTTTCAACAATTTCAGTTTTCCCATAAATCTTATAGGCAAGAGTATTCCTGGTTATAGTACATTTATAGCCACCCAGCCTCATTGTTCCTCCTTTGTCGATAATACTTTTTTGCTCCTCCATCAGATCAATCACCGGATACTTTGTTTTGTGGTCAATTTCAGTGGAATGGGCACCATCAAAATGAAGGACATTTCTGGCGAACTCAATGACAGCACATTGCATTCCGAGGCAGATTCCCAAAAAAGGAATATTATTTTCCCTGGCATATTTCGCCGTATTTATCTTGCCTTCGATACCCCGTGATCCGAAACCAGGGGCAACAAGGATCCCATTGAGTCCTTTTAACTTCTCCTGTACATTTTCACCAGTAATTTCTTCCGAATGTATATATGCAACCTCCACTTCGCACTCATTCATCGCTCCACTGTGGATAAAAGACTCAGAAATTGATTTATAGGCATCGGGAAGTTCAACATATTTTCCAACAAGGCCCACCCGGATTTTATGTTTGGGATTCTTCAGCCTTTTAAGAAACTCTCTCCATTCAGTAAGCGGCGGCTCTTTAGTGACTGTTAAGGCCAGTTTTTTCAGGACAGTCTGATCGAGTCGTTCGGCCAGCATATTGAGCGGGACCTGATAAATTGTTGAAACATCGACAGATTCAACGACAGCATACTCTTCAACATTGCAGAAAAGGGCAACTTTTCTTTTTATATCTACTGTAAGGTTTTTTTCTGTTCTCAGAACAAGCACATCAGGCTGTATACCATTCTCCAGGAGAACCTTTACTGAATGTTGCGTGGGTTTCGTTTTCAGTTCACCGGTAGCTGAGAGATATGGAACGAGGGTAAGATGAATAACTATGCAGTTATGAGAACCTAGTTCCCATTTCAGCTGCCTCACCGATTCAACATAAGGCAAAGATTCAATATCACCTACAGTGCCACCTATCTCAGTTATTACAATATCAAATTTATTACCGGATCCGACAAGTTTTATTCTTCTCTTTATCTCATCAGTAATATGGGGTATAACCTGGACTGTTTTCCCGAGATAATCACCTTTCCTCTCTTTGTTTATAACAGTCTGGTAAATCCTTCCAGTTGTAACATTATTTGCCTGGCTTGTAGGCACATTCAGAAACCTCTCATAATGACCCAGGTCGAGATCGGTTTCAGCACCGTCAAGGGTTACATAGCACTCTCCGTGTTCATAAGGATTCAATGTGCCAGGGTCAACATTGATATAGGGATCAAGTTTCTGTATAGTTACTGAGTAACCTCTAGCCTGAAGAAGTTTTGCAAGCGAAGCTGAGATAATACCTTTCCCAAGAGAGGAAGTTACGCCTCCGGTAACAAATACGTACTTAACATCGGCCAATTTGAGGAAATTTTAAAAGTTTTACAACTGACAAATATTATTTAATCATCAAGACCTGACTGGTCTATCATTCTTACTTTTTCATCAAGAGTTTTAATCATTTTCTTCGCATTCTCAATTTTCTCCTGAACCTCTTTTATCATGGTATCAGCATTTTTAGATTTCGCGAAGAATCCGATATTGTTTTCCCACAGTACTATATCACCTTCAAGCTGTTTAATCTTTGTAAAGAATTTATCTCTTTCGTTCCGGACTTTTCTTGAAGCCTTGGGATTCGATTTTAAGTTGTCGAGCTTTGTTTTGTATTTCAGGATGCTCTTATCCTCATCAGCGATTTTCAGCCTGTCAAATTCTTTATTAAGGGCATTCCTGTACCTGTTTGTAATTTCTTCTTTCTTGTTAAAAGGCACAAAACCAATTTCAGTCCATCGTCTCTGTAATTCCTTAAGTCTTTCAAAAGCAGCCTGAACATCGGTTCCTGGTTCAAATTTCTCAAGCTCTTCAATAATAGCAATCTTGGCTTTCAGATTGTCTTCATAGGAGGTGTCAAGGTTTGTAAAGAATTCAGTCTTCCTGTTAAAAAAGTGATCGCAAGCTTTACGGAATCTCTTCCATGTTTTTTCAGATTGCTTCCGGGGAACCGGACCGATATCCTTCCATTCCTTCTGAAGCTTAATCAGGGAATCGGATGAGGATTTCCAGTCAGTACTCTCCATGAGAGATTCAGCCTGAATGCACAATTCTGTTTTGAGCTGAAGGTTATTCAGCTGGATTTCCTTATTATCGGCATAGTAACTTCTTTTCCTTTCAAAAAATGTATCGCAAGCTTCTCTGAAACGCTGGTAAACTTTATTGTTTTGCTTTTTGGGAGCAAATCCAACAGTACGCCACATCTTCTGCAGTGCAACAATTTTATCAGCCCTTTCGTCAAAGTCCCTGAAGCTTTTTATCTCAAGAAGATTGATAGCTTCAACCTGCTCACATAGAGCAAGTTTCGCTTCAAGGTTTTTTCTCTGATCATCTTTTTGCTTCTCAAAGTATTCGTGATGTCTTTTATTAATCTGAGACGTTGCTTCCTTGAACCTTTCCCATATTTCATTTTTGGATTCCTGGGGAACAGGTCCAATTTCGCGCCATTGATTATGGAAGTCCTGAAGGGATCTGAAAGCATTTACAGGATTTGGTTCAAGAAGAAGCTCTTCGGCTTTTTCACATAACTGGACTTTGGCTTCAAGGTTTTTCTTGAGGTCAAGATCGCGGAGCTCCTTATTTATCTTTATGTAATCATAAAATACTTCGACGCTATGATGATAGTTTTCCCAAAGGTCTTTCAATGAGGCCTGCGGAACAACTCCTATTGAATGCCATTCATTCTGCAGGGAGCGGAAATCATGGAATGTTTTGTTAATGGATTCTTCGCGGTTAACAAGATCTTTGATCTTGTCAATTATGTCATATTTCCTTTTAAGGTTCTCATATTTCTCAACTTCCTGAACCTTCGTAAAATCGTTCTTTTTTTCACGGTACTTGTCCAGAAGCTCTTTCAAACGATAATCCAAAGGATCGACCCATATCTTGTAATCTTCAATCTTTCCTCCACCATCGAGGAATTTTGCTTTTCGCTCTTCTGTTTCCTGTTTCAGCTTTTTGTAGAAAAGGATTTTTATCCTTTCGACATCATCCCGGATTTCCGATGGCGGCCTGTTATCGATAATAAGAGATAGCGTCTCAAAAAGGTCATTTTTTGAAAAACCTGAATAATCAACCTGAGGAAGATCAATATCATCCAGAGCATCTAATTCTTCATGGATCAAAGAGTGGTCTTCAGATTCAACAGTAACAGTATTTTCAGCGGAAGCCCTCTCATCTTTAATTACTTTCTGATCTAATTCTTCAACTGTTTCGGTTTGCTCGGGAGATTCATTTTTTTCTGCTTTTTCAGCTATAGTGGCATCTTCTGTACCGGCAGCATCTGTATTTGCACCGTTCTGTTCTTCCAGAACAGAGTCATTCGGATTTTCTTTAATCATATTCAATCCTTTAAGATTCAGTATCGTTAAGAGTACAACTCACCATGGCAAGGCATGGATTTTTCAGAGTACGAAAATATTGAATTATTTATTAAAACTCAAAGTTTTAACTAAAAATAAGAGGCAGGTAACTTTAGCGCTGCCTGACTGTAATATTGGAAATCAGTATTGAATTTCATGTTATCACTCCGGAGAAGATATTAATGTATTGACAGATTAGTAATATATTTGCATATCATTCTTACAGAAAACTGAAAATAAATAAGATCTTTTAATATGGAATACAAAGATATCATAGTGATTTCTGTTTCATTTGCTGCAATAGGATATACCCTGTACAGGAAGTATGTTAAAAAGAATCAGAAAGGAAAACCCGATCAGAACCAAAGAATATCAGGGTCTGCTTTCACTTCTGTTAAAGATGATGATTATGAGCCCTATTCAAAAAAATAGGTTATCTTTTGTTCCAGGAAATTATATATCGAAACGGATTCATGATTTTCTGCAACAGGCGTAAATCGTCTGTTATAATTTCTGCAGTTCCCTGCATGTTCTGATTGAAATCAAGTTTCTTTCCATATAATGTAGTAATGCCGTAAGGCAGACTTAGTTCTATAACATATGAATCCCCTGTCGGTACAAGTGATTTTGATTTGACAACACTTTTAACCATGCCATATTCAAGATATGGATATCCGCTTAACTTTATATTGACTGTCTGGCCGGGTTTTACCTTACCGGAACGATTCATTTTCAGATTTATCCTTCCGACATAATCTCCAGCCTCAATCGGGACAACACTCAGAACCGGTTCATCTTTGTTCACCGTCTGATGTTCGCTCCAGTACTTTGTGAAAGTAACGATTCCGCTTACCGGGGAAATGAGAAGGTACATATTCTCCCAGATTTTTATCCGGGCTTTTAGATTAAGGAAATTTTCATTCAGGACTGAGTAGTATTTCTCCCTCTCTTCAAGTTTTTTAATTCTGTAATCCTGCAGAAGCTGCCTTTTTTCTGCAATTTCGATTGATTTGGCGGTATGATCGAGTCGTACCTGCTGCAATTCAATATTTAACCTGATAAGGGACTGTTGTGATTTATCCAGCTCACTTTCCGAATAGACTCCACTCACAAACAGTAATGAATCTCTTTTGAATTTTTTCGCCTCAAGCGATTGGTTTTCAGAGAACAGGGTCTCTTTTACCTTTAGTCTGCTTATATAGACAAGAATTCCGTCAATCTCATCAGTAAGCGATTTTATTTTATTACCGTAAAAATCATTACGGACATAATTATTAAAGTCCGAATGACTTCTTTCAAATAATCCCCAATAACTTTGAATCTCACCAAGTTCAGTAAATTCCGGAAGTGATGAAAGAGTAATTTCTTCCGGATGCGTTACAGTGTCGATAATCATTTTCATCCTGTTCAGGTCATCAATTGATGCAGCAGTTTCCATAACAGCGATCAGCTGGCCTTGTTTAACCACATCCTTATCCTTGACGTAAAGATTTATAATCGGCCCTGTCACTTTAGAAACCAGAGTTACGGGAGGATTCATGGTTGTTATCTCCACGGGAGCAGCTATAGTGTCGGGATATTTTATTAACCACAGAAAGAAGATAAAAACTGAAAAAACAATTAAAATAATTGTATTTCCCCATCTGAAAATTTTCCCCGGAGGTTTCCCCATTATTTCGTTAACAGGATCAGAATAAATTATATCAGGCTTTTTCCATTCCATTCTTATAAATCAATTACCCAGTTCCAGTTGGTTTTTTACAAGATTATAATAAGCTCCCTTCTTTTCAATCAGGCTTTCATGATTTCCTGTTTCGATAATCTGGCCATTATCCAGTAATACTATTTTGTCAGCATTCCTGACTGTGCTTAGCCTGTGAGCAACAATGATTACAGTCTTTCCGCCAAAGAAATCCGTCAGGTTTTCAACAATTGCCTTCTCAGTGTTGGCATCGAGTGAATTTGTGGCTTCATCAAAAATTACTATTGCAGGATTTTTGTACACTACACGTGCTATGAGTAATCTTTGTTTCTGTCCCTCACTAAGCCCGTGGCCGTTAGCGCCTATTTTCGTATTATATCCAAGAGGCAGGGAATCAATGAATCCCCTGATATTTGCTGTTTCCGCTGCTTTCACCAAAAGTATTTCATCAATAGTTTCATTTCCGGGTGCAATATTTCCGGCAATCGTATCGGGGAAAAGAAATCCGTCCTGCATCACTGCTCCAACCTCCTTTCGCCACAGTTTCAGACTCAGGTTTGACAGTTCGGTTCCTCCAACCAGGATCTTCCCCTCAACCGGCCTGTAAAATCGCAAAAGCAGCTTAAGCAGGGTAGTTTTCCCGCTTCCGCTCACACCCACGAGTGCAGTTATTTTGTTCTCCTCGATAAAAAGATTTGCATCCCGCAAAGCATAAGGCGAACGCGGACCTTCATATTGAAACGACAAACCGGTAATCTGAATGCTTTTATTCTCGGGAAGCTTCTGGATTCTATTTTCAGATTCACCCTCTTCATCCTCCATATTGTGAACTTCAGCAAGCCTGTCGAGGCTGATTTTTGCGTCCTGCGACATTTGGAAGAAGCCTATAATATGGTTTACAGGTACATTCATCTGTCCGATTATAAACTGTACAGCAAGCATCATCCCCAGAGTCATGTTTCCTTTAAGAACTGCAGCAGCAGCAACAATTGTTATAAGAATATTCATCACTTCGCTTATAAGTGTTCCTCCTGCTGACTGGTACTGAATAAGGCTGAGACCACGAACCTTCAGAGAAAACAGGGCTGCCTGATGATTTTCCCAATCCCATCGTTTGCTCATTTCACTCTGGGTAAGTTTTATTTCCTGCATACCATTGACGAGATTGATAAGCTTGGAATTTGAGACTGACATTTCCCTGAACCGTAAATTATCAAGCTTGGCTCTTGATCTCATAAATAAGGAAATCCAGGTTATGTAAAGAATTGTACTCCCAAGAAACAGTGCAAATATCTTAACGCTGAAGATTGCCAGTACCACTCCAAATACTATCAGGTTCACAAATGAAAACAGAATACTGAGGCTTGCAGATGTAAGAAACTCTTCAATCCTGTTATTGTCATCAATACGCTGCAGGATATCGCCGGTAAGTTTTGTATCAAAGTAGGCAACAGGCAACGCCATCAGCTTATGTAAAAATCCGGATATTATTGAAACATTGACTCTTGAACCTATGTGGAGCAAGAGCCATCCCCTGATAAATTCGACAGACATCCTGCCTGCTACAAGCGCCAGCTGGGCAGCCAGTATCAGGTAAATAAATCCTATGTCATTGTTATTAAGCCCAATATCAATGATTGACCGCGTAAGAAATGGTATAATCAGTTGAATACAGCTTCCAATCAGAAGGCCAAGGATCAACTGTCCGGCATATTTCCGATAAAGCCTGAAGTATTTCAAAAGGAATTTGAAACCACCGGTTACTTCAGATTGCTCCTCGATATCATAAAACCTGGCAGATGGTTCTATTATCAGGACAAGTCCGTTTTTTTCACCCTCTGAGATTGTTAAAGCCCAGTTTCTTTCAAAATCTTCACGGGAATACTTAACGAGTCCGGCCGCCGGATCTGCTACCCATATCTTATCACCCTTTATTTTATAAACAACGACAAAGTGCTTCTGGCGCCAATGAGCAATACATGGCAGGTTAACTTTCTGTTCAAGAAGATTATACGGGATCTTTACTCCCAAAGTTCTGAATCCCACCGAATCGGCAGCTTCCGATAATCCGAGGAAAGAGACTCCTTCCCTGGTTATATAACATTTCTTTCGTAGATAATCTAGTGTTAAGTTTTTATTATAAAACCCTGCTATCATTTTGAGACAGGCAGGACCGCAATCCATAGCATCATATTGTTTAACAAAAGGGAATGACATTTTCCGGCGTTCAATCGTTTATTTAAAAGAAGTAAAGATATTTAATATTTGGAAGAAATTTGTTTACAGTATTTTTCAGACCGCCCCGGGAACTGACAAAGTGTTACTTTTCCTGTCAGGAAATGTTATATTTGTCAATTTATCATGGCATAAGAATCATTAATTGTTCCATAAATATTCAGATACTGCCATAATTGAAGGAATTCGCCAGCAGGACGACCAGGTACTTAACTGGCTTTACGATAATTATCATCAAACAGTCAGACATCATGTCCTTAAAAACAGCGGTTCGGATTCTGACGTTTCAGATGTTTTCCAGGAATCAATTATTACACTCTATCGACAGATTTCTGAAAATCAACTTAAACTGACATCTGATCTGAAAGGGTATTTTTTCGGCATTGCAAGGAATATATGGAATGCTCAACTCAGAAGGAAAGCAAGGAATACCGAAATTGAGTTTGACCTTCCCGATGAGGGGAATGATGCAGATTCAAATGATCAGGTTCTTGAAAGAATAGTAAACAGAGCTTTTCAGAAACTCAGTACAGATGCCCAGACCATTCTAACTCTATTTTCAGAGGGATATTCATATCATGACATTACATTGAAAATGAACCTTAAAAGCGAAGTATACGCACGAAGAAAAAAATATCTCAGCAAGGAAACGCTTATGGAAATCATAAAATCGGATCCTGAATACAAGGATTATTTCGGTTTCCAATAAATAAAATAGAGAACAAAAAAGAGCAATGAGACTAAAGAGGCTGCAATTATAACCGGTTTAACAGAATGATATATGGGTTTGTTGCTTCCGTAAATTACAAGCGATGACCAGAAATATGGATGTGACCTGAGCATATCTGCACTTTCCAGGTAATCAATTCTTGCCTTGCGAAGAGCGTTGCTTTTTGTTTTTCCTCTTTTCAGATATTTATAAAAGCTCTTCATTATTTCTGCCCCTGATTTGTCATCAATTTCCCATAGCGACATAATTACTGACTGGCTTCCCGCATATATAAATCCTCGTGCCAGACTTATTATGCCCTCTCCTGAATGAAGGACTCCTGTCCCTGTATTACATGAACTCAGGATAACCATTCTTGCCTGCAGAGGAATCCCATACACCTCATAGGTATTCAGATTTCCGTCTTCCTTTGAATTGTCCTCCCTGTAAAACAACATTTTTGAATGCATGGGATCCGTGTCGTTCAGCAATGTGTGCATTGCAAGGTGGATAATATCATATCCCCCTGCTTCAGACTTATAAACAGATTCCCTGGCGGCATTATTGATATAAAGTTTGCCACCTGTTATATCTGTCACAAATTCGGCTTCCATCCTGGCAAACCGCAGGTCGTTCAGCTGAGATTTCCCTGTTTGCCGGCTTTCGAGCAGCGAATCGGTATCAAGGCTTCCGGCATAGGCAGGAGCAAAAGCAACCAGGCCTTTTGCCAAAGTGCTGTGACTCCGCTTAACGGACTCAGCCAGTAATGTTGCCGAATAAGTATAGGAGATACTATATTCCCTCATTAAAAATGGGATATCATTATAAACTATATTCTTATTATGAACCTGACTGACAGGAATTGCTTCAAATGGAATGTAAGCAAGAATATTATCAGGGGAAATCAATAATTTGTTTGATATAAAGTACTTCCTTACTGGTCCGATAATTTTTCTGTAGAGATTTGTCCCAATAGTTGTATAATCATAATAGCTCATCCTGGCGTTATTCATTGGCATTGAAAGCAGGTTCCTGAATTCTCTTATATCCCTGAAAAAAGTCGAATCAATTGATACTGTGGCCAGATATGTATTCCTTCTGTTGACGAGAAAAATATAAAGAACGGTATCAGATACTATATAATTTAGATAATTAATATTCCTTCCTGCAATATTGGGTATATCAGACTGTTTTATAACCTGGGTATTGTATTTGATTGAGAAATACTTGGGATACTGTTTTTCAAATATGGCTATAAGTGAATCCCGTTGGTGAGTTGCGGTAAGTATTAATCCTTTCCATTCTGAAATAAGATCCGGATCAGGTGAATTTTTAGAGTTCTCTTCATAGATTTTTGCCTCATAATATCTAAGCTCGGTTTTAAGGTTTCTCTCAAGCTCAGCTATATCAGAAGGAATGTGGAACTGAGTGGCCTTTAATTCCCTCGTTGATGCAAGCAGTCCTGCAACTTTGCTCTTTTCAGAATACTCAAATGCTTTATCCCTGTATTTTATTTCTCCTGTATTTTTATAGCATAAATTAAAATCACGTATAGCAAAAAGGTAAGAATCCCTGTAACGGTCACCAAGAATAAGCCTGCTATCATCTTCGCTTATATTTATTCTCACTTTTTCAAGCAAATTAATGATTATCTCCGATATTTCAGAAGCGGCCAGCAGATAGTCTTCATTCCGGTTTTTTATGTAAATATCCCATAAAATCCTGTATTTTGCCTTCAGCACTTTTATTGACCACTGGTCAGGTTCAATTAAGCTAAGATCCGGATTTTCCATTGGAGAAGAGGGCCTTATTGAGGAAATACCGGAGAAAAGCAACATCTGGATTATTTCAAGAGCTTTCTGTGATTCACCTGTATCAGCCAATGCCAGAGCATACCCGATGTAAACAGATTCAGCAAGTGAAATATCTTCCTCATGATTCTTTAAATAATCGATACATTTTTCATACGCCAGCAAGGATCTTTTTATGTCGATCTTAAATGTTCTCAGATAATCAGCATAGTTCTTCAGCATTTCAAAATAATCCCTCGACCCCTCGCCCTGACTGTTCCCTGCTTTTAACAGTGCGTTCAGCAGCATGCTTTCTCCCTCTTTCACCTTTCCGGAGTTTCCCAGGATAACTGCAAAACTGTTAAGGAAATTAAGTGACAAACCGGAATAGGAGGTACCAATTTTTTCAATACCTCTATTGAAATATTCATCAGATTGTTCATTCATCCCAAGAAAAAAATAGGACGCCGCAAGGCTGTTGAGAAGATTGATGTAATTTGCATCTTCAGGAATTGAATGCTCCTTATATAGTGATTCGGCCTGTTCCAGATATCTTACAGCTTTTGAATAATCGCCCATTTGCGCATAACATGCCCCGATATTTATGTACAGGACAGTCATTTCAGAAAGAAAACCCGGCCCGTTCCCTTTTTGAAGACTGAGGGCCCAATCACCATAGCTTATTGCTTTGGCATATTCATTAAGACCAACATATGCGGACACGAGTGCCGATAGACTTCCAAGCAGCAATGGACTAAATTCTCCGTAAAGTTTCTTTTCGACTTCAAGCGACCGGAGAGTATAATTTTCCATCTGCCTGATATCTCCCATGTTACTATATGCGATGCCCAGGTTAAAAAGAGATTTCGAATGAATTGTATCGTAACACATTTTTTGCTCCCGTATTGACAAAGAGAGTTTTAACCATCTGACAGCATCAATATTGTTCCCTTGCAACAGGTAATAAACACCAATAAAATACTGTGAATTTGAGACAGTCAGATTATCATTGTTCTGTTTCCTGAGATTTTTGTAAATCAGATTAAGAATCTGTCTCGATCCTGAAGTATCACCTTCAGTTATGGATCGCTGGAAATCTGAATTAAGGTTCTTGAGGATCTTGATATTATTGCCGGTATCTGCCATAACATTATCCTGTTGAATAGGATGCGTGGCAAACCGAATATTTAAACAATTTTTAAATGTAGCCGGATGAGCATATGAACTGAACACAATGAACAAACAACCAGAAACAATCCGCCCTATTTTGCTTTTTGGGATCATCAGGTGCTGCTTATTATTTTTTACTCCGTTCCGACACAGCAAGTTTACAAAAAAAGTCATCATAATAATATATCCAATTATATTCATTTATATAATTAATTGAATTTCATTTAATTAAAAAAAATGTTTTAAAATAATACAAATTTCAATGTCACAAAATAAGATATTCTGACATGATGCTCAGAATTCGCCGGAAAACGAATTACCCGTAATAAGTATCAATGATAAAAAAAACCAGAAAATGAAAACTGTTAATTTGAAAAACATCGACGAGATTTTTAATGAGTATGCCCTTACCGTTGAAGAAATGATTTGTATAAAAGGTGGCGATGCAGGTGAGCCTATAATTAAACCATCAACACCTCCGGTAAAGATTTAAATATTTTGCCTGCTGATGGGGTATTGGAAAAGCCGATCTTTCTGATCTGCCCCCTTTGTGTTACTTTGCGACGCACCGTGTGATCAGAGTGGCTCAATGAGTCAAATCATACCACTAAGATATATGGTGATGCTTAATGGGGACCACAAAGCACTTTTTCAACAACCCGGGAATATCTTTTCAGATTTTTATTGAAATCTGAAACTTGTGTATGGATTGATATAGCTATCCATGTTTTGAGGCAGTGCCTGAAAACGGATTGAATTCGGTAATTAAAGTACTTGATTTACAGATTTATGAAGATAATCTTTAAATAATATATTATGAAAACAATCGATTTTTCATATTTCATCGAACGCTACAATGCCGGTGAGATGGATGAATCTGAAAAACAATGGTTCATTACGGAGCTTGATAATAATGAAAACCTTCGAAAAGAGGTTGAATTACGCAACAAGACAGATGCTATTCTGAAAAACCAGGATCTGATGAATCTCCGGCACAAACTGAACAAAATTGAGAAGAAACGAGCGGTTGCTGAACCTGTAAAGAAACCAAAAAGAGCATTTAATATTAAATATGCAGCTGTAATTGCCGGTTTTGTAATTATTGCTGGTATTTCAATAATCCCGAACAGGAAAATGAGCAGCAATGAAATTATTGAACGTTATTATAAAACCTATGAAGCGGGAACATCTTCGCGTTCAGAAGCAGTTGCAGGCAATTTGGATTACGCCCTTGCATTGGAGTATTATAATATACAGGATTACAGAAATGCTGCGATATACTTTAACAGAGTAATTGAGAATGAACCGGAAAATATGTATTCTGTCCTGTTAAGTGGAATTTCAAATTTTGAAGTCAACAACTATCCTGAGGCTGAAGGTTCATTTCTGAAGGTTATAGCCAATAATAACAATTATTTTATTGATCATGCCCAGTGGTATCTCGCCTTGTGCTACATCCGGACAGACAGGAAAATAATGGCAAGGGAACAATTGGCAATAATAGAAAAATCAAGAACTATTTACAGAAAAGACGCAAAGAAAATTCTTAGAAGTTTGAAATATTAAATTCGCCGGAAAGACAATGTTTGATGTTTCTGGATATAGGAAGGGAGAAACCGGGAAACCGGTGAATGTACCGGGTGACTCAGCAAAAGCCTCTGAGGTATTCAACCAGAGCATAAATTGTTGTCCATCAATCCTAACCGGAATTTCCCGTGAGTTGAGAACTGAAATGAACGCGATTGTGGCATTTACATTTCTGTTAAATAAAGGAGAATACCGGAACGATGAAAATGATGAATTAAACAGGCATATTTTCAGTTCATGTGATAAGGTTATTTCATTATTGGATAATTTTCTGGATTTTGCAATCATTGATACGGGTAATTCAATACCAGAATCCAGATCCTGTAATCCAAATGAAGTTCTACATGATCTTTTCTCTGAATTCAGGGAAGTTCTCAGGCATGGAGAGTACAATGATTTGATATTTGTTTCAGAGAGCCAGTCAGTTAACAATTCGCAGTACATCCTGGATATGACCAGAATTACCAGGGTAATCCGTAATCTGTTTCAGATTGCTTTAAGCAACACAACTACAGGTTATATAAAAACCGGCTTCGAGCTCAGAAAGGAATGCTTAACTTTCTATATACTGGATTCAGGAAAGGGATTTTCTAAATGCAGGGAATTCCTTCAGAGCAGCGATATGGAGCAATCACTTAAAAAGTTTAATGACGTATTCACTGCAGTTAGCATTGCGCTGGTACGAAAGCTCATTCAATCTATGAAAGCATCTATTCGTATTGAATGCAACGGTTTGTCGGGATCAGGTATATATTTTTCTGTTCCGGCAAGAAATTCAGTTGAAACTGATCATATTATTAATAAATACTCGAATACCATGAGTACTATCTGAAACCAGATGTTTCTTATTATTCAATGTCTGCCTTGACCAAGGTATGAGCGAAAACAGCTGTTAACCAATGACAGCTGTTTTTATTTTTTATATTCGATAATCAGCACTTCTGTTCTCCTGTTCAGTTTGCGCCCTTCAGTGGTAATATTATCACCTACCGGCGATTTATTCCCATATCCTAAATATTTTAATCTTTCAGGGGGGATTCCGTTTGCCACAAGATAATCAACCACCGAAAGAGCTCTTTTCTCAGACAGTGAAAGATTATGAATATCAGATCCGGTTGCATCAGTATAACCACCTATTTCAACTTTCAGTTCTTTGTTCTCTTTTAATAATTCACTCAGTTTATTCAGTTCAATCACCGATTCCTTTTTCAATTGCCAGGAGTCGACTTCAAAGAAAACATTTGACAGGAGCATTTTCTCACCCACCTTGAACTGGCTGAGCCTGATCTTTTTAAGAAAAGGCTTCATAATTGTATGATCGCCCTCAAACATAAAGTTTTCAGAATAAAAAAGGTATCCGCTCCTGCTTACACTTAGTCCATAATTAAATCCGGAAGGCAGGCATACAAGAAAATTTCCGTTTGAATCAGTTGAATTGCTTACAATAGTTTTTCCTGTTGACAGGTTTACTAGCTCATATTGGGCAACTAACATTTTACCTGTTTGCTTATCAGTTACTTTGCCCTTGAGATATGCAACAGGATCTGGTTGTACAGATTCATATAGTTTAAATGTATAAATATTTTTGCCCTCATGATCCTCCCTTTTTGATGAAAAATATGCCTTTTGACCTCCCGATTCAATTACCAGTCCCATTTCATCATTGAATGTATTTATCGGATATCCCAAATTCCTGGGTTCAGTCCATGAACTGTCTTCCTTCATCCTCGAGAAATAAATGTCAAGTCCACCCATTCCTGGTCTGCCATCTGAAGAGAAATAGAGGGTCTTACTGTCAAAATGTATAAAGGGGGACATTTCATCGCCGTTAGTGTTTATAATATTCCCCATATTTCTGGGATTAGACCACTTTTTATTCGGTTTCCACACCGAATACCAGAGATCTTTCCCACCTATTCCTCCGGGTCTGGTGCTTGAAAAGAAAAGCATCTTTCCATTGGCATTTATTGAAGGCTGGGATTCCCAGGAAGAAGAATTCACCGGACTCTCCAGGTTTACAGGTATGGACCATTTCCCATCACTGTTGGCTGAAAAGAATATATCGCAGCTTCCAAGTCCATTTGAACGGTCGCAGGCTGTGAAGAACATATAATTCCCATCGGAGGACAAACTTTGAGCACCTTCATTCTGACCCGAGTTAAGAGGAGCACCTGCGTTGATCGCTTTCTCCCATTTCATTTCTGACCTGTAGCTTATGTAAAAATCCTCCTGGGAAATTATTTTTCTCTGATCCTTCTCCCCTGGCCGGGCCTGTCGTGTAAACATAAGTGTTTGACCGTCTGCAGTTATAGATGGCCAGTATTCATCATCAGTAGTGTTAATCCCCTCCCCTACGCTCTCAGGGCTGAACGGTACCGGATTTTTTACCGCCTCTATCGCAAACTGGCAATTTCTAATGTTCCGTTCTGAGATTTCCTTATTTTTTGCAGATATGTCTTTCTGAACAACGTAAACATTATAATGTATAAGTGCATTATTATAGTCGCCCGACATCATTTCGGCTGTGGCAAGGCTGAAGAAAACCGGAAAATAGAACATGGAATCTATTCTCACAGCCTTGTGGAAGTTAATTACTGCTTCATTGTATCGTCTCTGTTTTAATAAAAGTTCTCCGAGCATCATATAAGCTTCATAGAATTTGTTGTCAGCATCTATTGCCTGATTAAAATAGAGCTCGGCATTCATATAATCAATATAGTCAAAAGCAGTCAGACCAGTCTTATACGCCTTAAGAGCTTTACCGGAGTTTGTATGGTATTGTTGGGAGTATATCTCGTCTGTAAATGAACCAGAAGAGAATAAGACAATTGCTATTATGACAAAACGTATGCCCATTTTATGGAATATGCATGTATTTATGTATCTGAAGGGAGATTCTCCATTCCGGATACATTTTAACATATCCGACTATTTCAGGAATAATGACCTGAAACCTGCTCCATTCAGGTTGCAAAAAAAGCTGACATCTCTTCTCCACCATTTCCCGGTATTTTTCAGCCCATTCAAAATCTGTTTTGTTTTCTATAATTACTTTCAATTCATCAGCCACAGAGCATATATCTCCTACAGGTGGCATATTTTTCTTGGGAGAAAGACAAATCCAGTCCCATTTTCCGCTCAGCGGATAAGCCCCTGATGTTTCCAGAAAAGTGCTTATGTTCTTCTTCTTAAGTCCCGAACATAGATAGTCAAGGTTCCACATCAAGGGTTCGCCTCCTGTAACTACAACAGATTTTGTGCCAGAAAGAAGTGCATGTTCGATTACGGAATCAGTTTCTTCTGTTGGATGGAGATCCGGATCCCAGGAAAAACGTGAATCACACCAGTTGCATCCGACATCACACCCTCCCAGTCTGATGAACCAGGCTGCTTTACCAGAATGAAATCCCTCGCCCTGTATTGTAAAAAACTCTTCAACCAGCGGGAGTGTGGTCCCATCAGATTTGCCGTATTGCTTATTCCCCATATTATTAAACGTGATAAACGGTGCCTTTATTTTCCGAAGAGGAGCTCACGGTCTGCAGGAATCGCTCCGGCAACCCACTTCTCAGGAATCAGCTTCCAGTTGCTCAATGCAAATGGATAAATGGTTTTCTTCTTTTCAAGGTAATTCAGAATATAGTATCTTAAATCCCTGTCAGTCGATTCCACTAAGCGGGCCTGCAAGTCTTCCTTTTTAATACCTGCACCTTCTGTGAGATGTCCTCCTCCTCCATTTCCCCTGTATGAATTTACTGCAACCATATAAGTTCTATTCTCGTCAAAAGGAGTTCCATTTGAAAATGATTTTATTAAGACTCTTTCACCCTCAGGTTTACTGACATCAACAGTATATTCTATCCCTGCTGCTGAATCGAAATTGTATGATTGATTCTTTAACCAGGCCTTCCCGTTTGTAAGAACAGGCCTCCCATTCCCTGAAATCCGGAATTTCAGAAGATGATCACTGGGGCCTTTCATGGTATTGTACCACAATGAATATGAATACTCAAGGTATTTCCTGATTTCAATCCCTGATAACGACATTGTGTACAACATGTTTTCAAACCTGTAGAGCTTAAACATATCGCCTGTTGTAACTGGCCCGGATTTTATCACCACATCGAAAGAAAGGGGAGCTGAAAAGGATATATCCGCCCCTGTTATTTCCAGCTGAATGGTGTGAATAAGATCAACATATGGAGAAGGACCGAAATAAGAGTCCCTGGAAGAAACTGAGGTATTAAAAGTGGCAATTATCTTATTTACATAATCGTCAATGTTTTTTTTCTGGCTTGTAAATTTTGAGATAAAGAGAGGATCAGGATGATATTTTTCAACATCTACTATACTTCCCAAAATTGATTTATTTCCTTTCTTTCGGGCTTTGTTACCATGAATAATAACATCTGCCCTGACGATATTTTCTGATCTGCTACCTCCTTCCAGTATTAAAACAGAATCACCATCTGAATTTACCACTTTTTTATTCACAAGGTTGTGGTTGTGCCCGCAAATGATTATGTCAAAACCAGGAATACTTCTTGCAACAGATCCTGATCCGGGTTCATAGTGCGATCCTTTTGTTCCTGAAGTGTTTTCAGCATCTTCCCAGCCTGAATGGAATAATCCTACAACAAGATCAGGTTTCTCCTTCAGTATAAATGGCATCCAGTATCCGGCCGTTTCAACCATGCCCCTGAATTCCATTCCGGAATATAGTTCCGGCGGAATCCAGGTTGGCACAGATGGCGTTATAAGTCCCATTATTGCTACCCTTACATCATTAATTTCAAGGACAACATAGGGTTTAAAATAGGGGTTTCCTGTTAATTTATTAACAGCATTGGCTGCAAGCAGAGGAAACTTATACTCCTTCAGCAGCCGGTCATAGACATCATGGCCTGCCTCAATATCATGATTGCCGACAGTGCCGGCATCATAGCCGATATAATTCATAGCCTCAGCCAGAATATGAGGAGAAGCCGTATCAATAAAATTATAAAAATAGACTGAAGGCTGGCCCTGAAGATTATCGCCATTATCAAGAAGCAGCACATGTTTATTCTTATCCCTTAGACCTTTTACATACGAGCAGACTCCTGCCAGGGAGACATCAAGATCCTTCTTTTCAATGAAATCATATGGCAGGATTACTCCATGAACATCTGTTGTTGCAAGGATTGTAATTGACCTTTCCTTCTCTTCAGAACATGAAATTAGCAGGAGAATGATCAAAAATGAGATAAAAAACAGATTTATTCTTTTCATGATTTTTATAAAGAGATACTATTTATAAAGATAAACATATGAAAGAATATTTTCATTCTATTAAATTTATGTGTGTAATTTTAAAGTTTCTATTTTTATTCAGGGATAGAGTATTGAAATAAAGCACGGGAGATGGTTCATACAGGATTGGAACAGATAAGGAATAAACTTCCAATGGATCTGATTGGGAAAAGAATCGGAGTATTATGTCATTCGCCAAGCATAACATCTGATTTTTTGCACATTACAGATATTCTTTCTTCAGGAAATGGTTGTTTTCTCACTGCCATCTTCGGACCCCAGCATGGCATCTATGGTCAGACCCAGGATAACATGATAGAATGGAACAGCAACATTCATCCTGTCTACAGGATTCCGGTCTACAGTTTGTACGGTGAACACAGGAAACCTACACCTGAGATGCTCGGCAGCATAGATGCACTTGTTGTTGATCTTCAGGATGCAGGAGCCAGACTCTATACATATATCTGGACAGTTAAACTCTGCATGGAAGCTTGTGCAGAGGCAGGGATCCCGGTATGGATTCTTGACAGGCCAAATCCTGTTGGAAGATTGCCTTATGATGGTCCGGTCCTTAAAGAAGAGTATTTTACATTTGTCGGAGGATCTTCAATACCTTTATGTCACAGGATGACTATCGGGGAATTGGCCGTTTGGATTAAAGGAAAGTATATTAAAAACTGTGACCTGCACGTGGTCTGGATGAAAGAATGGAGAAGAAATTCACTTTTTAATGAAACAGGGCTCCCATGGATACTGCCATCGCCAAATATGCCCACACTCCAGACCGCTTTGGTTTATCCCGGGATGGTACTTTCTGAGGCCCTGAATATCTCAGAAGGCAGGGGGACAACAATACCATTTGAACTTTTTGGTGCGCCATTTATTGATCCCATAAAACTTAAAAAGAATCTGGATGAGAGAAAGATAAAGGGTTGTGTCTTCAGGATACACGACTTTATTCCAACTTTCAATAAGTTCATGGGAATACTTTGCCATGGACTTCAGATTCATGTTACCGATCCTGCAGTTTTTTATCCGGTGGCTGTTGCCTATGAACTTTTCAGTGCAATTTTTGAAACAACTGCCAAGGGGTCAATGGAATTCATTAAACCACCTTATGAATACGAATATAAACTGATGCCCTTTGATATACTTTCAGGCGACTCTGTCATGAGAACCGCTTTGATAAACAGGGTTTCTGCAGGAGTTGAACGTCAGAGGTGGCAATCTGAGATTGATGAGTTCAGAAAAGAATTCCGCCAGATCTCCGTGTATCCTGAATAGGCCGGAGAAATATCATCTTTTTCTTGTTGCTTTTACTAACTTCTCTATCAGCAGGTTTGGGGGGAATATAGGCTTTACTATGTAATCATCAAAACCCGACGCAATGATTTTCTCCTTGTCACCCAGAAGACTATAGGCTGTTTGAGCTATTATGATAACATCTTTACGGAGTTCCCTGATCTTCTTTGCCGCACCATACCCGTCTATTACCGGAAGCTGAATATCCATAAGTATGACATCAATTCCGGGATCCGCTTCTACAGCTTCAATAGCTTCCTTCCCATCAAATGCATTAACGAGTGAAGCTCCTGTCTTCTCAAGTATCTTGTTAAGATATAACCTGCTCGACACATCATCTTCGACAATCAGTATCTTTTTTGTTTTAAGATATTCATTTTCCATTTTAATCAGCTTTATTCAAACAGCCCGTCATCTCTTAGAAGAAGTAAAATGGCGGATTGCGGCACGACAATAAATTTTTCTCTGTTAAATTCAATTTCAATAGCATTGTTTTGCAGATAAACAGCCTGATCACCTTCCCTCGGTTGAAGGGGAACATATTTTGGCTCATCGGGGCGGTTCTTCCATGGCTCATCACTATCATTTACTGATGGTATCGGATATCCCGGACCAACTTTAACCACATATCCTATCTGGACCTTTTCATTTTCATTTACACCGGGCGGAAGGAGCAATCCGCTTTTGGTTTTAGACTGGGGTACTTTTGGCTTAATAAGAATCCTGTCACCAATAACTATCAGTTTCTGAAGATCTTTCTCGTCTAATAATACATTCATACCTGTAAACAATTAGAACAAAATTATCATTTTTCGGATTAATCAGAAATTGTCTCTTCAGAATTAATTAATATTGTATTAAGTTATAACGACAGAACACTCTCTTTATTTTAAATATGGACTCAGACACTTACCTGACTGTCAAAGCTTTCTCTCAAAGTTTATATAAAGAAAAGGGAAGCAGGTTCATTGGGTTGGCTTATCCGGTTACAACAAAGGAAGAGATCAAAGGAATTCTGGAAACCATCCGGAAGGAGCACCATTCTGCACGGCATCAATGTTTTGCATGGATGCTGGGCGCGGCCAGACAGACATACAGGATAAACGATGACGGAGAACCATCCGGAACAGCAGGCAGGCCGATCCTAGGGCAAATAAATTCCTTTGGATTAACTGATATACTGATAGTCGTCGTCAGATATTTCGGTGGAAGGCTTCTCGGGACTACCGGACTCATTAATGCTTACAGGTCTGCTGCAGAATTATCAATTATAAATAACGAGATAATAAGACTCTATGTTTATGATTGCCTGGAACTCATATTTCCATTTTCATCTCTGAACAACGTGATGAGGATGATAAAAGATGAAAATTTAATCCAGTCGCATCATTCGTACGGATTGGAATGCAGGCTGACCCTAAGCTTCAGGAGCTCAGCCAAAGAAAAGATCATAAAAGGATTGTCTGTGATAAATGGGCTGGAATACAAGCAGATAAACATCATAGAGATTCCGTAATACGAGGTAAAAGTTGTTAGTTAATTATCAACATTGATTTCAGAAGAACCTATTGTTAAATAAATTTGTTAACATAAAAAATAACCGGCTATAAAGAGCTATAATAATGAAAAACAGAAGCTTAGTATCAATAGATGATTTATCAACCGACGAAGTCCTGAAAATTCTGGATGACTCAGCTGAATTTGAAAAGAACCCGGTGCAGAAACTCCTTGAGGGCAAAGTTATTGCAACACTGTTTTTTGAACCTTCAACCCGGACAAGGTTAAGTTTTGAGAGCGCCATCAGCCGTCTTGGAGGGAAAATAGTCGGATTTTCTGATGCAGGCGTAACAAGTGTTTCAAAAGGTGAGACACTACATGACACTATCAGGATGGTAAGCAGTTACAGCGATCTCATTGTGATACGTCATCCTGTGGAGGGTAGTGCACGATTTGCAAGCGAGATCTCATCTGTACCGGTTATAAACGCCGGCGACGGCGCCAATCAGCATCCTACACAGACTTTACTTGACCTGTATTCTATCCGTAAGACCCAGGGGACTCTTGATAACCTTAATCTCTTCATGGTCGGTGATCTGAAATACGGAAGGACAGTTCACTCTTTGATGATGGCAATGTCAAGGTGGAACACTACCTTTAATTTCATTTCACCCGACGAGCTTAGAATGCCGGAAGAGTTCAAACTCTACCTGGAGAATCTGGGATTGAAATATTATGAACACCTCGATTTTACTGAAATAATTTCAAAGGCAGATATTATCTATATGACAAGGGTTCAGAAGGAAAGATTCTCCGATCCTATTGAATATGAAAAGGTTAAGAATGTTTATGTCCTTAAGAACTCCATGCTTTCAAATACCAAGGCAAACATGCGTATTTTGCATCCACTGCCAAGAGTCAATGAGATACATACTGACGTGGATACTAATCCCAAGGCATATTATTTTGAACAGGCTGAGAACGGGGTTTATACACGCCAGGCTATATTATGTTCGCTTTTAGGAATAAAATAAAGAAGAGGCAAAAATGAAAGAACCTAAACAGTTAAGTGTAAGTGCTATACAGAATGGAACCGTAATCGATCATATTCCGGCCAAAAACCTTTTCAAGGTTATCCAGATTCTTGGGCTTGATCATATTCATAACCAGATTACTTTCGGAACCAATCTTGAAAGCAAAAAGCTCGGAAGAAAAGCAATTATAAAAATATCAGATAAATTTTTTGAGGATGCTGATATCAACAGAATAGCTCTTGTTGCTCCTGATGCTAAGCTGAATATTATCAAGGATTATGAAGTAGTTGAAAAAAAGGTTGTTGAGGTGCCTGACAATATTGTCGGAATTGCACGATGCATGAATCCCAAATGTATTACAAACTTCGAATCTGTTACAACACGATTCAAAGTGGTTTCCAAAACGAATGTGGCCCTGAAATGTCACTACTGTGAAAAGATTACAAACCAGGAAAATCTTCAGATTGTGTAGAAGAACCGTTTCCTGAACAGTCTTGGTTGTAGAGACGTTATTTTAATTGTTTTGATATCATCCTACCG
>Ga0315283_10000649_pt1 | contig 25991 bp, 14 predicted proteins | sample YL17G09_0_MG_FD_204541 | JGI IMG/M metagenome (GOLD analysis project Ga0315283, IMG submission 204541) | Sediment microbial communities from Yellowstone Lake, YNP, Wyoming, USA - YL17G09_0 | ecosystem: Environmental > Aquatic > Freshwater > Lake > Sediment | place: USA: Wyoming | collected...
TGACCTTCCATGTTCGACTGACCGGCGAGGATGAATACCTTGACCGGCCCCTTGAACTCCGTCCGGGGCTTGCCGGCATCGGCCTTGGTGATGGCGATGGCCGGGGCCTTCTCGGGCTTGGCCCCGGTTTTCACGGAAAGGCCCTGAGCCGCATGCGCGGCCGCGGCGGCCAGGAGACACGCTGCCATCACGACGATTGCTGTTTTTGTTGCCATGTTGTTCATCCTTATGCAGGGGGTTCATAATTGTACCATGATTATACCCGCCGGCATGGCGGGCCACTGTAGCGTTGGACGCCCGGCGGGCGTTTCGGTTCCGAAAGAATTGAGAACCTGGCTTCCGCGCGGACACGCGTGTCGGCCAACGCTCGTAAGACGACTTCGGCAACTCACCATACTACTTGCACTCACTCTTGTCCAAAACAATTCGTAATTAAAGGGGGTATCCACTTGACTCATGTAACCCCTACCTGTTGTGGCGGTCTGGTTTCCGGCCGCGGACGTGACGCACCATCGACCGGTATGGGGTGGGTTCGGCCGCGACGGCCTGTTGAAGGAGCCGGTAGAACAACTTGCCTCGGGAGCGGGAGGTCCGCCTATTGAAGCGGAACGTGAACTCGTCCAAGTAGTAGTCCAGGTGCTCCGGGCTCACGGCGCCCTGGTGGGTTCCGAACAGCCATGCATTCCGCCGTAGCCCCACGCCGAACCGTGGGTACCGTCGTGCCGGTTCTCGGTAAAATAATGACCCATCATGCCGTACATGTCCTGCGCTTCCGCGAGCGAACGGCTCAATTCCCGTATCCCGTCCTTCACACGGGTGTCGCCGGTACGCAGGAAATATTCCGTGAGAAACAGGTTGTTGTACGCCCAGCTCCAGGAACTATAGGAGACCCGTGGCTGCAGCGAGCCGGGTGCGGGGCATATGGAGTTGGCATAGGTCTTTAGCTCGTCATTGGTAATGCCGGCGGCCAGCTTGGCCAGGCCCAGCACCGGGTTCGCTATGCCGGATGATTTGAACGGCTTGTTGGAGATGACAGTGACGGCATCGGCCAGGATGCGCGCCGACTTGGGGCAGTTGTAGGGTGCCGTGGCGCTATAGGCCAGGTTCGTCAGTTTCAACTGAAGCGTGTACGTCTGATTGGTGGCGACGCCTTCCCGGTTGATGAGGAGTTTCAGCACGCCATTGGCAGCCTCGGCATCGCCGATCGCCAAGCCCAGGCTCTTGCGGGCATCCTTGGTGAAGAGGGACACCGCGCCGCCGCCCGCCTTCACGCCCAGAATCACGTCGTTGGGCAAAATGCCTGCCGCAGCGGCCGGCGTGTCTTTGCCCACGGACGTGACCAGAATCTGCCATGGTTTGTCGGCGGTACTCGTGTCGCTATTATACGTCGACCATTGGGTCCAGATCCACCCGCGCATGCCCGTGGGGCCAAGATTGTAGGTGAACTTACGGTCAACCGCATGGCGGTTGGTGCCGACGGTGAGATCGGGAGCGGACTTTGCCTTTTCCGCCCCGAAAACCGCGCCGGACGTGGCGAGGATGGCTAAGACTGCGAGTGATACGAGTGTGTTTTTCATGTCAGTGCCTATTCCTTTCATTTTTTAGTTTCGTTCATTTGGTGTGTTAGATGATTCGGTGGGGATTCTTGTCCTATTTGATGCGGATGAGTTCCGGGGTGTCCGTCGAGGCTTCAATCGCAGCGATCGTATCGCGGACGCACTTGGCCTTCATACGCATCAGATGCGGTGGGAAGTCTTTCTCATCCTTCTCGAAGTAGTTCGCGATCTTGGTCAACTCCGGAATGGCCGCCTTGGCGTGGGTGCCGTAGCTGAGGAGGATCTTCATGATTTCCGGCGTCCGCCCCTCGCTCCACCATTGATTCTGATCGCGGGTGTATTTCACGCAGGCGCTGATGCCTTCCTCGACGTGGTGTTTGGCCAGGATGCGGAGCCCCTCCAGGCGGATCCCGTCGGCAAACATTTCCCCGCTCGGCGCCGGTTCGATAATTGCCTGATTGATGGCGGGAAGCAGTGGCTTGATTTGCTCATAGCTCAACTGCGGATAGATGCCGCCGATAAAGCCGCGGGCGTAACCGTCCTGGTTTTGCAGTCCGGCGACCACGGCTTTGCGGAGCAAGTCCTGGTCCACGCCGGCGAGTGACTGTTTCAGCATCTTTCCAAAGACAGAGGAGAGTAGATAGCGTTGCTCCATGCCGCGCGGATCTTCGGCAGTGGGTTGCTGGGCGAGTCGCTCCAGCAGGATCGGCACCGTGGACATGGCGGGGGCACCAATGCCCGCCAATGTCTCGGCGGCTTTGATGCGCATCCAGAGGTCGCTGTGTGAGAGGAGTTTTGTCAAGTCCGGCACGGCGGGGGCAGCAGCACCGCCGAACTGAGCGAGCGCATCGCAGGCGCCGTAGCGGGTTTCCATGCGCGGGGCGGAAAGCATCGTCACGAGGGCGGCGACCGGTTGCTCGCCTTTGCGGCGACCCAGTGCCGTGGCGGCGCGATCGCGCACAATCGGCGACCAACTGCCGAGCCGTTCCAGCAGTTGATCCACGCTGAGTTTGTCGTAGGCGCTGTAGAAATCCCTTCTGCTCCAGCCGCGGCCATCGAGAATCAGAGCCGTGGCGGCGGCGGCATGAAGCTGCGGCACGACTTTCGGTTGTTTGCCGGTGAGCAGGATTTTCTTGAGCGGCATGGCGTAGGCCAACAGATAGCCGCCGGTGCTGTCCCAGCCCGCGAAGCTGTCCTCCTCCCACTCCGGCGGGCCTTGATGGAGAAAAACTCCGTCCGCACCGCGTGCAAGGTCGAAATACCACGTCCCAAACTCGCTCATCCACGCCCCCGTCGCCTGGGGTCCCGACAGGGCAACTCCGGGCATGGCCCAGAGCATATTGAAATAATTGCCACAGTGCCCGTAATCGCGCTCCGGTCCGTGGGCGGCCACGCTCATGCGGGAGAAAAACTCCGCGCCTTTCGCCTCGCCGAGCAGGTTGAACAAGACGGCAGCCATGCCGCATTTGCCATTGTCCTCGTGATTTTGAATCCATGCGCCGTGATCGCCATAGGGGATGGCGCCTTTGCCGATGTAAAAGCGCAGCAGCCTGGCACTGCGTTCGATCGCCAGATCCAAGGCCGGGTTTTTCACGCCAGCCTTGCGCGCCATCGCCAACGAAATGGTCAGCGGCACACCGGGGGCGTTCATCATCCCGTAGCCGTAAAGTCGTCCGTCGGGCCGAGCGAACCTGTGGCCCCACGAGCCGACCGCGCTTTGACCACGGGCGGCTTCGAGCGCGAGCCGCGTTAAGCCCGGCATGACCGAATCATCGCCCGTGGCGATCTTGTATTCGGACAGGAACATCATGATGTAGCCGTAATACCATGTTGCCATCTCTGTGGTGGTGAAGTTCGCGGCCCACTCGGCTTCCTTCTTGATCAGCGGGAGGTAGCTTGGGTCGCCGCTGGCTAACAGGGCGAGCGCATTGAGCGATCGGGGGATGGGGTCCTGCCGCTTGGCATACGAGGGATCCGCCATCCGCTTGGCGAGATCCCTGCACCCTTGTTCGAGAATGCGTTTGGACTTCGGGCAATTGTAGGGCGCCGTGGCGCTATAAGTTCCAAGCACCGGAAGCTTCACCACGACTTCCGCCGCGCTGCCTGCGCGCCACCGGGTCAGGCTGAGCTTGCCTTGGCCGGCGTCCGATTCGGCAAGGGTCAGGGCCTTGCCCATTTCGGTGCGCGGGTCATAGGAAAACCGCTTGCCGCCGACGCCGAGAATCACGTCGCCGACCGCGACAACGCCGTCAGCAGGAGAACCTTTCTCCACCTTGGTGATCGCGATCTGGCGGGCGTCGGAGGTGTCCATCTTGTCACAAAACATCCAGCCGCGCAGCCCCGTGGCGCCGAGGTTCCAGTCGCGCTTCGCGCCTTCAGGGATCTTGTCGCCTTTGGTGAAGTCGGGGTTGGGCATTTCCGCCCCGAAAACCGGACCGATCGTGGCGAGAATGGCTAAGACTGCGAGAGATACGAGTGTGTCTTTCATGGTTTGGCTCCTGGTTTGGATGATGGGCGCCCGGAAAGCGAGCCCCAGATTTCTGCGAGGAGGGCGAAAACTTCCGGCTCGGTCTGCTGAAGCTCGCGCAACCGCAGCAAGACAGGCCGCAAAGCAGCCGGTGGAGCGGTCTTTCATTTGTCGTTTCATTTGGTCTTTCATTTCATTTTCCATCATTTGATCTCTGCGACCTCCGGGTTATGAGCACAACGAGCTCGTTTTCCCGAAGTTCCCGCAAAAACGCAACTTACAGAAGTGACAACCCCTTAGCTCGACTTTTGCCGTTTTTGAACAGGTTACGCCGCCAGGCTGAGGCGGTCCAGCAGGATTCGCTTCAAGTGGCGCGGGAGTTTTTCAAAGACATCATGTTGCGATGGTGTTTCAAAAATCGTCTCCGACCACAAGAGCCGCCGGACGGTTGCGATGGCATCGGAGAATGTCGGTTCGGCCTTTGTGTACCACGGCGTGCACCGCGGACGGATAGGGTGGTGGCGGGCGTGCTCGACAAAGATCAGCGTCACCAGGCTATACAGCCCCAGAAGGCAGGGACCGGTTCGCAGAACGCTGTTGGCCACGCGCTGGCGAGGGGTTTCGAATCCCAAGTGTGCCCGCACCTCCTGGAAGGTCGTTTCTATGGGCCAGCGCGCCGTGAACCAACCGATGATCTGCGTTGCGGTCAGATCCTGATCGGTGGTGTAGAAGTAGTCATCCCGGTGGGTGCCCTGAACATCATGAGTGAACACCCATCGAATCGGCACCAATCCCTGGCCGGCCTTGTACCAGTGTCCGGCCTGGCTGACCCATTCAATCCGGCGATGCCCTCCGCCGTACCAACTGACGGTGGCACGGGTGCGGCGACTTCGAGCGACGACCTCTTGGGGTGCAGGCAGCTTCTTTCCCTTGATCCTGGGCCGGCCTTTTCGCCGCTTGGCCTGCGGCGGCGGGGCATACAGGTTGGCGTCGCCGTGGAATCGGCTGACCAGCGTGGCGTGACGGCGGTGGCGGCGACAGAAGCTGGCCAGTTCGTGGGAGGCGTACCCGCCGTCTCCCAAAAAGACGAATTTACGCCGTGGAAACCAGTGAATCAGCACGGCCATCAGTTGGCGGGCCAGGTCGGGGGCGGACTTGTGTCGCCGCCCTTCGGCCTGGCTAAGTTCCTTGGGTCGGTACAGCGCGGCCAGCACCGGCAAGGCCCAGCGTCGCCAGGTAAAGGGCAACTTGACCGAGATGGCCAGCACGACCCAACGATGTCCCCATCGCCAGACGATGTGGCTGTGGCTGGAGCGTACCGCGTCATGATGGCAGCCTTTGCCGTAGACCTTCTTGCCCCGATGCTGGGCCGTGGTATCGTCCATCGGGACCAAGACAGGTTCATCTTCTGGGATCAGGCGCAGGATTGCCGAGGCCAGAACCTTGCCCAGCGGCCAAGGCGACCAGACGGCTCGGGAGAAGACTCGGTGATAGGTGCTGTGGTGTCCGCGAACGACGCCGCGCATCGTCCACAGGACGCCCGTGACGGTTCGCCGGCCCATTGCCAGGATGGCTCCGACGATCAACGGAAGAATCCGCTGGAACGTCGGCTGGGTAAATGCTACAGAAAGACTCATCAAGATTGGCTCCGCCGCCGATGGAAGAGAAAGCATAACCAGACTCCTTTCCGATTCGCTGACCTGACATCAGCAACATCGGCAGGAGTCACTTTTTTGCGCCAATATTTGCTGCCGCCGTGGGCGGCACAACCTGTTCAAAAATGGCAAAAGCCGAGCTTAGAGCTGAGGAAGACGCTGGAGGCGGACATGGCGATGGCGCAGGCGCACCTGCCCCTCTTCCGCCGCATGGGCATCTCCCCCAACGAGTCGGAGAGGCTGGAGTCGGACTTTCCGGCCGGCAAGGTCAGCGGCTGGACCGTCTGCACGCCGCAGACCGCGGGCGGCTTCTCGGCCATCGGCCATGCGTTCGGCTCGCGTCTGCAGCGCGCGCTGCAGATCCCGGTCGGCATCATCGACAACGGCCGCGGCGGGGCGTCCATCGAGAGCCTCGTGCCTCGCCAGATGTTCCAGGAGGACCCGCTGGCCGCCACCTACCTGGCATCGGTCGCGAAGCGCATGGCGGCCTTCGATCCCGAGAAGAAAGTCGAAGAGAAGTGGCGGAACGAGCTCGCGCGACTGAAGCAGAGGGGCGTGCCCGAGGAGAAGTGGCCCGCCAAGCCGGGCGTGGACAGCCTGAGGTCCTGGGATGTGCCGGGGCGGAGCCCGTCGGACGCGGCCAGTTGCTACAACGGCATGTTCGGTGTCTTCAAGGGCCTGAACATCAAGGGCGTGCTCTTTCACCAGGGCTACAACAACGCCATGGCGTCGGTCTGTCGGCCGAAGCTTTACCGGGTGCTGATGCGGCTCATGGTCGAGGGCTGGCGTCGCGACTTCAACGATCCGGCGCTGCCGGTGGGCGTGATCGGCTTCTGCGCCGGCGGCATTCCCCAGACCAGCGACAACTTCGAAACGTGGTCGGTCGCGCCGGGCGCGTACATCCGCGAGGCGCAGCGGCTCGGTTTGGCCGACGTCGGCGATCCCAAGAACACGGCCTTCCTGCCTGCCGACGACGTGCAGATCCCGGGGCTTCATCCGCTCAAGAAAGAGGCGCACGGTGAACGCGCGGCGCGCTGGGCGCTTGGCAGGATCTACGGCATGAAGATCAACTGGGATTCCGCGGCGCTGGTCTCGGCCAAGCCGGATGGTGATTGCATGGTGCTGACGTTCGATAAACCCGTATTCCCGGATGACACGTCATTGGTTCTGGATGGCTTCTCGATCGCCGACAAGTCAGGCAAGTTCTACATGGCACACGCCACGGCCCCGATTAAGACGGACCATGGGATATGGAGCACGGCCAACAAGAGTTTCGACGCCACAAAGGTTATTGTGTGGAGCCCCCTGGTCACGGAACCTGTGGCCGTGCGCTATGGATGGGCGCCAAGCCCCATGGGCAACCTGAAGGTCAACGGCCAGCCGTGGCTGCCGCTGCAGAGTTTCCGCACCGACGCCTGGGACTGGCCCGAGAGTGACGACCCGGAGGCGACCCTCGTGGACCGCGCCAAATCCGGGGAGATGAATGCTGACGCCGCTCAGCGGCTCGAGTATCGCAAGATGGAAGAGGCCAAACGGGCGGTCGAGATCCTCGACCGCCTCAAGACGCTGGGCAAGAGCAAGCCCAAGGCCGACTGAGGACCGACGACGCCCAGGAAGGTCGCGGGCCCCCCGATCGCGCGCGAGTCCTCAACAATGACGGCAGGAGATTGACGCACAGTGACATGTCGAGTCAGAGAGTCAACCATGAAACACGAAATCAACGGAAGGAGAGATAGATGCACAAGACGACACGAATGGCCTCCGCGTGTGTGATCGCCGCTTTTTTGACGGTGCTTTTATCCCAAGACCGGGTCATCGGGGCCGAGACCCCAGTCTCCCCGGCGCTTTCTCCTGCTAAGGACCCCGCCGCTCCGAAACTGATGATCTGGTCGGCCGAGCCGGCGGCAGGCCCGGCGCTTGGCGAACACAGGGGGAGAAAGATGATGCTGTGGCCTGCATGGGCGGTCTCGACGTATCCCATTGGCAACGGCCGGCTAGGCGCCACTATCTGTGGGACGATGGCGGAAGAGCACATCCAGTTCAACGAAGACACATTGTGGACAGGTAGCGAAGACAATACCGGCGCGTTCCAGAATTTTGGCAGCATGTTAATCAATCTGGATGGTCACGCGGACGCGACACCGGCTGGTAGCAAATATCGACGGGAGCTGGATATTGAGAAATCGATGCACACGATTACCTATGAACAGGGCGGAGTGCATTACCGGCGCGAGTATTTTGCGAGTCATCCGGCCAGTGTGATGGTGTTCCGTTTTACCGCCGACAAGAAGGGTGCTTATACCGGGTCGGTCTCTCTGAAGGATGCGCATGAGGGCACATCGAATGCGGTGGGCAACTCGGTCAACTTTACCGGTAATCTCGGCGGGAAACCAGGCTTGAGTTACGAAGCCCAGGCCATGGTGCTGAATGAAGGCGGCACTGTCAGCGCGGCCAATGGGATCGTATCCTTCAAAGGTTGCGACAGCTTGATCATCCTGCTCGATGCCGGCACGGATTATCTCAACCAGCGCGACAAGGGGTGGAAGCAGGATCATCCGCACCAGCGCATTGTCGAGCGGCTGGCGAAAGCGTCGAAGAAATCTTTCGCTGATCTACAGACAGAGCATATTAAGGATTACCAGCAGTTCTACAACCGGGTGACACTGGAGCTGGGTGCAACCCTGGCAGAGACACAGTCTTTGCCGACCAAGGAACGCCTCGATTCATACCGTAGCGGCAAGCCTGACACAGATCTTGAGGAGATGCTGTTTCAATACGCCCGGTACCTGATGATCAGCTGTTCGCGCCCCGGTGACATGCCTGCCACCCTGCAGGGCGTCTGGAACAATTCCAACACTCCACGCTGGCGTTGTGACTATCACACGGACGTGAACGTGCAGATGAACTATTGGTTTGCGGACGCGGCAAACTTGTCCGAATGCTTCCTGCCGCTGGCAGAATGGGTGCACTCGATCCGCGAAGTGCGCCGTGAGGCGACGAAAAAAGAATTCGGCGTCCGCGGCTGGGCGACGCGTTCGGAGAACGGCATTTTCGGTGGCGCCACCTATCACTGGGTGCCGGGCGACGCTTCCTGGGTCGCGCAAAACTTGTGGGACCACTACGCCTTCACGCAGGACAAGGGATACCTCCGCAACCGGGCCTACCCGGTGATGAAAGAACTCTGCGAGTTCTGGGAAGACTCCTTGATCAAGCGACCCGACGGCAAACTGGTCAGCCCCAAGAGCCAGTCACCGGAACACGGCCCATTCGCCGAGGGCAATTCCTACGAGCAACAGTTGGCGTGGGACCTCTTCACCAATTACATCGAAGCTTCGGAGGCGCTTGGCGTGGACGCCGATTACCGGAAGAAAGTGGCTGACATGCGTGATCGTTTACTCGGTCCGCAGATCGGGAAGTGGGGGCAGTTGCAGGAGTGGGCTGAGGACCTCGATGACCCGAAGGATGATCACCGCCACCTGTCGCACATGATCGCCATTCATCCGGGCCGGCAGATTTCCCCTCTGACCACACCGAAGCTGGCTGAGGCCGCGAAAATCTCCATGAACGCGCGCGGCGACCGTTCCACTGGCTGGGGTATGGTGTGGCGGGCCTGCATCTGGGCCCGGCTTCACGATGGTGACCGCGCCTACTCGATCCTTCGGGGATTCGTCGGCACCATATATCATAATCTCTGGGGGAATTGTACCCGAACCTTCCAGATCGACTGCAATTTCGGCTACGCCGCCGGAGTGAACGAGCTGCTTGTGCAGTCACACACGGAGCAGGGGTCAGGAGTCAGAGGTCAGAAGTCGGAAGTCGGAATCGATAAATCGAAAATCGGAAATCGGAAATCAGCATTTCTTCTGCATCTGCTCCCGGCGTTGCCCAAAGCGTGGCCCACCGGCTCAGTCAAAGGCCTGTGCGCACGGGGTGGCTACGAGGTGGACATCGAGTGGAAGGACGGCAAGCTTACACGGGCGACGATCCGGAATGTTTCCAGTCCGACCGGCGAGTGCGCGGTGCGTTACGGTGACATTACCAAGACCATCGTCGTGCCCCGTGGCGAATCACGGGTGTTTACCGGAGAGAAGAGCTTGTGAAAAGTGTAATGATCGCAGTGAGCAGCGTGCCATTATCCCGCTATGGAGCGGGATGACGCGGAAGCAGGGGTGACAGGTAACCAGTAATCAGTTCTCAGTGACCAGTGGTCAGTGGGCAGTAATCAGAGAGTGTCGTAAACAGAAGGAGACAGCGTGATGAACAGAAAAATATTCTTTGGTGCGGCATCTCTGCTGGCAGCTAATCTGGTGAGTGTTGTTGGCGTGATGGCTGCCTATCCTGGACCTACGGCGAGATCATCTCTCGTGATTCGATGTGCTGCATGATCTTCCTCAAATTGCCCCTGCAGCCCAGCGGCCACCATTGTTCCGTGTGGCGCCAGTACTGGAGGCTGAACGGCCCCGGGCACGATGGCACGATCCGCAGCCGCTTGGCCAGGTAGCGGCGCTTCGGGTCCGGCCTGTGGGTCCGCGGGCCGAGGGGAACCACGGGCTCCAGGATCAGGATGTTGCCGGCACGCAGCCTTCACTCCCATCCATCCCACGGGGGCCCCTTGGCCGCCAGCCACTGCCGGAGCTCCAGGAGGTCTCTCTCCGTCAGCATCCGCATCCAGGTCCTTCCGGCGGACCTGCGTCTGGTCGATAGGTTGCCTGTGGACCTTCGTGCCATGTGGTCACCGTGTGGCTGCCAGCATACTCTGCCCGCCCGCTGTTCGCCAGCGGCTGCGGAAGCTTTCCGGCGACCTGGCCGCAGAGAGCCAACTGGGCATATGCAAGCGGCGGACGGAGCAAAAGGGCTCTCCCAGGTTCAGGTTCACCGCCGGCTTTCGGCCCCACCAAGCTGATCTCAACGCCGATCCTGGGCGGGCTTCACCATCGGTATCAGCGAGTGGCGGCGTAGCAGCAGGGGGGGCAGGGCCATTCTGCTCTGGGCCGACTTGACCAGTCTGCGCTGCCGCCGGCCAGTCACTGCACAGCCATATCTGGCCGAAAACGATCAAGCTTCAGCCCCGGAACTTGCCGACTCTGCTCGCGAACGGCGGTTCGGAATGGGCTGTTGGTCTCGTCCGAAGAGCCAGATGGGGTTTTTCGGGAGGACAGCCGAAATACTATCTGTAATCGTTCACATAAGATTCAGGCGCTGCCGGTTTCGTGCGGCAGGCACAAGGGAAACCTGTGCCCTGCCGCCGAATTATGCGCTCATTTCGCCCGAGGGCCCAGGCTGCCCTGGAATTGGATTTCAATTGTAACCGCGGCGCCGGCGGGCAGAGTAAGCTCGCGGGCATTGGGCGCATCGGCGGGCTTGTCCTTGGCGGCGCCGGAGGTCACTCGCAGTTGCTCGATCTTACCTGCGCTCGGCATGCGAAGGGTGATGATCTGTTCCACTGCGCTTGTAAGCTCCAGGTGGATTGTCCCGGCTGGCGTGTTCCATGTCAGGTTGTCGATGCGGATCTGCCCGCGCGCCCGGACGCCGCGGATGGTCCCCGCGGGCAGTTCGTAGGGCAGTGCGGGCAGCAGGTCCAGCCGCCCCGGCCAGGAGAAGAAGAGCATCATGTTCAGCAGTTCGGGGATCGACCCATTGCCGTCGGTGTTGAGGATTTCGCCGTTTGGCTCGTGCGAGGTGATCATGCTGGGGTACATGGACTTCTTGACGGCCATGATGGCCAATCGCTCGTACGCGGCCTGCGGCATGCGTAAGTACGCCGCGGCCAGGCCCGCCTGCATTCGCCCAAAGCTCGACTGCTCGCCGTTGGATGCTATCTTCGCCAGGGTGGCCTTTTTTGCCGCCTCCCACAGTTTGGGATCCTTCTCGGGCGCAAACTCGAAACTCTGGAAAACGGGGTAGAGGTGCGAGTGGTGCCGGTGACCGTAATGTTCGCGGGCCTCGCCGGTGATCCACTCCGCCAGTTCGCCGCGGTCGTTGATCCGGTAGCCGGGCATCCTGTCCAGCATGGCCTGCCACTTGGGGATGTTGTCAGCCTCGATGCCCAGGTCGCGGCAGCCCTCGATGAGGCATGAAAGCACCTCGCGCGCCACCGCGATGTCCATAGTGGGATCCATCCCGCAGCCGGTCTCGGGAGAGTATGAGGGGATGAACTCGTACTTGCCGTCCTTGCCGACGACGAGAAAGTCCTCGTAGAACAGGGCGATCTCCTTGAGCAGGGGGATCGTCCGCTTGGCCAGGAACTGCTTGTCGCCCGTGTAGCGGTACTCGTCGTAGAACCAGTGGGCGAGCCAACCCGCCCCGGCCGTCCAGAACACGCCCGGCCAGGCGCCCCAGTGCAGGTGCAGGCCGGTGTTGCTGGCCCGCGTGCAGGCAAACACACCGCGGGCGCCGTAGTACATTCTCGCGTTGAGCCGCCAGTCCGGCACGAGCGACTCTATGAGCCGGTAATACCCCTCCATGCCCTCGTGCATGTCGCAACTGAGTCCCGAGCCGACGGCGGCCTGGACGTTGGTGTCCAGCGTGAAGTCGCCCGACCAGTCCGGGGTCCATGTGCCCGTCCAGATCCCCTGGAGGTTCGGCGGCAGCTCGCCGGCGGAGCAGATGAACATGTACCGCCCGGCGTCGTACATCTTCTCCAGCAGGGCCGGCGACGGCTTGCCGGTCTTGGCGGCCTGGTCCAGCAGCGTCTCGCCGGGAAGGGCGCGGTCCTCGGCGGGCGCTGCGAGGTCGATCGACACTCGGTTGAAGATCTCGCCGTGGGCCTTGGCGTGCGGCGCCAGGAGCTTGTCGTAGTCGGCCGGCAGGGCCGCCAGGGCCTCCCGCAGCTTCTCGGGCTTGCTGTCGGCAAGCTTTGTGAACGGCTCGATCCGCATCAGCACGACCACTTCATCCGCGCCGGCGACGAAGATCGAGTTGCCGTCGCAGCCGACCTTGCCGCCGGGGGCCGCCACCCGGATAATTCCGTCATAGCCCCCCTTGCCGTGAACGTAGACGTTGTGGCAGGTAAGGACGGACTCGCTTGCCGAACGTTTCGATTCGATTCGCTTGTTGACGATGGGCGGCATGGTCAGGCCGCACGACGTCTTTCCCTCGCCATCGTTCCGGATGGAAAGCACGATCACGTTATCCGGGCGCGAGACGAACATGCGGCGCTTGTACAGCCCGCCCCCGTCCCGCCATTGCACCGTAACCTCGCCGGTGGCGAAGTTCTCGGTGCGGACGTAATCCCTCACGGGGCCGCTCCGGGGCGCCTGGATGTCAAGAAAGAAGCCCGGGTGGAACGGGTCGGTCCAGATCAGGCCCGGAAAGCCCTGCTCTTTGGCCTTGCCCAGGAAGAACGTCATCGCGTCCTTGTAGCCCTTTTCGCGAATGATTGTCCGCAGCTCGGGCACGTATTTCGCGAGGTCCGGCAGGATATCCCTGCTGCCCAGCGGCAGGTACAGCCTGGCGTGGTTGGCGACGATGGTCTCATCGTGCGGATTGCCGAAGACCATCGCCCCCATTCGCCCGTTGCCGCTGACCAGGGCATACTCCCAGTTCGTGGCCGGGGCAATGCTGGCCGTGCCGTGGGCCGGCATGACGGATCGCAGGTCCTTCATGGGTTCGACCGTTTCGGTCGCGGGCTTGTCCGCCGCCCCGGCCGGCAGAACCGGCAGCAGGCAGACGACGGCGACAGCCAGGGACATTGTGTTCATCATGCTGCTTCTCCGAAGGGGACGAATGGGACCTATAGGACCCATAGGACTCATAAGACCTGCTACAGAAGTACCCGCCGGGAGGCGCCGGCTACCTGGATTCCTCTTCCATCTTCGCCGCGGGCACGGCGATGGTCAGGCGGTTCTGGTTGCGGAAGACTTCGAGCTTGACCTTGCCGTTTGCCCCGGCAGCCTGACAGGCCTTGCGGAGGTCACCGACGGTGTCGATGGTCTTCCCGTCCGCGGCGAGGATGGCGTCCGTCGCCTTCAGGCCGAGCTTTGCCATCTCGCTTCCGGCGGGGGCGTCCACCACGAGCACGCCGGCCTCGCCGGGCAGCCCGCCGGCGGAGACTTCGCCCATGCCGACGACGTTCTTGATCTTCCCGCCGAGCCAGTCAAGGACGGTCTCATCCCGGCCGGGCTTCTCCTGGGGCGTCGCGCCGGCATTCTTCGGAGCCGCGGGCAGCACGGGCGTCCGTGCGATGGCCTTCAGGGCGGGCTTCCGCACGCCGAACTGGTCCATCGGGAAGTTCTTGAAGCCCAGCTTCAGCGCCGGCGAGCCATCCTGGACGCGGTAGTCGCCCGCGGCGGGGTTCACGAACATCGCGTCGGCAATGATCGAGTGCTCGTCGAGCCCGCTCGCGTTGGCGAGCACCGTCGCCGGGGCAGGCCCGGCCGCACCGTCCTGGTGCAGCAGGTTGTAGTCGCACTGCTTGCCCCACGGCTTGTCCACGCGGATGGGCCGGTACGGCGTAAAGACGATATTCCGGCGGAAAACATCCTGGCTGTTGTGGTACCACACGTGCGGGTGGAACGAGTTGTTCACTATCACGTTGTTCTCGCACACGCGGTAGAAGCCCTCGCGGTTCTTGAGGCCGCCGTTGAGGCACAGGTTGTTGTATATTTCGTAGTTGCTCGATCCGTCGTCGAGGTCGATGTCCCAGCCGTGATCGCAGCGCCAGCGGTTGTTCCGCAGAATTGTCGTCTTGACGGCGTCCAGCAGAGGCAGGTTCTTCAGTTCGCCCAGCGTCACGGCGCCCAAGTCCACGTCGGTCAGGCCCCAGTAGCGGTCGCGCCCCCAGGAGTTGAACGAGCCGTGGTCGCCGGTCTCCTTGACCGTGTCGAAGATGTCGCAGCACTCGATGACGTGCCCGCCCCAGCAGCCGTCGCCGATGTTGATGCCCGCGCGAGGCACGTCGTAGAGCGAGCAGTGACGGACGGTGATCGACTCGGCCATCTCGATCTGCACGGGGGCCGTCTGCTTCTCGACGCGCCCGCTGCGGTAGATCAGGCAGTCCTCGACGAGGCACCCGGCCGGATAGTTCGGCGACTTGGGGCCCGGCGTGCGGTCGATGTCCGCGAGGGCCTGTCGCTGGCCGGCTTCGAAGAGCGGGTTGCGAACGGCGCCAGGCGAGCCGATGAAAGCCACGCCGTTTGCCCCGGCCTCGGCGATGAGGCAGCCGCGGACGATAAGCCCGCGGTTGTAGCCGCTGGCGAATACCACGTTGCCGCCGAGTTGGTCGAAGGCGCAGTCCTCGATCGCGCAATCCTCGGCGCCTTCCAGGAAGAACGCCCCGCCGCGGTAGCACGTCCAGTCGCTTCGCAGCAGCGGCTCCTTGTTGTCCATGAAGGTGCGGGCGGCGTGGCGGAAGGTTATGCCTCGGAATGTCACATTTCGTATGGGCTTCTCGGCCGCGCCGCGAAGCTCGACCAGGTGGCGCAGCCTCACCGCCTCGACGAGCGCCTTGGACATGTCCGTCCCCGCCGGCGGCCAGAAGTACAGGGTGCCGGTCTTGGCGTCGCAGTACCACTCGCCGGGGGCGTCGAGTTCCTCAAAGATGTTCTCGACGAAGCGGTAGGTCTTATGCATTCCCATGCGGCGGTTGTTCTGCCAGCCGCCCTCGTACGTAACGTCGCCCTTGGCGTCCTTGCCGGTGATGCGGTAGTGGAAGTCGCCCCACATGTGGGCGTGTATGGCGTGGATGTACCCGCCGGCGGGGTTCGCCCAGCGGGCGGCCCGCTCGGTGCTGATGGCGTCGGCGGCGCAGCCGTTGAAGATCCGCTGGTTGGGGTCGTAGTTGGGATAGCGGGCCATGTGCTGGCGCTGGCTGTTGACGAACAGTTGGTCCGTCGCAAACCCGGCCGGGACTGTCGCCTGGAGTATCTCGCCCTTGTACGGGCGCCACGCGACCTGGAGCTTGACGCCGCCGCTGATGACGGGCGTTTGCCCGGCGACGGCCTCGAAAACGAGCGGCGCATCCTTGCCGCCGGAGTCCTTCCCGGCCTCAAGGACGAGCGTATCGCTCAGGTAGTGCGTGCCGCCGAGCAGCCGGACCGTGCGCGGCTGGCCGGCGGGGACGGCGCGGGCGGCGTCGCGGGCTTTGGCGAGCGTGGCGAACGGTTTCTCACGGGTGCCGGGGTTGTCATCGGCGCCCGCAGGCGAGATGAACCATTCCCCTGCCGCGGCCTGCATCGAACCAGCCCCCGCGATCGCCATCACGAGCAGCCCCGCCAGAACCGTCCACGTGGAATGATTCAACTCAGCCATAGCCCTTTCCTTTCCGCGGCGCCGGCGCACGGGTCGCCGGCCCCGCAACCGCCCTCGCCGCCCGGAGAAACCCGATGCTGCCGCAATGCGCGAGCACTGATAGGAAATTAGATTTTGGGTTGGCCCTCGGGCTGGCGAGGGGCAGTGCCCGAGGGGCGGGGGGTTTCCATTCCCCGGCCGACAAGCCGGCACTTGGGCATATCGGAAATGCCCGTGAGTCCCGCACTGGTGTCGAGGGACTGGAGTGGGGGCATTTTCCTTTCCACGTTTTCAGGCGGCGCGAGTATATAGGGTCAGAGGGCAGGACCATGGAAACCAAACTGAGCGACGAACAGTTGATGGGCAGCCTGGCCGGTGGCGACGACAGTGCCCTTGGCGATCTGATGAAGCGGTGGGAAACCCGAGTCCTCTGCTTTGTCAGCCGCATGTGCGGGTACTTGGGCAAGGCCGAAGACATCTGCCAGGACATCTGGACCCGCGTATTCCTGAGTCGTAGCCGATTTGACCGCACCAGGCCGTTCGCCCCATTCCTGTTCTCTGTCGCGACCAATTGCTGCCGAACGGAAATATCCCGTGCCCGTGTTTTTCTCTACGGGCCGAGCTGGCGGGTTGAGTTGGTCCAGCAGGCCGACGACGATCCGTCGGTCCTGTCCAACATGGTCTGGCGCGAGCAGTGCGAGGCCCTGCACCATGCCATTTACCGACTGCCGGAGATGCAGCGGGCCGTGGTGCTGCTTTACCTTTTGATGGACGGCTCATACAGACACGTCGCGCAGACGCTTGTGATTACCGAGGCCACCGCTCGCAGCCACATGAGCCATGCGATCAGGGCATTGCGGGACCGACTTGAACACATGTCAGGTGATTTCGCAAGTGAGCCCGAGCCGGAGGTGAAACATGACCGATCGAACTGAAAAACTTGACGAGTTGATGGATCAGTTCGTTTATGACCTGCTGACCGAAAAGAGGGCCGAGCAGGTCCGCCGCAAGATCGAGGAAGACCCCGAATGGCAGCTCGCCTACGAGGCGGCCGTGGCGCGAAGCCAGGTCCTTGGCCGCGCCGTGCGGGCCGGCCCTGCCCAAGCCGCGGCGCGGACCGGCTACCAGGACATCGCCAAAAGGGCCAGGCAGATGGAAATGGGCCCCTTGCGGCGACGACGGATCTTTCTTCGCGTCGTGGGCGCGGTCCCGGCCGCGGCGGTTCTGCTCATTGTGCTGGCATGGTTAAGTGTGGCGCTGGTCCAGCCGCCGCAGAGCGTGCTTCGCCTGGTTGGTCAGGCGGACCTGGCCGGCGGGGCGACGGCGTCGCTACGGGCGATCGTTCAGGACCTCGCCGGCAAGGCCCTGGCCGGCGTGCCGGTCAAGTTCGCCCTGCGCCCCAGCCAGGGCGACGAGATCTTCCTGGGCGAGGCTAGCAGCAACCAGACCGGCTCGGCCGAGCTTCGAGTCAAGCTGCCAGACATGCAGGGCAAGGCGACCCTCGTCGTGTTTTCCGACGACTCGCGATTCTCGCGGATCGAGGCGCCAATCGTTATCCAGAGGGCCTCCAAGGTTTACCTATCCGTCGACAAGCCGATCTACCAGCCGGGACAGACTATTCATGTTCGCTGCCTGGTGCTTCGCAAGCCGGACCTTACCCCCGATGCGGGCAGGACGGTCGAGTTCAGCGTAACCGACCCCGCCGGCAACGTCATCTTCCGCCAGACGCCGCGGCTCAGCGAGTACGGAATCGCCTGGACGGACCTGCCGCTGGATGAGTTGATTACTCCCGGCCGGTACGTTGTCAAGGCCGCCGCCGGCGCCGACGCCAGCGAGCAGACGGTGGAGATATACCGCTACAAGCTGCCGGCGTTCTCGGTGAAGGCAACAACGGACCGCACGTACTACCTGCTCGGTCAGGCCGTCAGCGGCACGGTGCGGATGCAGTATCACTTTGGCAAGGCCGTCGCGGGTGGCAAGGTGCGGATCGAACTGAGCGACCGCGCGGGTGGGGTGCCCGAGACGGTTTGCTCCGTGGAGGCGACCACCGACGACGAGGGCAAGGCTAGCTTCGAGATGGCGCCGCCCGGCAAGCTCTTTGGGCTCGACCGCAACCAGGGCCAGGCTAACCTGTTGCTGACGGCCAAGGGGACGGACTCGGCCGGGCAGGAAAACGTCGGATACCTTACTGTTCCCGTGGCCGGCCAGGACATTCGCCTGTCGGTCGCGGCCGAGAACGGCCAGGCCAGTCCGGGCCTGCCTACTCGCCTTTACATAGTCGCCAGTTACCCCGACGGCCGGCCGGCAAAGGCGATGCTGGACGTGCAGAGCCTCGGCCAGGGCATTCGCACGGATGACGCGGGCGTGGCTGTCGTCGAGACTTCCCACGCGCCGGACCCGCTGCGGATAACGGCCCACGACGATCAGGGCAGAACGGGCAAGCTCGAAATATCCCTTCCCACGGCCAGAGAGTCACTTGTGCTTCGCACGGACAAGCCCTTTTACACGGGCGGGCAGACCATGGCTGTGGAGGTGCTCAGCGGCCTGAGCGGCGATGTCTACCTGGACCTGATCAAGGACCGCCAGACGGTGCTTACCACGTCGATGGTCCTCAAGGGCGACCACGGCACAATGGCCGTGGACATTCCGGCGGAGGTGTCCGGGACGCTTCGGCTGCACGCCTATGCGCTGGACCCCAACGGCGAGTGGATCGGGCGCGACCTGCTTGTCGTGGTTCAGTCGGCCGGGATGCTCAAGGTGGATGTCTCATCCGACAAGCCGGAATACCGGCCTGGCCAGGACGCTCGGCTGTCGTTTCGGGTAACTAGGGGCGCAGGCAAGCCCGTGTCGGCGGCGCTGAGCCTCTCGGCCGTGGACGAGGCGGTGTACTCCGTGCAGCAGGCCGCGCCTGGGCTGGAGGGTCTGCTTGGGTCGCTGGATGAGGAGCTTCTTGCCCCGGCCATCGAGGTGCATGGCTTCTCGACGCACCTGATGGGCCAGGATGAGGACTACGCCCGGGCTGTCCTCGCCGCCGCCGTCGCGGCCAAGCCAGGCAAGCCGGAGCAGAAGTCCGTTCTGGAACGGATTCAGCGCACGGGCAGTGTCAGCCCCAGGCTCATCGAACAATTGCGGAACAGGGACCCCGCCGAGATTCAGGAAGCGATAGACAGATTCCACATGCGGGATCAGCTTAGCCCTGAAGTGATCGCGGAACTGCTGGGCACCAAGTCGGGGATTCCGCTGGACCGCAGCAACATTTTCTCCGCACGGGCAGCCTACCGGCACGCCCAGCAAAGCCGGTCGGACCTGGCTTCTTCCATTACGGTCTTTGGCATTGTCGTCGGCGCCGTTGCGCTGCTGGTGCTTCTGTTCATGACTTGGCGGTCCGGTGCGAACATCGTTGTTGTTGGCTGTGTCGTAGTATTACTGGCCGCGATCTTTGCGCCCACCCTGCATCAATCCAATGAATTGGCCAGTCGTACAACTGTCGGTTCGAGTTTGAGATCATTGGTCAACGGCGATAAATTATTTAGCGTGCCAAGTGCCGCCCAGCCCACGAAGGTTCGCCGCATGCCCGCGGACGAGGCCCACGGTGCCGAGCCCGCCGCCGGTTCCCCGGTCCGCACGCGGAGCTATTTCCCTGAGACGATGCTATGGCGGCCGCAGGTTATCACGGACGCCAACGGCCGGGCCGAGCTGACCATCCCGCTGGCCGACAGCGTCACCACGTGGCGGCTGTCGGGCTCAGCCGTCAGCAAGGCCGGGCAACTGGGCCAGGTCGCATCGGCCATTCGCGTATTCCAGCCATTCTTCGTCGAGATCAACGCCCCGGCCACTTTGACGGAGGGCGATGAGGTTTCCGTGCCGCTGGTTCTTTACAACTACACCGCCGGTCCGCTCAGCGTGTCGCTTGAGTCTCAGGCCGCGGGCGGCCTGGCGGTCGTCCCGGATGCCGATGCGCCCGCCTCGGTGGATGTCCCGGCCAACCAGGTTGTCCGGGCGTACGTTCGCGTCCGGGCCGAGCAGGCGGGCCAGGCCGTGTTGACGGTCCGCGCATCGTCGGCCGGCGTGGCCGACGCCATCCGCCGCGAGATCGCCGTCGTCCCGCCGGGCAGGCCGGCATCGCTGGCCCTCGGGGGCACGCTGAAGGACGGCCTCCATGAAATCGACCTGCCTCTGCCCGCCGACGCCGTGGCAGGCAGCATGACGATCATGATGAAGGTCTATCCCAGCCGGTTCAGCGAGCTGCTGGACGGCCTGGATAACATTTTCCAGATGCCGCACGGGTGCTTCGAGCAGACCTCGTCCACCACGTATCCAAACATCATGGCGCTTTCCTACATGAAGGCCCACGGCATGGCCCGGCCGGAGGTGGCAGCCAAGGCCCGGAACTACATCAACTTGGGCAAGCAGCGGCTCATCGGCTTCGAGGTCAGCGGCGGGGGCTTCAGCCTCTATGGCCAGCCGCCAGCCAACGTCCCGTTGACGGCCTATGGCATGATGGAGTTCGCCGATATGGCCAAGGTGGAACCCGTGGATGACAAGCTCCTGGCACGGACGGCGACGTGGCTCGCCAGCCGGCAGGCGGGCGACGGCTCGTGGGCGGGCTGGCTGCCGATGTCCTACAGCCGCGATGGAAGCAACCTGGCCGTGACAGCCTACGTCACCTGGGCGATATCCATGTACGACCCTGCAACCCCGGCCGCGGCGAAGGGCAGGAGCTTCGTCGCGCAAAGAATCGACTCGGTGACAGACGCCCACACACTGGCCCTGTGCGCCAACGCGCTCCAGGCCGGCGGTGACAACTACGAAGGCGCCACAGCCCTGCGACGACTGGCGGGTATGGCCCAGCCGGCGGAGAAAGACCAGCGGTACTGGAGCGCTTCCGGGGCCCACTTGGCCTACAGCCATGGCCGCTACGGCGACGTCGAGACCACGGCCCTGGCGGCGCTGGCGCTTTCGCACGACCGGGAGTTCACGCCGCTTCTGCACGATGCCTTGCGCTGGCTTGCCGCCCGGAAGGATCCGCGAGGCACGTGGGGCACCACGCAGGCAACCGTGTTGGCGCTCAAGGCGATGCTGGCTGGGGAAAACGCGGCGGCAAAACGCGATGCGGCCGCGACCGTGACGGTGCGGCAGGCGGATGCGGACACTACGGCGCCGTCCGCGGAGTTGACCATCGCCCCCGAGCAGTCGGACATCGTGCATACGATGCGGCTGCCGCTGCCGACAACGCCGGGTCCGGTCCGTCTGCGCATCGGCGGCCGAAACGCGGCCGGCATGGGCTATCAACTTGTGGTCCGCTATCACACGCTCGCGGCCCCGTCGGGGGGGCGGGGGCCGCTGGATATCCGCGTCGAGTACGATCGGACGGAGCTGCGGACCGGCGAATCGCTGACCGCGCGGGTAACGATCACAAACAACAGCCCCGAGTCGGCCCGTGTGCTCCTGGCGGACGTCGGCACGCCGCCGGGATTCTCGGTCGATCCGTCGGAGTTGGACAAGCTCCAGGCCCAAGGCAGGATCGACCGCTACACCGTCGCGGCCCGCGGCGTGATCCTGTACATCCCGGAGGTGAAGGCCCAGGACAAGCTGAAACTGTCCTACAAGCTGACCGCCCGGATGCCCCTAAGCGCCGTCGCCGCCCCGACACGCCTGTACCCCTACTACGAACCCGACCGCATGGCCTCCGATACGCCGACGAAGTTCACAGTCAAATAGCCCGGTCGCGGGGTCTGGTCACAGGGGTGCCGACTTGACCTTCGATGACATGACCTTCGATGTCGATTGCGTTCTTCCGCGCGCCGGAGTATCATCATAAGTGTCAATGCGACGGGCATTGAGTTTCTACGATCGCTCATTCACGGCGGGGCCGGACCATGAACGACACTGAAGCTCGTGACGGCGGCGGCGGTAACCTTCGTGGCCTTCGGCCGGGGGTTTTCCTGATCATAGTATGTGTTGCAGGGGCAGGCGTGGGAGCGTTCTTCGGCTCGTTCGCTCGCTCGTTTGCCGGCTGTCTGGGTAACGTCCTGGGGGCTTTGGCGGTTTGCTGGCGGGGATTGTCTGGACACGCATCATGCTCCGGCGCGCCAGGGCGGGCTTTGGCCGGGGCCAACTCGCGGCCGCCGGCGCACGCTTGGGCATCCGCGTGGGTTTGCCGAGGAGAAAGAATCATGGGTAGTACATTGGCGCGGTTCCTTCAAGGCATCCGGACGGGGGCCCCGATCCCCTGCGACCTCCGGGTTGGACTAAACCGCTAGCGCGGTAGAGCTTCGCACGCGTAGTGATCTTGGGGGATCGCTGTGCCGGGACAGCGCATCGGCCTATTCTCCTTCTCATCGACTCCCGTGTGGGAGTCACAGGCAACTTTCGAGAAGGAGAAGACCCATGACAGAGCTGCGACGCCGAATGATCCAGGACATGGAACTGCGAGCCCTCAAGGAGAACACCAAGCGGGCCTACCTGGACGCAGTGAAGGGCCTTGCCCGACACTACGGCAGGTCCCCGGACCTGCTCAGCGAGGAGGAGCTTCGACGCTACTTCATCAACCTGACCAGAAGCCGGCATCGCTCCAAGAGCACCCTGCGCGTCCGGCTGTTCGGCATCAAGTTCCTCTTCAAACACACCCTACGCCGCCCCCTGCCGGTCTTCGATCTCATCCGCCTGCCCAGGGATCGCAAGCTACCAGTGGTCCTCAGTCGCCAGGAGGTCCGTCAACTCCTGGCCTGCATCCGCCGGCCGGAGGCGCGGATGGTCGCCCTGGTGATGTACAGCTGCGGCCTGCGGGTTACGGTGGCCAGCCGTCTTCGCTCTGCGGACATCGACAGCCGGCGTATGATGGTCAGCGTCCGCAACGGCAAGGGCAGCAAGGACCAGTATGTCCCCTTGCCCCAGCGAACGCTGGAACTGCTGCGGGCCTACTGGCGCGAGCATCGACCTGGCCGCTGGCTGTTTCCCGACCGATCCGCCAGCCAGCCCATCGACCGGTGCACCGTCCTGAAGTGCATCAAGGCCGCCGCCCAGGACGCCAAGATCACCAAGCCCATTGGCTGCCACACGCTGCGGCACTCCTATGCCACGCACCTGCTGGAGGATGGAGTGGACCTGCGGACCATTCAGACGCTGCTGGGCCATCGAAGCATCCGAAGCACGGTCGGCTACCTCCACCTGACCCAACAGGCCATGAAGAACGTCCACCGGTCCATCGACGGCCTGATGGGCGACCTCTAGCCGCCTCGGCACGCCTGCCGTGCCGGATGTGGCCGACATCTTCCGTCTCCACGGCGCCGGGTATCTGGACCGCTTTGGCCAGAACATGCTGCCTAGCCACCGCCGGGCGCTGAGAGACCTCTGCAATTGCCGCACCGCCGCACTGGGCGGGCAACTCTACGTCTGCGACCACTGCGGCCGGGAGCACTACGTCTATCACTCCTGCCGCAACCGGGCCTGTCCCAAGTGCCATGGCCGGGACACGGAGGCCTGGCTGGCCGCCCGGCGAGAGGAACTCCTGCCGGTTCCGTACTTCCACGTCGTCTTCACGCTTCCCCAATCGTTGCGAGACCTGGTGCGGCAGCACCAGAAGGCTGTGTACCCCATCCTGATGCAGGCCGCAGCCAGGGCGCTGATCAAGCTGTCAGCCGATCCCCACTACGTCGGCGGGCTCATCGGCGTCCTGGCCGTCCTGCACACCTGGAGCCGTACACTGACGTACCATCCCCACGTCCACTGTCTGGTCCCCGGTGGGGGACTGACGCCCGATGGTCAGTGGCGGCCGGCACGCCCCAACTATCTCATCCCGGTCAAGGCTCTGTCGCCCATCTTCCGCGGCATCTTCCTCGATCTGGTGACCAAGGCCCTGCCGGACGTGGCGATTCCGGATTTCGTGCGGAAGCAGAAGTGGGCGGTTCAGGCACCTATTTGCCAATCTGCATGACCGCCCATGCGATCGCGAGCAGCGCCCCCACAGCCACCCAGGCAAGGGCAAAACCCACAACGTCCTCACGGTATCGCCGGAAGAATCCCTGCCATCGCCGGCGGGTGAACCAGCCCGGCGCATCCAGCAGAATTAGTTCCTGCCCGCGTTCGGAGGCCAGGGGTTTGAGTTGGCCTTCGGGCAAGGACTCCTCGTCGGTGGTGCGGCGTTGGTTGTCGAAGAACCGTTCGATCTGCTGTGGGTCTTCCCTCCGTGTCAGCAGGCTGACTATGACGAACGCCGCAAAGCCCGCCAGCATGGCCCAGCCGAACGGCCCGGCGGTCCACCTGTAGACCAGCTTGAGCTGTCCGCCGGCCAGGAACGTCCAGGCCGTCCCGTCGGACACCACCGCCGTCAGGTCCCCCCAGGCATGGGCGAGCGTGGCGTAATGGCCCGATCCTCCGGCCGGGCGGCAGCTCATGAGGTAGTTCAGGGCATACGCGGTCAGGTACGCCAGGCTCACGCCGGCCAGCGCCCCCCAGCGGTTGGCCCGCTTCCAGAGCAGTCCGCCCAGGAACATGATGCCCATGTAGGCGGCGATGGTCTCGGTGAACATGAACGCGTCCAGGATGTTCTGGACGTACAGGGCGAACAGGATGCCCAGGCCCGTCAGGCCCAGTCCGCTCAGCCGGCCCATGATCAGCAGTTGGCGGTCGCTGGGCGTGCGGTTGACGTACTCGCGATAGATGTTCCGCGTGAACAGGGCCCCGGCGTTGACCATGAACGTGGAACAGGTGGAGACGTTGGCGGCCAGGATGCAGGCCACAAGCAGGCCGGTCAATCCGGGGCACAGCAGTTCCCGGCTGGCGTAGCCGAAGGTTTCCTCGGGGTCCCTCAGGAAGGCCCCGTCCTTGATGACGACGGCGGCGACGATCAGCCCGGTCAGCGCCCAGCCGATCGTGCAGAATCGCTTGGTGAAGGACCCGTAGGTCTGCCCGATCCGCCCGGACCGCTCGTTATTGCCCGAGGCATTCATGGTCAGGATGTGGGGCATGGCGGTGATGCCGACAAACCCGTTCAGCGTGAGCATGAGCAGCGTGAATGCGTCGATGCCGCTGTTTTCATTGTAGATTTCAAAGAACCCGCCGGTGCCCTTGCCCTCTCCCGGCACGACGGCCGGGTGGGCTTCCATTTGCCGCACCTGGGCCTCCTGGTCGGCCAGCTCGCTTTGCAAGCGGGGGTCCGTCCCGCCCGCCGCGGCAGATCGGGCGGACAAGGCCGCCAGTTTCGCGCGTTCCTCTTGGATCTGGCGGTCGGCTTGCTGGGATGCCCGCTGGGCATAGGCCCGAACGTTGGGTGTGGCCAGCGTCTCGCGCATTCCCGAGAAGCCGCCTACCGCCGCCAACCCAAACGGTATCAGCATGAACGAGAGCACAATGATCAGAAAGCCCTGGACGAAATCGGTGTAGGCGCAGGCCCGAAGCCCGCCAAAGAAACTGAAGAGGATAAAGGTGATCGACATGAGGGCCACCACGCCGTTAGGCGAGATGACCTGGCCACCGGTGGCGATGGCGATGACCTTTCCGGCGCCCTTGAGCATCGCGCCCTGGTTGAAGACGAAAAACGCGATGGCGAACACCGTGTACAGCAGGCCCAGCCAGCGGCAGTAGCGATCCTCGATGATCTCGCCGACCGTCGTCCGCTCGCTCCGGCGATACCACGGCGCCATCAGCCAGTAGAACGGCGTGATCAGCATGTTCTTCCACTGATACCAGATCGTCGCGAACCCGCCGCGGAAGGTGGCCCCGGTCTGTGCGACGGGGTTTTCGGCGTTGGTACCCGTGCTGAACGATTGCCCCAGCATGATCCACCACTTGAAGCGCCGTTCGCCCAGGAAATATCCAGCACTGGTGCGAATCTTGCGGGCCACCCAGAGGCCAAAGGCCGTGATCCCTACAAAGTACGAGATCAGAACCACCCAATCAAGCAGCTCGAAATCCGCTTTGGCCAGAATCATCGCAGTTTCCCAATGCTCTCGGTTCGTCCCGCCGGCATCAAGGTGTCGGCTTGTGTAATCGCCCGTGGATGATAGTGCCAGGAACTCACTGATAGGAAATTTGATTTTTCGTTGACCCCTCGGGCCGGCGGGCGGCTCTGCCGGGGGGCGGGGG
>Ga0315283_10000651_pt1 | contig 25956 bp, 25 predicted proteins | sample YL17G09_0_MG_FD_204541 | JGI IMG/M metagenome (GOLD analysis project Ga0315283, IMG submission 204541) | Sediment microbial communities from Yellowstone Lake, YNP, Wyoming, USA - YL17G09_0 | ecosystem: Environmental > Aquatic > Freshwater > Lake > Sediment | place: USA: Wyoming | collected...
CATCGCTGCCTTCCACCATTCTGAACTCTGCTTCTCCGCAATCCTTGATCATTTCAAGCTTTTTCCTGCTATCCACGTCTTTTAATTTCCAGATTTCCTGCTGAACCTGCTTGATAATATCCAGGCCAGAAAGCCCGTGGTTAAGCATGGTGTCAAGCAATTTGTTTTTTGCAGCACTAAAATCTCCTTTGACGCAGAGTGCAAGAACATCATTTATTTCTTCTGGCTCTGCTGCACTGGCAACATCATATATCACATCTTCTGTTATCTTGTCCTTTACTGCGGCGCTGCTCTGCATAATATTTTCTAATCTCCTGCAATCACCCTGACTAACCTCGTACAAGGCTTCTTTTGTCTTTGCATCAACAGTAAGCTTCTCTGCCTTTGCAATCTTATCAATTATCCTATACATATCCTCTTTAGGCAACGGCTTGAACCTGAAAACAGTGCATCTTGATTGTATAGGGTCAATGATTTTTGAAGAATAATTACAGCTTAAAATAAAGCGGCAAGTCTGAGTGTAGTTTTCCATTGTCCTTCTAAGAGCCTGCTGAGCTTCTCTTGTCAAGGCGTCGCATTCGTCAAGATAAATGATCTTGAAAGGCACGTCGCCAATAGCTCTGGTTCGTGCAAAATCCTTGACTTTGACACGCACAACATCAATGCCTCTTTCGTCACTGGCATTAAGCTCAAGAAAATTCTCTCTCCATCTCTCACCAAAAAGTTTTTTTGCAATTACCAACGAAAGTGTTGTTTTTCCAACGCCAGCAGGACCAGCAAACAAGAGATGAGGCATGTTCTTCTTCTTAACAAAAGCCTCTACTCGCTTAACAATCTCATCCTGCCCTCTTACCTCTTCAAAATCATGAGGCCTGTACTTCTCAGTCCAAATAGCTATATCCTCCAGGTCCATTGTAAAACAAGAAAATTTTGAGTGTTTAAATGTGTTTTTCTTTTATTTATCCACTATTTGTTCACTTGTTGCCGTCGTGCTCTGTCCTATTGATTATTTCATCCTGCAGCTTTGAGCCAAGGTCGCAGAAATAATCACTATAGCCAGCCACTCGCACAATCAGATCCCTGTGATTCTCCGGATGCTTTTGTGCATCCTTCAATTCATCTGCATTGACAACATTGAACTGAATGTGGTGTCCGCCCAAGGCAAAGTAAGACCTTACAAGAGAGGTCATTGCGTCCATTCCTGCCCGGTCAGCTAACATGCTGGGAGTGAATTTCTGGTTGAGCAAGGTACCTCCAGTCCTCGCATGGTCCATCTTAGCCACTGAATTGATTACAGCCGTAGGGCCTTTCCTGTCTGCTCCTTGCACCGGCGAGACTCCTTCTGACAAAGGCTCATGAGCTTTTCTTCCGTCAGGCAAAGCTCCAGTCATCTTGCCAAAATACACATGCACAGTTGTGGGCAAGAGATTGATGCGATAATTTCCCCCCCTGGTGTTTGACCTGCCATCAACTGCAGAGAAATAGGCTTCAAAAAGTTGGCGCATAAGGTTGTCTGCATAGTCATCATCATTTCCATACTTAGGAGTCTTGTTAATGAATTGATTCTTCAGGTCCTTATTGTCCCTAAAATTGGTTTTTAGTGCGTTGATCATCTCTTGCATGCTTATCTGCTTTTGGTCAAACACATTATATTTTATGGATGAGAGAGAATCTGTAGCGCTGCCTAGACCTACCCCTTGTATATAAGAGGTATTATATCTTGCCCCTCCTTCATGATAATCCTTGCCATTGGCTATGCAGTCATCTATTAACAAAGACATCATGGGTGTTGGCATGTATTCTGCATAGAGCTTCTCAATTATGTTGCTGCCTTTTATCTTGATGTCAACAAAGTGCTTTATCTGAGCAGTATAAGCTTTCATAAGCTCATCAAAGCTTTTGAATTCGGCAGGGTTGCCTGTTTCTAGTCCTATTTTTTTCCCTCCTAATGGGTCAGTACCGTTGTTCAAGGTTATCTCAAGAATCTTAGGAAGATTAAAGTAGCCTGTGAGTATGTATGCTTCCTTGCCAAAAGCTCCTGTCTCAACGCAACCACTTGAGCCTCCATTTCTTGCATCTTCAATTTTTTTACCCTGACGAAGCATTTCTTGGATTAGCTCATCAGTGTTGAATATGGATGGCTGACCATAGCCTGTCTTGATAATCTTAAGCGCCCGCATAAGGAAACTCTGAGGAGTCCTACTGCTTATCTGGACCATTGAACTTGGCTGGAGAAGCCTCATCTCTTCTATAACATCCAATATCATGAATGAGAGCTCATTCACAGCATCGCTGCCATCTGCTTTCACTCCGCCTGTATTGATGAGGCAGAAGTCTGTGTATGTGCCGCTCTCTTCAGCAGTCACTCCAACTTTAGGCGGCGCTGGCTGGTTGTTGAACTTCACCCAGAAAGCCTGCAAAAGCTCTTTTGCTTTATCCTTGGTAAGGCTGCCATCCTCTAGCCCTTTTTTATAGAAGGGATAAAGGTGCTGGTCTAATCTCCCAGGATTAAAAGAATCCCAGGTGTTAAGCTCTGTGATGACTCCCAGATGAGCAAACCAATAGTACTGTAATGCTTCATGAAAATCACGAGGAGCACGAGCAGGAACATGGCTGCTTGTTTCAATAATCTTTTCCAGCTCCTTCCTTCTCCCTTCATTTTTCTCTGACCGCAATAGCTCTTTTGCCTTTTCAGCATGGCGAGCAGCATAGCCAATAACTGCATCTGCAGCAATACCTATTGCTTTTAGCTCTTCTTTTTTCTTATAAGCCTCAGGGTCTTTTTCAAAGTCTAATCTCTCAAGGCTTGTTTTTATGTCCTCCTTGAAATCAAGCATTCCTTTCTTGTAAATCTTGTCATCCAGCACAGTATGCCCCGGCGCGCGCTGCTCCATGAACTCTGTGAAAACTCCAGCCTCATAGGCGTTCTTCCAATTCTCTCCCATCTCATCGAATATCTTGTCTCTCATGCTCTGGCCTTGCCAGAAAGGAATTATTTTTTCTGCCTGAGCTTTCTTTGCTTCTGGGCTTACCTTGAAAGGAATCTTCTCCCGAGAATCAAGAATCTCAAAATCCTTAAGCGTATGAGTTGTCAGTTCAGGATAGGTAGGGGTGGCTTTGGGAGCAGAGCCTCTTTCTCCCACTATAAGCTCATCATCATTGATGCAAACAGTCTTATTGTCCAAGACATATTTAAAGGCTAAAGCCCTTTTAATTGCAGGAGACGATGTTTGGTTGTTATTACTTTCATAGAACTCTGTCATAAGAACTGCTCTTTCAAGGTCAATATAAGGCTTAGCTTCAAGGCTTTGATTTCTTAGCTTTCTTATGCGCTCATTCATATAAATCACCTACTTTTTTTATTGGATAATCTGTTTGTTCTGGCTGTTAATCCACGCTTCTAAACCCTTTTTCATCCCATCCATCCTTGGCAACAGTCCAGTATAATGGCATTTTGGGATAATGCTCTATTTGATAATCATGAATCTTTTTTACTGCTTCAGCAGAGTTTATAGCGCCTATTATCTGGTCTCCTCGCACAATCTTAAAACCTTTTTCCTCTGCGCCAGTTATGATGCTGTTAACAGGCAGATATCCTACAAAAGCATGGTTCAAGTCCCTCACCATATTCCTTAATTTATCTGTATAAACATATCCTTCTTTTTTTAAGTACTCTCCTGAATTCTTGACATCCATTGCTAGAACGCATAATCCTTGCTCTGCAATGTATTTCTCAGCTCTTCTTATGCACGCATCCAAACTTAATCCCTTCTTTTTCTCTTTCATAGCAACTCACTTTGCAATATACTTAAAATACTTTTTAATTTGACAGGAAAGAATCATCAACCAGATATAAATATTATGAAACATAAATCAGAAAAAGGAATATAATAAAAATTTTAAACAATATCCTCTTCAGCAACTACCATGAAGTCTCCCACTGCGATGACTGCGCTGAAAGGTATTAACAGCTCTCCTTCTTTGGTTCTCTCTAGCTCAAGCCTCTCTGTGTAGCTTGTTGGATTCTTTAGTACCATGTGGATTAATTCTCCTGAGCCAGTCTCAAACACAATATCTCCGACTTCTCCGAATCTCTTGCCTGTCTTAGAAACCACGACCTTGCCTATTAATTGTTTTGAAAACTTCTTATCTTCATCAGCCATAATAATCCCTCCCTAACAGTTAATCATAAAAATTCTACTCCTATTGAACTTATTGGAGTATATAAAGTTTTTGCTTAACTTTTACGAAAAGTTAACAAAGGTGTGCTACACTCGCCAAAGAAGGCTCGGTAGCACTTAAAGGGGACTTCGCCTTTGTAGGCTAATGTCGCCTGCATTTTCCCAGTTTTTGAAGCGAACGAAGTGAGCGGGCTAAAAACTGCTCATGAACCACTTTGAAGGTAAGATTTATATAATACCCTTTCAATAGGCAATACTATGGCCACGTGGTTTGAACAGCTTGGCTTCAAGGAGAATCCCTTGGATGTGAGGCCCAGCCCACTACTCGTTGGCTTGGAAAGACAGGAAGAACAGCTGGTTAATCATATCCTTAAAGGAGAGATTTGCTTTCTAAATGGCTTGACAGGCTCTGGAAAATCCTCATTATTAGTCAGAGTACAAAGAAACCTCAAGAACCATGCCTTTGTATATCTGGATGCACAGGAATTACCTAAGAACTTTAACCTTGAAGAGGAGTTGAAGAAGAAGAGAAGCTTTTTTGACAAGCTCACTCTTAAGGAATTCCCTTCCAAAACGCCAGTTCTAATCATTGATGAGTTCCAGGCAACAGACAAAAACCTGGTGCTGGATGCCAGGGCTAAGTGGGAGAACCCTGATAATAAGAAAATTAAGAGCATTGTAGTTGCTCAGATAAGCAAGTATCTCAAGAACGTGACTCCTGCTTTCAAAGAAAGGCTTGGCAGCAGGATTATTGAATTGCCCACTCTCGATGATGAGGAGATGAAAGAGGTATTAAAGCTGAGGCTGCAGACCAGATGGACTAATTATTATAACAAACTGCACAATGAAGCCCTTAATCTGCTGGTTGCATGTGCTGATGGCAACCCGAGAAAGCTCCTAGAGTATGCTGACATGCTTTTTGATTTTCACTACAGGAAATTCAAGGACAATAATCCGCTCCTTGTGAACAAGACTTATATGGTCACTTATTGGGGCGCAAAAGAGATTCTAGAACTGCAAAAAGTGAATATCAACGCGTATATTTACCTTGAGAAAGAGGATAAGAAGAGAAGGCTGGAAGCATTTGAAAAAAGATTCAGCAAGGATGAGCAGGCCTGGCTAGTATTCCTGATGACCGGCTCTAAAACAGCTGGCGATGTTGCCAAGGAATTCAATGTGTCTGAAGGGGTGGCTGCTTCCAGGATACGAGACCTAAAAAATAGGGGAGCGATTGTGAGAGCAGGCATCAAGAACAAGAAAAAGTTATGGCAGGCAAGCCCGCATGTGAAGAGATTAAGAGTTAAGGTTTAATCTATTTGTTTCTTTCTTAATAATCCCCTGAGCAAGAATAATTGGTTCAGGCAGCTTATGCTCTTGCCTCATGCAGTTCTTGATAATCTCAACGCTCTTATCAAGAGAAACCTTGTGCCCGACAGAGACAAATAGGGGCTTTGCTTTCTCCTTTATTAATATGGCCCTACCTACAACATCGTTGTCAAGAATTATATAGCTGTCCTTGTTCTTTCCGCACAAAAGATTTTTAGTGACCCCGACAACTGGCTGGTCAAGAACAACTCCTAAGTGAGATGCTAATCCGCATTTCCTAGGGTGTAATGTTCCACTTGCATTTATCAATAGCACATCAGGCTTTTGCTTTAATTTATTAAAAGCCTCAATCATTATCCCAAGTTCGCTCTGAGCCCTGAAACCAGGGAGGTAGCGTATCTTACACTCTTTTTCAGCAAGAGCATGCTCTATGGCTTGCATATTCTTGTAGTTGCATACGACAATGCCGCAAATAACTTTGTCATCTAGAATACGAACATCCAAGCCTCCAATTAATTCAAGCTTTGAATATGCGTCTTGCTTTATCACTTTACTGGCAAGCTCTAACTGCTCTTTTTCAAGTTCTTCAGCCTTTGTCATTTTAAGAAATGGGCCTGGCCGGACATTCAGAAAAACTCCGTTTTTCTGGGTGAGCAACGTAGTTTCTCATTCGAACCGGCGACCTCCACCGTGTTCAGATAGCAAGAATACCTTGCCATCATGTGAAGGTGATATCATTTACAGAACCTTTTGCTTTTGCAAAAGGTTAAGCCGCTAGACCACAGGCCCAATTACTTAAGAAAGGAGTGATAGCTTTTCTTTTATAAACTTTTCATTAAAACAATGCTCTTTTAAGGAGCAAGAAGCGCATTTGGTCTTGTTATCGCATATAACTGGTATTTCTTTGCTCTTAAAAAGCTCAATAACCTTATCACGACTTTCTATGACTTTTTTCTCTAAAAAAGGATTCATGACAACAGCTCTCGCCTCATTAATATCAAGGTATTTTACAAAAGCTTCCCTGACAAACATTTTGTTTTTTTCCAGGAGCATGATATAAGCCCCCGTTTGGATCTTATGGCCAGGCCAGACTCCTTCTCTAGGGGCACTGCCTGTTTTTAGTTCATAAGGAACCACTTCCCTGACTATTTTGTTATCATAAACTTCTAATTGGTCAATAACTCCCTTAAGCATCAAATCCTCTGACTGGATATAGAATTCTGACTCAATCTTTGGGCTGAGCTGTCTCCATAGGTCATCTCCAAACACATTGTTCTTTTTCATGAATTCGTGAAGGTTCAAAGCCCTATGCTGTGATTCCTGTAGCACCAAAGGCCAGCTCTCCTTAAAAAAATCAGTTAAAGATATTCTCATTTCAGATAACTTGCTCTTATTTCTCACAATAGTCTCTTTCAATATGTCAGAATGAAGCTTCTTGTACTTATCTACAAGCTCATTGTAATTAAACTCTTTCTTAATTCCCTTAATAAAGCCTTCTTCTGCCTTGCTAGTCCTGTCATGAACAGAATGCCTGATGCTGCCCTTAACAACTGCTTCTCTCGGGATAACGGCCAGCTTAAGAACCTGCTCTAAGAAAAGCTTTCTTGCACAATAATCATAGCTAGAGAGCAAACTAACAGCGATCATGGTAAGATGAGTCACAGAATATGCTCCTTTATAAGTCTTACGCCGAACTGTCCAGTGCAAGCCTTTGCGAAAGCCTTGAGGGAAAAACTTAAGGAGGACGTTCTTCGCTACGCTCGAAGTCCTCCGAACTATTTATTGAATTGTTTAAATAACCTTTAAATACTTCTAGCATTATCTTTAAGTTATGAAACTCCAAGAGGTCAAGAAATACTTGCGGAAAGAAAACCTAGATGCAATCATCTTGTTCAACAAGGACCCCTGCTTTAATTATTTTTTTGGAGGAGATTTTGACCACGGATTGATGTTCTTGACAAGAAAAGATAATTATCTTATTCTCACTAAGCTTTACAGCCCAAAAGCACATGGCTTCAAGGTAGTGCATTGGGATAATTTTGATGATGACTTAAGGACTTTTGCCAAGAAGCACAAAATTAAGAAGATTGGAGCTGATTATAATAATCTTTTGCTCAGGCAGAAGAAATTTCTAAGCAAGCATTTTAAGACTTGTGATGTCAGCGAATTCCTCGGTTATATCAGGCAAACCAAGACAAAAGAAGAGATTATCAGGATAAGGACTGCTTGCAGGATTACAGACCAGATATTCTCTCTGATTATTAAGAATTTCAAGAATTTCAAGACAGAAGCAGACATCATGAAATTCATTAAGATTAAGGCTTTAGAGCTCGCAGACGGAATATCTTTTGAGCCAATAGTTGCCAGTGGCAGGAATGCAGTGGTTGCTCATCATAATCCCGACTCTAAGCTAGGAAAAGGCTTCCTAATACTTGATTTCGGAGTCAGATACAAAGGATATTTATCAGACATGACGAGGACATTGTATCTCGGCAAGCCTAGTGAAAAGGAGATGATGGTTTATGATAAAGTACTTGATATCCAAAAGAAATGCATTGACAAGGCAAATATTAATTTAAATGCTGGGAGGATTTACAATTATTCAATAAGGCTCTTTGGCAAGGACGCAAAATACTTTGTTCATGGTTTGGGCCATGGCATTGGTGTAGAGATTCATGAAAGGCCAAGTTTTGGCTTGAAATCAAAAGATATTCTGGGGAGGAACAGCGTGTTTACAATAGAGCCGGGTTATTACAACCCGAAAACAGGCATTGGAATAAGAATAGAGGATGATGTTCTTTTGCAAGGCAAGAGCAAGGAAATCCTGACAAAGAGCACTAAGAATCTGATTTGCATAAAAAGATTTTAAAACCATAACCTTTATTAATCACCGTTGCAGTTTTCTTTTTCATGAAATACGACCTTAAAGCCTTTAATGATGCAGTTGCCTATTATCAAAGCCAGCTTAAGAATTTTAAGAAAAAGGACGTCTTTGTGGTGTTTGAGGCAAAGAATGACAAAGCTTTCTTTTCAATTGCTCCCCTTAGCAGAGCACTCCACAACCTAGACTGTGAAATGCATGTCAGAGGACTTGACGGTCCTTCAAAATCCTCGGATGCTCTTAACGACGTATGGGATGTTTTTGACCAGCTTAACAAAGGCATAAAGAACAAGAAAACAATTGCGTTAAATGATTTCATCACAGAAGCTGATAAGAAAGCGAAGGGAGAACTTAGGAAGATTTTCAAGAGACCTGATATTTTTATTGTTGCCGATGACAAAGCCTTTATCATCACTCCAGATTTAAAATTGGATTTCAAGCCTGACTGGTTTAAGAAGTACAAGTGGGACAAGCTTTTAGAGACTGCGAAAATCATTTGGAATCAGGTTTACGATCTGAAAAAGAATGAGAAAGTAGGGATTGGCTTTGATGTCATCCTCAAAGCCAAGGACATAAAATATCCTCTGGAAGACTACCTTGACTCATATGCTATCGCTAGGACCATGTGGGTTGCTTGCTATGCAAAGAAGAAACCATTTTCAGCCTATACTTCAAAGAAGACCATGCTTGAACACTCAGAGAGAACCAGTGAGCTGGCAGCAACTCTTCTTGGATGCGAGCTGGAAAAAGAGATTAATGAGCCGGTTTTCAAGAAGTTCAAGATTTTATCAAAGCTTTTAAGATTAAACAGGTTTGATACTAATGATGTTGCTTTCTTTGTCAAAGGAGAAGGCTTTCCTGGTAAGCATATCTTTGGCGAGACCATAGGCTATCCAACTCCTGACAGAAAGTCCAGGTGGGACTCTCCTGGAGGAATAATCTACCAACTGCCATGGTACCCGCAGACTAAAATTGATTCTAGGGCTCCGCTGAGCAGGATTGCATTCACAGACACTCTTCCTTTGGACATTTATATTAGCAGCTGCCATATTGACTGGCTTAAGATGAAGAAAAAAAATGATGCCCTGATAGGATTGGCAAATAAGTCAGATAAGATAATTGTTGAATCTGCAAAAACAAAGCTCGAGATTAATCTTCTCAGAAAGAACAAGACTCATGTAGTGCCAATGAACTCTGATGTTGATGTCAGATGCAAACTTGACCCGCATTACCTTAAAAAAGGCATTAAAGCAGGCACCTACGCTAATATTCCTGGAGGGGAAATGTTTCTATCGCCTGAATGGATGAAAGGAACCTTCTATGGTGATGTCGTGATTAGTATTGATAAGAGTTATGTCCTCAATTCTAAGAATCCATTGGTTATAAAGTGCGATGAAAAAGGCTACAAAATAATTGGCGGGCCAAAGGATGTAATCAAGAAAATAAATGCGAAAAAGAATGAATCTATGAAAGTGTTGCTAAAACAAGAAAAAAATAAGTCCTTGCCAAAAGAGATCATTAAGATGAAGAAAGATAACTTCAACCAAATAGGAGAATTCGCCATCAACACCAATCCAAAAGCAGAATTATGCAATTATTTGATTGTTAATGAGAAAATCGCAGGCATGATTCATATAGCTCTTGGCTCTGGCTTTGAAGATGACAGGGCGACACTGTATCATTATGACATCGTAATCAATGCAAAAGAGCAAAAGCTTGACATTTACGGAATAAAAGGCAAGAAAAAGCATTGGATGATGAAAAAAGGCAAACTAGTGGCATAAAATCATACTTTCATATTCTTTTTCTTTTTTTTTCTCAAAAACTCCTAGTCGAAATTATTTTTTTTGTCGTCTATTTATCGTAATAGTAAGGTTTATAAACCAAACTCGGTTTTCGATTTTGCATGCAACTCAAAGAGGAAGTGAAGCGTTCATTCTATTCATATACCACATCAACTAATGAGCTAGAAGAAGAGAACAGGCTGCTCAGAGAAACAGTTTCTCAGCTGAGAGAAGAGGTTGAGCGCTTCAGAAGCCCTTCCTTGATGATGGCGGAAGTGGTTGATCTTATTGATAAGGGCGCAATTATTTCTTTGCCAAATGGCAATAAGTTCATGGTAAAAATTTCAAATGAGATAAAGAGCCTTGTTCCTGGTGAGAGTGTGCTGGTTGAGCAGAGAAACCTTAACATCATTGAGAAAGTTATTTCTTCAAAGAATTTTAATGTTGAAAGATTTGTGATAATGGAGAAGCCTGATGAGAAATGGTCAGAGATAGGAGGGCTTGAACCCCAGATACGGGAAATAAAAGAAGTTATTGAGCTGCCGTTAAAGAACCCCGAGCTTTTCAAGAAAGTAGGCATACAGCCTCCAAAAGGAATACTTTTGTATGGGCCTCCAGGAACAGGAAAAACATTATTAGCAAAAGCCGTAGCTAGTTCAACTCAAAGTACATTCATAGAAATTGTTGGCTCTGAATTAGTACAGAAATTCATAGGTGAAGGAGCAAAGCTGGTTAAGGAGATATTCCAGCTTGCAAGAGAAAAAGCACCAAGCATAGTATTTATTGACGAATTAGATGCGCTTGCAGCCACAAGAGTCGATATAGGTACGAGCGGCGAGAGAGAAGTACAGAGAACCTTCATGCAATTCTTATCAGAGATTGATGGATTCAAGCCATTGGCCAATGTAAAGATTATAGGATGCACAAACAGAATAGACATACTTGACCCTGCCGTTATAAGGCCTGGAAGGCTTGACAGGCTAATAGAAGTTCCACTGCCGAATGACCAGGGATTGGGGGAGATATTCAAGATACACATAAGAAACATGAGCCTTGACAAGAATATAAAAACAGAAGCTCTTCTTAAAAAAATGAAAGGGTTCTCAGGAGCAGAAATCAAGGCAGTATGCACAGAAGCAGGCTACTTTGCGATCAGGAATAACAGGACCAAAGTCACTCATCACGACTTCCTGTGCGCCATAGACAAGATAAAAAAGGAAGATGTCGGTGGCGATGAGTTCACCAAGATGTTTGGCTAGAAATAATCTTTTTCTTAAGGTTGAATTTTAAACGCGCTCAGAAATGCTTTCTTACATCTTAAAAACATTTAAATATGCAACCCGTTAATTGAAGATTATTCAAAAGATGGTCAAAACAAAAGCAGTGGGAACAAGAGCAGATATTTCTGGAAAAGTGGAGATATCAAAGGTTTTCGGTGGGTATTTCTCTAATGCTGTAAATGCACAGGCTTTTATTGATATTGGCATTAAGCCTATTTTTGAGGATTTGCCGAGTTCAATAAAGTATTCTGATTTTGGTGGAGGTGATGGATTTCTTGGAAAGTACGTTGCTGATTTCCTAAAGGAAAATGGAAAGAAAGTTAATACTTTGATAATAGATGCAAACCCAGAATATTTAAAGAAAGCAAGAAAATTGGGGCTGAAAACAAAACTTGCAAACATCCAGGATATTAAGGTGAAAGACTTTGACTTGATTACTATGAGAGCAGTTAATCATTATAATCCTCTAAAAGAACAAATTAGAATTTTGAAAAATACCCATAATAGTTTAAAGAAAGGAGGATATTTAGTAAGTCAGATAAGTACAGGCAATGAAGCAAATGTAAGGATGAGAAACTTAATCAAAAATAAATTATTAAAATTGACTGGAGAAGGAGAACCTTATGAGTGGGTTACAGCAGAAAAATATGTCAAGATTCTGAAATCAAGCGGCTTTAAGTGGATTAAGCCCGTAGGCCATGCTCCCTCTGGAAAATGGGCATTAGAAGAACAATGGGAGAGATATAATTCTAAAAAGAGAGCAGAAGCACTTGCAAAAGGCAATGTGAAAGAAGTTGAAGAAATAGATGAGAGAAGAGAACAATACATGGAATATGCTAAAAAACTTGTCCAAATGGAAAAATTCAGTAATGCTGGAGTTAAAAAAGAAGACAACAGCCATGTAGTCCATTACAGATATGATATTATAATGGCGAGGCGAGTGTGATGGTGGCCGATATAAACAATACTAACGCTAGCAAAATATATTGAAGGAAAGGTTTGAAAATAAAAATGATAGCTGATGATTTGGCTGAGTATGCACATAATCTAAAGTACTCAGATTTATCGAAGGACACAATTCATGCAGTAAAAAGGCATTTTATTGATGCCTGGGCTTGTGCAATTGCAGCTAAAGATTCTCCTCCTGTAAAAATCATTGAACAAATAGAAAATGTTACACTCCCGATGAAGGCATTTCTTTATGGCACCGCAGTAAGATATTTAGATTATGATGATTGGTATGGCGCAAAAACAGGAGAGAACTCACACCCTAATGATAACTTTGGTGCAACATGGGCTGTTTCTGAAGCCATAAATGCCTCTGGGAAAGATTTCATTTTAGCATCAGCCTTGGCATATGAGATTCAATGCCAGCTTTGCGATGCCGCAAGCCTTCAGAAAAAAGGATGGGATCACGTCATATACGGCGCAGCATCTGCCACCCTGGCAGCAGGAAAATTGCTGGGCTTATCAAAAGAAGAGCTCGCGCAGGCAGTTAACATAGCTTTGCATACAAATATTTCATCGAGACAGGTAAGGGAGGCTGCTGCAGTCAGCATGTGGAAGGCCTGCGCATTTTCAAATGTTGTGAGAAACGACATATTTGCCTGTTTATTGGCAAAGAAAGGCATGAAAGGCCCGAATGAAGTATTTGAGGGGAAATATGGACTCATGAATCAAGTAACCGGAGAGTTTAAACTTGATGTTAATAAATTTGGAAAAAATAAAAAGAAATTTTTAGTTGAGGATTGCTGGTTCAAGAAATGGCCTGCAGAAATCCGTTCACAGAGCGCAATTCAAGCGGCATTAGAGATTAGAAAACAGATTAATGTTAAAGATATTGCTACAATCGAAATAGAAACCGAATCAACGGGATACAGAATCATAGGCTCGGGAAAAGAGAAATGGAATCCAAAAACCAGAGAAACTGCAGATCACAGTTTACCATACATAGTTGTTGCGGCATTGATTGACGGCAAAATAAATGAAGACTCATTCAGTTCGAATAAATTTATGAATAAAAAACATCTTTCTTTACTGAAGAAAACAACAGTAGAAGAAAATGAATCATTGAATAAGCTCGCTCCCTTTGCTTTGCCTAGCATTGTCCGCGTGAAACTGGCATCTGGGAAAATAATCGAGAAGAAAATTATTCATCATCGCGGTCATAATAAAAATCAGATGGATGATTCCGAAATAGAAGAAAAATACAATAGACTGACCAAGAAATACTTATCAGAACAAAAAAGAAAAAAGATTCTGATAGAATTGTGGAACCTCAATAATAAAGTTAATTGGAAGTTACTAGCTCTTTCATAGTCAAATGCATTCTTTTTTTGAAAACATTTAAATATATTGTTTCGATTTCTTTGGATAAGGTTAAATTTATGAAAACAAAGGCAACAGGCACGCGTGCAGACATTTCCGCAAAAGTGAATATATCCGCGGTGTACCGCGGATACTTCTCAAATCCAAAAACTGCCCGAGCTTTTTGCAATATTGGGATAAAACCAATTTTATCTAAACTTCCAAAATCGATAAAATATTCTGACTTTGGGGGTGGAGATGGATATCTTGGAAAATTTGTTAATGATTATTTAAAAAAGAATGGGAAAAAAGTTAATGCGATAATAGTTGATGCTAACCAGAAGTTTCTGAAGAAAGCCAAAAAGCTTGGATTAAAGACAAAACTTGCAAACCTTCAGGATGTTAAAGCTAAAAATTTTGATTTGATTACAATGCGTGCTGTACTGCACTATCAAAATCTGGAAGAACAGCTTAAAATAATGAAAACCGCCTACAAAAACCTGAAGAAAGGTGGCTACCTGATTCATCAATTAAGCACAGGCGAAAAAAGAGAGTGTGATTTAAGAACGGCAATCGTTAATCTTTCATCTTTAAGAAAGCTGTCTGAAGGAGATTATTTATGGATAACTAAAGAACAGTATATTAAACTCTGCAAAAAAGCAGGATTCTCAGAAATCGGGTTTGTTGGAGACGCTCCGCCACATTCATGGGGACCAGAAGAGCAATGGGACAGGTTTAATTCAGCAAAAAGAGCTGAAGCGCTTGCAAAAGGCAATATAAAAGAAGTTGAAAAAATAGATAAGAGAAAAAAAAAATATTTTGCAGACACTCAAAAGCTTCTAAAAATGAAGAAGTTTAAAGGCGCAATTATTGAGAAAACACAAACAGGAAGTTATGTTGTTCCTTATGAATATGCGATTATTTTGGCTAGAAAATAAAAAGATTTAAAGCTTAATAATCTGAAGGTTCAAGATATTCTTGATATCTAAACTTAGCTGTTTTAACATTTCCTTCTAAGTCCTTTCCAACAAGTACAAAAGGCACGTAATTTGGACTAGAATCAGTCGAAATATGCAAACCCCCTCCTAAGACTATATCTGGCGTTCCAACAGATGCTAGAAATTCATTCATCCTTTTTTCTGACTGGTCTGGCAATTCCCACCGCTTTTCTATAGGTGTTCTTCGATGCAGTTTGGACACATATATTTTTACTTCTCTAGGTCCAATAGCGTTGTATAATGTAATCACCCCGAGAGCGGTCGGCCCTACCAGAGGTTTCGTACCCGGTTCCTGAAGAATAACTCCTGCAACTCTATCATAAGCATCATAATCAAATGCAATTATATCCCTTTTTATGTCTCTCGCTGAATATGAGAAAATTCTGGATCCTCTGGCTTCTTCAAGCCATTCATTAAATCCGTCAATTCTATCGATTGCCTGTTTTAATTTTTTATCTAATGTTTCCATTTTTTTATCCCCTGATGGCTATGTTATGTATTAAGCCATTTAAATACTTTTCGCCTTTTAACCACTAAATAGTAGTGTTTGATAGTAGATGATGAAGCCAACTAATTACTTAGAATATTGATGCGCTCAGAAGTTAGCACTGGACATCTTGACGTGAGGTTTATAAATAAGATTTGCTTTGCTTATCGAATGGAAACTTCTGATTGTTTACTGAAAAATAGTTCTCTTTCTAAAGCTAAAAAAGTTCTTGAAATATTTCAATCAAATCCTGATTTAGTTATGGATATTAGACTTTGTAAGGAATTACTAGAGTCGTATGATAAAGATAAAATTTCTTTAAGCGCGGTTTCTTGTATTACTCAAAGACTTTGGAGAAAAGGTCTGCTTATAAGAACCCCTACACAATTATCTTCAGGATATTTTTATACTTTTAAAAATAAAAAGCTACTCGAGCAAAAATATAATCATTTTCTCATTCCCTATTCTCTTGAGAATAAAGTAATGCTTCGGAATGAAATTTTAAAATCTGATTTTGATAAATTAGGATGCAATTTCGAATTAGACTTAGGAAGGGTTCATCATTTCCCTTTTGTAAGAAAATACGGTCCTGATTATTTTCAGAAAAGTGAAGTTCAGGAATTTTTAGCTTCAAATTGCGGTTTTCTAATCTGTGACGGTCATATAAAGAAGACAAAACAGCTTACAGAATATTGTTTTCGTTACGAAAATGATGCTATTTCTTTTAACCAAAAATTAAGTAAGCTCTTTCCTTTAGAAAACACATTTGTTAAGTTTTGGAGCTGTTGTTACCGAACTTATTTATGTAGTGTCAGCTTTGCCGAATTAATGATTTTTTTGGGTGTTCCTAAGGGCAACAAGGTTTTTCAGGCTTTTAAAGTGTCCGATTGGATTTATTACGGCCCGGACAACATCAAATTAGCTTTTCTTTCTGCTGTTTTTGGCGGTGAAGGGTCAGCCCCTTCAAATAATAAATGGAGAATTCAATTCGTGATTTCTAAATGCGAAAAAGAAGTCTCTAATCTGTTGTTTTTTGTTAATCAAATAAGAGCAATGTTATTTTATTTTGGTATTTCATCTTCACATATTCAATTAAGGACACAAAAAGGCAACAGACAGTTTAATGCAAGGTTTTATATTAAAGGAAAAGATAATCTCTTGAAATTCTATAAACTGATTGGTTTCGCATACGCTTCTGAAAAACAGGAAATTTTGGAAGATTTGCTACGAAGGCATAATTATATAAACTGAATCAGATTATTTTTATTTGCGCGCAGGGATGAAGTTGAACACCCGCAGAGCGAGAGCAATGACGAACGGAAGTAACTTCTGAGCGCGCATTATATTCTCTAGTAGAATAAGATAATCTAGGGAATTTAAAACACTTCAAAATCAACGCAAACCCTGAATTCTCTGGGTGCTGACTGGCCGCATTTGGTAATCCCCAAGATTTTGCACTCTCTTTTTGCTGCCTGGCATGCTTTTTTTATCTTCTCAGCGCTCTTTTCAAATTCTCCTTCTTGTTGAAAGTCATAGAAATGGATGATGGTGCCTTTTTTGCTCACTTTAATTGCAACTTCAAGGTAATCATCTGCTGACTTTGGCAAGGGCATGATTATCCTGTCAAACTTCATCTTGAGCTTTGGAACAACTGTCTTGACATCTCCAAGAAAAACAAAAGCATTGCTTAACTTGTTTAGGAGCAAATTTTGTATTGCGTAATTATGGGCAACCGGGTTGATCTCTACTCCGTAAACGCTTTTAGCAGGAGTGTTCTTGGCAATAACGCAAACATAAGGAGCACAACCGCTGAACATCACCAATACATCCTCGGGCTTCTGAAAAACGAGTTTTTCAGAATCAGCAAATCCAAGATTTGCTTGCTTAGTTATGAGCTGCATAATCCTTTTTCTTTCGCTGCTAAGTCTGGGTGAGAAATACACTTTCTCAACATCAAGCTTCAGGAGCACATTGTTCTCCTTGTAAATTGTTTCCTTGGTTTTTTTTCCTGCAAGGTGCTTTAGCTTCTGAATCCTGAAAACTCCCTCATGCTTGCCTTTTCTCAGCACTGTCTCGATATTTTTATTAATCCTTAGCACTTCCCGAGCTATTAGTTTCTCTTTCTTTACGAGCTCATCAGATATTTCTAGAATCGCGATGTTGCCAACAGTATCCATTGACTTTCTCAAGAATTTTAGGTCACTCTCTTTTAGCTTGGTTGTTAGAGAGCTCTTAAGATTGGTCTGTATGTTCTTTTTTTTCAGAAGCCTGCGCTTGAACTCATAGCCTGTCTTGAACTCCTTTTTAACAGGAAAATAAATGAATTCTTTATCTTTTTTTAAAGCATAATTATTATCTAGTAAATCAAGTTTGATCAGCTCTTTTTTTAGCTGCTCAGCATCTTTCAGAGGTACTTTTATGCATAACATAATCCTGTAAAATGGCTGATTATTTTTAAATGTTTATGAATTTGCGTTTCACATAACAATAAGCACCGCACCAATTATCATAACAACGCAGGCAATGCTCTTCCTGAGAAGGTATTTTTCATGGAATAGTTCTCCGCCAATGACTGTTGAGAACAGTGCAGAAAGCCTTTTTATAGGTATTACCAGGCTTATCATTACTCCTGGCAGCGAGATAGCATACATCTGTGCCAAGCGATAGCCAATAGTAAATATTGCCACTGAAAACACTAGCCAGCTTCCTGTCTTTATTCCTTTGCCAATGCCTTGAATCCCATCTGAAAAGATTATCATTATAACAAGATAGTTGAGCGCAAGGAAAAAATGCACTAATGCAAGGAAAGTCCATACACTCACCCCCAATCCTCCGTCTGCAGGAGTCCCGACTATTTTCTTGTCAAGAATGCTGTCAAGAGCATAAAAAACCAGCGCGAGAAGAATGTACTTAATGTATTTTGACTTGAAAATGTGCTTAAAAGGCTCTAGGAAATGATCATGCTCATGGCTTGTCAGGACATACGCTCCAATGATTACTACAACTATGCCTGTGATTTGCAGGCTTGTAATCTTTTCTCCAAGCAGGACAGCTGCGAATACTGCAACCATTGCAGGCTCAAAAACAAGAAAAGGGCTGGTGAGTGAAATAGCTATATGCCTTAAAGCCTTGGTCACTAAAAGAAAACCTATGGCCCCGAGGAGAGAGCCGAGGTAAATATATCCTGTTGCTTTCAGGCTTAATGAGTTAAAGTCAGCAAAGAACCAGAAAGGAATGCTCAGAAGTAAGGTATACATTGACAGGGTGGCTGAGAATTCAAGAGCATGCTGTTTGAACAAGGTTTTCTTCTCAAGAATGCTTGAAGCACTGGCAAGAATTGATGCCAAAATTGCAAATATTAACCATGCTGAACCCATGCTTTAACCCTCATATTGTTATTAAGAGATTAACTGCTCCTATGATGAACAATAGAATAATAACAAAAGCTATGAACTTGTTAATGTAAATGCTGTACTCTGGCTTTCTCTCACTTTTCTTTTTTGCATTAATAGCCATGATTACTACCAAAATGCCTATTATCGCTCCTGTGATTATCCCAGTAATATCAAGTACAGTGGTAAAGCTGACAACTTTTCTTACTAGAAGAAAAAGGATGAATGGCACAAAGCAAGCCAATAGCCAGGAAGTGTTTTTTCTAAGGCCATAATCATACCAGAATAATTCCTTAAGAGCAAGGCCCAGGACCATGAATGAGGTTGATACAGTAAGCAAAGCAAATAATGCTCCTATAAAAGCCATCTTCTCTCCCAGGATAGCTGCTAAGCCAAGAGCTCCAATCTCATGAGTCTTGCTTCCAAGAACCCCAACAATTGAGGTTGCAAAAATAATATAGACAGCTAACGGAATTAAGCTTCCAATAATTATTGCCTTTTTCAAATCCTTCTTGCTCTTTGCAAGCTCTTCACCCATTTCAGGAATAGCAGAAGTGCCTATGAATGCGAAAAGCACAACGCCGTAAGGAATGAGCATTTTTGAAAAGCTGAATTCTGACAGGTTAGCAGGATTTATTTTTAACACAGCAAAGAAGAATATTATGATGACGATGGTTATCATGCAGGGCATTACAAAAGCTTCTGATTTCTCAATAGTGTCCAACCCAAGATAAATAATCCACGAAATAGCTCCAAAGAAGATTACGCTGCACAACAAAGGATCTAATCCGAGAATACTAGAAAGAGCCAGTCCTCCACCCATTATATAGGCCATGATTGCCCCATAAATGCCTATAACCATGCTTATGAACATGAAATACTTGCCAGTCTTGCCAGTGTATTTCTGCGCATAGCCAGTCAGCTGGTGCTTGCCCTTGGTCCTGAGAACAACTTCTCCGAGGTAAAGATGAAGAAAAAGGAAAACAATACCTAATATGATAATGTTAAGAAGGCCCGTGAGAAAGCCTGCTTGCGCCACAACATGGGGGATTGCCAGGATGCCTGCTCCTACAACGCAACCGACCAAAGTGGCAACTGCCTGAAACAACCTCTTTTTTCGCATTCAGAAATAATTCATTTGAAAGGCTTTTATACTTTTCTATTTTCAGAAGAAATCTCCAAGCCCTTTTTGCTGTAGTATGTACTCAGTTGTTACATACTATTCAAAAATCAGCAAGTGATTTTTGTTTTCTGTTTGTGCTCTCCTCTAGCTTTGCAAGGCTGTTCTCAACTCTTTCCCTGCTGAAATCATGATTGTCCACAAGAACCTCAATAATCTTTTCTTTATTAACAGGCTCCCATTTGATATTGTAATGCTCAGCTACTTTCATATTCTTGATTAAGTCAAATACTTCTTGCCAGGAAACATCAAAGTGCTCATCCCATTTTGCTTCCTTGAAGATTGTATCATAATCCTCACCGTGCTTCTTAATAAGAGTCAAGGCTTTTTTTGGCCCAATGCCTTTAATCCCTCCAACATTATAATCAGTGCCTACAAGAATGCCTAGAACAATCAGTTGATCCTGATTAATGCCAAGCTCTTCAAGCACATCTTTGAGATTAATAACTTCAGGCAATACTTCATCATAGGCATATGCTCCTGGCTTTTTCCTCTTGCCGCTGATTGTAAGGTTCTTGACCAGCTTTGGTGCCTGGAACATGAAGCAATCAGCATCCTGGCTTAGAACATAATCAGCATCACCTTTCTTGACAATAAATGATGCCTGGGCTTCTCCTTCACTAGGAGCTTCAACAATGCACTGGCCTAAAGCCTTGATTAGTTCTTTTGCATCTTCTATCATCTCAGACGTCAGCCTGCTTGTTCTTGCAGCAAACTTTTTCATGTCCTCAAGGTTTTCTTCCTTTGCAGCTTCTTCATATTTTTTCTGAGCTTCAATCTTGACTTCTTTTCTTCTCTCACGCTCCCTGTGCTTTAGCTTAGGAACTTCTCCGTCAAAGCAAAAGATGAATTTCATGTTATAAGCCATGAGCCTAGTAATCCTGTGAAACAAGCCTGTAAGATGGCTGGTAACCCTTCCCTTGCTGTCCATCAATAGCGAGCCATCAGCCTGCCTAATGCTGCTCAAGAATTGGTAAAGGAGATTATAGGTATCAACAGCAAGAGTCTTGTTTCTCAAATCATCCACACTAATCTCTTTTGGAGTTAAAATCTCAGTAATTGCTAAGCCCATAAGAATAAGAATATTCTAAGAGTTAATATTTGTTGTGGTTTAGTAAATTATTTGAACGAGGCATGGTTTTCCAAAGACATGGATTTAGAAAATCACTGCAAGAACACTATTCATAAACTCGGAGAGCCTTATAAGGAGATTCACCTTTGGATAGATGCATTTGTCAGAGTGTATTCCCAGACTTTTTATGGTTATGAAACAACCACTTTTGAGCATAGGAAGCACAGACATCATAAGGAAGGCATTGAAGAGGCAATCATTGAATTTAAAGATAAATACCCTGAAGACATAATCAGGAAAGTATGCGAGATCCATATAAGAGATGATTATAATAATTATTTACCTTGCAAAAAAGATTTTGACAACCCTGATTTCTTGAGAAAATATCATGAATAATTTTCAAATCCTCTTAACAACCATGCCTTTGAAATCCCTGCTGAGCATGTCCTTGGCTTTTTTCGTGAGTTCTCCTGTTGTTATGAATATGACTGGCAGCTTCTTTGCCTGGCCTTGGACATAAACAGTGCTCAGGTCTCCGTCATTAACCTTAGCTTTTCCCTTTGCTTTGCAATAATATTCCTGGCTTCCAATCCTTGAAGGAACAGCAATTGTGAACTCTATCTCTGATTTTTTCCTTATTATTTTGTAATCAATAATTTGGATGTCATTTGTTTTAAAGTATTCCCGGACTTTTTTAAAGAAAACATCTTTTTCCCTTTCTAGCTCTTCTGCTGATATTCCAAGCTCTTTCTGCACTTCTTCTTTTCTTTCTTCTTTTTTTGCGCCTGCGGCCACTAAAAGTTCCTTTCGTTCCTTAATTTTTTCCTTTACCTTAATAACTTCAGCAGGTTTAGTTTCTTTCTTGATTTCAGTATCGAGTGTTTTCTGTTCAATCACTGCTTCTTTCTTAATAATAGGTGTTGGTTCTGGCGCTTTTATCTCTAGCTTAAAAGCAGGCTTTATTCTCTTGAATATTATTTGCTCTGCTTCCTGGGTTGGTGTGAGAAACCATTTCCAATAAATCTCTTTCTGGCCTTTGATATTGACTTCTAAGGGCTTTGCAAAATCCTTTATGTTCCTCAAGCTAACCCTTAACAAAGGTGTTTGTTCAGAATCCTTGAGCACTTTCTTCTGCTTTAATACTTCAGCAGTGTTCCTGTCTTTTTCATTAAGGTACTTAACCATATTAACCAATCTGGCTTCTGCGCCAGGGCAGTAATAGGCAGGTGTGCCTCCGACTTTGGTGTTGGTAACTTTCACTTTTCCTTCACCAGAAAGCTCTGAGAGAATAGCACCAATAATAAGATTTTCTCCACCCAATTCCTTACGAACATCATTAGGGATAACAGGGCCTTTCATCTGAACGACTTTCAGAACAGCATCCTTGTTCAGGTTGCCCATTTGTATCTTCATCATGTTACTAAGAATGAGAATTAGGTTTATATACTTTATCTATGGGCGCATCCACTTGATTTCATAGTAGGTCACGTCGCCTTCATCATCAACAATGCCCATCATCAATCTCTTCTTGGTGCTGTGGGCTACCCTGTTCTTGGCTGCAAAATCATACCATGTCAGAGTCTCTCCCTCGTGCACTGGGAAGATTATCCATCTTGCGTGGTCTTCTCCAGGCTTCACTCCCCTGTCATAGACCCTGAAATCTGCTCCGAACTTCAAAGCAGTCTTTACAATGTATCCTCTGTTTCTCATGTCTTTGAATACGCTGTACCTTATCCAGAAATTAGGCTCTGCTTTTCTTGCTCTTTTAATGAATTCTTCTACATTAAGTTTTTTCTTGCCATCAGTTATCTCAAGCTTTCCTTTCTCAAGCAGGTATAATGCTTCAGGCAATGATAGTTGGACTTTTCCGCCTTCAATAATCTGGCCATAGGCGCTCTTGGAATAGAAATTTCTTGCTTCATCTATTGATTCTGTCAACACTCTTTCCCTTGCAAAGATGGCTTTTACAACTTCTTTTTTCCTGCTTTCCTTGTCTTCTTCTTTTTCTGGCTGTGGAGGTGCAAGTATTTTCTCATCTTCACCAGTAGGTTCTATTTTTTCTGCCGGCCTCTCTATATGCTCTTCCTCTTCCATGGCTTTTATTTCTTCCTCTAGGTCAATCTTTGGTTTCTGAGCCTTTTCTTTTTTTTCTTTCTTCTTTTTAGCCATGTTTATCAGGCATCTGCTTTGGTTTTTAAAACCTTTGAAAATAGTTTTAATTAGCCATATGGAAAATAAACAGATTTTACGAAAATCTGGTAAAGGTATTAGTATGGGACATTAACTTCGTTAAGTCCCATTTCATGCAAACTATTAAAAACAATAGATAATCACTAAGATCTATGGAAATCACAATACTAGGCACCAGCTGTATGGTGCCTACGAAAGATAGGAATGTGCAAGGGATTTATGTAGAATATAAAGGAGAAGGTATACTATTTGACTGCGGAGAAGGAACCCAGCGTCAGATGAACATCGCAGGCATAAACAGGAACAAGATACGTAAGATATTCCTGACCCATTGGCACGGAGACCACGTTTCAGGGTTGGTTGGATTGCTCCAGACCATAAGCAACAGTGAGACTCAGCAAAAAATAGTGATTTTCGGACCAAGAGAAACTAAAGAAAGAATAGCCCATCTCATGAAAAGCGTTAGCTTTGAAGAAAACAGGATGGATCTGGAAATCCGAGAGATTAACCCTTCAAATGTTGAAAAAATATATGATGGAGAAGATTACATAATCCAAGCAGCTTATCTAGACCATAAAATACCTTGCTTAGGCTACAGCTTGATTGAAAAGGATGTGCGAAAGATTAATATGGCAAAGGCAAAAAAGCTCGGACTGAGAGAAGGCCCTCTTATTGGAAAGCTGCAAGCAGGCCATAGCGTAAGCTTTAAAGGGCAAACAATTACAGCAGAAGAAGTATCTCATGTACAGAAAGGCAAGAAGCTCTCGATAATACTAGATACTCTGCCATGCAAAAACGCCTATGAACTGGCAAATGAAGCAGACATACTGATTGCAGAAGCAGCTTATACATCCGAGATGGAGGAGAAATCCCTGGAATACAAGCACATGACAACAAAGCAAGCAGCACTGATAGCAACAACTGCGAACGTAAAGAAACTGATAATAACGCATTTCTCGCAAAGATACAAGACAAACAAGGAATTAGAAGAAGATGTCAAGACATTCTTCCCAGAAAGCCAGGCTGCATTTGATTTCATGAAGATAAAGCTATGAATCAGTTTGAGGTTCGCCACCGATTGAGGCGCTATTAAATAAGTTCAGATAATATTTCTAAAACTAAAAAGTCAGGGTTCCTCAGATGCCGGAAGGGCTTTTCTACTAGCTTTCTTAATATCCTCGGCCTTTATTGTGCTTCTCCTGGCTTGCCTGCTAATAATGTCAGCTTCCTTGCTTATTTTTTCACCAATTTCTTCAAGAACATCACGCAAAGCTTCCTTTGCAGGATCGCTCACCCTGTAAGCTCCCGCTTTTTTCATGATTTTTTCCATAGCAGACAGGGATAAGATTTTTTTGTTAGTCATGATTAAGATGAATAATTAATTTTTTATAAATTTACCGAATAAAACTAATTTTTTCTTTCACTAGTATTTGTTCACAAGTCCATAAGCTACACATAGATTTGACTTTTCTCTCGGGTCATAGCCATATAATCCTATGTAATACTCAGCTGTCTGCTCTTGCTCGCTTTGTTGAGACCAAGAATCAGCGTCTTGCAGAAGACTGCTCTTATGCTTTTTTGCATAGGTATTAAGATATTCTTCAAGATAGGCTGATAGTTCAGGATTGTCGTATTTTTCACACAGGCAGGCGATACTCTTCTCATGTTGCCAATGATTAGTAAATTCTTCTAAATCAATTTCTGGTTCAGTATAATCGCTTCTATATTTAGGATTGAATACATACTCCGTGAGGTTTATCTTGCATCCGTGAAAATCAGAAATTTTCTGATACTTAGTCTGATGTAATGAACTAGGAGTATATATGACTACTAATAATAGGATGACTGCAAAGAAAGCAATGACAAAATATTTTCCATACTTCTCTATCAACTTACCTGTCACGATTTTTTTTATCCTGTACAAGATGCAGGTAAATAGGTATAAAATAAATATCCAAAATCCAAGTATGGCTAGCAGCATAATGGTGTTTTCTACTAGATTTGGATGAAGTTGGAAAAACATACCGCTCATCATGAACAATGGAATGCCAACAAAAGGCATCATTAGAACGTATGCTAAGCTCGAATCTCTAAGCTCTCCCTTGGCAACCGGGATAAACTGCGCAATAAAGAGGATAATAATTATCAAAAGTAACAGGAAGAACATGAAGTAAATCTTTTGCTTGCGCGGATAAAAGAAGCTCTTCTTATTCATGAGGTATATCCATCTTTCCAGCTATATAAATTTTCCGTCATTATTTCAATAATTATTTAAACCTCTTGAAACAATACCTCTTCTCATGGCAGTTGGTTTTGGTGGTCGCAAATCAAAGGGAAGCAAGGCAGAGCGTGAACTGATTCATCTTTTCTGGGCTAATGGCTTTGCAGCTATGAGGGCTGCCGGCTCTGGCAGTACTCAGCATCCTAGTCCTGATGTTATTGCTGGCAATGGCAAGGTTTTCTTTGCAATCGAGTGCAAGGCTAGTGCAGACCCTGTAAAGTACATTGAAAAGGACAAAGTCAACCAATTGGACTTGTTTGCTAATTCTTTTGGAGCAAGAGCTTTTATCGCCTTAAGATTTGATAATGAGAAATGGTTTTTTATGAGACTGACCGACTTGAAAATAACCAAAAGCAGTTATGCAGTCAGCTTGGAACTAGCAAAGCAGAAAGGCTTGAGCTTTGAGGAGATGATTGGAGTTTATTCTCAGAAAAGGCTTTGATTACAAATAATTCTGTGAAATATTAAAACGGGTGCGTTTAAAATCTCTGAGAATTTTTAAAATTATGTTATGGGCTATTGCTCTGCAATAGGCCTCTGCCCTTTGGGCAGAGATTTTGTGGCTAGCTATGCTAGCCCCGAATTTAGTTTTTATCG
>Ga0315283_10000652_pt1 | contig 25943 bp, 19 predicted proteins | sample YL17G09_0_MG_FD_204541 | JGI IMG/M metagenome (GOLD analysis project Ga0315283, IMG submission 204541) | Sediment microbial communities from Yellowstone Lake, YNP, Wyoming, USA - YL17G09_0 | ecosystem: Environmental > Aquatic > Freshwater > Lake > Sediment | place: USA: Wyoming | collected...
TTTTTCTCTCTCATTTTTGGTCGGGTGCTGTCTCTGCTCTGTCGCATCCCCCCACGTACACGACCCGGAGGAGGCGGCAGACTGGGCTAGGGCCCCAGAGGCGGACGCGAGGAGGAGGAGGGCGAGGTGGGACATTATGTGGACGAAGAGACGAGAGGAAAAAAGTGGGGGAGAGGGGATCGATGGAATGGAAGAAGAGCCGAGAAACAGAAAAAAGCTTTGCCTGACACAACCACGCGCACGGAAATGAAATCAGAAGCGCGCACGACACACGCCCACGAACAGGAGACTCCTTTAGGAGGCCGGGCTGGCAGGCCCGCTCGCTCCACTGCCACTGCCGCTGCTGGAGCCGCCGCTACCACCGCCCCCGCCCGCCGCCCAGGATGAGGGTTCGTCCACCGGGTTGAACTCGCTGCCACTACCTCCTCCGCCGCCGCCGCCGTCAGGGGTGCCACCCAGAGACCCGCCAGGCGCAGGGCGAGCAGCAACGGCAGGCGGTGGTGGTGCTGGGATGGCGGGCGCAGCAACAACAGCCGCCTCAGCGGCCGCCCCCACGTCGCGCTCCGCACCCCCACCGAGGCCTCCACCGCTGCCCCACAGCCGGGCCGAAGCGGCCGCCGCCAGTAGGGACGCCGCCGCCCACCCGCCCCGGGTGGGGCCGGCTCCGCCCTCGCCCGCCGCGGCCGCCGCGTTCTGGGCGCGCAGGGCGGCCAGGGCGGCCTCCGGATCGACGGCGACGGCAGCGTGGCGGCTGGAGCGGGCAGCGGCACCACTACCTGCGGCAGCGCGCCCGTCGCTTCCGACCCCAGAGGAGGGCGTCGTCGGCGGCGGCCCGCTGGAGGAAGAGCTGGCCGGGCGGGAGGAGGAGGCGGAGCGGGGAGGCGGCCCGTCGCTGCTGGGTGGCGAGGCCGCGGCGTCGACCGGGTCGTCGTCGCCGCTCGCTCCTCCCTCTCCCTCCAGCGCGGCCGCGGCCGCGGCCGCCGCCTCGGCCGCCCGCCGGGAGCCGGGCGCACTGCCCTCATCGCCCCGCCCCGCCATTAGCGAGTCGCCGCGCTCAATGGCCGCCACCTTGGCCGCCACCGCGGACCGAGTGGGCGTGGACAGGGCCGGAGATGAAGGCTCCGGCGCGGCGGCGACGGCGGCGGCGGCAGGAGTGGAGGTGTGGATGGGTGGTGGTGGTCGAGGCGGAGTGGCCGCAGCAGCGGTAGCCACCACGGGCGCCGCCGCCACGGCCGCCCGGGACAGGGCCGTCGAAAACACGTTGCGCTTGGCCGGGCGGCGCTGTCGAGGAGGGGGCGGCGCAGGCGGCGGCGCGTGCGCCGCCGCCTCGCTCCCGCCCCCTGCCACGCGCCAGCTCCCGCCCGCCCCGGGCGACGGCCCGCCCCCCGCGGCGGCCGCCGCGACGACCGCGTGCGGGGGCAGCACGCCCGCTGTTCGCCAGCTGGCACCCGGGGAGGGGGTGGCAGTGGCCGGTGGGTGGCGGGCGGGTGAGGGAGCGGCGGCCCGGGCGGGCGGGCGGGGCGGGAGGGCGGGCGGGGGTGGGGAGGGCGCGGCCGCCGGCGCCTCACCCCCTCCCCCCTCCCCTTCCGCGGCTGCGGGGGACGGCGCCGCGTGGGCCGTTGTGCTGGAAGGCGGACCCATGCCGAAATCGCCGTCCGCCTCTTCCTCCGCCTGCTCCACCGGCAGGGCTAGCGGTGGTGGGCGGGCGGCGGCCGGGGCGGCGGGCGGCGGCGGCGGTGGTGGCCGCAACGCCGGCGCCGCCGCCGCTGCCGGCGCCGCGCTCACCCGGGCCAGCGCCCCCGCCCCCAGCGGCGCTGGCCCCGACGGCGGCGGCAGCGGGGTGGGCTCGCACAGCCAGGGGTGGCGCAACAGGGCGGCCGCGGTGGGGCGGGTCTCGGGGTTACTGAGAGAGAGAAGTGGCGGGAGGGGGCGCGCGTGTGTGTGTGAGATGAGGATGGAGGTCGGGGGGCACGTTTCCCCCCTCCTCACACACACACCCCCCCCCTTCCCCCCTTTTCACACTCACCGCCTGAAGCAGAGCGACAAGAATTCCCGGGCATCCGGGCTCAGCGCCAGGTCGGCCGGCAGGGGCGGCGGCGCCCGCGAGGAGGCGATGTGGAACATGGCAGCGACGGGCGAGCCAAAGCCCGGGCCCGCGCCCGACCAGGGCGGCCGCGCGGTCGCCATCTCGAGGACCGTGCACCCGACCGACCACACGTCCGCCGCCCGCCCGTGGCCCGCGCCCGTGATGACTTCGGGGGCCATCCAGTAGGGGGTGCCCTTGATGGACTTGCAGCCCAGGTCTGAAATAGGAGAGGAGAGAGGGTTGTGTCAGGTGAGAGAGGGGTGAAGGGGGGGGGGCGTGGCGTTCCTCACCTCCATCCCTCGCCTCGCCTCGCCTCTCTCTCTCTCTCTCCCTCTCTCTCTCTTTCTCTTTACCTAGCGTCACCAGGTCCTCGATCTTTTTGGACGCCCCAAAGTCGGCCAGCTTGACATTGCCGCCCGCATCAACCAACAGGTTGGCGCCCTTGACGTCCCGGTGCGCGATGCCGGCCGCGTGCAGGTAGGCCAGGCCTGCCAGGGCCGCGCGCGTGTACTGGCGGACGACGCCCTCCTTGAGCGGGCCGAACCGGGCCAGCAGGGAGGCGATCGACCCGCCGGGGACGTACTCCATGAAGATGTTGAGGCAGGGCGGGTCGGAGGGGGCGGCGGAGGTGGGGGCCGGCCCGCTGGCGTGGCGGCGGCCGCGCCTGGTGGAGGGCGCAACGGTCGGGCCGCCGCCGCCGCTGCTGGAGGCCTCGCCGCCGCTGCCACTGCTGCCGGCGCCGCCGCCCCGGCCTCCCCCCCCGCCCTCGCCGCTGGGGTAGGTGCGGGAGGTGCCCAGGTAGCGCACGATGTTGGGGTGGGCCAGGCCCGCCAGGAGGCGGACCTCAGACTCCAGGCCGCCCAGGTGGGCGTCCACCTTGTGGTGCCCCCCGCCGCCGCCGCCACCCCCACCACCGCCGCCCCCACCACCCGGCGGCGGGGCCAGCAGGGGCACCTGCTTGACCGCCATCAGCTCGCCCGACGCGTCGTCCAGGGCCAGGTAGACCCGGCCGTACGCGCCCGCGCCCAGCAGGTCGCCCTTCGTCCAGGAGGCGGGCGCGCCCCTCGGGGCGGGGGGCGGGGTGTGGGGGTGGTGGTAGGGGGAGGCTGCGGTGGGCGGGGCGGGCAAGGGCGGGGGAGCGGCTAGGCCGGGCGGACGCGGACCGGGCAGGCCGGCGGCGGCCGGGCCCGGGCGGGCCCAGGAGACGCCTTTTTGTGTGAGGAGAGGGTTGAAGGAGAGAAGAGGGCGTGTGAGTTTTGTGTGTGTGTGTGTGTGCTTCCCTCTTCCCACCGCCCGCCCCTCCTTCCACCTTGTCAATTTTCCCTTACCTGGTCGGCTCCCCGGTTGGAGGGAGTGTGCCTGTGCGTGTGCGAGGAGGTGAGCCGAGAGAGGCGTGAGAAGATGAGAAGGGGGGCCGACCCCACATGCAACGTCGCCCGCCCGCCGCCGAGTGCGAGAGCAAGAGGCGACCCCCAGGGACACGGCCGCACCGCGCGCTCTTGCTCTCAGTGCATGCACGGCAGGAACTATACGCCCCCGGCGGTGTGGAACCCGCAATCGGCGAGCCCCCGTTGCACCGGGCGCCCCGCATGCTGCTGCATAGAGAGACCAGGAACGCCATCGGCTCGCTCGCTCGCTTGCTCGCTCTCCACCCATTTCCTCACCTCTCCCGGCCGGCCCACCGCGCTGACGTCCACCGTATTGGATGCCCGCTTCCAGTCCTGACAGGATTGCGAGTGCGTGTGAGAGAGAGAAAGGAGATTGTGCGTGAGAGAGCAGAGACGAAGGGGGGCGAGCATGTTCAAAAGCACGCGTTGCTGCTTTTGCATTTCTCGCGCTTCCCGTCCTTTCTACTCGCACCTGCCCGTACAGCTGGCCGTCGACGACGTCAATGTGGCGGCAGAGAAGGTTGCCCATGTTGGGGTGTGGGGTGTGGGGCGGCCGCTGCGCCTCACTGGTATTTTTTAGAGTGAAAGGTGGGGACGGCGGTCGTTTTGCACCCCTTCGCTCCAACCTCACTCCCCTCTCTCTCCATCCACTCGGGCTGGCCGACCCGGGCGCGTACGACCCCGCCCTCACAGGAAAAGCCGTTCTCCCCTCAGTGGGAGGGCGGATCCTCCTTCCAGGATACCTCGGGCCATGCACCGACCAACACAATGCCCAACACACAATCACACCCACAAACGGCTAGCAGCCCACCAAAATGTGGAGGCGCTCTCTTTCGTTATTTTCCAACCACGCCACCCCTCACACACACCACACACACACACACACGCGCGCGCGCGCTCCTTAGGGCGGCATCACGCATCCAAAAATTGATATGCCCTTCCAAGATATTGTGTTGTTTTCTTTGTTTTTTCTTCCCCCCTTTAGAAAAACCGGCGGTAGCCGGCCTCCTTGGCCCAGGCCGCCCCCTCATCATACCCGAGCTGGACCACATTCCACACCTGGCGCGTCTTCGCTGCCAGGGTGGCCCCCGTCAGGTTGAACTTGATGACGTTGGCGAGGTCACACTGGGTGAGAGGCGTCCTCACCCGGCAGCCCGGGCAGATCGCGCCCGGCACGAGCGGCACCTGCATGGGCGCAAAGTCGCTGTACGCCCCCCTCCCGCCGTTGGCGGCCTTGTACGCCTCGCAGCTGAGCTTCAGGGCCGGGGAGGCGGGGGCGGGCGGGTAGGCCGGGTAGCCCGGGTATGCTCCCGGCGCGGCGGGCCCGGCCGCCCGGAGCGGCGGGCGGCAGGACGGGTCGCCGAGCGGGCCCAGCGTGACCGCGATGATGTGGACGCAGGCGGGCCCGGCCGCGGCGCCCATGGCCTCGCACAGGGCCTCCAAGGGCGTGCCCGCCCCGCCATCGATCCAGGCCTTACCCCGCAGCAGGGTGGCCACCTGGCCGCCCACGGTGCAGGGTACGTACGTGGACGCGACGGCCGCGTCCACCAGGTCGGCCTTGCTGGCGTAGCCGCGCGGGAAGGTCGGGGCACCCAGGTCGAAGGAGGCGGGGGAGGGCGGCGCGATGGAGGCCCGGGCCGGGTTGACCTGAGAGGCAAAGACGTGTAGGCGTTCGCCCTTGTTGGCGCGGGTGGCTGCGTCGGCGGGGAGGACCTGTGGGCGGTGCGGGGGGGGGGGGGGGGGGCGGGTTTATTGTGTCTTTGAAGGGGGGATTGGTGTTTGGAAGGGGGGGAGAGAGGGCGAGCCCCCCCCCCATCCTCTGGCATCACATCTCACCGAGTTGAGAACGAACCGCATGCCGCCCGCCAGCTTGCCAAAGTCGGGCCCCAGAACGCCCGCCGCCGGGTCGACGCGCGGGGCGTCCGCGGCCGCCGCGTATGCGGGCGCCTCTGCCGCGGCCGCGCGCCGCACGCCCAGCAGGCGGGCGACGAATGACTGGACAGCCGTCGTCGGGTTGACCTCCGCCGCCAGGAGGGTGGAGGCGACGGCGCCGCCGCTGATGCCGGCAGCTTTGTGTTTGACTTTATGACGCGGTAGTCGAGGAGAGCCTGGTGTGTGTGTGTAGGGGGTGGACAGTGTCCAGCGGTGAGACCTTGTTTTTCTTGTGTATCTCTCTCCAGCGGTGAGACCTTGTTTTTGTTTTTCTTGCGTATCTCTCTCCACTCCAATCACACACACACACACACACACACACATACCTGTGCGACGCCGAGGTGCCAGAACAGCATGCCACCGCTCCCAGAGAACGCGAGGGCGTACGCGGGGTGCGTGGCAGAAGACTGGGGGCCGCCGCCCTTGTTGTCCATCAGCGCCTCCAGGGCGGCCGCGTCGGGGCCGTCCTGGGGCTGGGCGGAGACGGCGAGGCGTGGGGAGGCCAGCAGGAGGGCGAGGAGGGCGGCCAAGGTGGCCAGGGCGGCCGGGCGGGCGGAAAGGACGCGCATAATAAGAAATTGAGGGTTTCGGAGAGGGGGGGTGGAGAGAGAGACGTCCTTCACGCCTGTGGTGGGGGAAAAAACGCGGGCACGTGAGCAGCGTGGGCACGTTTGGCGCTATTATTTGAGCTATTTTTTTCCTTCCTAAAGCTAGTTAGCGCTGATATCATCCTTTGGAGCGCGAGGTAGACAGGGCGCGGGGCGTCGCCCTCTCCCCTGGTGCCTTGAGGGGAACCTCGTCGAGGACAAAAACGTGGAGAACACATGCGGCCGCAGGCAAATTTCCTGGTTGTTTTCCTGACGGGGCACGCTCGCCCCGCTCCCCTTGCCCCGCACACGACCGCCCCTCCTCACGGAGGACCCCGACCACTGATAGAGGGCCGGCGCAGGGGACTGGCGGGCGCGTGCGTAATGCCCCCCCCACGCCGGGCGCACGGCGCGCACCTTTGCGATTTTGATTGTATCCCTTGACAAAGGGACCCCCTCCCCCTTTATTTCTCCCCTCACTCACCGCCCCGCACTCGTCCCGAAGCCGGCAAAGCCCATGGCCGCCATCATGGGGTCCACCCCCTCTTCCGCCGCGGCCAGCGGAAGACCGGGCGGCGGCTTGGCCGCTGCAGCACCCGGCGGAGCGTCACCAGCACCAGGCCGCACAGGCGGCCTCGGCGCGGGCCCCTCGCCCACCTTGGCCCCGAAACCGACCGCCACGCCCGCGCCCTCCCCCTCAGATTCCTCCTCCGCCGCCGCCGGTCCCGCCGTCAACAGCAGCTGGCGGTCTAGCTCGTTGCCCCGGGCCTCGCCGCCGTCACCCCCACCACCGGCCCCGCGCGCCTTTTTGCGTTTCGCGCCCGCTGCGGCCAGCCGGTCCCGGACTTCCGCCGCCGTGGACCGGTCGACGGTCATGCTCATCCCTAGGGCCCGGTTGTGCCACCGCCCGTTGAGGTGGGTCAGGTAGGACCCGGAATCGGCGAGCGTGCAGTCGCAGACGGCGCAATAAAAGCCGCCCTGCCTGGATTTGGGGGCGGCCGCCCCGCCGACCACCAGGCGGGAGCCGGCCTTGGAGGCCAGGTCCAGGTCGAAGTCGCGGGAGCGCAGGGCGGCGCGTTCCACGATGAGGCCCTGCTGGAGGGGGTCGCGCTCTGTGAGGGGAGGGTGTGGGTGACGTTTTGTGTGTATTGGGGACGGGAGGCGTGAGGTGATTGAGATGGAGGTTGGCGAGGACAAGAAGAGCAAAAAAAAAAAAAAAAAAAAAAACTAACTCTTTCTCTTACCTGCCCGCCGCCGTTTGCGGGCATCCGCCTTGTTCTCCCCTGCGGCCACCTCATCCCGGGCGGCGCGCTCCGCTGCCGCGTCCGCGTAGGCGGACTCATCCCAGGTGCGGCGGTGGGAGACGTTGGCCACACCGCGGGTGGCCGCAAGCGCATCGTGTTTGCCCGCGCCGCCGCCGCCGCGACCGGAGCCGGAGGGGCCGCCGGGCATTGGGTGGGTGGGTGGGTGGATGTGTACGGTGTGGGCGTGGAGAGAGAGAGAGAGAGAGAGAGGGGCTGTGCCAGCTCCCTCTCTCCCGCATGTGCGAGAGAGAGACAAAGAGAATGTGGGGGGCTTTTTGCTTTTTCCATTCCGGCTTTTTCCAGGCTCATTCCGCCAAAACCTTTCCTCCCTCCAAAAAAAAAGAACACAATGGACGACGACGCCTTTGCCGACCCCATCCCGGCCCTCACCATCGACGAGCCCCTCGCCACCACCATGGAGGCGGAGGAGGCCGCCGCCCCTGCCCCCGCCCCTGCCGCCGCGGAGCCGACGCCCCCGCCTCCCCCGCCCCCACCACCAGCGCCGCCCGCGTCCGTCGTCGAGGCGGCGCCGGCGCCCAAGCCGGCGGCCAAGAAGGCGGCCACGCCCAAGGCCAAGCCTACGCCCAAGGCGACGCCGCCGCCGGCGTCGGCTCGCCCGGGGCGGGCGCGCAAGACCGTGGAGTTTTTTTCGCCCGCGGAGGTCAAGCAGACGGAAAAGCTGGTGGTGGTGCAGGTGAGGGGGCGGGGGGGCGGGGGGTGCGAGAGGAGCGCGCCGATGCGTGGGGGCTGATGGGGGGCGTGGTAGGCGCCCACACGCACTCATACACTCATTTTATCCCTCCACAGGGCAAGGGCACCCGGCTCGGCGACATCCCCAACGGTGCGAGAGGCAAGGCAGGAGAGGGAGAGGCGGAGAAGTGGGACAGGGGCGCGCCCAGCGGCCGGCCGCGGCGCACGCGCGCCGGATGGAGCGGTTTTTTTTTTTTTCCTGGGAGGGACAGCGGCGCCCCCGCTTTGCCGCCCATTCCTCGCCGCCACACCCACCCGCGCACATCCCCATTCGAAGGAGCGGGTGCTGTTGCGTGCACCGATTAGTGCATTGGCGGGCTTGATGGTGGACAAGCTGCGGGACAGAGGAACGCACTTGATGCGTCCACGGCTCCCTGCTCCCTCACTCTCCTCCCGCCCCCCTCCCTCCCTCATCCCTCATCTCTCATCCCTCATCTCTCTCCTCCATGCACAGTCGCCTTCAACCTGTCCTCCATCTCCGGCCGGGCCGAACTGATGGAGGACCTGCACTTTGTCCTATACAAGCGCAAGGGCCAGGCGACGACGCGGAAGCGGGACATTTTGAACTTTTCGGGGTGGGCGTACGAAGGGGAGGGCCCGGAGGAAAAGGCGGCTGCCAAAGAAAAGGATGAGGAGCGGGTCTCCCGCCTGACCTCCGACACGCTGGCCAAGCTGATGGACGCCCTGGACGTGCCCCGGGGCGGGGACGCGACCAAGGCGGCCCGGACCGGCCGCCTGGCGGAATTCCTGTGCGGCCCCAAAGCCATGACCGAGGTCGACCTGGCCGCCAAGGCGGCGGCCAAAAAGGAGAAGGCCGCCCGGGCGGTGGCCCGCAAGAAGGGGGCGGCCGAGAAGGGGGCGGCGGCCCGGGCAAAGGCGGTCGCCGCGAAAGCGAAGAAGAAGGCGGGGGGCGGCAAGGCCACGGCGGGGGCGGCCCCCGCTGGAGGCCGGGCTGGGGCTGGGGCTGGGCCGGCCGGGCGGAAGCGCAAGGCCGTGGCGGGGAGCGAGAGCGAGGGCGGCGACGAGCAGCCGTCCTCGTCCTCCTCCGACGACGACGACGAGGACAAAGGCGATACCTCCTCGGGCGGGGACAGCCCACCGCCCGCCAAGAAGCCGGCGAAAGCCGCCGCGCCTGCTGCCGCCAAGAAAAAAGCGACGCCGGCGGCGGGGGAGGGCGAGGCGGGGGCGGCGGCCACAGCGGAACCCTCCGCGCCTGCTGCCGGCGCGCCCGCCGAGGCCACGCCCGCCGCCCCGGCCCCCGCGCCCTTGCCCCCCCTCGCCGACCTGAAGGCCGCCACCCTGGCCATCCTGGAGGCCTCCGACGTGGCCTCCCTGAACATGAAGCAGCTGCTGGCGGGCGTGGCGGGTGCGGTCGGGCTGGCCAGCGCGGCCGACCTCAAGCCGTTCAAGGCCGAGCTGAAAGCCCTGGCCGTCGAGTTTTGTGGGGCAGCGGCGGCGGCTGGGGTGGGGGCGGCGCCCGCGGCCGAGCCGGCGGCCGAGCCGGCGGCCGAGCCGGAGCCAGCGGTGGAGTGAAATGAGTGAGTGAGCAAAATGGAGAGGATGTGTGGTGTGTGTGTGTGTGTGTCGCGCGCGGGGTGCCCTGTTTCTAGGGCGCGCGCGCGCGCGCTTGTGTGTGTGTGTGTGTGTGTGTGTGTGTGTGAGTGTGTGTGTGTGTAATGTAATAAAGTTTGTGTGCATAACTTGACTTCGGCGTGCGCGCTGTCCCAGGCGCGAAGTAAAAAAAAATGAGAGAGAGGCAAATCTCACACTTTCAGAGAAGATTTTGCCCTTTCGGCGCGCTCTCCTGCGTCGCGCGCCCTTATACCCCCTTTCCTCGCTCTCTCCAGCCCGAGAGCTCAAGCGACCACACAGCCGCACACAGAGCGCCAAGGGACGCGTGCTCGCCAGGAGAGGGAGAGAGAGCGTGCAGTTGCTCCCCGCAACTCTTTTTTCTGCGCCGCCCTGTTTTTTCTCGCTCGCTCTCTATCATGCCCACCACCCCGCCCCCGCCTGGGGGTGCGGGTGGCGCCCTGAAATCTCTCGCCCGTATCTTCAGGGAGCGGGCGAGCTTTGAGATGCGGGAGGAGGAGGTGGAGGCCCTAGGGGCCGAGGTGGAAAAGGCGTCGCTGGGCGGCGGCGGGCCGGCGCCGAGGAGCGGTGGAGGAGGGGGCGGCGCCGGCCTGCCCGCCTCCTCCGCCTCCTCCTCCCCACCCCAGGCGCCCGCCGTCCAGCTGCCGCCCATCGCGGCGGATGTGGCGCGTCTGGAGGCGGAAGCAGCCGAGGATGAGGCGTGGCAGGTGAGTGCGAGAAAGGAGAAGAGGGGGGAGTCCCCCACCCGTCAACAAGCGACACGAGATGCGAGAGGTCGAGAGCGAGCGGGCCCCCGCGGCCCGACCCTCCCCCCCCATCACAAATAACCCAGGCAACACAGACACACACGCACCGGCGCCCGGCCCACGCTCTCTCTCACACACACACACACACGCACGCATTCTTGCTCTCTACATTCCTCCAGGCCGCCCACCCCAACGCCTTGGCCGCCTTCGAGGCCTTTGCGGCGTCCGTCCTATCAGGAAAACGCCCCGCCATCTTTTTGGACTATGACGGCACGCTCACGCCCATCGTGCGGGACCCGGACGCCGCGACGCTGGCGCCCGCCATGCGGCGGGTGGTGGCCGCCCTGGCGCGCGTGTTTCCGACGGCCATCGTGTCAGGGCGCGGCCGGGAAAAGGTAAGGGGGGTGAGAGGGAGAAGGTTGAGGGAGCGTGCTCTCATCATCTCTCATCTCTCATCTCCATTTCATTCTCTCATTCTCGCCTCCTTTCTTTCAGGTCGAATCCTTCGTCCGCCTGCCCGAACTCTACTATGCCGGCTCCCACGGCATGGACATCGTCGGCCCCGCCGAAGTGGAGGCCGCCGCGGCGGCCGCAGAAGCCGCGGCGGCGACAGCAAGCAGCAGCAGCGCTGCCACCCTCCCCCCCCCCACCACCCTCCCCCCGCCCGCCCGCGTGCCCATTGCCTTCCGCCCCGCCGCCGAGTTCGCGCCCCTCATGGACGCCGCCCACGCCTCCCTGGCCGCCGCGGTCGCCTCCATCCCGGGCGCGGCCGTCGAACACAACACGTTCGCGGTGAGCGTCCACTACCGCAACGTCGACCCGGCGGCCTGGGACGACGTTGCCGGCGCCGTCTCGTCCCTCCTGGCCGCCCCGCCCTTTGCGGGCAAGCTGCGGGCGGGGCGGGGGCGCAAGGTGCTGGAGGTGCGGCCGACCATCGACTGGGACAAAGGGAAAGCGCTGGCCCACCTGTTGGCGGCCCTCGGGCTGGGCGGAGGCGGAGGGAGGCTCGAGGATGCGTCTTCGCTGCCGCCGCCTCCACCCCCGCCCGCCCCGCTCGCCGCGGCGGACGTCGCCCCCATCTACCTGGGCGACGACCGCACGGATGAGGACGCCTTCACCGCCCTGGCCGCCGCGGGCGTGGGCGCGGGCGTGCTGGTCGCGGCCCGGCGCCGCCCGACGGCCGCCGCGTGGAGCCTGGCCGACCCGGGGGAGGTCCTCGCCTTCCTGGGCCGCCTCGCCGCCTGGGGCGCGTGCCTGGCCGGCGGCAGCCCGGGCGCCATGCCCTCGGGCTGGCACGCCGCGCCGGCCTGCACCGGGTGGCGCCTGCGGCTGGAGGGGCTGACCCTGCCGCCGGCGCTGGACGCGGCGGCCGCGCGCGCGGCGGTCGCAGGCGGGCGGGTGGGGGGAGTGGCCGCGGCCGCGGCGGCGACGGCGGCAGCGGCAGCAGCCGGCTCCGCCTCGCCCCAGCCGCCCAGCCCCGCCGCTGCCGCGGTTGGTGGCCGGGCCTGGCCGCTCGCCCCGGACTCGCCCGCGGGGGCGGGGCGGCCACCCAGGCCGCCATCGGATGGGTGGGGCGGCGGCGGCCCCCGGCGCACTTCCTCAGGGTCCGGGCCTGCGGCGCCCCTGGCGCCGCCGCGCCTCACCCCACTCCCGTCCCCCCGCACCACCGACTCGCAGGTGGCGGGTGCTAGTGAAAACACTGAGCCGTCTGCTTCGGACGCGACCAGCCCGGCAGGCGCGGCCCGGGCGGCGCTGGCAGCGTTGAGGGGTGGCTAGAAGAGACCGCCGTGCCCGGGTGATTTTTTGACTGACAGCCTGTGTGTGTGTGAGAGAGAGAGAGAGGGACAGGGAGTGTGTGTGTGTTGTGTGTGTGTGTGTGTGTGTGTGTGTGTGAACGTTGACGGCGCTCTCATCATCTTTTGTCAAAAATAAATCCAAGCCAAGGTTGAGGTCAGAGCGAGTGAGCCCCACACCCTTGTGTTCCTTTACGTGCGTGCCCGCGCCACACGCACGCACACACTGCCCAATCGCACGCACACACTGACTCTCTCCTAGGCACGTCGGCTCGGGCTCCACCCTCCCATCGCGCATTTGCCCGCGCCGCGCGCGTCCATCTTATGCGGCCTCCCGCCGCGGCGACGACGCCACGGGCGCCGATCTGTGGCGTGCGTGCGCACCGTGGGGGTGCGGGCCTTCCCTTGCTCACGCCGCCCCGGACCAGGGTAGCCCAAGTGAAGCAGACCCAGCGCTGGCAGGTGCGTGTGCAGATTGTTGTCGTGAGACTGGAGGAGCGGGGCGTGAGAAAGAAAACGAGCGACCACCCACACGACCCACCGCCTTTCTCTCTCACCATCCCCCACACACACACTCACACACACAGGCCCGCGCTGCCGAGCCCGGCACCAGCAGCAGCAGCTCGCCACCCCCACCCCCCGTTAAGGACGCCCCGTCCTCATCCTCCGCTGCCGACCCCGCCGCCGAGGCGGCCGCCCGCTTCCTGGAGCGCGAGGTCGAGGACGCGTCGGCCAAGGGCGAGACCGTCGCGGCCGTCCTGGGCGGCGCGGCCGCCCTGGGCGCCGCCGTCTACGCCCTGAAGGGGTCCGAGGCCGCCCAGCAGTACGCGGCGGGGTACCTCCTGGAGCAGGCCCTGTCCGTGGACAACCTGTTTGTCTTTGTGCTCGTCTTCCGGTACTTCAAGGTGCCCGCGCCCGCGCAGGACCGGGTGCTCGCGTACGGGATCGCCTCGGCCGCCGTCCTCCGCCTGGCCATGGTCGGCGCGGGCGCCGAGCTGATCGAGAATTTTAGGCCGGTCCTCCTCCTCTTTGCCTGCATCCTCGTCTTCTCCTCCTACAAGCTCGCCTTTGCGGGCGGCGGCGGCGGGGAGGAGGGCGAGGAGGAAGACCTGAGCAAGAACAAGATTGTCCAGCTCTGCTCCCGACTGCTCACCGTCTCCCCTGCCTTTGACGGCGAGAAGTTCTTCACGGCCGACCCGGCCAAGCCGGGCGCGTCCATCGCCACCCCGCTCCTGCTCGTCCTGGCCGTCATCGAGCTGTCGGACGTCGTCTTCGCGGTCGACTCCGTGCCCGCTGTGTTTGGTGTCACGACCGACCCAGTCATCGTGTGGGCGGCCTCCATGGCCGCCATCGCGTCCCTGCGTGCCATGTACGGCTTCGTAGCGACGGTGCTGGGCGAGCTGCGCTACCTAGACAAGGCGGTCGCGGCGGTGCTGGGGTGGGTGGGCGTGAAAATGATCGGGGAGTATGCGACGGGGGTGGAGGTGCCCACAGGCGCGTCCCTGGGCCTGATCGCCGCGTTGCTGGGGGCCGGGGTGGGGGCGAGCCTGTGGCTGCCGGAGGGGAAGGAGGGGGGCGGGGCCTGACAGGGGTAATGGTTTGTGTGTCAGCTGGTGGCGTGGTATTTGCGCCTGGCGTGCCCTTAGACGTGTTGATTTTTGCATTCCAGGGAGGTTGGCCGAGGGTCGCCGCTCACACAAACAAGCGGCGGCGTGGGGGTGTGTGGCCCGCTTCTCGTTCCCAATCCACGCGACGCAAAGCCGTGGCTTCTCCTTCCTCGCCCGCCTGCACCAGCTGGGTTCACCGTCCCTGGCCCGAGCGCAGCGCGTGTGCGGGGTCGAGGGCGCACGGCCTCTCTGAGTGAGACATTTTTCTTTTTGCTGCCTTCCTCACATCAGCCGGCTCAAATATGTTCACGTCCTCCCACCTCAACCGGACCTTGGCCCTCCGCCCGGATGGGCCGACCCATGAAGCGAACCTGGAAGGCGAAAAGGAGACGGAAAAAGCGGTGCCACGGTGAGTTTGCTGAATGGAAATGGGCGACGGCTGCAGACGACCCCGCGGCTCTCTCTCAACCTCCTTTCCTCTCTCAATCATTCACCGCACAGGCGGACCGTCGACTACTTTGGCCCCTTCATGGCCGCCCAGCGGGGGCGCACCCTGTGGGCGGACCCCCTGAACCCACCCACTCTGGATGCGACGGCGGCTGGGGCGCTGCAGGTGAGACAATGAGAAGGCAGCAGCAAGCCAAAAACACTTCAACCCGCCTTGCCCCTCTCACACGCCCCGCCCCCACCCACCCACACGCACACTCCAGATCCTCCCGCCCGCCTCCTACGCCGCCACCCCAGCCTCCGCCCAGGCCACCAAGTTCGTGCACATGTCCCTCAACAAGGCCCGGGCGGCCGTGCACGCGGTGGCGTGGACGCCGGAAGGGCGGCGCGCGCTGACCGCGACCCAGGGCGGGGAGCTGGCGCTCTGGCACGGCTCCACCTTCAGCTTTGAGACCATCCTCCAGGCGCACGAGGCGCCCGCCCGGGCGCTGGCCTTCTCCCACAACGGCAATTGGCTCCTGTCTACGGACGATGGCGGGGGCGTCAAATATTGGCGGCCTAACCTGGAGCTGGTCAAAGCACTGCCGACCGCCCACCGGGAGCCCGTGCGCGGGGTCGCCTTTGCGCCGTCCGACCTCAAATTCGTGACAGCCTGCGATGACTCGACCGTGAAGGTGTGGGACTTTGCGCGGTGCGCGGCTGACCGGACGCTGGCGGGCCACGGCGGGGACGCCAAGGCCGCGGACTGGCACCCCAGGCTGGGCCTCATCGCCTCGGGCGCCAAGGACACGCTGGTGAAGCTGTGGGATGCGCGGGCGGGGGGCGGGGCGATCGCGGACCTGCACGGCCACACGGCCGCCCTGACCTCCGTGGCCTGGAACCCGCACAACGGGCACTGGCTGGCGAGCGCGGCGCGCGATTCCACGGTGCGCGTGGTCGACGTCCGCACGCTGCGCGCGGTCGCCGTCCTGACGGGGCACGGCCGGGATGTCACCTCACTGGCCTGGCACCCCTCCGTCGAGACCGCCCTGGCCAGCGGCGGGTACGACGGGTCCATCCTGCACTGGCTGGTCGACCGCCCCGCGGGGCCGGCCGCGGCGGTGCGGGGCGCGCACGAGGCGGCCGTCTGGTGCCTGGCCTGGCACCCGGCGGGCCACGTCCTGGCATCCGCGGGCGGGGACGCGTGCGCCAAGTTCTGGGCACGGCCCCGGCCGGGCGACCCCTGGCGGGACACGGCCCAGCGGGACCAGGAGGCGGCGGCGGGCGGGAGAGGGGTGGGCGGGGAGCCGGGCGTGGCGGGGGCGGGCCCCGGGCGCGGGGCGGGGCGGCCCGGGTCGGCCGGGGCGGCCGCGGCGGCGGCGACCGCGGCGGCGGCCGCGACGGCGGCGGCGGCCGCGGCGGCGGGCGGCCTGCCCAGCTCCGTGTTTGGGGCGGGGGCGCTGCCGCCCGGGCTGGCGCCGGCGGCGGGGGGAGGAGCAGCAGCGGCGGCGAGGAAGCGCGGGCGCGACGATGCCCTGCCGCCGGGCTTGGGCGGTGGACCGCTGCCGCCCGGCCTGGGCGGCACCCTGCCGCCCGGCCTGGGAGGGTCCGGGAGTGGCCTGCCCGGGCCGCCGCCTGGCGGTGGGCGCGGGCGCGGGCGGGGGCGGGGGCGGGGGTGGCAGCAACAGTAGAATGAGATTGAGGTTTTTTCTTTTCAACGCTCCCTTTCACTTTTCTCTCCCTCTCTCTCACGGGCCCGCCCCCTCCGGCTCCGCCTCGGGCACGTGCACATTGCGCAGGAGGCGAAAGGCCGGGCCGTACTGCAGGCCCGACGCGGCCAGTTGCTGGTAGAGCTGGACGGTGTCGCTGTGGGTGTGGGTGTGGGTGTGAGTTAAAAACTGGAGAGAGGTTTGAGGCGCCGGGTGAGCGGTGTGGTCTTGCGTTGTTCCGTCCCTTCCTTCACCCCTTTTGCTTACCGTGGCACGGGCGCGGACGCGCGCTGGGCGTCGATGGTCCGCTCCGACATGGTGCGGGCCTGGTGCTCGGCCCGGCGCTTCTCCTCCTGTCAGCGAGAGGAGGGGGAGAGGAAGGGGCGAGGTTTAGAAGCGCGGGAAAGAGGGAAGAGGCGACCTCTGGTTGTAACTGCCTGTCTCTTTCTCTCGCGCGCGCCCTCACCCTTGCACAACCTCCCACCCCCCCACCACCACGCACCGCATACACCGCCTTCAAAAGTTCCTGGAGCGGGCCGTCCGCGCCCGACCGCAGGACTGCCAAGGCCGCCGGGTCGGCGGCGGCCAGGTCGGCCACCGCGGCCGGGTCGCCCAGCAGGCGGGCCCGGAAGGCCGCCGGGTCGAGGGCGGAGCCGTCGGGGTGGAGGGCCAGGGGGTCGGGGGTGGGGGTGGTGGAGGAGGAGGCGGTCATTTTGTGGGGGCGTGGCGCGCTTTGACGCGCGAGACAGGGGGCAGAGGCGGGCGGGCGCGGGCGTGTTGAAAAATGGAAATGATAACAAAACGAACGCGTGCGCGCCCTCCCTTTCTCACCCTCCCACGAACACACACACACACACACACACGCACGCGAGCTCTCCTAAATCTAATCCTCCTCCTCCGCAACCGGCGGGGTGGGCCTGGCTGCGTGCCCCTCAGGAAACGGCACCACCGCGCCCGCCGCGCCCGCGGGTGCCGCCGCCGCCGCCGCCGCCCCGGCAGGCGCTGGCCCCTCGCCCGACCGCACCCGTTTGGCGGCGGGCGGGGCGGACGCGCCAGGCAGCCCACCACCACCACCACCACCACCACCACCACCACCACCACCACCACCACCACCACCACCACCACCACCACCACCAAAGCCGAAGACTAGCATCGGCCCGGGCGCCCGGCGCGGGCGGACGAGCGGAGCGTCGTCAGCGCCGGCGCCACCAGCGCCGTCCTCTGGATCCTCAACCCCTTCCGACCGGGGCCGGCGGGCGGGCAAGGCGACCGGCGCGGTCTCGGGTGCCACGGGGGGCGGGGTGGCACCGGACCCAGGGGCCGGGGCGGGGCTGCCGCCCGGGCCCCGGAAGGGCGGGCGAGGCAGGGCGCCGCCCTCGCCATCATCCTCCTCCTCCTCCTCCTCCTCCCCCTCCCCCTCCCCCTCCTCCTCCTCCTCCTCCTCCTCCGCGTCGAAATAGCTCTCCTCGTCCGCGTCCATGGCCCGGGCCTCCCGGCGGGCCCGGGAGGCGGCGGTGACGGCGGTCAGGGCCACGCCCGCCGCGTCCGGGGCCGCGGTGGAGGTGGTGGCCGGCGGCAGGGGTTGAGGGGAGGGGCTTGGGCTCGAAGTGGTCGGCCTGCCCCCGGGCGGGAGGGCGAAGCTGATGGGGCCGCCACCGCCCCCGCCCCCGCCCCCCGCCCCCGCGGCGGCGACCTCCGCGTTCTGGGCGTGGCGCAGGCGGAGCCCGGCGACCAGCTCGGCCGCGCCCAGGGCGTCCAGGGCGGGCCCGTGGTCGGCCACCAGGTGGGCGACCAGCGGGCGCGCGTTGTCCCGGCGGACCGCGTCGAGGAGTTCCAGCAGGGCGCCGTCGTACAGGTTGCGCCGGCCCCCGCCCGCCGCGTGGGAGGCCAGCAAGGGCCCAAAAAGGTTGTGGCGGACGACGTACTTGGCGTAGAAGTCGTCGCGCAGGCCGACGCAGGTGCGGACAAAGCGGACCGCGGCCAGGCGGAGCCAGGCCTCGCGCCGGCCCAGCAGGGCCAGCGCCCGGCCGCCCACGTCGTAGCGCAGGGTGTAATACTTGGCCCGGAACCCGTGGCAGGCGACGCAGTAGCAGAGCAGGTCGGCGGCGGCGGCGAGGGCGGCGGGCGGGGCGGGGGCCGGGGCGGGGGCGGGGGCGGGGATTGGGGCGGGGGCCAGCAGGAGGGCAGCGCCGCCCGCCGTGGCCTGCTCTCCCGGAGGGGGGGGCGGGGCGGCGGCGGCGGCGGCGGCGGCGTGCCCGCTCCCCCCCCCCACACCACAGCACCCGCCCAGCGCCGCCACCAGGCGGCCGATGTGGTCCTCGTAAAAGGCGTCCAGGAAGGGCGCCCGCTCGGCCGGGCAGGCCATCGTGTCGGGGTCCAGCAGGGCGCGCAGGAGTTCGACGGCCGCCTCCTGCAGGCCGCCGCCCGCGTCGGGGGTCGGGGCGGTGGTGGGGATGGCCGGCGGCGGACTGGGGTCGGTAAGGGGGGTGGGGGCAACCAAGGGCGGAAGGAGGAGGGCGGGTGGTGGCCCGCCACCATTGGTGGCAGCGGGCGGCGAGGCGGCGGCTTTCGTGGCCGGCGCCGGCGCCGGCGCTGGAGCGCCTCCTGCCCCCTCCTCCACCGCGGCCGCCTCCTCGCCCAGCGCCGCGCTCACGATGCCGCCCAGCGTCGCCCGCCCCAGGTCGGACCCCAGCAAGAACTCGCGCAGGGGCCCCGCATCGTGGGCCGCCGCGGACAGGAGGACGTCGGCCGCGCGCAGGCGCAGGGCGGGGCCGCCCCGGGCGAGCGCGGCCGCCGTCACCCGGAACAAGCCCAGCCCGGCCATCCGGGCCAGCAACACCCCGCGCGCGCCGGCCGGCAGGTGGCGGGCCGTGTCCACGACCTCCTGCAGCAGGGCCGCCCCGTCCGCCCAGGCGGGCGAGCCCACCGGCTCGCACGCCAGGCGGTCAAAGAGGGCCGGCAGGAAGGCCGGGTCCGCCTGGAGCGCGGCCAGGACTTCCACCGCGTTGAAGACGGCCAGGGAGGCCAGGGTGGCGTGCGTGCCGTCGTCCAGGGCCCGGGGCAGGACCACATCCCGCAGGAAGGAGGCCCGGTAGGCCGCCCGCACCTTGGCCCGGAGGGCGTCGGAGGGCAGGGGGACGACCTCGCGCAGGGCGGCCGCGCCCGCGAGGGCCCGGCGGTGGCGGGGGCGGTGGGGGAGGGGGCCGCCGCCGTCGTCGCCGCCGTCGCCGCCGCCGGGGGCGCCAGGGTCGGAGGGGGGGGGCACCGCGGAGGGGGGGGGCGCGCCGTCAGCAGCAGCAGCGGCAGCAGGCGCGGCCGCCCCCGCGCCCGCCTCCACCAGGCCGGGCAGCGGCGGCGGCGGCGGCGGCGGTGGCGGCGGCGGCGGCGGCGGCGGCGGCGGCGCGGAGGTCCCGTCGTCGCCCTCCACGCCCGCCAGCCTGCCGGCCCCCTCCGCCAGGGCCTCATACTCCAGCGCCCCGATCACGCCGTCCGCGTGCTCATCCGACAGCATCTCCTCCAGCAGGGCGGCGTCATTCAGCAGGACGGCCGACCGCACGCACCGGTAGGCGGCGGCCAGGCCGGGCGCGTCCCCCAAGTCCTCTGCCGTCCGAAACGCGTCGAGGAGGCGGCCCAGCACGCCGGGGGCCAGCAGCTGAGAGGCCGCCCGGTCGCGTTCATAGGGCGGCAGGTCGGCCAGGGCGTCCGCCAGGGCGCCCAGCCGCCCAAACTCGGGCTCTGGCAGGGGCGGCGGCCCGGGCGAGGGCTCGCCCTGGTGGTGGTGGTGGTGGTGGTGGAGGGGCCCGCCCAGGAGGGCGCCCAGGCCGCCCCGGCCAAAGGAGGCGGCCAGCCCGCCGTACGAGCCGGCGCCGCCCAGCCCGCCATCCCCCCCCCCCCCGCCGCCGCCGCCGCCGACCGGGCCGTCGTATTCGTCGATGGCCATGCGGCCGCCGCGGGGGCGCATGGAGATGGAGCCCAGGCCGGCGAGGCCGTTTGCGGCGGCGCCGCCGGGCGACCCGCCGCCGCCCTCAGGGCTGCCCCCGCTCCCGACAGCCGCCGCCCGGGCCTGGACGTCCTGGATCTGGGACCAGACCGCCTCGCAGCCGGACGGCTCCTGGAAGGATAGGGCCATGTCGGTGCCCAGGGCCGGGTCGGGCCAGGTGATGATGGTGTCGTCTGAAAAAAAAAAAAGAGAAGGTCGAGAGAAGATGAGGTCGGGGCAGGGGCCGGCACGACGACCACGCTGACGTCGCCCTCTCCCATCCGCGCCCGCGCCAGGGCCCGGGCCAGTCCTAATCGCCAACGACCTCCAGACCCAGGCTTGATATGGTAGTTTGTACGCCCAGCCCGCGTGCAACGAGGGCGAAGCGGCGGGCGTAAAGGGTGCGCCCGGCGCGCAGACACTTTTGTTGCGCATCGCCGGGGCCCTGCCTCTCTCCCGCCAGCGCTCTTCTCTCTCTTCTTTTCCCCTTACCTCCCGACCGCACGTAGATCGCGTCCGCGGACAGGCGGTGGATGAGCAGGGTGCGGGTGTCCTCCTCCGATATGACGACCAGGCCGGCCGCGTTGGATTGCTGGGAGAGGGGCGGAGGGAGGGGGAGGGGTGAGAGGGCCGGAGCGGACAGAGAGAAGCAACACACGCATCTAATCGGCGCGCGGACGCGCCCTCGGCTCGCAACACAGCACACGCCACGCGTGTCAGCGAGGGACCGGGTGTTCTGATCGCGTGGGCGCGTGGGTGCGTGACCAGGGTGCGTGACCAGCGTGGCGCACTGACCCCCATCCACAGCGCCGCTCCTCTCTCTTCCCTCTCCTCAACCTGCTGCCGCTGCGCTCACCGGTAAAAACTCGACGCTCACGCTCCCCGTCCCCTTGTCGTCCCACGTCCCGGTCTCCTTGTTGAGGCGGTACACCTTGACCCGCTGCATGGTGGGCGTCGCCGTGGGTGGGGGCGGGTCAGGCGAGGGCGGGCCGCCGGGGCCGCCGCCGCCGTCCATCATCTCTCTCTCTCTCACAGGACGGAGAGAGGAGGGGCAGAAACCCGGAATGGCGGAGGATGGCGTCGGCGAGAGAGAAACACACTCCAATTGCGCTCTCTTCCCACTATCTCTCTCTCTCCGAATGTCGCGGGACGGGTGCGCGTGTTTGCCGTGGAGGGCGCGAGGCATGTTGCCCCCTGGACCCCCCTGGCGTGCCATGCAGGCCGTGAGCCAAGGGCGCGCGCGCGTTGGAGGGCAGTGGCTAGGAACGGTGTGCTGAAAAAAACGCCAACCTTCTCTCTCTTCCGTTTCCTCTCACTCTCACGCGCACGCACACACACCTCCGCCCACACAGGTCCCCGCCCTGCCGCCGCCGGTGGTCGCCCTCCCCACCCCGGGACGGCGACGGTGAGCAGCGAGGCGGCAGCGGTGACCGCGACCGCAACGACCGGCGCCGCTACCCACCACCACCACCCCGCCGCGGGCGGTGGGCAGATGGTGAGAGTGGTGGTGTAGCCGACCGCCACCGCGACGGCCGCGACCGGTCCCCACCCCGCCGCCCGTCCCGTTGGGAGGAGGAGCAGTCGAAGCGCCGGTCCCAGTCGCCCGGCGTGCGGCGGCCGCCACCGCCGATGACGACCGCGACCGCCTTCCCGCCACCCCCTCCGCTGCCGCTGCCGCCCCCACCTCCCGGCCCGCCGCCGCCGCCGCCGGCGCCGCCGCCCAGCCGGTGGGACCGGGCCGGCCCTGGTGGTGGTGGTGGTGGTGGTGGATACAGCGGCCGCCACCGCGGCGACCGGGGCGGTGGCCGCAACGGCGATGGCGACCGCGACGGCGGCGGCGGCCCGCCCCCGCCCAACCCCCCATCCGAGCCCGTCTTTGGCCTGTCCGGCGCCCTTGCCGAGGAGGCCAACACGGTGAACGGGGTCTTGCTCAAGTATGCGCCCCCGCCCGATGCCGCGCCCGCCCCGCCCCCCCCGGCCGCCTGGCGCCTGCACGTGTTCAAGGGCGGCGCCCCCGTCCCGGAAGGCCCCGGCTCCACGCTCGCCCTGTGCCGCCCTGCCACGGGCTTCCTCTTTGGCCGGGACCGGGGCGTGGCCGACATTCCGACCGACCACCCGTCCTGCAGCAAGCAGCACGCGGTGCTCCAATTCCGGCGGACGGCCGTCGCGGACGCGGACGGCCTGGTCGGCCCGGCGGCCGTGCGCCCTTACCTGATCGACCTGGACTCGGCAAACGGCACCTCCTTGAACGGGCGCCGCCTGGAGGCCGCCCGCTTCCACGAAGTCAAATCGGGGGACGTGGTCCGGTGCGGCGCGTCTAGCCGAGAGTATGTCGTGCTGCGAGAGGACGCGGCGGGTAGGTGAGGAGTGGGCGTGGTGCCCGCGGCCGCCCCGCCCCTGCTGCCGTCGTCCTCGCCCACCCCGCCTGGTGGGTGGATGGGATGTAAAATGAAATGGAATGTGATGGAATGATGGTTGGTTTTTGGCCTCTCTCTCTCTTCTTCTACACGAGAACGCAGACGGCGCGGATTCCGGTCAGGCACAGTCCACACACGCGTGCCGCACAGCAGCCCCGCTCCTTACACATGCGGCGGTGGCGGCGGCTGCTGCTGCTGTTGCTGCTGCTGCTGCCCCGGCGCCTCGGCCGCCGCCCGCTCAAGCACCCCCTTCAGTGCCCGGCTAAAGTCGTCATCTACGGACTCATCATCCCAGCCCGCCTCCCACAGGGGGCCTGCGGCGCCGGCGGACAGGTCGGCGGCGGGATCGGCGGCGTGGCCGGCGTCCCAGGCTGCGAATGGATTGATGAGGTGAGAGAGAGGGTGGTCAGAGAGAGGGGCGGGGTTGATGAGAAAGGGCGCAATGTGGTTTTCTCCTCTGTCCTCTCTCTCCCTCTTGCTCTCTTACGCACTGTCGTCCTCGATCTCCTCAAACTCGTCCTCCTCAGGCTGAGGGGTGGTGGTGGTCACGGGTTGAGACATGGTGGGCGCGTGTTTTTGAAGAGAGACGGCCCAATTAGGTTGGAAATTTTGGATGGGAGAGAAAGGGGAGGCGCGCCGGGCGGGCTGCGTGTGGGCGCGTGGGCGTGCGGGGTGCCAGAGAAAGAAAGAGAAGTGTGGACGTCACACAGGGCGGCACACACACAAACAGGCGCGCACACGCAACGCGTTGATGGAAAACGAAAAATGGAAAATAAACACGAGTCTTCGCATATCCGCAAACGAAGACGCGCGCGCATCCTTGCACCCTTTTGAGCGCGCAGCCCGCTCCCTCTTAGCCCGCACACCACGCACACCGCGCACACCACGTACGCGCAGCGCTGTGTGGTAGCTGTGAGTGACTGAGCAAAGCATCTACCCCTTCCCTCTCTCCGTCGTGCCCCGACGCAGCGCGGACACACACACCGAGCCGGTGCTCGCCCCGACTCTCCTTCGAGGTGGGGTAGAAGACACCGCCCCACGGAGCGAACCCCACGCCCCGTGCACACCCACAATGGAACGCCTGAAGGCGACCCTGTCCCGCAAGAGCGATGACGCCAAGCAGCAGCCGGCGGACAGCCAGAAGCGGACGAAGCTCGGTAAGGAGGGAGGCATGGGGGGGCGCTGTGTTTTCGTTGGTGTTTGGAGAGTGAGGGGTGGGCTCGACGGGCGATGAGCGTCCACCACATACACACACGCACACTGACACATACGCACGTTCTTACTCTTCTCCTGCAACAGGCGGCCGGGCCGGCGACGATGCGGTGCGTCTTTTTTGGAGAAAGGAAAGAAATTGACCGCGGCGGCAACCAAAAAAAAAAAAAAAACGGGGCGCTTCTTCTCCGACTCAGCCCTCCCTGCCCCGCGCCGCCCTGACTCACGCACCCTCTCCTCACCACCACAGGACGCGCCGTCGAGCACTTCCGACCAGCAGGCGGGCCTGGACGGGCTGCCCCAGGTAAGGGCGGGGCGGGGAGGGTGGCGTGAGAGGGACTGTGCGGCGTGACGGAGCGCAGGGGGGGAGAGAAACGGGCGCTCTTTTGGCGCTTGCTTGCCAGTCATATCCCGGGCCGCCGCGCCACGGCCTGCCGTCCATCTCACCCCACTCCCACCACAAACACCCTCAACCACACCCCAGTCCATGAAAGACTTGCGCCTGCGGGACGAGCCCAGCCGGGACGGCAAGGAGATGGTGAGTGGACGGGATATTTTGGGGGGCGAGTTTTTGGGGGCGAGGCGCAAAAAAAAAAACGGGCCGAGTTTTTGACTCTCTCGGCGCCCTATACGCCCGGGAACCCGGCCTGGCTGGGCCGGCCGACGACGCCAAAGTGTCCAGGCACGTCCTTGGCCGACGTGCGGGTGGCTGATGGCGCGTTATGATGGCATTGCGGGGCTGCGGGCCGGGACGCCCGAATTGAGAGGAAGGGTCGAGCGCGCGACCGCTCTTCGGCCTCGCCTGCTGCCGCCACCCCCTCTCCTCCCTCTTCACACGCTCACTCTCCGCCCGTCTCTCACCCCCACGCACAGACCTACGAAGGCCGCATCGTGGAGGGCGATCCCGCCTCCGCCTCCCACGTCGTCCGCTCCTCCCCGCCCGCGGGCTGCCCAGGCGGGCCCGAATACAATTTCGCGACCCAGCGCGTCGTCGGCAACGGCTCATTTGGCGTCGTCTACCAGGCCACCTGCCTGGAGACGGGGGAGACGGTGAGAGATGGAGGAGGAGGAAGAGAGAGAGATGCACCTGGTGCGCGCGTGCGTGCGGTGTGCTGTGGGCGCACGGCACGCACACAACTTGTCCATCCATCCCCATTTCCATCCCCATCTCATTTCTATTCACCCTCTTTTTTTTTTTTTTTTTTTTTTTTTTCCTTTCCTTTCCCCTTTCCTCTACTCCAGGTCGCCATCAAGAAGGTCCTCCAGGACCGGCGCTTCAAGAACCGGGAGCTGGCCATCATGCGCACGGTGCGCCACACCAACATCGTCGCCCTGAAGCACTGCTTCCACACGGCCGCCCCGCGTGGGGAGGTGTACCTCCACCTCGTCCTCGAGTTTGTGCCCGACACCGTCTACCGGGTGGCCAAGGCGTACGCCAAGTCCGGGCAGCGCCTGCCGTCCCTCCTGGTCAAGCTGTACGCCTACCAGGCCCTGCGGTCCCTGGCCCACCTGCACGCGTGCGGCATCTGCCACCGGGATGTGAAGCCCCAAAACCTGCTGGTCGACACGGCCTCGCACGTGCTCAAGCTGTGCGATTTCGGGTCGGCCAAAGCGCTCGTCCGGGGCGAGCCCAACATCTCCTACATCTGTTCCCGGTACTACCGCGCCCCGGAGCTCATCTTCGGGGCGACCGACTACACGCCCGCCATCGACGTGTGGAGCGCGGGGTGCGTGGCGGCGGAGCTGATGCTGGGCGCCCCGCTCTTCCCGGGCGAGTCGGGCGTCGACCAGCTGGTCGAGATCATCAAGGTCCTGGGCACGCCCTCCCGGGCCGAGATCGGGGCGATGAACCCGAACTACACGGACTTCAAGTTCCCCCAGATCCGGGCGCACCCCTGGGCCAAGGTGTTCTCCAAGCGCATGCCCCCCGACGGGGTGGACCTGGTCGCCCGCCTGCTGGTATACGACCCGGCCGCCCGCCTGGGCGCGCTCGACGCGCTCGCGCACCCCTTCTTCGACGAGCTGCGGTGCCCGGGGACGACCCTGCCGTCCGGCGCCCCGCTGCCGCCCCTGACCGACTGGCGGCCGGGAGAGCTGGACGCGGCGTCGCCGGAGGCGCGGCGGGTCTTGGAGGGTGTGCTGGTGGCAGGCGGCGGCGACTGTGCGGGAGGGAGCGGGAGCGGGAGTGGGGGCGGGTGAACGAGGGGTGAAACGAGGGAAGCGCTCTCGCCCCGCCTTCCTAGCAGCACACCGCCCCGTGTCCCCGCCCCCTCCTGCTCTCCTTATGAGAACCTCGTAGCTTGCCAGATTGTCATGAGGGGGGCGCGCCGCCGCCGGGGGCGGGCCGCGGGCGCCGCGCGCCGCGCCGGCCCGCCGGGCGCGGGGGCGGGGGGGGGGGGGGGGGGGGGGGGGTGGGG